>Ga0307479_10001322_pt1 | contig 22513 bp, 18 predicted proteins | sample atmos_gasesECM4C_FD_203743 | JGI IMG/M metagenome (GOLD analysis project Ga0307479, IMG submission 203743) | Hardwood forest soil microbial communities from Morgan-Monroe State Forest, Indiana, United States - atmos_gasesECM4C_515 | ecosystem: Environmental > Terrestrial > Soil > Temperate...
TGCCGGTCTTGGCGTCGAGCGGGGGTGCGCCGGCGCCCAGAAACGTCATCAGGGCGCCAGGATCGAGCCCGGTGATGGCACCACCGAGCAGCAGGAACAGGCCCACCATGGCGATGATGTAGCCGCCCCATGCCGACCAGTAGCGCCAGAACGTGGTCGTGGCGCGCATCGGCTGAGGGTATTTGAATCGGTCCGCGCCGTACACCACGACCACCAGCCCGCCGATGATCCACTGCAGCAGCAAACTCCCGTCAGGCGTTCCCACGTGACCCATCGCGATGCTCCGTCTCGTTGGACCGAATAGGTTCGGGCCGACCCTTTGAACTCATAGCCCGCCGCTCGACGATGTAGACGCAAGCCGACGCCCAAACCCGACACACAGGTGCATGGTGGCCGCCGGATGACGCGGCCCGATCGGTCCACGGGCAGCATCGGCGGCCAGACGATACCGCTCAATATCGGTCCGCGAAAGCGCGTCCACTACCGGGCGGTACCCGCTAAAGAGGTAGTCGGCCCCTGAAGTGTCGTTATTGATTCAACGCTTACGTCTGTTGCCAAAGACCGGCCGGGCGAGAAAACGCGGAGGATCTCAAATGGACCGACACAACAACAAATTTGCCGAACTACTTCTGACCCTGCTCTCCTGCTTGATCATTTCAAGCTGTTCCAAGCAGCCGCAGCCCGGCACCGTTCTTGACGAAGCCATGCAGGCCGGGCGCAAAGCCGCCTCCTTTGAGCACGCCTCGGAGGACTACTTCCACGACATGGACGGCGGTGTGGCGCTCAGCCCGGAAGAGATCAAGGGCCGCAACATGTGGCTGGTCTGGAGTGGTGGCAATGACCGCTTCTGGAACGAAATGACGCAGTACACGTTCGGCGCGTTCGACATGCTCAAGATCATCAGCTCGCATCCGAGCCTGGGTTATTCGCGGGCCAACCGCTGGGCCTATTACGGTCTGGTCAACGAGCCCTGCTTCGAGAAGGCAGCCGGCCCCGACAAGAACCGGCGCGGCCTATGGCTGGATGTGCGCAGCAAGGACTGCCCGCCCGATCCCTTCGAAAACGAGGCCCGGTATCCGGGCGTCGCCATCGGATCGCGCGGCAAACCGCTGGGGGACGGCACGACCCAGCCGGTGGCCTCGTTCTACGGCTACGGCACGGGCGTGTTCGGCCTGCGCCTGTTTCCAAACCCCGATTTCGACGAGAAGGCCGCCAAAGCCTGGGATCCGGAGCGCTATTACACCGATCCGACCTATTACAACCGCGCCGACCTGGTCCGCCCCTACCGGGTCGGCATGTCCTGCGGCTTCTGCCACCTCGGCCCCAGTCCGGTGAACCCGCCGGCGGACCCGGAGAACCCGAAGTTCGCCAATCTGAGCTCCTCGGTGGGCGCCCAGTACATGTGGGTCGATCGCCTCTTCATTTTCAACTCGAACAAGCCCGAGGGGCAGAAGAACTTCATGTACCAGCTCGTGCGGACGTACCGGCCGGGCTCGATGGACACCTCCCTCGTGTCGACCGACAACATCAACAACCCCCGCACGATGAACGCCGTCTACGACTTCGCCTCGCGCATGGACCTGGCCAACCGCCTGTGGCACGAAAAGCTTGCGGGGGGCGAGCTCGACAACAAGCAGTTCAACGACTTTTTCACGAGCGGCCCGCTCACCCAGTTCTACTCCAATGCGGACGCGACGGTACGCACGCCCCACGTACTGAAGGACGGAGCCGATTCGGTGGGCCTGCTCGGAGCGCTCAATCGCGTTTACCTGAACATCGGCCTGTTCAGCGAGGAGTGGCTGCTTCATTTCAGACCGGTGGTGGGCGGCCAACCGATCACACCGATCCACATCGCCGTGGCGCAGAAGAACTCCGCCTACTGGCAAGCCACCGAGGCTGGCACGCCCTTCACGGCGCTGTTTTTCCTGAAGGCGGCACAACCCGACCGCCTCAAGGACGCGCCCGGCGGCGAGCAGTACCTGAAGGCGGACGCCCGCACGCTGGCGCATGGAAAGACGGTCTTCGCCGACACCTGCGCCCGCTGCCACTCGAGCAAGGGGCCCCGCCCGCCCGAGAGCCTGGATCTGAACCCGGACAAGTGCGCCGGCGCCGGCTACCTCGCCTGCTTCAAGCGCTACTGGTCCTGGACCCAGACCGAGGACTACAAGGCGCAGATGCGCAAGATCGTCCAGGCGCCCGACTTCCTGCAGGCCAACTACCTGTCCACCGAAGCGCGCATACCCGTCACGCTGCTGCGGACGAACGCCTGCAGCCCACTGGCCACCAATGCGCTGGGCGGCAACATCTGGGACAACTTCTCGTCGCATTCGTACAAGGAGTTGCCTTCGGTGGGCACGGTGACGCTGAGCGACCCGTTCACCGGCGAGAAGACGCCCTACCGGATGCCGGCCGGCGGGCGCGGCTACACCCGCGTGCCGTCGCTGATCAGCCTGTGGTCCACCGCGCCGTACCTGTTGAACAACTCGGTCGGACCGTTCGATCCGGACCCCTCGGTCGCCGGTCGCATGCGGTCGTTCGACGCGTCGATCGAGCAGATGCTCTGGCCCGAAAAGCGCCAGTTCGACCCGGTGTTGGGCGAGAAGGTGCTGGGCGTGATCGATCGGACCACGCAGCAAAGCGAGCTCCGCATTCCTTTGGGGTACCTGCCGGAGTTTGTGCAGGTGCAGCAGGGCGGCACGCTGCACCGCTGGTTTCCCCGGTTCTTCAGCGCCGGCGGCGACTTCGTGCTGCGTCCGATCCCGAAGGGCACGCCGGTGGGCCTGCTCGCCAACCTGAAGCTGCTGCCCGAAGGCGAGGACCCGGTCGTTCACGCCGAGAACCTCGCCAGGCTGCTGTTCCCACTTCAGGCCGACCTATCGACCGCTCGCGCCGGAGCCAGCGACGAGGAGCTGCGGGCGAAGTTCGCCAACCTCAGGGCGCCGATGCTGGCGCTGAGCAAGTGCCCGGACCTGGTCGTGAATCGCGGTCACTATTTTGGAACCGCTCAATTCAACCGCCAGGATGGCTTGAGCGAGGACGAAAAGGCCTTCGGGCACGAGCCCGAACTGGCCGACGACGACAAGCGCGCGTTGATCGCCTTTCTAAAGACGTTCTGATCGACGCGCCCACACCGCCCATGTCCGGCGCGGAAGGACTCGAATGGGATTACGTCATCGTCGGCTCAGGTGCGGGCGGCGGCACGCTGGCGGCGCGCCTGGCCGAGTCGGGCATGCGCGTGTTCCTGCTCGAGGCCGGTGCCGACCCGCTGACGACGCACGCCCCGCGCCTGCCCGACGACTACGAGGTGCCGGGTTTCCATGCATTCGCCTGTGAGAACGCGGCCATGAGCTGGAATTTCGAGGTCCGCCACTATGCCGACGAGGCGCGCCAGCTGCGCGACCGCAAATACGACCCGGCGCGCGGCGGCGTGCTGTATCCGCGTGCCGCCGCGCTGGGCGGTTGCACCACGCACAACGCGATGATCTTTCTGCTGCCGCACGACTCCGACTGGGATCACATCGCCGAGGTCACGGGCGATGCGTCCTGGCGAGCCTCGAACATGCGCCGCTATGCCCGGCGCGTGGAGGCCTGCCGCTACCGGCCGGGGTGGCGCGCGCTGCGGCGGCTGGGGATCGATCCGACCGGACATGGCTGGCAGGGCTGGCTGCAGACCGAACGGGCGGTGCCGCTGGATGCGTTGGGCGATGAGGAAATGGTGGTCACGGTTGCCGAGTCGGCGAGCGCCTTCGTGCGCAGCCTGCCCCACCCGTGGCTGAGCTGCCTGCACTGGCTGCGCGGCCTGGGCGACCCCAATGCACGACCGTGGCGGCGTGCCGGCTTCGACGGCCTGTGTTACACGCCCCTGTCGACGCGCGAGCACCGCCGCGCCGGAGTGCGCGAACGCGTGCTGGGGGCGGCCGCGGCGCATCCGCAGCGCTTGCACATCGAGCTGGAGGCGCTGGCCACCCGCGTGCTGTTCGACGGCGATGGCAGCGCCCGGGGCGTCGAGTACTTGAAAGGCCAGCGGCTGTACCGGGCTCACGCCGCGCCCAGCGCGGCCCCCGGCGAGCGCCGGCAGGTGCGCGCACGGCGCGAGGTGGTTCTTTGCGGCGGTGCCTTCAATACGCCGCAGTTGCTGATGCTCTCCGGCATCGGTCCTGCGCAGCAGTTGCGCGCGCACGGAATTGCCGTCCAGGTGGACCTGCCGGGCGTCGGGCGCAACCTGCAGGATCGCTACGAGGTCGCGGTCACCCACCGCATGCGCCGTAACTGGCGCGTGCTCGATGGCGCCCGCTACGAACGCGGCGATCGGCTGTGGCAGGACTGGATGCAGTCGCAATCGGGCCTGTACGCCTCCAGCGGAGCCGCGCTGGGCGTGATCCGCCGCTCCGACCCGGCGCTGCCGGATCCGGACACTTTCTGCATGGCGCTGCCGGCCCTGTTCGAAGGCTATTCGCACGGGTTTTCGGAGTCGATCAGCCGATACCACGACCGCCTGACCTGGGCCGTGCTGAAAGCGCACACGCGCAATCGCGCCGGCTGCGTCACGCTGCGCTCGCCCGATCCGCGCGATCCGCCGCTGGTGAACTTCCGCTATTTCGAGGACGGCGACGATGGGGCGGGCCGGGACCTGCAGGCGGTGGTCGAAGCGATTCAACTGGTGCGCCGGATGACGGCGCCGCTGATCGCCAGCGGAATGATCGCCGAGGAGTGCGCTCCCGGGCCGCAGGTCCAGACCGCCGCGGCGCTGGCCGATTACGTGCGCGACACGGCCTGGGGTCACCACGCGTCGTGCTCCTGCCCGATCGGTGCCGCCGACCAGGGCGGCGTGCTCGACAGCGCCTTCGGCGTGCACGGCACGCGCGGCCTGCGCGTGGTCGACGCCTCGGTGTTTCCGCGCATACCCGGGTTCTTTGTAGTGAGCGCGGTCTACATGGTCGCCGAGAAAGCGGCGGACGACATGTTGCGCGCGGTGTCGCGCACATTGAATTGACGGCCTGTTCACGCGGGAGACCGCAGAAGGAGATGCAGATGGCTTACGACGTAGCGCAATTGCTGTCGATGTCACAGGCGCAGCTGGACGACCTGTTTCGATCCAGCCCGGCCGGCGATATCCCCAACGGCACGGCCAACGGCACCGCCATCATCGCGCCCGGGACTCTCTATTCCCAACCGATCGCCCAGATGATCAACGTGTTCGGATGGCAGGGAAAAGTGTTCAATGCCGAAAAGGGCCTGCTGAAGAACCGGGTCAGCGCGTTCGGGATCGAGGCCATCGTCGCCAAGGTCTACAAGGGGCCGAGCTGGATGGACGGCAAGGAGTGCGTCGTGCTCGACTACTCCGAGACCTCGCTGCTGGCGCACTGGATCCGCGATGAGATTCGCCAGATCGGCCCCGGCTTCTACCTTGGCAAGGTCTACTGGGACAAGGACCGGCTGATCGACTTCTGCCTGCAGTTCTGAACGCTTCAGCCCGAAGCTTGGATCGTGAGGGAGGCGGCATGGCGCAGGCATCAATGAGGCCCGGCAACGGGCAACCGGGAAGCGCCGCCCCGGGCGGCGGGTGGCGGCGCATCGGCTGGACGATGCTGATCGGCCCGACCATCGTCCTGGTGATCCTGGGCGCCTATCTGGCGGTCCGATTCGGATCCGACACGCCGGTCACGTACGCGGACGACGAGGAACACTTCAAGTACGGCTCCACCGGCGGAGAACACGATTCGGGCCTTCCGTACTGGATCTTTCAAGCGCTGCCGAAGATCTGTCCGCAATATCTGCCCGGGCCGGGCTACGCATCGCTCGGTCTGTACTTCGAGGAGGGACACGACCTGCCGGTCGGCATGTCCAAGCGGCGCTACATGGGGATCGACCGCACGTTCCTGAACTGCGCGGTCTGCCATACCAGCACCGTACGCGACTCGTCCGCTTCCCGGCCGCGGCTCGTGCTGGGCATGCCGGCCAACACATTCAACATCATGGCGTTCCAGAAGTTCTTCTTCGCCTGCGCCAAGGATCAGAAGTTCAGCGGTGAATTCATCATTCCCGAGGTGCGCAGCCTGTTGAGTCAGAACCACAGGCTGCATCCGCAGGCCCCTGCGGACCTGGATCTGATCGACCGCTACCTGGTGTACCCGGTCGCCATTTCGATCATGCGCGAACGAATGCTGATGCTGGCCGGCCGCTTCGCCTGGATCGACCAGCAGCGCGACTGGGGGCCCGGTCGCGTCGACACCTTCAACGCCAACAAGGTGATGTTCAACTATCCGATGCACCGTCTGAGCGAGGCGGAGCTGAACGCGCCGGCCGATTTCCCTTCGATCTGGAACCAGCAGCCAAGGAAAGAGGCGCAGATGCAGCTGCACTGGGACGGCAACAACACGATGTTCGAGGAGCGAGACAAGAACGCCGCGTTCGGCACCGGCACCACGCCCCCCACGATCGACCTGAAGGCCATCGGCCGCATCGAGAACTGGATACTCACGAAGGACGCGCCCCGCTTTCCCTATCCGATCGATACCGCCAAGGCCGGACGCGGCACAACGGTGTACCGGAAATACTGCAGCGCGTGCCACGGCGCCGGGCGGCGCGAAGCAACCGGCCCGTACGACTTTACCGGCGCGGACGTCGGCAAGGTGACGCCGATCGACGAGCTGCGCACCGACCGGCATCGGCTCGATTCCTATACGTATGAACTGGCGGTGAATCAATCCACCGTGTATGCCGGCTACCCATACCGCTACACCCATTTCCGCAAGACGTTCGGCTACGCCAACCTGCCGCTCGATGGCCTGTGGCTGCGCGCGCCGTACCTGCACAACGGCTCGGTACCCAACCTGCGGGAACTGCTGCAACCCGCGTCCAAGCGAACGCCCGTGTTCTACCGCGGCAACGACGTCTACGACCCCGTGAACGTGGGTTTCGTGTCCAACGTCGGCAAAGAGGGCGCCCAGGAGTACTTCAAGTACGACACCCGGGCACCGGGCAACGGCAACGGCGGCCACGAGGGAGAGCGCTACGGCACCTACCTGGCCGAAGCCGACAAGGATGCGCTGGTTGAGTACTTGAAGACATTCTGAAAGATCGCGATGCAGACGGCTCAACAATACGCCTCACAGCAAAACAAGGTCCGCTGGCTCGTCGTGCTGGTGGTGCTGCTCGCCGCGGCCGGCTATTTCGGCTGGTACAAGTTCTTCCGTGAAGAGGCGCAACCGGACTGGGTGACCGCCACGCCCGAGATGCGATTCAAGTACGGCTCGATCGACGCGGAGTACAACGCCGGCATTCCCTACTGGATCTATTACGTGATGCCCCGCGTCTTCGCCGACAAGCTGCCGGGGCCGGGAGGTCTCGCGTCGCTCGGCATCGCATGGGAGCAGGGTCAGGAGCTGCCGGTCGGTTTCACCAAGCGGGTGATCGGCTTCGAGCGGGTGGCCAACAACTGCGCCGTGTGCCACACCACCAGCTACCGGGCCAGCGAGAACGAAATTCCGACCTTCGTGGTCGCCGGACCGGCCCATACCAACGTGGAGGGCTACTTCCGCTTCCTGATGGACTGCGCGAGCGACCCGCGCTTCGATGCCGACGTGCTGATGCCGGAGATCAACCTGGTGATCAACCTGTCGTGGATCGACCGGATGATCTATCGCTATGTGCTCATTCCGATGACGAAGAAGCAACTGCTGGCCCAGAAGGAGCACTTCGCCTGGATCTACCGGCCGGATTTTGCGCCCTGGGGCCGCGGCCGCGACGACGCGATGAACCTGACCAAGTATTTCATGATCAAGCTGTCGATGGACGACACCTTCGGGCCGACCGACATGCCGGCCATCTGGAACCTGAAGAAATACGACGACAGCAGAACGAACCTCAACTGGGCCGGCGACAGCTACGACGCCTATACGGTGGTGGTCGACTCCGCGCTGGGCCTTCTGGGCGCGCCGCCCCACGACAAGGCCGACTTCCTGGGCCAGGTCGACTGGCTGGTCCAGTATCTGAGGCAGATGCCGCCGCCCAGCTATCCGGAAGCGTTCGGCCCGATCGATCAGAAAATGGCCGCCCGGGGCAAGGTCACGTTTGAACACGAATGCGCGCTCTGCCACGCGAGCGACAAGACCGGCACGCGCACCCCTCGCTCAGCCGTCGATACCGACTCCGGACGGCTCGATACCTGGAACAAGCAGGCCGCCATCGACGCCAACCGCATCGTCGCCCAGATGGGCATCCAGCGCAGGGGACTGGTCGAGCAGCCGCTGGACGGCTACGACGTGCCGTTCCTGGACGGTATCTGGCTGCGCGGGCCCTATCTGCACAACGGCTCGGTGCCCACCTTGCGCGACCTGCTCAAGCCGGCCGCCGAGCGGCCCAGGCTCTTCTGGCGCGGCTACGACGTCTATGACCGCATCAATATCGGCTTCGTGACCACCGGGCCCGGTGCACAGCGAGCCGGGACGCTGTTCGACGTGACCGCCACGGGCAACGGCAACCAGGGCCACGAGTACGGAACGGCACTTGCCACCTCGGACAAGGATGCGCTGATCGAGTACCTGAAAACGCTCTAGGTGAAACCGATGAAGGCCAGATCCGTCGTCTTCGCGCATGGCATGTTCGTCACGCCGCTGTGCTGGGAGCACTGGCTGACGCGCTACCAGGCTTTGGGGCATCGGGTACACGCGCCGCCCTGGCCCGGCCGCGATGAACCGGTGCCGGCGCTCAGGGCCAAGCACCCGGACCCGGAACTGGGTCAGCTGTCGCTGCAGGACGTCACGAATTGGTACGCGCAATACATCGCGACGCTGAAGTCCGAACCGGTGCTGATCGGTCACTCGATGGGGGGCCTGGTCGTGCAGCTCCTGCTGGAGCGGGGCCTGGGCATCGCCGGCATCGCGATCGACTCGGCCCCGCCCCTGGGCGTGTTCGCGCTGAGCTGGCCCTTCTTGAAGTCCAACTGGCCGACCATCAACCCGTTCATCTCGAAACACGCGCCCTACTGGATGCCGTTCGAGCAGTTCCAGTACACGTTCGTTCACACCCTGCCCGTGGACGAACAGCGCGCCGCCTACGACCGATACGTCGTTCCGGAATCGCGCTGGGTTGCGCGCGGACCGATATCGCCGGCGGCCAGGATCGATTTTTCGGCACGCCGGCCGCCGCTGCTGCTGATCGCGGGCGTGGAGGATCACATCATTCCCGCGGCCCTGAACGCGCGCAACTGCATCCAGTACGAGCGGCGCGCGGGCGTGACCGACTACCGGGAATTCCCCGGGCGCACCCATTTCATCATCGGGCAGCCCGGCTGGGAGGAGGTCGCCGACTACGCGCTCTCGTGGCTCGACGAGCGGGGGTTGTGAGGCATCCGGCGCAAAGAGGCTCTCCATGTGGGTCATCGGATTCCTGATCGCGCTGTCGCTGGCCGCCCTCTTCTACGGCGTCGGCGGCACGCTGGTGAGCGGCGTGCTCGGCGCGCTCGCGGGCGCCCTGCTCGCGACGGTGCTTCGTCCCGGCAGCAGCCGGCTGGAAGCGCGCCTGCGCACGCTCGAGAACACCCTCGAGGCGGTGCGGTCCCAGGCCAGGCGGGCGGATGCGGCGGCCGCCAACCCGCGACGCGAAGTGGCGGGTGCGGCCGTGGCCTTCGCGGCAGGCAGTGGACGCGACACCCTGCCCCTGACAGTCGGCACCCCCGACTTCGCAAGCGCCGCCCAGGTCGAAGCGCCTTCGGCCTCGAGCCGTCTGTGGGTCTGGCTGGTGGAGGGCAACGCACTGGCCCGCGTCGGCGTGGTGGTTCTGTTTTTCGGGGTGGCGTTTGCGCTCAAGTATGTCTATGAGCTGGCCCGGGTGTCGGCCGCGACCCGCCTGGCCGCAATCGTGGTGGCGGCGCTCGTCCTGCTGGGGATCGGCTGGTGGCTGCGTGCCGCGCGTCCCCGCTACGCGCAGGTGCTGCAGGGCGGCGGCCTGGGGCTGCTGTACATCGCAGTGTTCGGCGCATCGAACCTGCTGGGCCTCATCCCGGGCTGGGTTGCCTTCATCCTGCTGATCGGGATCGTGGCCCTGGGCGCGTGGAGCGCGATTGCACAAAACGCCCAGTGGCTGGCCATGCTGGCCCTCGCGGGCGGATTCCTTGCCCCGGTGCTGGCGTTGCCGGGTGGCGCACCCCACGCCGCCCTGCTCGGCTACACCCTGGTGCTGGATCTGGGCATCTTCGCGATCGCCCTTCGCAGGTCCTGGCGCGCGCTGAACGTGCTCGGACTGGTGTTCACCTTCGGCATCGGTTCGATCTGGGGCGCGACCCTTTACGCGCCCGGGCACTTCGGCGCCACCGAACCCTTCCTGATCCTGTTCTTCCTGCTGTACGTGGCCATCGCGGTCGTCTACGCGCTGCGCGAGCCGCCGCAGTTCAGACGCTACAACGTCGACAGTGCCCTGGTCTTCGGCACGCCGCTGCTGGCCTTCGCGTTGCAGGTCCAGCTGGTGCGCAACATCGAGCTCGGTGCGGCCTGGAGCGCCGCCACGGTGGCCGCGTTCTACGCCCTGCTGGCTTTCGTGCTGGACCGCCGCGCCAAGTCCACTTCCCGCATCCTGGTCGACGTATTTCTGGCGCTGGGCGTGATCTTCGCCACGCTGACGATTCCGCTCGCGCTGGACGGGCGCTGGACTTCGGGGCTGTGGGCGCTGGAAGGCGCGGCCGCCTGGTGGGTCGGAACGCGGCAGGCACGGGACCTGCCGCGCATCTTCGGCGCGCTGCTGCAATTGGCAGCCGGGGCCGCGCTGGTCGGCGATCTGCTGCACGCGACGATCGAGCAGCCGCTGTTGAACAGCTTCTTCCTGGGCAGCGCGTCCATCGCGGCCGCAGGCCTGTACTGCAGTTCGCTCGACGGCAAACCGGCGCACAAGGCGGCCGGCTACTCCGGCCAGGCCTGCGCCGGCCTGTTCTTCTGGGGGCTCGCGTGGTGGTTGATCGGCGGCCTGCACGAGATCTCGGTGCACGTGTCCGGCGCCGACGTGCTGGCTGCCGCGCTGCTGTTTTTCACGGGTACCTGTGCCGTCTTCAGCTACCTCTGGGGCGGCGGCTGGTCGCTGGCGCGGCTTGCCGCCACGGCGCTGCCGCCGTTGATGGCGGCCATCTTGGCCTTGCAAGTGCTGGAGCGGATGGACGGCCATCCGCTGGAGCAACTGGGCGCCGTGGCGTGGCCGCTCGCGTTCCTGGTGCACGGGCACATTCTGCGGCGCCACGAAGACGCCGGCGGCCGATTTCTTGCGCATTCGGCCGGCTTCTGGCTGCTAGCGGCGGTGGCGACCTGGGAGGCGGCCTGGTGGATCGACCAGCTGCTCGGGGCGGCTCATCCGTACTGGCCGCTTGCCGCGTGGGCGATCGCGCCGGTTGCCCTGCTGGCGATGGTCGCCGCGATCCGCCGCGCCTGGCCGATCGCCCGTCATCCGGGCGCCTACCTGTGGACGGGCGGGGAGCTGCTGGTTGGCTTCCTGATGCTGTGGACGCTCTACGTCAACCTGGTCGCCGATGGCGATCCGTTCCCGAATCCGTACCGTGCGCTGCTCAATCCGCTGGACATCGTGCAGATGCTCGCCTTCGCGGTGGTCGTCTACTGGTGGCGCGCGGTGCGCGCTTGCGGCATTGACGGGCCGGCGCAATTTCCTGCGGCCTGGCCGGTGACCGCCTGGTGTGTCGCGATCTTCTACTGGGCCAACGCGGTCCTGTTCCGGACAGTGCACCAGCGCGCCGGACTGGGCTATCAATTTCCGGCGGTGCTTCAGTCGAGCCTGGTCCAGATGGCGGTTTCGATCCTGTGGACTGCGTTGGCGCTGGCCACGATGTACGTGGCGACACGGGTCCGAAACCGGCAGATGTGGATCGTCGGATCGTTCCTGATGGTCGCCGTCGTGATCAAGCTCACCGTCGTGGAGCTGCGCGCGGACGTCACCGTGGACAGCGTCATTTCCAGCATCGCGGTGGGTGTGCTGATGCTGCTCGCGGGCTACCTGGCTCCCATCCCCCCGAAATACGCTGGAGAACACTGATGGCAACCGCTGGCCAGTCGATCGCGGCCACCTCTTCGGCGCCGGCCGCTTCGCTCGAACGCGAACGAGCCCAATATCGCAGGACCCATTTCGGCGTTCAACGTCCGCAGCCGCACAGCCAGGTCCAGTGGGCTCTGGCCCTGTCCGGCGGCGGCATCCGCAGCGCGACCTTCTGCCTGGGCGTGCTGCAAGGCCTCGCGCGCAGCCCGGGCCCCGAGGAATCGGACCCGCATCCGCTTCTGTATCAATTCGACTATCTGTCAACCGTGAGCGGCGGCGGATACATCGGCAGCTTCCTGTCCAGCCTGTACGTCCCCGGCCGGGTTTCCGGAAAAGACCAGGAATCCAGCGACCAGGCGGCGCGGCTCGTTGCGCAGGTGCTGCAGGACGATCCACCCGGGCGCATGCACCGGGTGACCCGCTACGACCCGGCCCATCCCGGACAGGCGGCGCTCGCCTGGTTGCGCGACAACGGCCGCTACCTGGCTCCGTCGGGCGCGGGCGACTACCTGTACGGGGCCGGGCTGGCCCTGCGCAACTGGATCTCGACCCAGTACGTGGTCGGCACCGCGATCTGTCTGGCCATGGCGCTGATCGCCTTGGTGCGATGGACGCTGATCGTCTGCTCCCCCTTCATGTCCGGCTACGAGGAATCGCTTCTGAACGATGCAGCCCAGAGAAATGGAGTCTGGTGGAGCACCCTGTGGTGGCTTTGCCTGCCCGTGCTGGTGCTCGGGGTTGTGCCCCTTGGGCTGGCGTTCTGGTTTTCCTCCGTGGGCGAGGACGACGGGGCCAACGCTGCGGCGCGCCCGTTCACCAAGGCGGCGGTCATGGGTTTGCTGGTGGGCCTTTTATTTCTTGCGGCCGGCTGGTGGGCCGATCCCGATGCGGGAGGTCACAGTCCGATCAACTACTTTGGATTGGCGGTGGGCCTGACGCTTCTGGCGGCCGGTCTGTGGTACCCGGTGTCCTACACGTTGCTGCGCGACAAGACTCTCACCGAGCAGCGCGTGCTGCTGACCCGGTGGTTGACAACGAGCCTGACGGCGCTGCTGCTGCTGGCCGCGGTCGCGGCCATCGACACGCTTTCGCAGACGGTCCAGTTGAATTTCGAGGACTGGAAGACCCACCTGGTGGCTTCCGGGTCGCTGATGGCGGCGGCCGCCTGGATCGCGCGGACCCTGGCGGAGATACGCAGCGAAAAAGCATCGCCCGGCTGGCTCGCCAAGGTACCCGTGGGTGTTCTTGCCACCCTGGGCGGCGTCGTCCTGTGGCTGCTGGCGGCGACCGGCTGGCACCTGTTGCTGCACACGATGATCTGGAACAGCGTCGATCTGCGTCTGCTGCCCTACTCCGTGGACGTTGCGCAGATCTGGCAGCATGCCGCCGCCGCTGCGGTGCTCGCCGTTGCGCTGGCCCTGATCGTTGGCCTCTTTCCTGGATTCTTGAACCTGTCGACCCTGCAAGGCCTGTACAGCGCCCGCCTGACCCGCTCCTACCTGGGCGCCAGCAACCACAAGCGCTTCGCGCAGGACTTCCCGGCCGCACGCAGCGTGGCCGAGCCGATCAAGGGCGACGGCCTGGCGCTGCAGGACATTTACCGCAACCCGTACGCGCCGATGCACCTGATCAACGTCTGTGTCAACCAGACCGTCGATCCGGCCGAACAACTGGTCCAGCGTGACCGCAAAGGCAAGCCCCTGGTGGTCGCGCCCAACGGGTTCTACCTGGACGGAGAGCCCCATGCGTTCGCCCCCACCCGGTCGAAGCAGGCAGCCGGCGATGTCACCAGTCCGCTGACGCTGGGCGAATGGGTCGGAGTCTCAGGCGCCGCCTTCACCACTGGCCTTGGCCGTTCCACCCATCTGGGAATGTCCCTGCTGCTGGGCTTTGCCAACGTGCGCCTGGGCCGCTGGTGGCCCTCGCGGGTGCCGGGCGCCCGGCGGGATTCGAAATTGCGCCGCTGGTTCAAGACCCAGGCGTACCTGCTCGACGAGATCCGGGGTTCGTTTTACGGGACCGGCCGCGAGTACCAGTACCTGTCCGACGGCGGCCATTTCGAGAACACCGCCGTCTACGAACTGCTGCGCCGGGACCGACAGATACGCCTGATCGTCGTTTGCGACTGCGGCTGCGATCCGGACTACCGGTTCGGCGACCTGGCCAACCTGATGCGGCTGGCGCGGATCGACCAGCGACTGGAACTTCGCGTCAACGAACAGGTCGCCAACGACCCCCTGCTGGGCGCCGTCTTTGGCAAGCCGGGCGATCTGACCCGGGTCGAGACCGGCGCCCCGGGCGGGGGCCGTTGCGCGCTACTGGTCGACGTGTTTGAACCACCGCGCGGCCAGGCGAACGAGCAGCCGGTGGCTCGCATCATCCTGCTCAAGCCGCGCCTGATCGACGGCGTTGCGCTCGATGTCGTCAATTACCAGGCTCGGCACCCTGCTTTTCCTCAAGAACCCACGGGCGACCAGTTCTACGACGAAGCGCAGTGGGAGAGCTATCGAAAACTGGGTCTGACGATCGCCCTGCGCGTGTTCCCGCAGGATCCCACCTCGGCATTCGGGCGGGCCTTCTGGCGCCTGGTGCTCAGTTGAACGCTGCAACCTCCTCTAACCGCTCCCTGGAGCCCATCATGTCCATCGAATTCCTTTATGTCCACTTCGAGGATCCGACCGGATCGCCGGTCTCCTGTGACGTGCTGGCAGACGGCCAGGCCGAAGGACCGGCCAACAAGCTCCTGATGCTCGAAGGCGGCAGCTACGTGATCAGCCTCGATTCGACGCAGCCGTACCAGCCGGCCCAGATCGCGCTGGCGCTGGGCGGAACGAGCCAGATCAGGCCGAAGATCCTCGTGTTTCAGTTCGCCGCTGCGTGACGGCCGGGAGCGCAGTGTGCAAACCACACGGTGGGCCCTGGCGGCACTCCTCGTCCTGGCGGGATGCTCGACCACGAAATTCGAGAACTCGCAACTGACGGCCGCCTCGTGCGCGACGAAGTCCCCGCCGGCCGGCCTCGCCAGTTGCAATGCGGAAAGGCGCAGCTTCGACGCCACCCATGAAGAGCGCCCGCTGATCCTGGTCGCGATCTCCGGCGGCGGGGTGCGCGCCTCCGCGCTCGGCTGGGCGATCCTGGAACAGCTCAAGGAGCAGAAGTACACGAACGCCGCCGGCGAATCGCGCCGCCTGATCGACGACGTCGCCGTGATTTCCTCCGCATCGGGCGGCAGCGTTCCGGCCGCCTACCTGGGGCTGTACGGACCGGATGGACTGGACAACCTGGAACACGACTTTCTCAGCCAGGACAACATGCAAACCCTCGGCTCCGAGACGCTCAGACCGGGCACGTGGTTCAGCCTGGTCTTCTCGGGCAACGGGCGCACCGACCAGGTCCGCGAGCTCTTCGACGAGCGCCTGTTCCACGACAAACGGTTCCGCGACATGAACCGGGAAGGCCGCCCCTACGTCATCCTGAACGCGACCGACATGGCCTCCGGCGAAGTGTTTTCATTCACCCCCCAGCGTTTCGACGACATCTGCTCAAATCTGGACAACGAGCGCATTTCGGTCGGCGTGGCCTCGTCATCGGCCGTGCCAGTTGTTCTGGAGCCCATGGCGTTCCACAACTACTCCAAGGCCGACGGCTGCCCGATCACGACGATGCCCCAATGGGTCACGAACCAGCTCGATACGAAAGAACTCCCCGCGGCGCGGTTCCAGAACGTCGAGCTCTACAAGCGGGCGCGCTACGCCTACGACCTGCGCAAGGGCAGCAATCCCTTCCGGACGCGCGACTACATTTACCTGGTGGACGGCGGACTGGTGGACAACCTGGGCATCCACGGACTGATCGAGGCCACCACCGCGCACTACGCGCCCGAGATCGTCAACGTCGGCAAGAAGGACCGCCGCAGCATCCTGTACGCGATGAACGCCGGCCTGGTGCGCAAGCTCGTGGTGGTTATCGTCAACGCCCGCTCCGACCCGGTCAACGACATTTACACCTCGCCCGACCGTCCCGGCCTGCTGGCGATGCTCGGCGCGGTCGCGTCCGACCCGATCGATGCCACCTCCTCGAGCATGAATTCCCAGTTGCGGGTGCTGATGGATGAGCTCAAGAAAGCCGATCAGGTCACCCACAGCATGAAGGTCTATGACATCGAGGTCGACTTCGACCTGTTGGACCCCAATGAACCAAAGCAGAAGGAGTTGCGCGATGCTGTGAAGATCATTCCCACCAGCTGGACGATCTCGGCCGCCAACCTGGCCGTCGTGGAGAAGGCTTCCCGACAGCTGATGCAGCACAACCCCTGCTTTCAGAATCTGCTGCTGGATATGGGAATCACGCCGGACTTTCCGGTCTCGCCGGAGTTGGCAGCAGCCGGTTGTCAATAGAAGCCGGCGGGCGCCGAGGCCACCCAGATCCGGCTTCTCTCACCACCCCCGGTAGATGCCGCGGGCGTAGATATCCCACTCGCACTGCCGGCGCCGGTCCAGCCCCGGCATCACCCGGCCCTGGGAGCGGTCCCAGGCCTTCCAGGCGGCCTCCAGGCCGGGATAAGGGGAGGCCGCGTTCGGGTTGTTGACCAGCTTGGCCACCGAGGACGTGGCGAACGCCGTCACCCCGATGTTGAAGGTCAAAATGACCATCGCATCGAACTCGTTCTGCGTCACCGCGGCGGTGATCGTGTTCTGCACGGCCGTCACGGACGGCGCCAGGTCATGCGCGAGCAACGTATCGGCATCGTTCCGCTCGAACCCGTTCTCATAGGTTTCCCACTGATTCTGTGTGATCAGGTGCCCGTAGCCGATCGTGGCGCCCGGAACCCAGGTGCCGGTGATCCGCCCGGTCTGGTCGTCATAGGGCTGCAGGTGCAGGGACTCGACCGTCTTGAGAAGATCGGTGCCATCGTCGCTCAGAAAACAGGCGCTGGCGGGCTGGCGCGGATTTGGGTCGTCGGTGGCCATTCGGTTCTCCCGCCCGGTAACGAAACCCAATCACCTAACGCGATAGCGCGCCCAGCCTGGGTCCGTTCCGTCATGCCGCTCCTCCCGCTACGTTCCTCCTCGGGATGTCACGATTAACCGCGGGCGCGCGTGGGCACTAAAGACTTGAGAGCGTGAAGCGCAATTTCCATGATTGGAGGACGGAAAATTTAGCTGAAACCCGACACGTGCTGCCCGCGATTCGAATCCCGTCGGATTTCGCGGGCGGATTGCGTCTGAGGCCTTGAGGCATCAGCTGCCCGAAGCACGAGCGGTGCTTCAGGAATCCGGCACGTCAGTCTCGCCGGATCGCTTCCACCTGTATGCGCACCGTAACCTCCTGGCTGAAGCCGTATTGCAGACCTGCGTTCACGCCGAAATCGGCGCGGTTGAAGCGGCCCAAGGCGTCGGCGCCGCAGACTTCGCGCTTCAGCAGCGGATGGTCCGCGATGCACTTGAACGTGAGAATCGTCAGCGGGACGGGCCTGGTGACCCCGTGCAGGCTGAGCTCCCCGTGAGCTGCGGTGGGAGCTCCGTCGACGAAGGCGGCGAGGGTGCCGCTGTAGACCGCGCTGGGGTACTGATCGGCGTCGAGGCCGTTCCAGTCTCCGATCTTCGAAGCCAGCACGACCTTGTTCAGTACCTCGTGCCCGAAATCGATGCTCGCGGTATCGATCCGCACCTCGAACGTTCCGGTCCCCGACTGCCGGTCCAGAGTGATCGTTCCACGGGTCGATTTGAACAGTCCCCGCCAGGTGGAAAGTCCACCGAAGTGATCCACCTCGAACAGGGGATGCGTGTGGTTGGGATCGATCCTGTAAGTAACCGGCTCGGCGTGGGTCATCCGGGACAGCGACAGCGCGAGCAACCCAAGCGCTGCTGAAGTCTTCATCTTTCGCTGATCGCCCGCATGCTCGGGAGCATGCGGCGCAGTACGTCGTCGCGCCGGTAAAAGTGGTGATACAGCGCGGCGGACACGTGCAAGCCCACCAGCGCAATTCCGGCGTACGAGATCCACGTGTGCAATGGCAGCACCACGTCGTGATAACTCGAACGCTGGTCATGCGGCATCGTGGTCACGAACGAGAGGCTCGGCCATGTGAAAAGACCAAACATGGAAATCGGCTTGCGGCGCAGCAACAGCACCAGCCAGCCCGTCAGTGGAGCCACGAGCATGAAGCCGTACAAGAGCCCGTGCGACAGCCTGGCCAGCCAGCGCGTGACGACGTGCATGTCCGCAGGCAGCGCCGGCGCCTTGTGGATCAGACGCCAAACCACGCGAAATACGCTCAGACTGAGCGCGCTCAGTCCGGTCGACATATGCAAGGGATACGCGTAGCGCAGATACAGCGTCTGGCCGGGGTTGAACTGGCTGAAAGACAGAGCGAACGCGAAGTCCAGCAGGATCAGTGCGGCGATCGCCCAGTGCAGCGCCATCGCCACGACGTTGTAGCGCAGCGGCCGGCCGGATGGGCGCACGGGTTGGACCCGGCCGGTGGGCGTGTACGCGCTCATCGGGCAGGAGCCCCAGTGGACTGGGGCAGCTTGGTCCAGGTCTCCTGGAACGCCGAGATGTGATCCCAGGCGTAAGGCCGGGTCGGCCACACCAGGTAGTGCATGGTGACGAGCTTGTCCTCGCGCAGATAACCGGCCCAGGCCGGAAGGGTGCCGTACTCGTACAACGTCGTGCTGAACGTGACCGGGATCACCGTGTCGTACTTCTCGTTGATGGGCGGCGCGGCGCTGACCCACCCGACCAGCTCGTGCTCGTTGGCCGCCGCCGGGCCGGCCGTGGGCGAGACCTTGCCCCGGATCTGGCCGGATACGAGATCGACGGAGCTGATTTCGATCACCAGTGCGTCCACCGGGTTGGTCCATTTACCGATCAGCCTGGCTTGTACCGCCGGTTCGAGTGCCTGCGCCCGCTTGCTGTAGTCGGGCGCTGCGCCGGCGCCGCTGCCGGCGAGCAGCAGGCACAAGGCCAGTGAAGCGGGGTCGGTCTTGCTCACGGTCCGATCCTTTCGATGGAGGCAGGCGCGCATCGCCGGCGTCGAGGCAAGCTACGCTGAGGTCTGACGCACCGCATGTGCCGGACCACACACGCCGGGCCCCATGACTTCCGGCCTATGGCTGCGCGGAAGAAGGCATGCCATGCTCTCGCAGGAGGATTCCGCATGCTTCGGTCGCGGCTCATCGGCATCAGCGGCCTGGTCACCTGGCTGATGGTGGGGCTGCCCGCCCTGCTCTATCACACGCAGGTGGGACCGTCGGACTGGCGCTGGATCGCCGTTTACCTGCTGTTCGGCGCCGCGTTTGCGTGCGACCAACAGCGCGCGCGGCTGTGGTGGTTACTCGCAGAAGCGGCCCTCGCCATCGCGCTGGTGGTACTGCGCTGCAGCGGCTACGAAGGCGCGCTGCTCGCCATCGTTGCGATGCAACTGGGAGGCCGGCTCGAGCGCACGCCCGGGATCGCCTGGGTCTGCGTGCAGACCGCGCTGCTTTGGGCCGCCAATGCCGCGGTATTCAGCACCCGCTCGGCGTGGCTGCTGACGCCGCCTTATCTGGGCTTCCAGCTCGTGGCGTTCTTCGTATTCAACGTGATGGCGCGCGAGGTGGCCGCCCGCGCGGCGCTGGTGGCTGCCAATGCCGAGCTGCGCGCGGTCCAGCACATCCTGACCGACAGCGGCCGGATGGCCGAGCGCCTGCGCATTGCGCAGGAGCTGCACGATGCGCTGGGCCATCGTTTGACCGCCTTGTCGCTGAACCTGGAGGCGGCCCTGCAGCGCACCGAAGGGCCGGCGCACGCCAGCGTCGAGACGGCGCAGACCCTGGCAAGGCAGCTGCTGGGCGATGTGCGCGACATCGTCGCACAGTCGCGCGCACGCGACGGCGTGAATCTGGCCGAGGCCCTGCGTGAGCTGGTCGACTTGCTGCCGCGCCCGCGCATCCATCTGGACGTCGCCGATGACCTGCGCATTGCCGACCCGGAGCGGGCGCACATTCTTTTGCGCTGTACACAGGAAATCGTGACCAACGCCGCGCGGCATTCGGGCGCGGACAACCTGTGGATCACGATCAAGAGCGACGGCGAGGCCTTCAGTATCCAGGCCCACGACGACGGCCGCGGCAGCGCCAGCGCCGCGGGCGGCTTCGGCATCCCGGGCATGCGCGAGCGTGTGGAAAAGGCCGGTGGACAGGTGCACATCGCAACTGAGCCCGGGCGCGGCTTCGACGTCACGGCGCTGCTGCCGGTGCGCGGCGGCGCCGCGTGAGGCCGGGCTTGACCAGGTCCCCCGTCAGGACCCCGATCCGGGTGTTCATCGCCGACGACCAGCTGCTGATCCGTCAGGGCATCCGTACGCTGCTGGAGATGGACCCCGGCATCGCCGTCGTCGGCGAAGCGGCCGATGGCGCGGAAGCGATCACCGTGCTGCCCGGGGCAGGCGCCGACGTGCTGCTGCTCGATATCCGCATGCCTGGCAAAGACGGCCTGCAGGTGCTGCGCACCCTGGCGGCCGCCGCCAGGCTGCCGCCCACCCTGATACTGACCACCTTCGACGACGCCGACGTGGTGCTCGACGGCATCCGCGCCGGAGCGCGAGGCTTCATGCTCAAGGACGTGTCCTACCAGCAACTGATCGCGGCGATCCGCGCCGTTGCCAGCGGGGCTACCGTGTTCCAGCCGGCGGTGACGGAGCGCCTGCTGCGCGCAGGCGCGCCGGGCAGGGGTGAGGCGGAGACTCAGCGCGAGCCACTGACCGAACGCGAGGCACAAGTGGTGCGCCTGATGGCCGGCGGCTACAGCAACAAGGAGATTGCGCACGCGCTCGGAACCGCCGAGGGAACGATCAAGAACCACGTCTCCAGCATCCTCGCCAAGTTCGGCGTGCGCGATCGCACGCGCGCGGTGCTAAAAGCCCTTGAGGCGGGATTGCTGCATCGTCCCGATGGTGCAGGCATCTCGTTGTGAGTGCCTTGCGCCGGCGCGGTCTCGTCTATCGAAGATCAGCGAGCCGACATTCGCGTTCAAAATCAGCGGCCCGCGATCAGCCCGACCCCGGCGACGTACACCACCGACTCCGAAATTCCGTCGATTCCCAGGTCCTTTTCAATTCGGGTCTCTTCGATCGCGGCGGTACTGAACGGGGCCAATCCCATCCGTGTTGCGGTCAGGCAAAACGTCTGACAAAGGTGGCCGGCGTCCAGCAGCACCACCCGATAGGCTCGAGAATGATGGTACTTCCACATGGACCTTGCGAAGACCGCGGTCATGATGAAAAGCGCGGCCGCCGCGCCGGCGTGCGGCTGATCCGCGCAGTATTGCCTGGCCATGCGCGAACTGGCGTCGGACGAAATTCTTTCCAGGCGGTGATCTTCGGCCTGGTAATGATAGATCCCGGCCTCGAGCCCATCGACTTTGAGCGCCATCAGATACACCTCGACCGGGTGCCTGGCCCCGCCCGAGGGGCTGGTTTTCAAAGGGAGTTCGCCGTATCGCTTGGATTCGAAGTATCCCTGAACCCCCCAGGTCGTACCGAGCAGCCGCGAGACCTGCTCAAAGGATATCCGGCCGTCGGAAAACGACCGGTGAGTCCTCCTTGCGTACAGCGTCTGGTAGAAGCTGTCCGCCTCGGGCGCAAGCGATGGCAGCGCGATCGAATCGGCACCTTCGATACTTTTGAAAAAAGACGGAGGCGGCGTTGTCGGAACGGATTGCATCATTTGCTCTTCGGACCGCCCGCCCTCGACGTATTTAACGTCCTTCGTCAGAAAATGGAACGCTCCCTCCGGCAGCCACGGTTTCCACAACGAATCGACCCGGCTGTCCTGCTGCCACTCGGCAGACCCGTATTCGAGCAGAAGGCCCGCCTCGATCAGCTCGATGATGGCCTGTCCTACGCTTTCTGGATCGTAGGAACTAAATTCGAGCATCCCATCCTTGATCGTGTGCGGAGAAAAAAAGAACCGGATCAGCTCGAGCACGAGCGGATTCGCTGAAAACGTTCTTTTCGTCAGAAAATTGACGATCCGAAGGTCACCGCCCTCCCAATAAGCCCGTTGGCAAACCGCACTGGAGAATTTCATGATCTTCGGGCGCGGCTTGAGCGACACTCGGCGTCGATTGCGGCAAGTTAAGGGCGATCCTCATCAGGGTCCCCGAAGTCTTCGAGGGCTTCCAATTGATCCTCTATTTCTTCCAGTATCGCGTCGAATCTGGCTTTTTTATCTTTTTTGACGCTCACCGTCCCCGACTCTTCCAAGTCCCGCAACTCTTTTACAAGCTCACCGACTTCTTTCTTGGCATCTTCGATGAGCTCGTTCCTTCTTTCAAATGTCTCCTCTGGTATCTGCGGCATGACGGATTCTCCTTTGAGTTGATGTGCCGCCTAGAAAATCAGCGGGTGTTGCAATTGCAGCGGCTTGAGCTCCCGTCCAGACGTTACCATGACGCGCCCAATGCCCTTGACTGATTGCGCGTGTCCAGGTGCGTCATC
>Ga0307479_10001323_pt1 | contig 22506 bp, 21 predicted proteins | sample atmos_gasesECM4C_FD_203743 | JGI IMG/M metagenome (GOLD analysis project Ga0307479, IMG submission 203743) | Hardwood forest soil microbial communities from Morgan-Monroe State Forest, Indiana, United States - atmos_gasesECM4C_515 | ecosystem: Environmental > Terrestrial > Soil > Temperate...
TCCTGGACTCACCACCACACTTACCGAATTCAACCCGGGCCGCGCGGCAAAGTTTCGCGTTCCGGGAGTTCGGGCTCGGATGGCAGGTTGGCAAGCCGGCGTAGCGGACTAACTATTTTGTTTGCAATGACTTATGGATGGAATCGAGGACCCCATTAACAAACCCCCCGGACTCCTCCGAGGAATACTTTTTCGCCAAATCCACCGCTTCGTTCAACACCACTTTCGCCGGCGTGTCCGCAGCTTTCATCTCATGAATCGCCAGCCGCAAAATCGCGCGATCGATGGCCGCCAGCCGTTCGAATCGCCAGTTCTCGCAATGCTTCCCGATGATTTCATCGAGCCCCGCTACATCTTTTGCCGCGCCCTCAAAAAGTTGATTCGCAAACGCGCGCGTTTTGTCCGCCGCCTTCGCGCTCTTCCAGAATCTCGATTCCAGTCTCGCGAATTCCTGCTGGCTCATGTCCCACTGAAACAGCATCTGCATCGCAAATTCACGGGATTTTGTGCGCAGTGACACGTTACTTGCGCCGCGGCTTTCCGCTGTCCGCCGGCTTGGCGTGCGCCGCGCGAAGCTTGCGCGACAATTGCGCCATCTCGATCGCCGCGAGCCCCGCCTCGAATCCTTTGTTCCCGCCCTTCAGCCCCGCTCGATCGATGGCCTGCTCCAGTGTGTCGCACGTCAGTACGCAGAAAATAATCGGGAGTCCGCTGTCCATCTGCGCCAGTTGCAATCCCCGCGCTGTCTCCGAACAAACATAATCGTAGTGCGTCGTCTCGCCCCGCAGCACGCACCCGATGGCGATCAGTGCATCGTATTTCCCTGTCGCCGCCATTTTTTTCGCCGTCAGCGGCAACTCGAACGCTCCCGGAACCTTTACAACATCAACATCCTTGCTCGCCGCTCCCGACCGCTCCAGCGCATCCACCGCTGCCGCAAGCAGACGCTCGGTGATAAAACTATTGAACCGGCTCACGACAATCCCTAGGCGCAATCCCGCTGCGCTGAGTTCGCCGCTAATCTTGCCCGGTTGTAGTTTTTCTGTCATCGTCAATTCACGCAGCTCTTCGCTCTTATCCCTTATTTCCCTTTGAAGTGCGCAGTCCTCTTCTCCAAGAATGCTTTCGTCCCCTCGCGCATGTCTTCCGTCGCGCAAGCCACCCCAAAAAGCGTCGCCTCCAGGAACAGCCCTTCCTCCAGCGGCATTTCTACGCCGCGCTCAATCGCTTCCATCGTGTATTTCACGGCGATCGGTCCGTTGGCGATAATCTTTCTCGCCATCGCTTCCGCTGCGGGAATCAGCTCCGCCGGCTCGTAAATCCGATTCACCAGCCCGATGCGCTGCGCTTCTTCCGCCGTGACCATTTCGCCTGTGAGGCACAGTTCGTGCGCCACGCCCTTCCCGCAAAGCCGCGCCAGCCGCTGCGTTCCGCCGTATCCGGGCAGGATTCCCAGTTTTACTTCCGGCTGCCCGAGCTTCGCCGTTTTGCTCGCGATTCGAATCGTGCAGGAAAGCGCCAGTTCGCATCCGCCTCCCAGCGCAAATCCGTTGATCGCGCAGATCGATGGCTTCCCCATCGTCTCCAGCAAATGAAACACACTCTGGCCGAAAAGCGAAAATTCTTTCCCCTGCACCGGCGTCTGCACTGCCAGTTCGCCGATGTCCGCTCCCGCCACAAACGATTTTTCTCCCGCTCCGGTGAGGATCAGCACACGCACCGCGTCAGCACCGCGCGCGTCCAGCAACGCATCACGCAACTCCTCAACCGTCTTCCGGTTCAACGCGTTCAGCACTTTCGGCCTGTTGAACGTGATGAACGCAACCCCGTCTTTCTTTTCATACAAAATGTTTTCGTAAGCCATCGTCCTTCTCTTCTTGCGCCCTCTGTGCTCTCTGTGTCCTCTGTGTTAAATTCCGAATCTCTTTTTCCTGCCACGCGCTAGAACCTCATCGCCTTCGGTTTCTGCGGATCCGCATAATCATAAAATCCCCGCCCCGATTTCCTCCCGTTCCACCCCGCCAGCACCATCCTCTTCAACAATGGCGGCGCCGCAAATCGCCGCTCCTTGAACTCATCAAACATAATCTGAGAAATGTAATACGTCGTGTCCAGCCCCACAAAATCCAGCAGCGTCAGCGGCCCCATCGGATGCCCGCAGCCCAGCTTCATCGAATTATCAATGTCCTCGATGGACCCGACGCCTTCTTCCAGCGCCCGAATCGCATCGAGCAGATACGGCACCAATAGCCTGTTCACAATGAATCCCGTGCTGTCGTTCGCGCGCACCGCGGTCTTCCCCAGCTTTACGCCGAACGCCACCATCTCTTCATACACCGCCGGGTCCGTCGCAATCGTCCGCACCACTTCCACCAGCTTCATCACCGGCACGGGATTAAAAAAGTGCAGCCCGACGAACCGTTGCGGCCGTTTCGTGGCCGTGGCAATTTCCGTGATCGTCAATGAAGAAGTGTTGCTAGCAAAAATCGTCGCGGGCGGGCAAATCTTGTCCAGCGCACCGAAAAGTTCCCGCTTCGCCGGAAGCTGTTCGATGATCGCCTCGACGATCACGTCGCAATTCTTCAGGTCGTCGATGGAAGTCGTCCCTTTGAGTCGTCCTCGGATTTCACCCTTGGCCGCTTCCGTGATCGTGCCCTTCTCCACCAACCGGTTCAGATTCTTCTCGATCCCCTTCAGCCCTTTGTCCACTAGCTCCGGGCTGACTTCCCGCACCACCGTTTCGAACCCCGACGCCGCCGCCACCTGCGCGATCCCTGACCCCATCAGCCCACACCCTACGACACCCACTTTTTGAATCGCCATGCTTTTCCTCGTTGAATATTTTTTCGACTAGGGCAATTCTCAATCTGGAGCGAACCCAAAGTCTAGCAGAAACAGCCTGTACTTGATTCTTCTCCGCGCTTCCTCTGCGCTCTCTGCGTCTCTGCGTTATATTTTTCTTCTCTCGTTAATTTCTGATTGCCTCCACAACCATCGCAATCCCCTGCCCGCCGCCAATGCACGCCGTCGCCAGCCCATATCTCAAACCATTCCGCCGCAACTCGTTCAAAAGCGTAATCACCAGCCGCGTCCCCGAAGCCCCCAACGGATGCCCCAACGCAATCGCCCCGCCGTTCACATTCGTCTTCTCGCGTTTCAATCCTAAAACTCTCTCCACCGCCAAATACTGCGCCGCGAACGCCTCATTCACTTCCACGCGATCCATCTGCTCCAGCGTAAGTCCCGCGAGCCTCAGCGCCTTATGCGACGACGGCACCGGCCCAATCCCCATGATGCTGGGATCGACTCCCGCTACGGCCCAGCTTACAATGCGCCCCACCGGCTTCAATCCGCGTTCTTTCGCAATCTTCTCCCGCGTCACAACAACCGCCGCACCGCCATCCACGATCCCGCTGGCATTCCCGGCCGTGACGATCCCATCCTTCTTGAACGACGGCGGCAACTTTTCCAGCGTCTCCATCGTCGTTTCCGGCCGCCGGTGATCGTCTTCGCTCACCACCATCGTCTTTTTCCCCTGCTTCACTTCCACCGGCGCCAGCTCTTCCTTGATCCTGCAAGCTTTGTAAGCCGCGTCCGCCGCCTGCTGGCTACGCAGCGCATACGCATCGGCATCTTTTCTCGTGATTCCGTGCTGCTCCGCCAGCTTTTCCGCCGTCAGCGCCATCGGCAACCCGCAATATGTATCCGTCAGCCCCGCCATCAGCGAATCTTCCAGCGCCCCACCGCCCAGCCTCAATCCCGTCCGCGCCCCGCGAATCACAAACGGCGCTTGCGTCATGTTCTCCATGCCTCCGGCAAGCACCATCGTCGCTTCGCCAAGGAGCAATCGTTGTGCCGACTGCGCAATCGCCTCAATCCCCGACCCGCACAGCCGGTTCACCGTCACCGCCGGCGTCTCGATCTTCAGCCCGGCCTTCAATCCCACGTGCCGCGCCCCATAAAGCGCATCCGCGCTCGTCTGCATCACGTTCCCAAAAATCGCATGGTCAAACTCCCCCGGATCCACGCCCGAACGCCGGATTGCCTCTTTCGAAGCATGCGCCGCCAATTCGATCGCGCTCACCTCCGAAAACGCCCCGGTATACCGCGCCATCGGCGTCCGCGCCCCCGCCACAATCACCACATCCGTCGGAAACATACTTCCCTCACTTTTCGCTAACCGTCAGTCAACAGTTTACATTCGAACCTAGAAAGAACAAATGCATCGCAGTTGGCAATATCTTTCCACGGGAGTTTCGTACGTGCAAAGGAGTCTTACGATATGATATTTGGATTGCACTCACTGAGTAACGCGGCAGGCAAACTTGAAAAACGGCGGCAATATGAGAACTAATCTCGGCCGAGGAATCTTCCTAGTAATTGCCGCAATACTGTTTCCGAGTCACATCAACAGTCAGAACTCACCTAAGACTCAAACAGGAGAACAGTCTAGTTTCAGTGTTGAATTGGAAATCAGTCCGATCCAGAAACCAGCTGCACTGTCCGAAGAAGCATTGCAAGCACTAGCCAAAGACAATCATATCCGTTCGTGCTTGGATAGCCAGAATTTGCCGCCCGAGAAGCTACCTGCGAACTGGTTTATCGCCTCACTAATCCATCTGCACGGTCCAAACGAGCTAGACTTGATCGTATTGCCCTCTGGACGTCTTCCTGAAACGGCGAAAGGTGAAATTTCAGCAAACGCTTGCCTAGTCGGCGCAAGTACAGGAGGCTTCTGGGTCTTGCGCCAGACTCCCGCAGGGTTTCAGTTGGTGCTAAGCCAAATGGCCAGCGGTTTAAGTATATTGAAAACGAGATCAAACGGACTGCGAGATATTCAGCTTTATACACACGCTTCTGTGAGCGAACACGCAATTACTGATTTTAGGTTTGATGGAATCCAGTATCGTCTCTTTCGAACGAGAACAAGACCCAACGTCTAGAGCTTTGGCGTTTCCAGCGTCACTACCGTATCCCCGCCGCGCTTCCTTGCTTCTTCGATCGAAAACTCCGCGCGATTGATCAAATCCGTCACAATGTCTTCGCTGTCGTACTCGTGCTTGGCCACCGCCTCGACAATCCCCGCGCTCAACGTAATCTGCGTCGAATCCCACGGTGGCCGCAGGCCCGAAGCCGCGCGCCGCAATTTATCCGCCAGATTCTGCGCTCCCGCCAGCGTCGTATCCGGCAAAATAAACGCCAGCGACCACGACGTGTATTTCACCGCCACATCGTTCTGCCGCACGATCGGCTGCAGCGACCGCGCCAATTGCTCCAAAAACCGTTCCAGCGGCGATTCCCCCTGCGTCCGCAGCAGATCCGCTCCGCGGTCAATCTGCAAAATCGTAAGCGCCAGCGGCGTCCCCTGCGTCCGGGCGCGGTCCGCTTCCGTCAACAAACAACTCTGGTACGAACTGCGGCTCAACAAACCGGATCGTTCATCCGAAACGCCCATGCGCCGCACCAGCGACCGCAGCCGCGTGTGGCTCACGCTCATCAGCATCTGGTCGCCGATGGCCTGCAGGAAATACGCCTCGTTCGGTCTCCATTTGTGTTCTTCCGCGTGCGCTGCAATCAGCATCCCCGCCGGCAGTTGCGTCTCTTTGTCTGTAATAATCACCGCCAGCGCCGTCTCGACTCCCAGGTCGCGCAGAATCGATCCCTCCGCCGCCTGCACCACCAGCCCTCCCAGTTGATCGGGCTCCGCCTTTTCCATGTGCGCCAGCAGCAGCACCACCTGCGCGCCCGGCGCAGGCTTCACTCCGCTGCCGCAAAATTCCGCCGCCATTTCCGGTGGCCGTCCCGGTGCGCCCACCACGGCCAGCGCGCGAGTGGCCTTCAGGTAGCCCCCAACTTCCGTAACCGCCGTGTTCAACATTGCCCGCGGCGTCTGCTGCCGGAAGATCTTTTGATTGATCTCCGAAATCTTCGACAAATCGCGAAGCGTCTCCGCCGAATAAACTCCCGTCCTGTTGGTGATATTGACCGGCTGCTGAACCTCCGGCACAGGCGCAGCAGGCGCCTCCGCCTGCGCTGCCGCTACAACCGGTGGCTCTGTTTTCGCTTTCGCCGCGCCCGGCGGCCACCAGTTCGCTACTTGATAGAGATTGGAGAGCCTCGCGTTGCGCGCTTCTTCGCCCGGGAACATCGCCGCAATCTTCTGCAAACGCTCCAGCGCTTTGCTTTGCAACGAGTACTGCAGAAAAATCTCCGTTTGCACGATCAGGTCTTCCAGCGCCTGCGCGTGCCGGCCCTCTTCGGTGGTCGCCAGAGGAACGCCATTCGCCTGCTGGGAAGGCGCGTGCGATGGGGGTGGCGGCGTGCCCGGCACTGATTTCATCAGCCGGCTCGCTATTCTCTTCAGGTGCGCTTCATCCACCCTCCCGCGCAAGAGTTCCAGCCGTTCCTGATTGCGATAGTCGTACGCATCGATATCCACAAGCCGTTCCAGGGACTCCGCTGCCTTGGCCACGTTCCCCGACGTCAGGTAGACATCGAACAGTTTGATCAGCACTTCGAAGTACTGCGATTCCCGGTTCAGCTCATTGTGAATAGCAGCCCAGAATTCCAGGATGGCTTGCGAGTGCGGATATTTTGCCCCTACTCCATCCATCAACGTGGCGAAATCGTTTTCGCGCTTGTCGGCAAACATCCGGCGCTTCAGCGTCAGCAGGATCCCCGTGGCCTTCTGGTCTTGTCCTGCGGCAACATAGCGGTCCGCCAAATCGAACAGCTGTGTGATCCCCTCATGCCTGTCGCGAATCAAGCGGTCCAGCACTTCCGTCGCCCGCTCGAGGTTTCCCGCGCGCATCAGCGCGTCGCCGTAGGTGCTCAGAAACGGCGCATCGTTTTCGGACGAGGCGAAGGGCTCCAGTAGCGTCACCGCGCGCACGGCATTTCCGGATTGCAGGTTCGCCTGCGCGTAGAGCAGCGTAACGCTGCGCTCTTGCGGAGCCAGTTTGTGCGCTCGGCCGAGAAGATGCAGCGCGTCAGCAGAAGCGCCGCTCGCCGTAGCCAGTTGTCCGGCCCGCAGGAAAGCTCGCGCCGCCAGCGCAATCTTGCCGAGGCGTTCCGCGGCTTCCGCAAGGCGCATCTGCTGCGCAAGTTTATCGGGTTCGATCTGCGCGATGCGCTCCCAGCAGAACAGCGCGTCTTCGTCGCGGCCGGCTGCAGAAAAAAGCTCCCCCGCCTTGGCATACTGCTCCACAGCCTCGTCGGGACGATTTTGTTTTTGTTGCAGGAAGGCATAGCGCGCGATGCGTTCCGGCGGCTGGTGCGCGGCGTTCGAACGCAAGAACCGGTTGTAAATCGCCAGCGCTTTGGTTTCGTCCTTGGGGTCGATCAGCAGATCAAAAAGCAGTCCATAGTAGACCGCCGCGCGATCCGGTTGATCCATCCGCGAATACAGATCGCCCAGCGCCTGCGTGGCTTCCTGGTGTTGCGGCGCCTCGTCCAGCACCGCTAGATAGGCCTCGATCGCATCCTCGACGCGATTCTTCTCGAGGAAGCGCTTGGCGCGATCCAAATGCTTGTTGACGTCTCCGGCCATCCGTTCGAATTGCCTCTGGGTGCCTGCTGGCTGTTGGAACTGGGCCCTGCGCGGTGATGGGTGCGCATTGCCTTCCTAACTATATACCGCTCGGGGGAAGCGGGCAAAACAACGCAAAAAGTTTGATGTGGAATAAAGCAAGAGCTTGCGCCCGGGAATCCAGTGGCAGGATCGTCGCAGATCAGCCCGCAGGAAACGCGCCTGAAGCACCTGCTCCCTATTTGAATGAACCTGACGCCGGAGAATCCGGGGCCTTCGCCTTACTCGGCTGGAGTTCTTTGCTGAGACAATCCGGACAGAAGCATCCCTTCGCATCCGCAGGCATCGGTCCGTGCGGAAATTGCGCACACCAACATTCGCCTTCGGGGTTGCAAGTCATCGGCGCATTACACCGCACGCAGCGTGCTTCCACAGCTGTGATTATCTCACAATGGTCTCGCAGCAAGCGGAGGCGGACCGCCGCGCGTGCTGACGCGCTGCGGAATTTATGGCAAACTGAATGTTTGCACGGCACGGTTTTTTGCGCTGCGCGTAATGCACTGAATTCTTGCGCGCTGGCAAAACGGTCAATCGCTCCGGTAATTGCCATGCGGTCCATCACAGGTGTGGCCGCGACGCTCTCGCCGCAAGCAGGCCCGCCGAAAAGACCGCGCCGGCGATTCGAACGCCTGCCGGCCGCAGTGAAAACCGGTCATCGAGATTAATGGATCCGAAATTCATACGGAATTTCTGCATCATCGCGCACATCGACCACGGCAAATCGACGCTGGCCGACCGCCTCCTCGAAATGACCGGCGCGCTTACCGAGCGAGAAATGCACGAACAGTTTCTCGACTCCATGGATTTAGAACGCGAGCGCGGCATCACCATCAAGGCGAAAAGCATCCGCCTCCACTACAAAGCGAAGGATGGAAATACATACCGGCTAAATTTAATTGACACGCCGGGGCACGTGGATTTTTCGTATGAAGTTTCGCGCGCGCTTTCCGCCTGCGAAGGCGCGCTGCTGGTGGTGGACGCGTCGCAAGGCGTGGAAGCGCAAACCGTCGCGAATACTTTTCTAGCCTCGAGTCACAATCTCACGATTATCCCGGTGATCAACAAAATTGATTTGCCCGCCGCGCAGCCGGAATATGCAAAAGAACAAATCGAGGCCGTGCTCGCGATTCCCGCGGACGACGCACTACTAATCAGCGCGAAAAGCGGCCTCGGCGTGGAAGAAGTCCTTGAAGCGATTGTCGCGCGCATTCCGCCGCCGAAGGGCAACGCGGAAAATCCTTTGCAGGCGCTCATTTTTGATTCCTGGTTCGACATTTATCGCGGCGCCGTCGTCCTGGTGCGCGTGATGGAAGGCCGCGTCGCCAATCACGTAAAAATCAAACTCGTCGCGGGCGACGAAACTTACGAAGTCGAGCAGCTCGGCACGCTCACGCCGAAGCCGGTGGCGCTCCAGGAACTTGAGGCGGGCGACGTGGGCTTTATCGTCGCGAACATCAAGCGCGTCGCGGATGCGCGCATGGGCGACACCGTGATCGAAGTAGCGCGCCCCGCTCCCGCGCTGCCGGGATTCGAAGCCATCAAGCCGATGGTCTTCGCGGGATTGTTTCCCGTGCTTGCCGACGACTACGAACCGCTGCGCGACGCGCTTGGAAAATTGCAGCTGAACGACGCGGCGTTTTTTTACGAGCCGGAAAATTCCGTCGCGCTGGGCTTCGGCTTCCGCTGCGGGTTCCTCGGGCTGCTGCACATGGAAATCGTGCAGGAGCGGCTGGAGCGCGAGTTCGGGCTGAACTTAATTACCACGGCGCCGAGCGTGCGCTACCGCATCACGCGAGTGACGGGCGAAGTGATTGAAGTGGACAGCCCGGCGAAATTTCCCGTTCCCAGCGAGATCAGCAAAATCGAAGAACCAATCATCAAAGCAATGATCATCACCAACGAAGATTCCGTCGGCGGAATTTTGCAGCTGTGCCAGGAAAAACGCGGCACGCAGAAAAATTTCGAGTATCTTTCGCCGACACGCGTGATGCTCACTTACGAATTGCCGCTCAACGAAATCGTGCTCGATTTTTATGACCGCCTGAAATCCACTTCACGCGGCTATGCTTCGCTCGATTACCATCTCGCGGGATACGCCGAATCCGACCTCATCAAACTCGACGTGCTGGTCGGAGGCGAACCGGTGGACGCGCTGGCGTTGATTATTCACCGGGAAAATTCGTACGAGCGCGGGCGCGACCTGGTGACGCGTCTGCGAAAATTGATTCCGCGGCAAATGTTCGAGGTGCCGATTCAGGCGGCGATTGGAACGCGCGTAATCGCGCGAGAAACGGTCGCGGCAATTCGCAAAAACGTTCTCGCCAAGTGCTACGGCGGCGACATTTCCCGCAAACGCAAACTCCTCGAAAAACAAAAAGAAGGCAAGCGCCGCATGAAGCGCGTCGGCCAAGTCGATATTCCGCAGGAAGCCTTCCTCGCTGTTCTGAAGGTGGCTTCCTCTTCCGACGACGAATAGTCGGCAGCATTCAGCTGTAGTTTTTCGTTCTAAGTTATTCCTCCTTCTTGATTACTTCCGTAGATAACTTTCCGCGATGGAGCTGGATGGCTACGGAGTCACCTACGGTGACTTGGGTGGCAGAGCGGAGGAGGTTGCCGTTGGCATCGGTGGCGATGGCGTAGCCGCGTTCCAAGACTTTCAAGGGGCCACGTTCCTGGAGTTGAAGCGCGAGGCGCTGCCAGCGGTCGCGCTTGGAGCGCAAGAGGCGCTCGGCGCGTAGGCCGAGTTCGGCGCTGCGTTTTTCGAGGCGCAAGCGAAACGCGGAAATCTTCACGCGAAAATCGAAAGTAACGATGCGCAGATGCGCGGCGGTGAAGCGCTTGCGCGATTGCACGAGGCGGGCGCGCAGGCCGAGGGCGAGGCGCGAGGTCATTTCATCGGCGCGCTGCCGTTGCTGGCGCAGAAGGTCGAGCGGGCGGCGGAAACCGCGGCGCGCTGAGAGTTCGTGGACGCGGCGGGACATTTCCAGCAAGCGGTAGCGAATCAAGCCGGAGATGGTTTCGCGGAGGTCGGCGATGTGCTTGTCGAATTCGCGGCGCGTTTGAACGACAAGCTCGGCGGCGGCGGAAGGCGTCGAGGCGCGAACATCGGCGACGAAATCGGCAATGGTGAAATCCATTTCGTGGCCAACGCCGGAGATCACGGGAATTTCCGAAGTGAAGATGGCGCGGGCGACGATTTCTTCGTTGAAGGACCACAAATCTTCGAGCGAGCCGCCGCCGCGCGCGAGGATAAGGACGTCCACTGTTTTCTTAGCGTTGAAAAATTTCAGCGCTTTGACAATTTCCTCGGCGGAGCCTTCGCCCTGGACGCGCACGGGGTAGACGGTCAGATGCACGTTCGGGAATCTTCGCTTGAGGATGCGCACGACGTCGCGCACGGCGGCGCCCTTCGGTGAGGTAATCAAACCAATGCGGCTGGGAAGAAGTGGAAGCGGTTTTTTGCGCGAGGCGTCAAACAGGCCTTCGGCTTCGAGGCGTTTTTTCAATTGCTCGAAGGCCAGCTGCAGCGCGCCGAGGCCGATGGGCTCGAGACTCTCCACATAAATCTGATACTCGCCGCGCGGTTCATAAACGCTGATGGAACCGCGCACGGTCATTTGCAGGCCGTCTTCGGGGCGGAACTTGATGCCGCGCTGCTGCTGTTTGAAAAAGACGCAGCGGACCTGGGCGCGATCGTCTTTCAGGGTGAAGTAGATGTGGCCGGACTGAGCTTCGCGGCAGTTGGAGATTTCGCCCTGGACAGTGATGCCGGTGAAGTTCTTTGCGAGGAGGTCGCGGATCCGCGCGGTGAGTTCGCTGACGGTCCAGACGCGGCGCTCTGGCATGAGGTTGAAGGTGAGCTGTTGGGTCATGAGAGTTGGCTCCGCCTGGGGAGAAAAGGTGAAGTAAGGACGTAACGAAGTAAGGAGGTAATGATAATACGCTCAGCGGATCGACCCGGGAGGGCACTCCCCACCCCCCTGTTTTTTGTAAGTGTTGCATCTAAAGGAGTTAGTCTTTCCGTAAGTCTTTTGTTTGCAATAGTTGCGGGGAAATCCATAAGTGTTGCGGCTAAAGGACTTACGCGAGCGGACTGGGGGAGAGAAGTTAAATTTGAGGGGCCGAACGATCTTAGGAGAGTTTGAAAGACTCCGTGGCGGGCGGGGCGAGTTTGGGACGTCAAATTCAAAAACCATTATAGCACATCGGTAATGTTTGTCAAGGAATTACTAGTAAGTGGTTTGGGATCTGCAAGATAGCGGTGAGGGCAAGTCTGGAAACTGGCCCGAGGTTAGCTGAGCTGAGACTTTTCGCGGCGCCCAAGGTGAAAAACGAAGTAGTTCACTAGACCTGGGAAGCGCAGCGAGCTATTGGACTTTAGCGTTGAAGGTGACGGCGGCGTTGGGGAGGAGTTCGATGGGGCGGCCGTTTGGGAGGTATTTGGCGAGGACAGCGGGATTGGACCATTCGAGGTCCCAGCGGTTTTCGAGGGCGAGGAGGGTGTAACGGCCGGGGAAGATTGGCACCATGTAGAAGGAGCCGTCGGAATCGCTCTGGTCACGATGAAATTGGGCGGGGTTCTTGCCGGGATCTTGAGGAACGAGAAGGATCATGGCGCCGGCGAAGGGCTTTCCATCTTTGAGGGCGAAGCCACCCACGGAGCACTTGGCTTCGGAGAGATGGACGGCCAGTTTGACGGGCTCAGCCGCGGGAATTTCGATGGTGCGGCGAGAGAGCGTGGCGCCAACGGCTTCGAGGGAACTGATTTGAAAGAAAGACTCGTTGTTGAGGCCCACTTCGTAGGTTCCGGCTGGAAGAGCGGAAGCGGCGAAGGAGAATTCTCCTTTATTGGAAACGGCGGCCTGGTAGGTTTCACCGGTCTTGGGCGAGCGGAATTGAAGGAGGAACGGCGGGGACTTGTCGCCGACGGAAGACTGATCGGAAGCAACGCCGGGCCGCAAAACGACACCGGAAACGTCGGCGAGCGGCGCGCGAGGATTGAGGTCGAGTTCCGTGCTGGAGGAAAGTTGCAGAGGCTGCGTACGGACGGATTCGCTGTCACCTTGAAAAGATCTGAAGATGAGGGTGCCGTCACCCGGGGGAATGCCAAAAAGTTCGAAGAGACCCGGAGAGATTTCCGTGCCCGTTGCCGGGGAGTGCGTCCCATCGTCGCCGCCGATTTCCAGAGTCACTTCGGAGCCGACACGGAGAACTGTTTGTGAGTCGTCATTCTGATCGCCGTCGGATACCTCATTTGAGCTCACATCTGGAGCAGGGGCGGTGGCGGGAACTCTCACGAGCAGGTGAATCGAGGGAACTGGGCGTAGGGTCACGTCAGCGGTTTCCGTGGCGCCTGGAGGAAGAGTTAGCCTAGCAGCGTCAGCGAGACTTGTGGCGTCGGGAAAGTAGGTGACGGGATAAACGACATCGACTGCCGGATTGGTGGAGACCGAGGGAGCTGGCTCAATCGATTCAATCGCGGCGACGTTTCCGGACGAACCGGATTGTGCGCCGGAGAAGGAAGTCACAAAAGACTGAACCACGACGGCGTCCCACCAGGGCCGAGCGAAAACGCCGATGGCGTAGGTGCCGGGAGCGAGATGGGCGAAGCGATAGTGGCCGAGGTCGTCGGTGGTGGCGCGATTGATCAGTTGCAGGCCGCGCGAACCGGACGACCAGCCCTGTTGATAAAGCATGACGGCGGCATTACGCACGGGATCGTTCCACTGGTCGGAGACAGTGCCGGAGAGCACGGCGCTGGGAGAAAGACGAAAACGCAAATGCTCGCAGTCCTGGCCCGGACCGGCAACGATGGCGGTCATGTAGGCCTCATGCTGATTGAAACCCTGGACGGCATAACCGCGGCGACCGGCCATGAGGCGGTATTTGCCGGGCGCCAGATTTGCGAAGAGGAAGCGGCCATCAGGGTTGGTCAAAAAAGTCTGGACGTCGTCGAGGGCGTTTGCGGGAGCAAGTGTGACTTCGACGAGGCTTAGCGGCTGGCCACTGAGAGAGTCAACGACGATGCCGCCAACGCGAAAGGCGTCGGGCGGAGCTGGAGCGGAGGATTCAAGAGCGCTGGCCGCGAACAGAAGAAGAAAGAGAGTCGCGAAGCGGGGCATGATCGTCACTCTCCCACCTTGGTGAGTTCGAGGCGAAGAGTTGCACTCTGCCCAGCGACGAGCGTCACTTCCTGCACCTTGGAAGCGAGTTCACGCAGAGCGCCCTGCTTTTCAAGATTCAGACCCGCCGGGTTTTCGATGGCGATCACGCGATACGTACCCGGAGCAAGATTGGGCGAGACGAATTCGCCGCCTTCGCCGGCGAAGGCGAGCTCAGGCGATCTTCGATCATCGGGAGGAAACACGACGATGACGCCGGGAGAGGGTTGATCTCCCGAAAAAACAGTTCCGGCGAGTGTGGCAGCGCCCTCGCGAACGACGACATCGATCGGAGGGACCGCGCCGGAGGAATCGATGGCGAGCGGCTCGTGCAGGAGATCCGTGGAACCCCAGCTAATGGATTCGATGTAAGTGCCGTGGCGGAAAACCTGCGCTTTGACGTCGTAGGCGCCGGGCTCGACCCCCGCGAGCACCAGTGACGAAGCAGCAGACGGCGCATCGGAAGAGGGATTGACGGGGGTGGCGTTGTGGGCCTGGGCGAGTACGCTCTGACGTTTGTTGACGAGAAAAAGCATCACGCGCGGCGATTGGTCCTGTTCGGAATCAGCAGAGGGAAAGCCACGAATCTCCACAGGAATGTTGACGGTGGGCTGAAGGACCAGATGAATGCCGGAGAGATTGGAATTGGCGTTGACAAGCCGGATGGCGAAGGAGGACCTGACGCGTGGAGTGTCAGCGGAGAGTTGAAGAAACGATTGCGCAGTCAGGGTGTACGCGCCGGGCGGGATCCACTTGGTGTGGAAAGCGCCGGTGGTCAGTTCAAAGGCAATTTCCTGGCGCATCGGCTCCCCCAATGAGTCCTGCAAGAAGAGCGCGACCTGCTGTTCGGGGCCGTAACCGGAGACGGTCCCGGAGAGGCGAAGGAAAGGTTCGCGCTTCAATGAAAAATTTGCCTGCGAGGATTTTCCGGGAAGGACTTTGATGGGAACGGCGGAATCGAGGTCCGCGGCGGCTGGATAGAGAAAAGGCGCGAAACCCTGCGGAACGGCGGCGTTCCTGGCGGAAGTGAGCACCGGAGTTTCCTGCGGATGGACAGCGACATAGTATGAGCCGGGACGCAGGCTGGCGATGCGAAATCTTCCTTCATCGTCGGTGGTGACTTGCTGGCGGGATGCAGGGGGAGGAGGAATCATATAATCGCGGTGAATCAGCGAAACGAGGAAGTTTTCGAGCGGCTCGCCATTTTCGTCGGTAACCTGACCGAAAATCACGCCTTCGGGGGTGAGCTTGAGAATGGCGGGGGCGGCGTCCGGGCCGAGTTGCACAGAAAAACTCTTGGGCGAGGACGAGCCAAACTCTTCATTGGAAAGGAAGCCGGGCTTGGCGGCATGCACGGTGATCCGGCCGGCAGGAAGCGCATCCAGCTGAAACTTGCCTTCGGAATCCGTGAGAGTGGACCAGGCGGAACCGGTGGAAGCTTGCACGAAGGCATTGTGGATAGGATTGCCGGTGACGGCATCGAGCACGACGCCACGGAGAGTGCAAGGGCAGGAGGAGGAATCAGGGGAAGGCTGTTGAGAGGAGAGGCGCGAAGCAAGAAGGAGGGAAGAGGAAAAGAGTAAGACCGTGCGGAGTAGGCGGAACATCGGAGTTGTGTGGCTGCGCATTGTGAGTTCGAGTCGAGTCTACCGTAGGTCAGATGCCAATGGGTCCTCACGGGTTTGCAGGAGAGTGAGATGGGACAGCCAGTTTACATGCGTACGGCGGAGAGGGCGCGCAGGTTTTCGCTGAGGCCGAGGGCGCGGACGCATTGCTGAAGAGAGGCGCAGTGGCAGCCCTGAAGGCCATGGAGGAGCGACTTGAGCTTGAGGAAGCGGGCGATGTTTTGCTCGACTTCGGCAAGTTTCCTGGCGGCGAGTTTTTTCCAGCGAGGTCCGACGGGAGAGTTGTCGCGGAGGCCATTGAGGAAGAGCTTGATTTCGGCCAGGGTGAAACCCATATCACTGGCAAAGCGGATCAGAAGGACGCGATCAAGGGCGTCACTTGGGTAGCGGCGCTGGCCACCGACGCGCTGGGGAGGGGCGAGGAGACCGCGTTTCTCATAGTAGCGGATGGCGGAGGCGTGTAGGCCGGCGCGAGCGGCGAGTTGGCCGATTTTCATGATAGTTCCTTTCTCTGGCCCTGAAGCAATGTAGCCCGTTCCGTGGCACCCAGGCCAATTTGTAACCGTAAAAGCGGCAGCTGGGCTGCCGCACTCCAAACCGGCGTCCAGGAAGGGCAAGCCGCGGCCCAGCAACCCCGAGAAGACCCTTGACTTAAAGTCCACTTTAAGTTTTAGCATTCTGGGATGGGACGTGGCAAATCCTAATTGGAGGAAAGCCATGAAGAACGCGAAAGAACGATTTGTGAACGTGGGCAAGAAAAGCGCAGCGAGTTTGACGCTGGCGGCATGGATGGCAAGTGGCGGAGCTATGGAAGGGGCGGCACAAAACTTGTCGACCATGGAAAAGCCGGAAAGGCAGGTGGCAACGGTGCAGAGCAAGTTCTACTGCAACACCAAGGCGCTGACTCCCGAGGAACGGGCGCGGCACAAGCAGTTGGGTGAAAAGCTGACCGCGGCGAGAAAAGAAATCGTGGAACTGCCGAAGGGATACGAGTTCCAGTTCAGCCCCAAGAACATCACGATTGCGGAACTGGCCGAGTGGGTCAGCGCGGAGAGCAAATGCTGCCCGTTTTTTAATTTTCACATTGACCTGGAAGGCGAGGGCAGCCTGCTTTGCCTGCGATTGACGGGAGAGGAAGGGATTAAGGCATTTATCCGCGCAGAGTTTGCCGTTCCGTAAGGAGTGGACGGCTATTCGGCACCGCTAAAGCCGTACCTCCCAAAGAAACTTTCACGAGATAGCTTTTAGTTGTCCTGGAGGTGCCTCTTTCCACGCACCTGTCCTGAAGGACAGCCGAGCCGGCGCGACTTTTCTGGTAAGAAAGGGTTTAGTGGGCTAGGAACGCTAGAGGCATATCGAACGTCATAGCCGGGCCGTTAAGCAAGGCCAAACACGACACCAGGAAGGTGAGAATCATGCGCACCGTGAAAACTTTTCGATTGCTGCTGCTAGCTTTGGTGATGCTGGCCATACCGGCGGCTTCGCATGCACAAATTGCGGTTGGAATTTCTGTGCACGTTGGTCCTCCTGCGCTGCCGGTGTATGTGCAGCCGGTTTGCCCGGCGCCGGGCTACATCTGGACGCCGGGATACTGGGGTTATGGGGATGACGGCTATTACTGGGTACCCGGAACGTGGGTAATAGCGCCAGTGGGAATGCTGTGGACCCCGGGTTATTGGGGCTGGGGCGGCGGAGTTTACGTTTGGCACGGCGGCTACTGGGGACCGCACGTCGGGTTCTATGGCGGGATTAACTATGGATTCGGATACGGCGGAGTCGGGTTTGTGGGTGGCGAGTGGCGTGGCGGGGTATTCAACTACAACCGGTCGGTGACGAATGTCAACGTGACGGTCATCCACAACACTTTCAACAAGACGGTAATCAACAACAACACGACAATTAACCGGACGAGCTTTAATGGCGGAACAGGCGGAGTGACGGCGCGGCCCACGGCAGAGGAACAAGTGGCAGAAAGAGAACATCACGTGCAGGCGACCAAGGAACAGACGGAACACGAACACGCGGCAAGCACGAACCGCGCGCAACTGGCATCGGTGAATCATGGGCAACCGACGGTGGCGGCCAGCGCCAAGCCGGGAGTCTTCAGCGGCAAGGGCGTGGTGGCGGCGAGAGCAACAGCGAATTCGAACCGGCCTGCGACGGCCAACGCTTCTTCCGCGAACCGGGCGACCGGCAGCAGCACAACTTCGGCAAACAACAATCGGAGTGATCGTCCGCCGAATGCGATGACCAAGAGTGCCGCGAACTCCAAGACGAATGCGACGGCGTCGAACAATGCGAAGTTCGCAAAAACGACACAAAACACTTCGCACGCGAACACGCCGAATTCAAACGGGTCACATGCAAACCGGGTACCGGCACCGCAACATCAAAGCGCGCCGCACCCGAACAAGCCGGAACATAACAAGCCTTAACGCCCGCAGCCGCCATGGAACGGCGAGACAAAGACTGTTGGGCTGATGTGGAATTGAACAGGCCGGGCGCCAAGCATCCGGCCTGTTTTTTTGGATTCCAAGAGAAACGCTTTCTTCGCTTGCCCCGGCAAACCGGATTCCCAGCCTCGCCGGGTCTCCACACTCAGAATCCAAGAACTAATCCTACTAATTGTTTCCAGTCTTGGTTGCGAACTCCTTGGGCAGTGGATTGTCGGGACGCTCTTCGTCCCAGAGAATGGAGGCAATCCACCAGCGCTTGCCATCGTAAGCGAGTTCGAGACTATTGATGCCGCGAGCGAAGGGCGCTTCGCCTGCCGTATTGCGGGATTCGTAGCTGCTGAAAACATGGGCTACGTTGCCAAACGTCTCGACACGACTGACGAGGGCATTTTCAAAAAAGCCATGCTGAGCGAAATAGGTACCGCCGCCGCGGACATAGTCTTCGACGCTGCGCGGGCGAACGCGGATGTTGCCGTCACGGTCTTTTCCGGCGGAGGTCAGGGTGGCGCTGGGGAGAAAGAGAGAACGGAAACGATTCCAATTGCGCTCGCCGGCAGGACCGGAGATCACGTTGTAGAGCGCTGTGAGGATGCTGTCGATGGATTTGACGTCCTCCGGCTTAGGCGCAGGAACCTGGGCTGATAGATCCTGGGGAGGTTTCGCGGGGGCTTGCTGCTGTTGCGCGGCGGGAGGGGCTGTAGTGGACTGGGCAGCAGCGTTGGAATTGAAAAGCGAGAGAAGTATTGCGAACGTCAGAAGATTAGGTTTCATTAAGAGCCTCCGCAGAAGGTTTAAGAGCAAAAACTATATACCAGCAAGCCGGAAAACGCGCTGCAAGAGAAAGCGATGGGCGGCAGGCCGAGAGTTGAATCCTACTTGGATGGTGTTTACTTGCGGAGATGTCCCAAGAGCCAGAAAAGAAGAGAGAGCGCGGCGCTGAGCAAGAGGCAGGTGACGATCGGGAAATAGAAGGTAGTGTGTTCGCCGCGATGGACGATGTCGCCCGGCAGGCGTCCAAGGCGCAGGGGAAGTTTTCCGCCGAAGTAAAGAAGAGCACCGACAATCGCGAGCAGGACACCAAGGAGGAAAAGAGTCCGGCCGAGTTCGCGAAGCGGCTCCATAACAGAATTCTACCTCAGGCGGCCTACAGTCCTTCCGGATCTACTCCATGTTATATATACAATATACTTGACAAATGATTATTAAATGTATATATTTCACCTCTTAGTAAATCGCGCGCGCCTATCCACAGGCACTCTCGACGAGGCCAGACCCGAATTCGCGGCCGTGAATAGCGCGTTCTTCACGAAGGTATTGTCCGATGATCCTCCGCCATTCCCTGGCCCTCGAGATGGCTGCATTGCTTGCGTGGAATTCCATCCCGGCACCTGCGACAACGCTGGGCGTCGTGGTGGGAGCAGATCGTGCGTACCTCAATAACGGCGCAGTTTCGGAGGGAGCGACGGTCTACGACGGCGACCATTTCTCAACCGAAGCGGGAGGCATGCTGCGTTTGCGCGGTGACGGTACCACGCTGGATCTTGCCGAAGAAAGCGCGGTGATTGTTCGGAGCAGGGTTGACGGCGTGCCGGGCACGGAAGCGGAGCTTAGCAGCGGAACCCTGGTCTTTGGCGCTACGCGCGCCCCAGCACTGGAAATCAGTGCGCTGGGAACGTTCACTCGTCCGGCGGCGGATGCGCGGACCATTGGGCAGGTGAGCATCACTTCGCCAAAAGAATTGCGTATCCACGCACGGCGAGGAGCGTTGCAGTTCTCGTATCGGGGAGAGACGCGGACGATTGCCGAAGGAGAGGCTTATCGAGTGATTTTGGATCCCCCAGACGATACTCCCGAGAAGAAGCAAGCGGCGAAGAAGGCAGGCCGACCGCCGAAGGCATTCCTATTCGTTATCATCGGAGGGGGAGCGGCGGTCCTAGTTCTTGAGAATCACAGGCACATGCATCTGGAAAGTCCCGACCGACCGTGATTGCAGAGCCGCAGCCGTGGAATCGAGGAAAACGGTGGATCAAATGAGTTCGAGGCCGGAAAAGAAGTAGCCGATTTCGAAGGCGGCGGTTTCCGGGGCGTCGGAGCCGTGGGTGCAATTGTTGCCGATGCTTGTGCCGAGGTCGTGGCGGATGGTGCCAGGGGCGGCTTTCTTAGGGTCAGTGGCGCCCATAGTGTCGCGCCACTTAGAGATGGCGCCTTCGGCTTCGAGAACGAGGGCGAAGATTTTACCGGAGCACATGAATTCGCAAAGCTCGCCGAAGAAGGGGCGCTCGCGATGGATGGCGTAAAAACCGGCAGCTTCGCCCTTCGTAAGGACCATTGTCTTGATGGTCACAATGCGGAAGCCAGCTTTATGGATGCGAGAAAGAATCTCACCTGGAAGATTGCGCGCTACGGCGTCCGGTTTGATGATTGCGAAAGTGCGTTCGAGAGCCACGAAGGAATCCCTCCAGAATTTGTGATTTGAACTTGCCTGGCTAAAGCCCGGCCTTACATCTATTAATTCGGCGCGGTGCGGGCGGGGCAAGCCCCGCCCCTACAAAATTCACGAGCAACACAAAAATTACTTTAAGGCGGCGGCGACCGTGGAGCCGAGGTCCGCGGGCGATTCGACGCAGCGGATGCCGGCGGCGGCCATCGCGGCGTATTTGTCCTTGGCGGTGCCTTGGCCGCCGCTGATGATGGCGCCGGCATGGCCCATGCGGCGGCCCGGCGGCGCGGTCTGGCCGGCGATGAAGCCGACCACGGGTTTCTTCACGTGGACCTTGATCCATTCCGAGGCACGCTCTTCGGCGTTGCCACCGATTTCACCGATCAAAATGATCGCGTGCGTATCGGGATCGTCGTTGAAGAATTTGATCGCGTCGAGAAACGTCGTGCCGATGATGGGATCGCCGCCGATGCCGATGCAGGTAGACTGGCCGATGCCGAGTTGCGTCAATTGATGGACGGCTTCGTAGGTGAGCGTGCCGCTGCGGCTCACGACGCCGACGCTTCCCTGCTTGTGAATGCGACCGGGCATGATGCCGATTTTGCATTTGCCGGGAGAAATGATGCCTGGGCAATTCGGGCCGATGAGACGTGACTTCTTGAAATCCACGACAGATGCTACGCGGACCATGTCAAGAACAGGAATGCCCTCGGTGATGCAAACGATGAGCGGAAGTTCGGCATCGGAGGCTTCGAGGATGGCGTCGGCAGCGAACGGTGGAGGAACGAAAATCACGGAAGCGTTTGCGCCGGTTCCCTTCACAGCGTCTGAGACGGTGTTAAACACCGGGCGCTCGAGATGCTTGGTTCCACCCTTACCCGGAGTCACTCCACCGACAACGTTGGTGCCGTATTCGATCATTTGTTGTGCGTGAAATGTTCCTTCGCGGCCAGTGAAGCCCTGGACGATGAGTCGCGTCTTTTCGTTGACGAGCACGCTCATCGCGCACCTCCGGCGAGGGCGACGACTTTTTGTGCGCCGTCCTTCATGCCATCGGCGATGGTGAAATTCAATCCGCTTTCACGGAGAATCTGCTGGCCGCGCTCCACGTTGGTTCCTTCCATGCGCACGACGATGGGGAGATTCACATGTAAGTCCTTGGCGGCGGCCACGACGCCGGTGGCGAGAACGTCGCAGCGCAGGATGCCGCCGAAAATATTGATGAAGACCGCTTTCACGGCGGGATCGCTCATCAGAATGCCGAAAGCGCTTTTCACCTGCTCGGCGGAAGCTCCGCCGCCGACGTCGAGGAAGTTTGCGGGCGAGCCGCCTGCGTATTTGATGATATCCATGGTAGCCATGGCGAGGCCCGCGCCGTTCACCATGCAAGCCACGCTGCCGTCGAGCTTGATGTAATTGAGGCCGTATTTGGAAGCTTCCACTTCGAGCGGATCTTCTTCCTCGAGGTCGCGAAGTTCGCGGAGTTCCTTGTGGCGGAAGAGGGCGTTATCGTCGAAGGTCATCTTGGCGTCGAGGGCGACGAGCTTGCCGTCGCCGGTAAGAACGCAGGGATTGATTTCGAGCAGCGAAGCGTCGGTGTCGGTGAAAGCGCGATAAAGAGCCTGGAGGAATGGCGCGGCGCCGTTGACGACTTCGATGGGCAAACCGAGGCCGAAAGCGATTTTGCGAGCCTGATACGGCTGCAAACCGACGGACGGATGAATCGTCTCGCGCAAGATGGCGCTAGGGTTTTCCTTGGCGACTTCCTCGATTTCCATGCCGCCTGCGGCGCTGGCCATGAAAACGACGCGGCCGGTGGCGCGATCGACGAGCAGGCCGAGATAGAGTTCGCGCTTGATGTCGAGGCCTTCTTCAATCAGCAGGCGCTTGACGATGCGGCCGGCAGGACCGGTTTGCGGCGTGACCAGCTTCATGCCGAGAATGTGGCTGGCGATGTCGGCGGCCTCGTCGGCGGAGCGGGCCAGCTTGACGCCGCCCGCTTTGCCGCGACCGCCAGCATGAATCTGCGCTTTCACGACGCAGATGTTCGACTTCAAGCGCTGCGCGGCTTCGCGGGCTTCTTCCTTGGTGAAAGCGACATCGCCGCGGGGAGTGGTCACGCCGTAGCGCGTCAGGATCGCCTTCGCCTGATACTCGTGAATCTTCATCGAGGTTCCGTTTTCCGTTCGAGTTTGAAACAGTCTGCTAGTGTTAGAATTTTGACAGCATGTGAAAC
>Ga0307479_10001324_pt1 | contig 22503 bp, 17 predicted proteins | sample atmos_gasesECM4C_FD_203743 | JGI IMG/M metagenome (GOLD analysis project Ga0307479, IMG submission 203743) | Hardwood forest soil microbial communities from Morgan-Monroe State Forest, Indiana, United States - atmos_gasesECM4C_515 | ecosystem: Environmental > Terrestrial > Soil > Temperate...
GCACCGGCCACGAGCGGCGAACTGAACGACGTGCCGGAAGAGCTGGCGTAGGTCCCGCCGGGGTAAGTGCTGATGACGTATTCGCCGGGGGCAGCGATCCAAACGTCATAACTGCCATAGTTGGAGAACGAGGAGCGTTTGTCCCAATCCGTCGTCGAAGCGACGCCGACAACCTGCCCGCTGAATGCGGCCGGATAGACGCGCGCACTGGTGTTTTCATTGCCAGCGGAGGCGACGAGGACCACACCCGCTTTGTTCGCGTAAGACACGGCCCGCGAAAGGGCGGACGAAGAAGAAGAGAGGTCGAAGCTCATATTCACAACGTTCGCGTCATGCTGCACGGCATAGTAAAGCGCAGCGATGATGTTGGCGAGGTAGCCCGTGCCGTTCGCCGAGAAGGCCTTGAGGGGAAGGATGTTGGCCTCGGGGGCGACCAGGTGAACGAGCCCGGCAGTCATGGTGCCGTGACCGAAGGCGACATAGGGCGAGCCATCCAGAACCGCTGCAGTGGACTGATCCAGAACGGCGGCAGTGGACTGCTGGACGTAACCCGGCTGCTGATTCTGAATGCCAGTGTCGGTGTAACCGCTCTGCAACCCGGTCACATCAAGCCATTCGGAAGCACCAGGCTGGTTTCGCGTGAAATCGTATCCCTGTAGAAGCTCGGGATATAGGACGGGGTGATTTGGGTCCACGCCGGTGTCAATTACAGCAATGGTGCCAGTGCCGCTGATGCGAAAGCCGTTCTGCGCATCCTGGAGCCTGATGATTTGGGCGGCGGGCTGGGCCACATAACCGTGCCAAGCGACCGTGTCGTAATACTGGACCGGCCACTTATCGTACAGCCCGGCTGGGATGCTTGGAAGCGGCGTGTGTGGGACGGCGAGGAGGTGGTCCGCTTCAATACTGACGATCCCTAACAGCGACTCTACCAGATTCAATACAGTGCTCAAGGGATTGAGAGACTTCACGAGAAAAGTCTGGCCAACCTGGCCGTCCAAGTTGCCTTGCACCTGACACCCAAGCAGGGAACAGAGATTCAAAACAGATGAAAGCCCGCCAGTGGAGACGACAACATAGCGCTGCTGAGCGGCTGCCGGCTTGGAACTGGCCAGCATAAGGACGATCATAGCGACAAGTATGGTGATCCTGCGTTTCATAGGTTTTGGCCCTCGAAGGGCTCTCCTCAAGTGAATTCCTCAGTTCTTGGCGAGATGAATGCCCGCTTAGTTTCGCTGGGCAGACGGTCGGAGCCAATAGTACCGGTGCCGTCACTCTGCCGATGGGTAGTACTGTCGCTCTGCGGTACTTCCTTACCATCCGGCAAATACCTGAAAACTCGTTAGGGCGATTGCCTGTCATCCTCTGGCTCCCGGCAGGCGGCCAAGCGCATCCCGAAGCGAAATCACGATCGGTTTGTCACCGGGGCTGTCGAACGTAATCTGCAAGTCGCCGGTATTTTCGACCTCGGTGCTGAACTCACCGAACTGGTTCGTTACCGCGTGCGTCACGTTTCCGCGCATGTTGGAAAGAGCCACGCGAACGTCCCGGCTGACAATCGCGGGATTGCTCAAATCCATGAGCTGGCCGGTCACCACGAGGCGGTTGCTACTCGACTTCGCCTCAATTTGCACATCGATCTGAAATGGATCCGCGCGATAGAGCATTTGTCTCGTTCCAGTACCCGCCGATCGGGCGCCTGCAAATACGGGCTGCAAGAAACTGTCGAAGAGAACTTTGATCCGGCTTTCCTTTTCTTCACGTCGAGCCGTCAACCCGGCTCCCGCAAAAGCTGCCTTGGCAAGTCTGACGATCTCCTTTGGTGGCTGGTACTTCTCTTCCGCAGCAGCCGATTGCCGAACTCTCTGCCACAAGGAAACTGTTTTCTCGCAGCGTTTGCAGCCTTGTTTCAGATGTTTCTCCATCAACTGATTCTCGTTAGCAGTAACGACTTGGTTCACGAAGTCGATCCACTTCTCCGTCGTAAAGTGTTTCATCTCTCCCCCCGATTCCATTCTGCATCCCAAGCACTCCCCAGTGGATGGGACGATTCACGTGCATTCAAGACATAAGGGGACGCTGGCGGCGAATAAATAGGGAGGCTTGAAAGATTAAATAAGTCTTGTGGAATCAGAGAGTTTGCCGACCAAGACAAAGGGCGCCCAGAAGTAGGGATGAGAGTTTTGCTGTCGAAGTTGTCGCATCGCGACCTGAAGCGCGCCTGCCATGTTACCGGTTCGCAAGTATTCTCGATAGAAATGCTGCATCAGCACCGAAGTGCTTTGATCGTGAACGTCCCACAAAGACAGCAACAATGTCGTCGCCCCGGCACAGAAAAGCCCTCGCTGAAGCCCGAGCAATTCGTCGCCGGCGGCAACGAAATTCATGCCCGTGGCGCAACCGCTCAGGGTTACCAGCTTTGCGCCCAACTGCATTTGGTAGAGGTCATACAGATTCAAATACCCATCTCCCAGCCGGATGCCCGAGAACATCGGGTTGTCCTGACGGTAGAGGCCGTGCGTAGCGACGTGGAGGAGGCCGCTCTGTGGACCCTTTTCGCGAAGCACGGAGGACGTGGCCTGGTCTCCAACATAGAGCGATGAGTACGGCAGGAGCGCCGTCACGGATTGGACTTCATCCAGGATCTGGGGCGCGCGCTCGTCAGCGACTCCAAGAATGAGAGAGCTCGCGCTCACGCTCGCCGACTTTTCCTGACACAGAGAGAAAACGGTCGCGCTGGGAGCGTAGGAAACCGTGAAGGCGTCGCAGAGATACTCTTCACCCTTTTGCAGGGCGTGGAATGGCAAGAAATGGAGGGGACCGTGGGGCACGATAATGAGGTGCTTTCCCCGAAAAAATGAGCGCAAGGGCGCGATGAGTTCGCCGTAAAGAGATTCCAGATGACTCTGAGTGGCGCGCAAGAGTGGCTGTTCAAATCGCCGGACATATTCGCTTCCGATGCGAAACTTCGACAATTGAAATCGGAGCAATTGAAGAAAATGAGTGACCCGGGATAGTAAAGTTACAGGCAGAATGTGGATTTCCTCGCGGGCAATGACCGCCGCTACGATCTGGTCTCCCGTCGAAAAGTATTCGACGAGGGTCGCGTCTTGCGGAAGACTGGCTTGCAACCTTTCGACGGAAAAGTCCGCCGGGGCCCCTAACCTGGCGGTTTCTCGTTCGTGGGCCGGCAGCTCGCGCAGAGTCCGCAATAGCTCTTTCTCATGCAACTGAGCCTTTTGCTGCAAACTCTCGAGCCTTTGGCGGGACCTTTCTTCAGGACCAAGCTGCTCGAGCTCGATGCGGTGATAGTACCAGTTGAGTTCTTCGCGCAGGTCTCTGATTCTTCGGACAAGATCGCTCTGCCCTGCTTCTCCCAGTGGAAGACTCTGGCCGCTTTGAAAAATCATTTCGATCATGCTGCGAGACTTGGCAGCTTCCATGCAGGCAAGTGCTTCTTCGGTGGAGCTGTCGGTTCTATCTCCGGTGATGTACAAATCCACTAAAGCTTCGTAGACCTGCATTCTGCTTTCGAGAAAGGAAATCTTCAGTTCTTCGCCTTGCAACCGGCTGCGTAAAGCTTCCAGCGCTTTCCTTGCTTCCAAGTAGGCCTGGTGCGCCGCATGGCGGTCGTTGCGAGCTTGCGCGATCTGTCCTTCGAGCAAGTGAGCTTGATAACCAAGCATCGGCGTCTCGACGGCTTTCAGCCGCGCGAGAGCTTCGTCTGTTTCCTTTTGTGCTTGCCCGGCGTCTCCCACTTGCAGAGCGATCCGAGCGAGCAGCAGGTGGGTGAGCACGGCTTTTCCAAACAGGGCCGATTGGTCGAAAAAAGCGGCGGCCGCAACGCAGAGCCGCCGGGCTTCAAAGTACCGTCCTTCATGGAAGAGCATCAAGCCCTGGTACAAGTCTATGAGCCAGGGCCAAACGAGATTTTTTTCTCGACCAAACATTTCTCGCGCTTTTGTGAAGCGCTCCAGGGCCTGGACCGTCTTCCCCTGTTGGCCATAAGCGGTCGCTTCATTCGCGAGTGTTTTCGCGGCCTCATAGCCCATCCCGAGCTTTTCGAATCGGAGGAATCCTTCATGCGCTATTTCCCGGGCTTCTTCGCTAAGGTTCAGCTCGAGATAGATGTCGGAAAGGTCCAAATGGCATAGCGCGAAGTGATAGGCATCGCCAGTCGCTTCACACGCGCGCCGAGCCGCGTAGAGCGCCTCGATGGCGCGGCTGTACTCGCCGCGCAGATAATAGAGATACGCAATGTTGTAATCAGCCTGCGCCACGAGAAGAGGCATGTTGTTCTGCTGGCAGAAGGAGCGGGCTCTCTGGTAGGTAGCTAGAGCGTGCGGAAAATCATTCAGACTGATCAGGCAGACGGCCATATTGCTGAGGACGACAGCCATTCCTTCGGTGTCCTTGTATGGCATCAGCTCTGTGTAAGCGCGCTCGTAGTGCGCGATCGACTCTTCGAACCGGTCTTGGCGGTGATAGATGTTGCCGACGTTGATTTCCAGCCGGGCCAAGCGCCAAGGGTCGTTTAGGCGCACAAATATCTCCCGGGCGCGTTCCGCAGCTTGAAACGCCTGTTCGTACTCCCCGAGGAGGATCAGGGGCTGGATAGAACTGCTCAAAGTTCGTGCGGCTTCGTCCCAGGCGTCCAGCGATTCGTAAAGCCGAAAAGCCTGCTGATGGTGCTCGACTGCGGCGCGATTATCGCCGGAGGAATACAGAGCGTTAGCCATTGCGCGCAAACCAAGCGCCAGAGCCTCTTTGCGACGCAGACGTTTCGCGATGAGCACCGCGGCCTCAGCCAAGTGGAGCGCCTCTTGGGTGCTTACTCGGACTTTCTGGACGACCGATTGCGCGAGCTGCTCGACAAACTCCTGACGGATCAATGTCTTGTGTTTCGCAAGAAATTTGCGACGGGCGGGTTGGCTGGATAGTTGCCCTAGCTCGGCGATAAGTGTGTCGGTTGAATTCTTCGCGAGGGCTGCGGGCATCAGCAAAAACCCAGTTTCTCAAGCAGCCCGCGCAGCCGCTCGAGACATTTCTGGCGGGTAAACCCGATGGAGCCCACAGCGAGGCCCAGTTCTGCGGCCACCTCTGTGTAAGGTCGCGGAGGCGTTTCAAAAAACAGCAGCTCTACCAACCGGCGGCATTGAGGCCTCAGTGCCGTCATTGCCTCTCGCAGCATCTGCTCATCCTGAGTCTGTCCAACAAGGCTTTCGGCGATAGCAGGCGTTTCCGGCTCGGGCAAATCCGGCTCCGCATCCCGGCTTACCACGCGTTGGTTGAGTCTCTTCAGCCGGTAACACTCGTGATGAGCGACTTGCATTAGCCACTTAGGCAAAGCGCGGGGTTCTCGCAATTGCGGCAAGCGAACGAGAAGCTCCACGCACGTCGCCTGAAAAACATCTGCGGCCTCCTGCTGCGACAGGCCGTATTTCACCGGGATCGAGAAGATGAGCGCCTTGTATTTATCAATTAGCAGCGACCACGCTTCTTCATTGCCGGAAAGGCATTCTTCAACGAGACGCGTGTCGTCCCAGGCGACGGGTCGCTTTCTCGGAGCTTTACTTGTCGCCGGATTCATCGAGCGACGTTCTCCCGCGCGCTGTTGAGATAAATCTGTTCGACATTCCAGAGTACGTAAGGCTCCAGAACGGCAGGATGGAAGTTACCTACCGAGTTCTTTGCGCCAGCGAGAATGTCCGGACTCGCGAGAAAAATCATCGGTTGGTACTCGGCGAGAATCTCCTGTGCGCGGTCATAGAAGTTTTTCCGTTGCGCGAACGTGCGCGCGGACATCTGCTCCTCGATCAACCGGTCGATCTCCGCTTCCCAGGAAGTGGCGGGGTGCGTCTGCGACGGGTTCCAGAGGTGCGTCCCGCCGCTCGATAGCCAAACGTTGATGTCGGAATTTGGGTCGGCATCGTAGCTTGCTATCCCCATCACACAGGCATCGTACTCCTTGGTCTGCGTAACGCGATCAAGAAGGGAGCGAAATTCGAGAGGCACGACTTGAACACGCATTCCAAGCTGCTTCAGATCGTCCTGAATGAGCGCCGCCATCTTGGCGCGGTCGGTATTCGAAGAACTCGTGAGTATGGAGAATTCCACGGGCTTCCCGTCCGAATCCTGAAGCAGGGATTCGCCGTCCGGTGCATTGCTCGAGGAGAAACCGGCTTCCTTCAGCAGTGCGCGCGCCCGTTCGAGAGACCGCGGCGAATGAGAGAGTCTTTCATTTGCCCATCGGCGGTTGCCCGGCGCTACCAAACCCCAGAGGGGAACGCCGCGCCCCTGGTAGACCAGCCGCACGAGCGCTTCGCGATCCACGGCAGCCGAAACCGCCTGGCGGAACTTCACTTCGCGGAACCATTTTTGCTTCCTTTGCGTTTCGGACGATGTCTTCTCGCCGGCATCGTTCAGATTGAAAAAGAGAAAGTTGTACTCCAATCCCGGTCCGGCATCCACCATCGTGTAGCTGCCTTGGCGCGATAACACAGAAAAATTTTCTGCGCCCAGTTGGCTGATTACGTCGCTCTCGCCCGATTGAAACTTCAAAACCTGCGCGTCCGCGTTCGGCACGAATAAAAACACGAGCTCATCTAGATAAGGCAGGCGCTTGCCCTGCGTATCTGTTTTCCAGAAATAAGGATTACGCTCCAGGACCAAACGTTGACCTGCGACGTACTCCTTCAGCCGAAACGGGCCGAGTCCCGCCCATTGATTCGCCACTGTCGCCAAGGTTCCAATCTGCCCGAGCCTCCCTTCCTGGTAGGGTTTCTCCAACAGATGCCTGGGGAGAATTGCCAGGCCATCGAACAGCCTTTCGCCTACGCCGTAAGTTTTCTCCAGCCGAAAGACGACGGTATGTGCGTCTACTTTGCGCACAGCGATCGGTTTTCCGCCGACAATCAAGAGGTCCCGCTGCGTGGCATGCACTTTTTCGTCGAGACACACCTGGAAGGTAAAAAGCACGTCGTCCGCATCGAAGGGCTGCCCATCCGAAAATCTTAATCCTTTGCGGAGTATGAGTGTGTATTCAAGCCCGTCGGGGGAAATCTTCCAAGACTTGGCTAGCGCAGGTTCCGTCAGTTGGGTCGCGCGGTTGATATGGACAAGGTCGGCCTGCATGACTCCAATGACCTCGCGAGATCGCGTATCGGCTGCAATCAAAGGATTCAAGGTTTTTGGTTCACCCCGGAGCGAGACCACAAGCCGCCCACCTGAGCGGCCCACTTCTCCGGGGAGTACAAGCAATTCCTCTCTTGCACTCTTCTGCTGGGGAGTGGCAGCAGGAGCGTGGCTGAGAATCACGAGAAGGGGCAGGAGTAAACTCGGGAGAATCCGGCAGCAAGATGACTTTGCTTTTCTGTTTCTCACGTCAGGGTTCCAAGATTCCTTCTGTCTATCTTGTATGGCTCTCCCTGCTCCTGCAATGAACTCGCTAGCCCCAGGTATCCTAGGAAGAACGGCACCATTATCAAGGAGGGTAAATACATCCACCAGTAAGAAACTAGAACACTGTATTGCTGGAGGCTTGAGAGCAGGTTTCCCCAGCTTGGCAGTGGCTCGGGCACGCCCAGCCCGAGAAACGAAAGGGTCATCTCCGCCAACACGTATTGCGGGATAAGTATCGCAGCCTGTGTCAAAAGCACACTGGAGGTTTCGGGCAGGATGTGGCGCCGGAGCAAGTATCCATTGGTTGCTCCAAACCCCCGCGCGGCGCGAACGAAATCGCGCTCCTTGGCACTTAGTACCACGCCACGAACCAGCCGCGCCGGGCGCGCCCAACCCACTGCTCCGATGACCGCAATGATGAGAAAAAACGCCTGGAGCGGGCTGACCGCCAGGGGCAGGAACGCGCGAAGAGCGAAAAGGAGATACAACCACGGCAACGCCAGAAAGAGCTCGGCGAGACGCATGAGCACGCTATCACGCCAACCGCCGTAATAGCCCGCCATCGCGCCAATGCACAAGCCGATGAGTAAGGTGAGTCCCGCTCCCAAAAGGCCAGCGGCCAGCGACACCTGGCCACCAACAAGAAATCTCGAAAACTGGTCGCGGCCATAAGCATCGCTGCCGAGAAGATAGATTCGCGTGCCCTCGGCTCCGAAAAGGTGCATTCGGCACGGCAGGAACCCCAACAACCGGTACCGTGCTCCGCGCAGGAAAAACTTTACGGGATGGGACTGCGCCGGGTCCTCCTCGTATTGGTCGAACGAACCCTCGCGCAATCTCAGCGAATACACAAAGGGGCGCACATGGAGATTGCCGTGCGCATCCACTAGATGAGGGCGCATGGGAGGCAGATACGGGCTCTTACGGTCCTGCTCGACAGGATCATAAGGAGCGAAGAAACCCGCAAATACCACAATTCCATGCAGCAAGCCGAGTGCAACGAGCCATTTCGCGAACGCGAGCCGCGCTCTCATCTAGCGCTACTCTCCGCCCGGATCCGGGGATCAGCCCAGTAAAGAACCAGGTCGGCAAACAAATTTCCTCCGACCAGGAAAAGCGTCGAAAACACGATTCCTCCGACCACTACGTACAGATCGCGCGCCAGGATGGCCTCCAATAAGATCGGCCCGAGTCCCGGCCAGCTCATCACGACTTCGATGAGGAGCGACCCGCTCAACAATGCACCGATGCTGAAGCCAAAAAGCGAGATTAATGGATTCGCCGCCGCCGGAAGCGCATAGCGATACAGAAGTGTGCGCCTGGGGATGCCATGTCCCGCTGCCGCCAATAGGAACGGAGCGTTGAGCACGTCCGCCACCGCTGCGCGCACATGACGAACGAGCAGCGGCAGAGCCGAGAGCACGAGCGCCGTCACAGGCAGAATCATGTGCAACGCTAGATCGCGCAGCTTGTGGATGGTTGAGAAAGTTTCAAAATCGACGGAAGCCATGCCGCCCGTGGGCAACCAACCGGTCCTCACCGCAAACACCAGGAGTCCCAGCGCAAGCGCCAGGTCGGGAATTACCAGGAGCGCTGCGGTTCCCCAAGAAAGCAAACGGTCCGACAGGCGCCCGAGACGCTCCGCGCTCCAAACACCGAGTGGTAGAGCGATTGCCCAGGCAAGCAGCGTGGCCGTAACCGTAAGCAACAGGGTGTTCCGGGCGCGCACCAGCAGCAGCGGCGCTACGGGACTGTCATAGGCAAACGAAAATCCCATCTCGCCGTGAATAATGGAATTGACCCATGATGCATAGCGAGCGGGCAGCGGCCTGTCAAAACCATATTGGGCACGCAGGGCTGCAACCGTTTCTGGCGCAATCTGCGGATTCAAACGCATTTCGTCGAAATAATTTCCAGGCGCTAGCGTGCTGAAGAGGAAGGCGAGAATGGACACGCCGACAAGCAGAAAGAAAGCGTGACCTAGCCTGCGCAGCAGGTAGCGCATTATTGCTCCAACGCAGGCAGCGCCGTGCGGGTCATTCTCGGCACGGCCGCCAGCAGTTGGCGTGTCGTTTCATTTTGCGGTTGGTGCAAGATTTCTTCAACCGGTCCCTGCTCCACGATCCGGCCGCGATTCATTACCGCGATCTCATCAGCAAGATGAGCGGCCATGGCCAGGTCGTGGGTAATGAACAAATACGTCATGCCCAGTGAGCTTTGCAGCTCCATCAGGAGATTTGCGATCTGCGCCTGCACCGAACAATCGAGGGCCGAAAGAGCTTCATCTAGAATCAAGAGCTTGGGCTCGAGCGCCAAGGCTCGAGCGATGGCCAGCCGCTGCCGCTGACCGCCGCTCAACTCGACGGGTGACCTCGGCAGGATTTCCAAGGAAAGACCAACCCGTTCCAGCAGCGAATAGGCGCGCTGTTTCATTTCTTCACGCTCGAATTTGTGCTGCAAGACAAACGGTTCAATGAGTATCTCAAGCGTGTTCCATCTTGGGTTCAGGGAAGCTGCAGGGTCCTGGTAAATGAGCTGAATGTGTGGGCGTAACCTTCGCCGTTCGTCTTCGACTAGCTTTACGACGTCTCTTCCTTCAAACCAGATACTCCCCGATGTCGGATACTCCAGGCAGGCGACGCACAATGCCAGCGTACTCTTGCCTGATCCGGATTCACCGACGACCGCCAGCGTAGTCTCCGGGAGGATTACGAAGGAGAGACCATCCAGAGCGGACAGTTCTTCCCACGTGCCAGCGAGACTCCGCTTCGCGTAACGTTTCACGAGATTTTCGACCCTCAAGAGTGGCTGCATGTCCCGGTGGATCTCTTATGCTTCGTATTTGTAGCAAGAAACCTTGTGAGTCTCACTCACGCTCACCAGCGCGGGCTCGCGCCCTCTGCAAATGGCCATTCTTTCCGCGCACCTTGGCTCGAAGCAACAGCCTTCCCGTGGCAAAGACGAGGGCGACGAATCACCGGCAATTGCCGGTAGTTTTGTCTCACGACGGTTTCCACTTTCCTCGAAACTCTGAGGGATGGATTGAAAGAGAGCTTTTGTATATGGATGCCGGGGCGATGCAAGCACTGTTGCCGCCGGGCCCCATTCGACGACGCGGCCGCCGTACAGGACCAATACACGATCAGCGAACCCGGCGAGCAGAGCCGGATTGTGAGTAATGAAGATCATCGCGAGCCCTAGTTTTTCCCTGAGCGTTCGAAATAGGCCGAGAATTTCCATCTGTGTTGCAGAGTCGAGCGATGCTGTTGGCTCGTCCGCAATGATCACGCACGGGCGGCAGGCAATGGCTTGGGCAATCAGCACGCGCTGCCGCTGCCCTCCACTGAGCTGGTGGGGATACGACTGCGAAAGGCGGTCTACTTCTTCGGGAAAAACCGCCGCGAAGACTTGTCGCGTCCTTTCGTTCAAGGCGCGTTTTCCTGGTGAACCGTGCGCGGCCAACACCTGGCGAACCTGTTCGCCGGCGCGCATCGTTGGGTGGAGCGCTAGAGAAGGCTCCTGAAAGATCAGCGCGATGCGCGCGCCGCGGATTTGTCGCAACTCTTCAGGTTTTGACCGAAGGAGATCCCTCCCTTCAAAAAGGATAGCTCCCCCTGTGACGTGGCCATTCGGGGGAAGGAGCCTGACAGCCGCCGCTGCGAGCGTGCTCTTGCCCGATCCGGATTCACCGAGAACGCCCAGTATTTCACCCGGCAGGAGACTAACACTAACGCCAGCCAACGCCGGGCGTGGCACACCCTCGCGCCACCGGTATGAAACGTGAAGATCTTGAATCTCAAGAACAGACACCATGATGCGGCCCCGCGTCGGCCCCACCCCCGCCTGAATTCATGTTGCGGCAGGATTGTGGAAGCGGACAAGCGAAACGTCAACCCTCACGCACGAAAGGTAATTCTCTTCGAAGGCAAGTGCCCTGACCGCTCGCCGGAACTCACCCTGTCGTTCTATTGGGGCGCTTTTGAGCAGCCAGCACTCGCAGTGTCCATGTTGCGATAAGACTTTTGGTAGGATAGGTTTGCAGCCAGAGCGCCCGGGTGGCGGAATGGCAGACGCTGAGGACTTAAAATCCTCCGGGGATTTTTCCTCATGTGGGTTCGACTCCCACCCCGGGCACCACTCTCTCACCCGTCTAGTGTAAGGGCTTTTTGAGCCAAGCGCCCTCCTCTTGCCCCTTCTGAGCTTTGTTTCGTTCACGCACTTGAATTTTGCAAGGGGAAATAATGTGAATACGCTCTCCTACTCGATGCTCGTGATTGACAGGGAGGGAACCTTACTCTAGGATTGAAGTTTGTCTCTAGAGGAAAGGTGTGACTGGGCGCAATGAGGACGTACGTAGCGAAGGGCGAGGAAGCCGAAGCGCTGAAAGTGGGCGCGAATTGGTTCGTGGTGGATGCGACGGACCAGGTGCTCGGACGGCTGGCGACGAAAGTCGCGCGCATTTTGATTGGCAAGGATAAGCCAAGCTTTACTCCGTACTTGGATTCGGGCGATCACGTGGTGGTGATCAATGCGGACAAGATCCGCATGACCGGGAACAAGGTCGAGCAGAAAATCTATTACTCGCACAGCGGGTATCCGGGCGGGCTAAAGGAAGTTCCGGCGAAGAGATTGCGTCCGCTGAAGGCGGACTGGATGGTGCGCGAGGCGGTTCTCGGGATGCTGCCGAAGAACAAACTGCGTGCGCGGCGCGCAAAGAAGCTGCGCGTGTACCGGGATGCGACGGGATTGGCGCGGCACACTGGTCAAAAGCCGCAGGCAGTGACGGTCTAGCGACGCAATGGAAGGGCACGGACGCAAGTCTGTGCCGCCAAGAGCTTCTGCACGTAGGTGTTCCTTCTAAGTGGTGCCTTAGCGGGGAGCAATCCGAGCGTGGATTTTGGAGACTGCGTGGAGCAGTCTCGTTTAGCGAGGTTTCGAGGAGGAACGTTGAGTCCTACGGGTACGCCCATTGCGGGCACACAAACATGGTTTCTCGGGACGGGGCGGCGCAAAGAATCGGTGGCGCGCGTATTCCTGCGTCCGGGCACGGGCAAGTTCACCGTGAACGGCCGGACGGTGGAGCAATATTTCCCGAATCACGCGTGGAAGCATGACGCGACGGAGCCGCTGAAGTTCACGAGTTTGACGGAGCAGGTGGACGTGGTGGTGACCGCGAATGGCGGCGGAGTTGGCGGGCAGGCCGGCGCGGTGCGCATGGGACTGTCGCGGGCGATTTCGCGGTTCAACCCGGAGCTGCGGCCGTCGTTGCGCACGAACGGTTTCCTGACGCGCGATTCCCGAATGAAGGAACGCAAGAAATACGGGCAGAAGGGTGCGCGGAAGCGCTTCCAGTTTACGAAGCGTTAAAGATTCGGGTGGGGCCCCGAGCGGTCCGGGGCAAGCAAGCCCTGCACCCACGAACTCTGGCGTCGCGGTGAAAATCGTGGCGCTAAGATCACGGCCGGCAAGAAGCCGGCAAAAGGCTGTTCTGTGGCGACGCAAGTCACCATCGCAAACAGCTGTCCATTAAGGAGGAAACTTGGCGGTAGAAATTACTATGAAGGAGCTGCTGGAGGCCGGAGTTCACTTCGGTCACCAGACGCGACGCTGGAACCCGAAGATGAAGGAATACATTTTCGGGGAACGCAACGGCATTCACATCATTGACCTGCAGAAAACCCTCAAAATGTTCCGCGAAGCGAGCCGCTTCGTGGGCGAATTGGCGGCACAAGGCAAAGCAGTCTTATTTGTTGGCACCAAGCGACAGGCACAGGAAGCAGTCGCGGAAGAGGCCAAGCGCTGCGGCGCGTTTTACGTGAACCACCGCTGGCTGGGCGGGACGCTAACGAACTGGGCGACGCTGCAAAAATCCATCAAGCGGTTGAAGCTGCTGAAAGCCATGGTCGAAGACGGCCGGATGAATGAGCTGTCGAAGAAAGAGCGCGCGCGGCTCGATCGCGAAATGAAGCACCTCCATCAGAACTTGGAGGGCATCGAGAACATGAGCCAGCTTCCCGACGCGATGTTCGTCGTGGACTCAAATGCGGAAGAGATTGCGGTGAAAGAAGCGCGGCGCATGGGCGTTCCGGTGGTTTCGGTGGTGGATACCAATTGCGACCCCGACGTCGTGGACTGGATCATTCCCGGGAACGATGACGCGCTGCGGGCGATTCGCTTGTTCACGTCGAAGATTTCGGAGTCGGTGCTGGAAGGCCACACTGCTTACCAGCAGTCGCAGGTCGCTGAACAAAAGTCAGCCGAGGACCAGGCGCTCGTGGAAGGCGTCGAGTACGTGGACACGAGTGCGTACGAGCAATACGAAAAGCAGGAAGGCGACTTTGTCGAAGGCGCGGATGTTGCGGCACCCTTGGAACCTTCCCCGGAGCCTGGTGGGGCTGCGGAGGCGCTGGTCCCGCCGGACGAGGAAACCTCCTAACAGCACCGCGTGGGTGGGGATTTGGTGGAGCCCGCCCCGAAGGCTCGGGGCGGGCCGTTTTGTAAGAGCCGGAATTCTATCGGCGACCATCGAATGATTTCAAGACATCCGTGAGAAGAGACAAAGTATGAGCACAAAGCCGGAAGCGGTTCAGATACCAGCACAACTGGTGAAGGAGCTGCGCGAGAGAACCAACGCGGGGTTCGCCGATTGCCGTGCGGCGCTCGTCGAAGCCGGTGGAGACATCGAGAAGGCGATCACTGTTTTGCGCAGAAAAGGGCAGGCGGCCGCCGCAAAGAAAGCACAGCGTGAGGCGAGCGAGGGACTCGTGGGCAGTTACATCCACGCGGGCGGAAAGATCGGAGTGCTCGTGGAAATCAACTGCGAGTCGGACTTCGTGGCACGCACAGAGGCGTTCAAGCAGCTTTGTCATGACATCGCGATGCATATCGCGGCGCTCGACCCGCGATACGTGCGGCGCGAGGAGGTGACTCCCGAGATGCTCGAGAAGGAGCGCGAGATTTACAGCGCGCAGGCGCGGGCCACGGGCAAACCCGAACCGGTCATAGAAAAAATCGTGACCGGAAAGATGGAAAAGTTTTATGAGGAAAATTGCTTATACGAACAGCACTACATCAAGGATGAAAGCGTGACGATCGGCGAGATGATCAGCCAGGCGATTGCCAAGCTGGGCGAGAATATCGCCATTCGGCGTTTTGTGCGATTTAAAGTGGGCGAAGTGAGCGGCGGGGCTGCCGCGGGATCGGAGTCAGCGCCCGTTACAGCGTGAAACCGACCGCAGGTGTAAAACGATTTCAGAGCGCCCCGGGATGACCGGGGCGCTCTTCTTGTTTTCGTACCGCCGTCGCCGTGCGGGGGCCGCGAATGTTTGTTACAATTCCGACGATTTTGGACCATATCGACCGGAGAGACATGACAGCTAATACAAAGAGAGCGGCAGGCAAGTTGACGAAGAAAACGGAGCCCGCTTACAAACGCATTCTGCTGAAACTTTCCGGCGAATCATTGCAAGGACCGCAAGGATTCGGAATCCATGGCGAGACAATCCAGGCTATCGCGCGCGAGCTGAAAGACGTGCACGCGCTGGGAGTGCAAATCGCCATCATGGTGGGCGGCGGAAATATATTCCGCGGCGGACGGCAAAAAGGCTTTGAAATCGACCGCGCTACGGGCGACTACATGGGCATGCTGGCGACGGTCATCAATGCGCTGGCGCTGCAAGGTGCGCTCGAGAAAGAAGGCGTCTTTACGCGTGTGCAGAGCGCCATTGAAATGCATCAGGTGTCCGAACCGTTCATCCGGCGGCGCGCGATACGCCATCTCGAAAAGGGCCGCGTAGTGATTTTCGCCGCGGGCACGGGGAACCCATATTTTTCAACGGACACGGCAGCGGCGTTGCGCGCGATGGAGATCAAGGCGGAGGTGATCCTGAAAGCCACGCGCGTGGACGGGATTTACGATGCGGATCCGGAGAAGGTGTCCGGCGCGAAGTTTTTTGCGCAAATCACCTACCGGGACGTCCTGCACCAAAACTTAAAGGTCATGGATGCGACCGCGATTTCACTGTGTATGGACAATGGGATGCCGATTGTGGTGTTTAACATGAGCCAGCACGGGAACATCCGGCGGGTGGTGCTGGGCGAGAGAGTGGGCTCCACGGTATCGCCGGCATAAGACACTGGCAACTGCTGACAGGCAACTGAAGACGAAGTCATTTGAGAACTGTCGATTTGCTGAGGGGCACATGACGACATTCGGAAATACAAGGGATGTTCTGGCCGCGGCAAAGACGCGGATGGAAAAGGCCGTCGAAGATTTCCGGAAGGATCTTGCCACGATTCGCACGGGACGCGCGAACGCAGCGCTGCTGGAGCATGTGCGCGTGGATTATCACGGCACGCCGATGCCCGTGAACCAGCTCGGCACTCTGACGGTGCCGGATCCTTCGATGATTGTGATTTCACCGTGGGATCCGGGAGCAGTGCCGCTGATTGACAAGGCCATTCGTTCGGCGGACCTGGGGCTGAACCCCACGAACGACGGGAAAGTCGTGCGTGTACCCATACCTTCGTTGACGGAAGAGCGGCGCAAAGACCTGGTGAAGCAGTTGCACAAAGTGCTGGAAAATCACCGCACCGCAGTGCGAAACGTGCGGCGTGATTTGAAAGAAGCGATCGAGAAGCTGGAGAAGGAAAAGAAAATCAGTGAAGACGAGAAGAAGCGGTCGCTGGACGAGCTGGAAAAGATTTCTCACACGGAGACGAAGAAAATCGAGGATCTCTCCGCGGCCAAAGAGAAAGAGATCCTGCAGGTTTAATAAGAATTACGGCGTGGAAGAGTTTGGCTTCGGCGGCATTGCTTTACTGGGCGCTGCCGAATTTGTTTTTGGAGAAGGCTTTTCGGCGCGCTCGAGAGTGAACTCCTGGGTTTCATCGTTTTGGACAGCGCGGAGGAATGCGTTGTAGTCAGCAGCCCGAGCAGCGGGAATCTCTCGCAGGAGAAAATGAAGATGCCGCGAAGCAGAGAGTGTCAAATTGCGGGCAGGGTATTCTGCGTCAAAAACACCGTACTTTGAGGAAAATGTGGCGTAGTCGCGCTCGACCGACGTGCCGGTCGGCGCGGTGGCAGTCGTGCCCGCAGGGAGATGCAAAGTGACGTGCGCCTCGACGTCAAGTGGATTGCCGAGGTCAATTGGTGATCGGGGCGCGCCGGGGACGGTCTTCGCGGGCGCGTCCGGCAAGCCCACGAGGGGGAGAACTGCGGGGATGCGGACCAGTTTCTTGGACCAGTCGACGAACTTGGGTTGGGTGATTTCGTAGTCCACGGTGAAGGGTTCTTTCGTCGCGTACGGGTCGGAGGCAGTGACGTTGGTGACTTGGCCTCGAAAGCCATCAGAAATAGAGAGAAGCTGGGCGAGGTCCTTCCATTTGTCCTTGGGTGATTGGTGAAAGGCGACGCGGAGAACCAGTTCGTTGTCCCCGCGCATAGAGTAGTGCACCTTTGCCGTGAGTTTACCGTCGGAAACGAGTGACGCATCCACTTCTACTTTTTGGCGGGCGGCAAACGGGAGTTTTTTCGTGAATGGCTGCCATTCGTGCCCTGTCGAATTCATGGCATAGAAGGTGCGATTCAATACAAATACGCACTTCTGAGGAATGGAAGAGATCATGCCAAATGGAGCAACTTCAAGGCTCGGATCAAGCCAAAAACTGGAATTGCCGTCTCCTGCCGAGATCAGCAAGTGCTTGAACACGGTAGGACGAGGTACTCCGCCTGCATCACAGTGGCCTGTTAGGGCGGCACCCGCGCTTAGTTTAACCGCTGTAGCGAGCGCGGCGAAGAGAACGAACTTGTCTTCCTGGGTCGCGTACCCAGCTGCGAGCGCCTCGTTTGCTGGTCTCATTGCAAACCCCGTTGCCCCCAGCGGGAGATCAATTGTCGTGATCTTCTGAGAGACAAAATCGTAGATGGCTTCCAGCCTGTCTTTGTTGGTCGCGGCTGCTTTTGTGAGCTCAAGGGCCTTTGCGGCAATCTCTGGAACGACCGGACGTTTTTGAGAAAGCTCCTGTCTCAACTCTTCGTCAGTGCTGATTTTCTCCAATGGTTTTGTGCCCGGCATGAGTTGTTCGTCGAGGCGGATCGAAAGCATCTCCCATCCCTGCGTGGAAAGGGCAACGTCGGGTTCGGCTTCCTGAGATTCGTTGGTCTGGGTCTTTGATGGTGGGGGCGTATTTGCCGCAGGCCGCTCCCAGCGAAAAGTAATGCGCGCAGCGTCGCCTTGGCCAAGCTTGTCTGTGGAGACCGCTGGTGTTGCGGGATTGATCCGGATTTCAGGATGGCGCGAAGCCGGAAGGTCGACTTCGAAGATTTCGTGGGAAACGACGCCGGTGCGGTCGAAGGTGTGGTCGAGCCAGAAGTCGGGGGCCAGAGGATGGTGTGAGACGGTCGTGATCACGCGGTATTCGAGGGAGTCGCCGGGCTCTAGTCCAAGAATACGCACAGATTTGATGCGCACGTCCTGGTAGGCCGGAGCGTTCACCACTGCCGGATTGGGCTGATCGGAGATGGCCCCGGGGAGAATCTCGGCGGTCCCGCCGCTGGCGTGGGTGATCTGGACGAGCGGGATTTCGATTTGCTCAAACGATCGGTTGTAATCGAAATTGAGACGGGCGAACTGGCGCGCGCCGAGTTCGTTGTTAATTTTCCCGCGGGCGTGGACTTCTTTTCGGCTGGAGCCATCGGCCTCGAAGCGAATGCGGGTCTCGAGTAGTTCGATTTGGGCTGGATTTTCTGTTGCCTCAACGGTGGGCGGTTTTTCCGCCTGTTTGCTGGCAGACTTCTCCTCTGGTTTCTGCGCTGAGTTCTGCTCCTGGGCGACGTTCGGCCGAGGTGCTGACAGTAGGAATGTTGCAACCACGCAGTCCAGGAGGATCGGAATCATGCAGCGCAGCATCAAGCCCTCGAAGGGAGTGTAGGGGGAGAGCAGAACGCGGTAAAGCCGATGATGGGATAGAGTTGCTGCGTCAGTACTAATGAAAGCCGTTAGTCGAAACGGATTGGCAGTGGCTGCGTCTGACTTCATGGTAGATTTTTGCGCGCCTATTGCGCAAGGAGAGAGCGAATGCGGAATATTTTCGCAAAGGTAGTAGTGGGATTGGTGATTTGCGCGGGTGCAAGTCGAGTTTCTCTGGCGGAAGAAAAACCCGCTGCTACGGGTCCGGATGAAGATGGAACCAAGCCTGCCTTGGTCAAAATTGCGGGTGAAGGAGAGATGAACTCGCACGCGTTTCAATACTTGACGGAGCTGAGCGATGAAGTCGGCGCCCGCGTGACCGGGACACCCGCGGCGCAGAAAGCGATCGACTGGGGCACAGCGAAGATGAAGACTATCGGCCTGGAAAACGTCCACACGGAGAAGTGGCAAATGTGGCGCGGGTGGACGCGCGGCACGGCGGAGGCGGAGCTGATTTCACCCACGCGGCGCAAGCTAAGTATTGACGCCATGGGCTGGACCGGTTCGACGCCTACGGGCGGTGCGGAGGGGGATTTGGTAACCGCAAACTTGTTCAATCTCGATGAAGAGATAAAGAATCCCGGGCGGCTGGCGGGGAGAGTTGTGCTTATGGTAAGGAAGGACGAGCCGAAGGCAGGCGGCAAGCCGATTTTTGCTCAATTCGGCGATTTCCTGAAAGCCGCCGCTGACGCCAGAGCCATCTGCGTGATTGGCGGGCAAGGAGGTTCAAAAGCTTCCGGGATGCATCTCACGCACACAGGAATTCTCGGTTTCGGAGCGGATTTTACGATTCCAGTCGTGTCCATGACGGCGGAAGACCAGGGACAGCTCGAACGTTATGTGGAGAGCGGAAAGAATGTGCGGGTGCGTTTCAACGTGCAAAACACCCTCACGAATGGGCCGGTAGAGAGCGCGAATGTGATTGGAGAAGTTCGCGGGCGGGAACATCCGGAAGAAATTGTCGTTGTCGGCGGCCACTTGGATTCGTGGGACTTGTCAGAAGGGGCGACAGACAACGGAACGGGGTCGACCAGCGTTCTGGCGGCAGCGGAAGCAATCCTGCGCTCGGGACGGCGGCCGCGCCGGACGATCCGGTTTGTGTTGTTCACCGGGGAAGAGCAGGGATTGCTTGGCTCGTTTGCTTATGTGAAACAGCATAAGGCAGAGATGGCGAATCATCTCGGAGGCTTGGTGCTGGATTCCGGGCAAGGGCCTGTCAAGGAATTTCAATTGGGTGGCCGCGACGATCTGCTGGCTAGCTTCCGGCCGTTTGCGAAATCCATTGCCAACATTCGCGATGTTACGGTGAACGACAAAGTGGAATCTGGCACGGACACCTTGCCGTTTTCGCTGGAAGGATTGCCGGGGATCAACATGGACCAGGACTCCCCGGAGTATAGATACACGCACCATTCCGCAGCTGATGCTTTGGAGGCGGTCAGACCCGATGTGCTCGCACAGAACGCAACGATTATGGCGTTGGCGGCTTACTGGATCGCGGACCGGCCCGAGCGCCTGGCATCGCCCTGGCCGGCTGAACGAACCGCGAGAATGTTGCGTGCCCAACACGAAGAGGAACTCCTGAAAGCCTTCAAGATCTGGCCGTTCGGAGATTCAGCGGAAGACGAGAGGGTTAAGCCGTAAACTATAGTACATAAAGGAGTTAGCATAGATTTGTAACAGGATTCGGGCTCCTACCCGAACCCATGAGGCTCGACAAAAGCGCCCAGAAGAGTTTGCGCCACCCTGGAGCAGAAGGTCGGGGCAAAAGGAGTCAGAGTGCTCCAAATCAAAGATTTGCACAGAGTTTTCCGCTACGCACCTCTAAAGCGATTTGACAGAACGTGTTGCCTACTTTATACTTCATTGTTTGTCAGGGGTGCTTTCAACCTGACTGAGGGGGTCCCGGCTTCATTGGGACTGACTAGTTGAAGGGAATATCTTCGGTCCCGGAACAGAGCACGACGGAATGGGACGGAAGAGCGGCCGGAATGGGGCGCCAGCCCCGCAAAGCCGAGTAAGCCTCTCCGAATCGAAGCCAAGAGACCAGTTCTACCTCTTGGAGTGCGTACGGAGTTTCTTGCTGGTTGTTTCTCCGGATTCGCAGTAGACCTTTCAGCACTGGAGTGCGCTCTCGCGCAAATTTGTATGCGCGCCTTGCGGGAGCCGCGAAGAAATTTGCGCGCGATTGAGGGACGACTGTGCCGACGTTTTCGCAATTGGTACGAATGGGCCGTGAAAAGGTTCAAGTCAAAACGAAGTCGCCTGCGTTGATGGGCTGCCCGGAGAAGCGGGGCGTATGTATTCGCGTCTACACGCAGACCCCTAAGAAGCCGAACTCCGCGCTGCGAAAGGTGGCGCGCGTGCGGCTGACCAATTCCGTGGAAGTGACAACATACATTCCTGGGATCGGCCACAACTTGCAGGAGCACTCGATTGTGCTGGTGCGCGGCGGCCGCGTGAAAGACCTGCCCGGTGTGCGCTATCACATTGTGCGGGGCACGCTGGACGCGGCGGGCGTGGAAAACCGCAAGCAGGGACGCTCGAAGTATGGCGCGAAGCGGCCAAAGGCCGCACAAGCGAAGTAGGAATTTGAAGGAGCGATAGAAAGCAATGCCACGCAAAGGACTCGTTTTTCGGAGGTCGCAAGCGACCGATCCGGTCTATGCCAGCGATATCGTGGAGAAGTTCATCTGCTCGATGATGTGGGAAGGCAAAAAGTCCACGGCACAGCGTGTTTTCTACGGCGCGATGGATCAAGTGGCCAAGAAGACGAATGACGACGCTTTGAAGATTTTCAAGAAGGCCATTGAAAACGTGAAGCCGGTGCTGGAAGTAAAAACGCGGCGCGTGGGCGGCGCAAACTACCAGGTGCCAGTGGAAGTGAATCCCTTCCGGCGGCAATCGCTGGCCATTCGCTGGCTGCTGCAATATTCGCGGGAACGCGCGGGCAAGACCATGGTGGACAAGCTGGCGGATGAGCTAATCGACGCCGCCAACGCGCGCGGCGGTGCAATCAAGAAGAAGGAAGACGTCCACCGCATGGCCGAGGCCAACAAGGCCTTCGCGCACTATCGCTGGTAGGAGAGGTCGGAGAGCGTGACGGAAGCTGTAGCAAATCGGGCAGGGGAGAAGAAGGCTTCTCAAGAACTTATGGGCCGCGCATTCAAACTCGAGGATACGCGCAACATCGGGATCATGGCGCACATTGACGCGGGTAAGACCACGTCAACCGAGCGCATCCTGTTCTATACGGGTGTGACCTACAAGATTGGCTCCGTGGATGAAGGCACGGCCACCATGGACTGGATGGAGCAGGAGCGCGAGCGCGGGATTACGATCACCAGCGCGGCGACGACGGCGGCGTGGGACCGCTTCGGCAGAAAATACCGTGTGAACATCATCGATACTCCCGGCCACGTGGACTTCACCGTGGAAGTGGAGCGCTCGCTGCGTGTGCTGGATGGCGCGGTGGCCATATTTGACTCTGTTGCCGGCGTGCAGCCGCAGTCGGAAACCGTCTGGCGGCAGGCGGACAAGTACCGCGTGCCGCGAATCTGTTTTGTGAACAAGATGGACCGCACCGGCGCGGATTTCGACCATTGTATTCGCACGATTCGCCAGCGCCTCGGTGCCCATCCCGTTCCCCTGCAGTTTCCCCTCGGCAGAGAAGATAACTTCATCGGCATAATTGATTTCCTCGAGCAAAAAGTGATTGTGTGGCTCGAAGAGACGCTGGGCGCAAAATTTGAGACGTTTGAAGTCGAGAAGCTGTGGGACAAGGCGTTCGTCGATTCACGGCCGGATGTGGCGGCGGCGCTCAAGGGCGCGGCGATCGACAAAGCGTTTTACGAAGAGCACCGCAACAAAGTGATCGAGTACATCGCCGAGCATGACGACGAGGTCATCGACAAATATTTGACCGCAGGCACCCTGACGCTCGAAGAGATGCGCAAATCCATTCGCAAGTCCACGCTGGCGATGAAGATTGTGCCGGTTCTCGCGGGCTCGGCGTTCAAGAACAAGGGTATTCAGCCGCTGCTCGATGCGGTAGTGGATTATCTGCCTTCGCCGGTGGATGTGCCGCCGCTCGAGGGCGTGAATCCGGAAAATGACGAAGTGGTGCTCCGCC
>Ga0307479_10001325_pt1 | contig 22500 bp, 21 predicted proteins | sample atmos_gasesECM4C_FD_203743 | JGI IMG/M metagenome (GOLD analysis project Ga0307479, IMG submission 203743) | Hardwood forest soil microbial communities from Morgan-Monroe State Forest, Indiana, United States - atmos_gasesECM4C_515 | ecosystem: Environmental > Terrestrial > Soil > Temperate...
CAGAGCAATCCTGACGGGCGTGGCGCCTTTACTGGGGCTGAATTCCTGGACTATTCGACACAGAACCATGTGTTCGAAAGCGCTATTGCAATGGCTCAGGAGGATGTGCTCTATACCTCCGGTGAGGGTACCGAACGCTTCGTGGGCATGCTCATCTCGCCCAACACCTTCGAATTTCTGGGCGTTCAGCCTTTGTTGGGACGCGCCGCCCAGCCCGCCGATTACCAGCCCGGCGCGCCACCTACTTTCGTACTCCGTTACAAAACGTGGGTAAGCCGTTTCAGCTCCGATCCCTCGATCCTCAACAAAACTTTCACGCTGAACGGAGTGTCACGCACCCTCGTGGGAATCATGCCGCCTCGTTTCGCATGGGGGAACGCCGACATGTGGATTCCCCAGACTCCTGTCCGAGGTGAAATGGTCAACGGGTTCCCGCTGTACTGGTTTATGTTGGGACGCCTGAAAGCCCATGTCACCAAAGACCGGGGTGCCGCCGACTTCGCTGTACTCGCCAGGCAACAAGCCATCCAGCATCCCGCTGATTATCCCAAACATTTTTCTGTTCAGCTCATGTCGCTGGCCGATGGCGTGGTCGGACAATTTCGCGCCACCTTGTTCATCGTACTGGCTGCCGTAGGACTACTGCTGCTCATCGGTTGCGGCAACGTTGCGAATCTACTTTTGGCGCGTGCCACTACGCGAGAAAAAGAATTTGCGGTTCGCGCGGCACTTGGGGCAGCGCGACACCGCCTTATTCAACAACTACTTGTTGAAAGCTTGATGCTGGCAATTGGCGGCGCGCTACTGGGCTCACTGCTTGCGTGGGCGGGCCTGAAGGGTCTGATCGCCATTATTCCCCCGGACATTATTCCTGCGGAAAGCGTCATCCGCATGAACGGTGCGGTGCTGCTCTTCACGCTGGCAGTAGCCATGCTCACGGCATTGATTTTTGGATTGGCTCCGGCACTGCAAGCGTCACGCCGCAACCTGAATGATTCGCTTCGCGACAGCAGTAAAGGAACCAGCGGTGGCTCCAGCCACGCCAATATCCGTAACGCCGTAATTGTTTTTGAAGTGGCCCTATCGCTCACACTGCTCATTGGCGCGGGACTCCTGATGCGCAGTTTCGCCGCGCTGCATGAAGTAAAACTCGGACTGCGCCCGGATCACATACTGGTAGCGCGCCTGCCGCTCCCGCAGGACCGCTATAAATCGGCAGCTCAGGTGGCCGGCTTTTTTCGACCGCTGCTTCAGCGCCTGAATTCACTACCGGGCGTGGTGTCCGCAGCAGAAACAAGCACACTCCCGCCGTATGGCGGAATTCCGTCGGATATCGAAGTCCCTGGAAGGGTACATAGCGACACCTGGACTTCCTTATTCCAGCTGTGCAGCGAACAATATTTCACCGTGTTACACATTCAGTTCCACAGCGGGCGCGGCTTCACGGAATCGGAAGTCAACAATGCGCGGAAACTCGTGGTTATCAATCAAACTTTTCAGCGCAAGTATTTTGGCGACGAAGATCCCATCGGCAAGCGCATCCGTATCCTTCAACTTGAGAAATTCCCGGATCCAAAGCCGGATGCCTGGTACGAAGTGATCGGCATTGTCGATGACGTTAAAAATCACGGTCTTCAGGATCCGATCGAGCCCGAAACTTGGGTGCCCTATACAGTTACAGGGTCCGCTGCGCGTGGCGTGCTGGTTCGTACTGCCGGCGATCCAATGTTGATGATGAATGCCATGCGGCAGGAGATCTGGGGCACAGACCGCAGCGTGGCGCTAACATTCACCGGCACCATGGAAAATTTCATCAACTCCTTTTCTTATTCGCAACCGCGATTTGGGTTCCTGCTTGTCACTGTCTTCGCGTTAGTCGGAGTGATTCTCGTATCGATCGGCGTCTACAGCGTAATCGCCTACACCACTGCCCGGCGCACCCGCGAAATTGGCATACGAATGGCGCTGGGAGCGAATGGCGGAGACGTTCAGAGGCTGGTGATACGCACTGGACTGCGGCTGGTCGCATTGGGAATTATTATCGGCCTGTGCGTGAGCTTTGCGCTGGCCAGGCTGATTGCCAGCCAGCTCTGGGGAGTGTCAGCACACGATCCTCTTACGCTGGTAGTCGTCCCCCTCTTGTTGCTGATCATCGGAGTGGTGGCTTGCTGGATTCCAGCCAGACGCGCGACACACGTCAACCCGGTCATCGCGTTGCGGTATGAATAAAACCTGTACCGTTTGTCAGCTCTGCAAGGGGCGGGCTGCCCAGGTTCGCATTTGAGTTATGAACCTGGGTCTTGGGATTTCCGACGCCTTCGTCTTCAGATCTCTTCGTCTCTCGATGGCATCATGTTCCGATGCCAATCGCACACAAAAATTACCGGCCGCGCGAACGCTTGCTCTTTGAGGGTGAGGCACGCTTGCCGGATCGGTCTGACTTCGCAGTCCGCTTCGCGGAACTCTTCTTGGCAGTCGCTTTCCTGGTTTTCTTCGCAGCGACCTTCCGTTTGGCAGTGGTCGCTTTGCGAACCACTTCATTCCTGGTCTCGCCTATAGATTTTTGCGCCGCGCCGGCCTTGGCGGCCAGGCTCCCCAATGTTGAACCGATCGTCTCGGCCACGCTTACCAGTAATCCGCTGCTCTTATCGTCCGCCTTATTACCGTCCGTCATGTGCGCTCCTCGGCTGCTGGGTTTACCGCCAATAAATCAAAAGATCAAACAAGCGCGCACCCATGTTCCCTGCCGATGGGTGCGCATTACGCCTGCGTGTAGCAGTAAATTGACTGTAAGCCATGCTTCGGCGCGAAATTTTATACCGGTCTGCGCCCTTGGATCACCCGGATCAATATCACGATGATCGCCAAGACCAGCAGAATGTGAACGAAGCCACCCAATGTGTATGAGGTGACCAGACCGAGCAGCCACAGAATCACGAGTATAACTGCTATTGTCCAGAGCAAGTCCATTCTCCTGTCTCCTTGAGGTAGATTCTTGATGGCCCGTCGGGCCGCCTCAGAGATAGTCGGACAGTAAGTGGAATGTGCCTCGCGAGCCATCAGGTAAACGTTGTAGGGGTGGGCGCATTTTGTAGTATCGCTCCATCCTGCAACCAGACTCCGCCCACAAAAATGGCGTTTATCCGAAAACGAAAGCCGCGGATTTAGCTTCCGCGGCTTTGATTTCTGAGGCGCGTCGTAGGGACGAATGCAAAGTTACGAATGCGACGCGTAATCCGATCCGCCGTTAGGTTTCTGCCAGTTCTTCTCGCTGGACCCGCTCCCGCCAGCACTCGGCGTCGAACTAAAAGGTGTGACCGGTCTTCCGCTCGCCGCCTTGTTATAGTGCTCCGAAAAACCCGGAACGAGATCTTCGATGAACTGGCTGATACGCGATGTAGCCATCCCGATCGCCGCATTTTTCAGGTTTTCCCAAGTTTCGGCAGTTTTTGAAGCGGAGTACCCACCCGAATACGGAGAACCGGTCGACTGGGATTCCACCTGTGGCGGGGTATAGGAACTCTCTCGGTTGGTGTAAGGCGTCTCACGCTTGGTGTAAGGGGTCCAAGGGTCAATCGATGACTTGCGGCGCTTCGAAGAGACCTTCGAAGTTATGCTCGAGGTGCTTGGCAATAGAGCGGACAGCAACGCGCCACCCACGAACGCCGCTCCAAGCATCAGCGCCGGCCGTTCTTCGAACTGCGTGCGCCAATCGAAAGCGCTCTTAACTTTTTCCTCCAGCTCGCTGATGTTCTCTTCCAGTTCGCTGCGTTGATGTCGAATGTGCCGCTCTATTTGGTCTGGTTTTTCGCCCATTGTACGTTCTCCTTCATGATTTCGATCGTTCGTTCGGGAACTTTATTTGCCTGCTTGAGTCGTTTGGACGCAGTGGAGATCAGCACCAGAGCAATAAGGCCTAGCACCGCTCCCACGATGAGCGCCGCCAACCAGGTGGGCACCATTGTGGCAAGGCCCATCACCAGGGTAAATATGAGGAAGCCCAGGGCGTAGAAGCCGATGCCAGCCCCGGCGATCATCATTTTTAACGGCGGAGCGGCCTGAGAGGCCTCCTCTTTCACTTCGGCCTTCGCCAAGCGAAATTCGGAGCGAATAATCTCCTCAATATTGCCGACGATGTCTTGTAGAACTTCAGGCACACTTCTGCCGTTTTGCGTCGTCATTTTAGCGCCCTCAGCAGACCTCTTAATCGCTGCTGCGCATCACCCGGGCCAGAAGAAACCCGAGGATCGCCGCCGCTGCCAGAGACTGACCCGGGTAGCGCTTAACCAATTCAGTTACGTCGTCGGCCATTTCTTTGAAATCGTGATTGCGTACGTATTCTGCCGTGGCCTGTAGCTTATCGGCCGTAGCATGCGCCGCATTCGCGACACGGTCGGAGGTGGCATGCGCTGCACTTGCCACGCGGTCTGACTTCTCATGCAAGGCGGACGCGGTCCTGTTTAAAGAATCAGCCGCGGGCCCGCGAGACGCGTCGATTTTATCGGCCGTCCTGCGCCCGAAGTCGGATACGCGCTCTTTGACGTCAGCGGCCTTGTCCGAAATCTGCTCCTTCAATCTCGCAGCAGTGCCGGAAGCCGTGCCGCTAGTCCCGGTTCCGCCATTTCCATACTTCTGTCCTGCGTCCTGTTGAAAATTCTCGTCCATGATTTCTCCTTTTCGTCCCGGAAGCGGGTCACACTGAGTCGGGTATATTTTAAGAGCCCGATTCATTATCGCCGCGAATCGTATTCTCTAGCGCCCTCGGGAGCCATCCGGTAAAAAGCGTAGATTTCTTGCTCGTTCGCGGTACTGAATGATAATTTCCGAATTAGGACGCCCGACTCGGCCGGGCTGGCCCAGGGGTGTTTCAGCTGCCGTCAGATCGTGTATGCTTAATCAGGCTTTGCTGCTCGTGCTTTTCGAGAGGATATCTATGCTCGGCTTCTATGAAGAGATGGCGGACCTGGCGGCCATGAATGAAGATGACGGCTTCCTCGGCCAATGTGCGGGCTCAGAAATAGAAAAGGCCGCGCCTGAAGATCAGCATTCCCCTTCCAGCTTACTGGCCGCCGAGTTACTAGCGCGCCGACCTCGTCAGTTAAAGCTGTCAACCTTCTCAGTATCGGACCACGATACCAACGCGTGAACCCTCGCGAACCTCTCTGAACGGTGTTGTCGGTCATACGACACTCGCAGTTACTCGCACCAAAATCGCAAAAATTCTTGTACCCTGAATACTATTTTTTTGACGAAGTACTTATGAACCTGACCCTCGGACAACAACTACTGACACTCTTGATACTCGCGATTCCAATTTCTTCCATCGCCTGGACCATCACTCACGAAGAAATCTTCCGCGAGACTCGCGACTGGTGTGTGCGCAACAGCAAAACCTGCCGCACTATTTATGAACGTAAGTTTTTTTACCTGTTCACCTGCGAATACTGCTTCAGCCATTATGTCACCGCCATCTTCCTGGTGATTACGCGCTTCAAATTGCTCATGCCCGGGTGGCGCGGCTATTTAATTTCCGGTTTTGCTCTGGTGTGGGTGGCAAATATTTATATGAGTTTTTTTGGCAGGCTGCGGCTGGACATTAAGCGCGAGCGCGTGGAGATCTCCGCGGTAGAAAAAAATGTAAAACCTCAGAGCGGCGAAAAGTAGACGAGCCTCAGCCCTTTGTGATCACCAGTGCGAAGTTACTCGGCCCGCACAAATTCGATTCGTCCCTGACAACCTGGGCTTCAGTTCCGTAAATGCGTAGAACATCGCGTAGCGCTTCAGCGCTGGGCGGCACTGTTTCTCCTGGCGCCAGGACCGCAAGACCGCTGGAGATGTAAGGAAGGTTTTCTGCCGGTTCGGGAGGCGCCACGGTCCAATTTATAGTCTTAAAAATCGTCGAAAAGTCGTTAGCGTAATTGAGAGCGTCGCTCGCCGAAGGCAAGTAGCGCACCGTCACTGTCTCATCCGGAAATGCCAGCAATACTTGAATCAGTACTGCTTTCTGGTGGGTCGTCAGCCTCCGTGGCGACTGCTCTGGCACGCTCCCAACAGTTCCGTTGCCGTCCTCCACCATTGGCCTCCAATGCTGCTTAGTTTCGATAGTCGCCCGTTGCGTGTCAAATAAAAACCCGATTGCCCACCGCGGATTGAAGCGATAATTTACGGCGTTACCATAATTGTTAGTCAAAGGGGGGCTATCATGGCCGCATCGGTTTGGAAGGGCGCCATATCGTTTGGACTGGTTTCGGTGCCGATAAAGTTATTTGCTGCCGCTCGTGATTCGCATATCAGCTTTCACGAAGTTCATCGGGAATGCGGACATCGCGTCCAGCAACAGCTCTATTGTCCGTATGACAAGAGAGTGGTGTCGCGCGATGAAATCGTCATGGGTTATGAAGTTGACGAAGACAAGATGGTGATCGTGGACCGAGAGGAGTTGAAGAAACTTCAGCCCGCATCTTCTTCATCCATGGAAATTCTGCAATTCGTCAAACTGAGTGATGTGGATCCCATTTTTTTTGAAACTTCTTATTTCTCCGTTCCGGAAGAGGCCGGCCGCCGCGGATATATCCTGCTGTTGAAGACCATGGAAGAGATGAAAGTTGCAGCCCTGGCCCAGGTGACCATGCATCAGCGGGAACGCACCGTGATTCTCCGTCCCTATCGAGGCGGGCTAACGCTTCATACCCTTTATTATCCAAACGAAATTCATGATGTCGCCGCTTATGGTAAAAACAACGCGGCCAACTTAAAGAAGCCAGAGATTGTTCTCGCCGGGCAATTCGCAAAAGGCCTGATAGCGCCATTCCGTCCCGAAAAATATCATGACGAATACCAGGAACGCGTCAAGAAGCTCATTGAAAGTAAAGAAAAGGGTACAGCCGCGCCCACACCGGAGAAGACACCGCGTCTGGCTCCGGTCGTGGATTTAATGACCGCTTTGAAACGGAGTATTTCAAACCAGGGTGGCCGTACAAAAAACCGCATAGCCGAATCCGATAAGCATTCGCGAACGAGAAAAACCGCATAAGGGGAACCGGTCTGGCTTGATGCTCGTACCGGTAAAAGTGCAAACGCTAACCGCTTTCATCGGAACATAGCGATTTATGGTGCGGTCAGCTAGCCATTTGCGCCTGCATGCTACAATCCCAGCACTGGAGCTAGCATGCCTGATTCAGTCGCTCTGCCCGGAGAACCCGTTCTGGAAGTGGTGTCGCCTGACGGCGCGCGAAGGTTCGCGCGCATTACCCAGACGCCATTTCATATCGGGCGCGGCGCCGAGACCGGCAATCATTTGCAACTTTCCGACCGGCGCATCTCGCGTAATTGTGCCGCCATCGTCACTGAAGCTAATCGCTTTTATCTGGAAGATCGGGGTCAGCGCCGAGGTCTGTTTGTTAACGGCGAAAAAATTGAAAGCCGCGAGCTGCAAAATGGCGACGCCATCACTTTCGGCCTGGATGATTCTTACGAAATAATTTTTCGTAATTCCACCGGAGCCGGCACCGACGACGCGTCTATTCCCCATCTGCTCACGCGCATTGAGCACATCACCGCTTCCGAACCCACCGGGAGCGGCGGCCTGCGCAAATTAAATTTGTTGTTGGAAGCCACGACTTTGCTGCATTCCCAGCTGCCGCTCGATTCAGTACTGGGCACCATGCTGGATCACGCCGTGTCCGTTACCGACGCCGACCGTGGCTTGCTCTTGGAAGGCGACGACCCTGCAAATTTAAAAGTGCGTCTGGCGCGCAGGAGCGGCGGTTTGCGCCTGCCTCCCGAAAGCCTTACGCCAAGCCAGACCGCTATTCAGCTGGCCTTGAAACAACGCTCGCCGGTGATCACCGAGGATTTGGCGCAGACTGGCATGGATTTGGCGGCGGCCCAGAGCATCGTGGCGCAACGGTTGCGAGCCGTGGTGGTCATACCGTTGTACGCGAACTTGCGGGCCAAGACTGACGAGTCGATGGTCAACGTCAAGCGCGGTGAGGTTCTGGGCGTGTTGTACATGGATTCGCGCCGCCCTGCCGCGTTTTCAAAATTGGACCGGCAAATCCTGGACGCTCTCGCCGCCGACGCCGCCAGCATTTTGGATAACGCCCGCCTCGTGGAACGCGAACGCGAACGCCAGCGCATGGAGCAGGAAATTAATATCGCGCGCGACATCCAGCAAGCGCTGCTGCCCCGCGATTTCCGCGAATTCCCCCATCTCGCGGTGTCCGGCATCAATTTCCCCTGCCTGTCCGTAGGTGGAGATTACTTCGACGTGTTTCCACTTAGCGATAGGCGCACCGCGTTTCTAATCGCTGACGTTTCAGGAAAGGGATTGGGCGCAGCGCTGCTGACCACCATGCTGCAGGGCGCGCTTTCGGGAATGACTTTGGGCACCGATCCCGCGCGCGTGTTCAATCACGTCAATCGTTTTCTTTGCAGCCATTCTGAAGTTGGCCGCTACGCCACAATGTTTTTTGGCATCCTCGACCAAGATGGCGAGCTGGACTACATCAATGCCGGCCATCCGTCGCCTTTTCTGATTCGTCATGGAGTCGCCGAGGAGCCCTTCACAGAAGGCTCTTATCCGGTCGGGTTGGTACAGGATGCCGAGTATGTCACCGCCCACGTTAAGCTCGAGCCCGGTGATACGTTGATATTGTTCAGTGACGGCGTCACCGAGGCCATGGATCCCGGCGAGGATTTATACGGCGTCCCCCGCTTGCGTGAAGTGCTGACCGGCCAATCCGAGTGTGCCCTGGATAAATTGCAGAAATCGATTCTAGAGTCGGTGGAAAATTTTGCCAAAGGCGCGCATCAGGCCGACGATCTTACCTTACTGATAGTGCGTTATCGTTCCACGCCCGCAGTTGCGATGACCGAGACCGACATCTCATCCTCGTCGGCGGGTAAATCTTGTCCGCCGGCAAACGCCGATTCTGGAGCGAGCAGTGACTCTCTCAATGCCGAAGCGGCAATTCAATCGTCGCTACCGGGAACCATTGCAGCTAACCCTTTGGTCTCTGGAGGCACCGGCAGCACAACCAGGCCGGAGTCTGGCGCTGAAACTATTGCACCCAAGGCCTCTTAGCGTCTGAGGTTGCTGACCTTGACTCGCCACATATAGCCTGTTCTCCACGCATGCACATATAACCTGTTCTCCACGCGCTGGTACGCAATCCTCATGTATCGCTAAAACCTGCTTCCGCAACGCACTTTAGCAAGTAGAACTTCGAACTAGCATTTTTGGAGGTTATCGAAATGTTCGCACTGGATAACCATTCAATTGCGAGTCATGCGTGGGTACTTGCCGCCGGCCGCTCCAAATTCGCGCGATCCCAATGCCCAAGATTTGCGCCAGCCTCGTACGTACTTTGACAAAATTCCAGCAAAGCTTGTTCCGGCGAATGCGACTGCCGTAGGTCGTCATACATAAGGAAAAATTCGCTCTTCTCGCCGCTATAAAAAGCCTTCGAAGGCATAATACGTTGGTCCTTGAAGCCCGCCGGCTCAGGCGCGGCGTAAGCATAAAATGCCGCGTCTTTTATCACCTCGCCATCGCCGGGCCAAAATCCGTGGCTGATCACTTCATGTGAGTAAGCTTCTCTGGTTATGTAGTCCGCGTCGGGACGCTCCGGCGCGCGCCTGCCCGAAAACCGCGTGGCCGCCAGGTCAAAACTACCCCAGAAAAAATGCACCGGACTCGCCTTCCCGATGAACCGCGAGCGAAACTCTCGCAGAACGGTGTCCACGCTGACCAGCACCTGCCAAAAACGATGCGCGTACTCACTGTCGTAAGCCGAATGCGCTTCATCCAGATTGAATCGCACCGGTCGCGGCACCTCAACCGGCATGGTCCATACTTTCGCGTCAATTCCCAGAGAATGCAGCGCGGACATCAGCTCAAAATAAAATTCTGCCACGGTGCGCGGGACGAGCCGAAACGATCTTGTTTCCCCCAGGCTCGTAAGGATTTCTAATGAGTGGCTGATAAAATCAAAATTAATCTCAACCGTCCCCTTTGTGTACGGCATCGCCGAGGCCGTCAGCCCGCGCGCCGTAACGTAAAATGTCGTTCCCCAGAAATGATTGATCGGCGGACTCAACGCCAGGCGAATTTTCCCCACGATCTGCGTCCACATGTGCAGCGCCGCGTAAGTATCTTTCCACTCCGCCAGCGGAAGCGCAGGCCACCGTTGCGATTCTTTCATTTAGGTAGGCTCCGAATCGTCAGTATAGTGCCGAGTCAAACGCCTGATGGTAAATCCTCTGAAGTTTTTTTACAGCTCACGCAATGCTTGGGCTACAGGTTGAGTTGCGGCGCGCACCGCCGGCAACAGCCCGCCCACAAATCCCATCACCAGCGCAAAAATAATTCCCTTCACCAGCAATTCCGGCGTGATCTTAAACGCGAACGCAAGATGCGAAAAAGTTTGCAGATTCATTGCTCCGGTGGTCAGCCCATTGAGCGGCAGCACAACCAGGCACCCAATCAGCCCGCCCACAAAGGCAATCAGCAACGCTTCAATCACAAATGAAAAGACCACCGACGGCCCGCCAAAACCAAGCGCACGCATCGTAGCGATTTCGCGTCCCCGTTCGGCTACGGCCGAGTACATTGTATTCAACGCGCCAAAAACTGCGCCAATCGCCATAATCGCGGCGATCAAGCCACCCAGTACGGTAATTAATGTTGTCAAGCGAGTGGATTGTTTGGAGTAATAATCAATCTCACGCGTCACGTCCACGTTGAGTCGCGGATCGGAAGTCACCGCGTCTTTAAACTGTTGCAGTGAGTCGGGGGAAACGAGATGCACGGTGACAGACTGAAAAAACGTGTCCGGCCGATTGTAAGCCGGACCAAGCAGATGCGCATCCGCCCACACTTCGGAATCAAAAGAACTACCGCCAGCATCAAAGACGCCCACAATCAACCAACGAACATTGCCAAGACTGATGGTATTTCCAAGCGTCAGGCCGGCATACGACTTATTGGCATTTTTTCCGACCACAACTTCATTAAGCCCCGGCTGAAACATCCGCCCTTCGACGATCTTAACCTTATTGCGAATCTGCAACACGTTCTTTGAAACACCGCGAATCTGAACATTTGCATCCGTGCCCGTCGAAATCAACGGAATGGGCGCGACCAACACGACCTCCGGAGTCACTAGCGGTCCATCGGAAGACCGCGCAATTCCCGGAGCATCCTGCAATATTTTGACGGCATCGACGCCCACACCTCCGGTCATTTCAGACGTTGCGCCTGCTCGCATAACCATGGCGTTATCGACCGAGCCCGATGATACCAGCGTGGCCTTGAATCCCCGAGCCAGCGAAAGCATCGCCACGAATACGCCCACGGTCCCCGCGATACCAAGAACCGCAACGATCGCTGAAGTCCATCGCGCCTTGACGCTGCGAAAATTGTAAATGACCGGAATGGCCACGTTAGACTCTCCTCAACGCGTCTACAACGCGCAGCCGCATGGCTCCGATGCCAGGCAGCAGGCCGCTGGCAACCCCGACGAAAACGGCAAAAGCCAAACCCAGCGACAGCACGCCGACTGACAAGAGCAGTGGCGGAAGCAGGCCTCTCAATGCCGCTCCCACAACCGGAATCGCCAGCACCGCGAGACCCAGTCCGATCAGCCCACCAATCAGCGCGATCACCAAGGCCTCCGACAAAACAAAGAACAGTACGTAGAGATCCGGATAGCCAATGGCCTTCAGCACCGCCAATTCTCCGACGCGTTCGCGGACGGAAATGGCCATGGTATTTCCGGTAACCAGCAACAGCGTGAAGAACACCACGCCACCAATAGTCAGAATCAGCAATTCTATATTCCCAAGTTGCTTTGCAAATCCGGCCGCGAATGCGGATTCCGTTTCCGTTTTCGTCTCGGTTGAAGAATTGGCAAAGCCTTTGTCGATCGCCGCGGCGACTGAAACAGAGTCATCGGGAGAGTCCAATTTCACCACGTACCACCCCACCAGACTCTTGATCACAGACGGCACGGTCTCGTCAAAATATTTCCACTGCAGCCAGAACTGGCTCTCGTCTCCGCCCGGATGGTCGTTATGATAAATGCCGTCCAACACGAATTCCCACGTTTTGGTCGGCCCGTACAAAGCATTCTTAAGCGGGATCCGATCGCCCACTTTCCATCCGAAGCGCTTTGCCAGACCGGCCCCCGCGATCGCTCCCTGACGATCCTTCACAAAGTTATTCCACTCATCATCGGGCACGCGCATTTCAGTCATAACCTGGCGTTGATTTTCCGGATCAATGACGAATTGAGGGAAAAAGTTTTTTTCGTCCTGATAAACACCGCCAAACCAGTTGTTATGAGTGACCGCTTTGACCCCCTTGATCTGCAAAATCTTGTCGCGATAGGAAAGCGGAATTGTATTGATCAATCCGGCGCGGTTGATCACCACCAGGCGATCCGCGCCGGCGAGTTCCGTGCCGCGGCTAAACGCGCTTTTCACCACCGCCAGAAACGTGAACAGGAAGAGCGCTACCGCGAAAGATCCGACGGTCAAAATCAGGCGAATCTTCTTGCGGAACAAATTTGCCAATATAAATCGGTTGAATTTCACGCCACACCTCCCACCAGCACACCCTTGCGTGCAGCACCCTCCACCAGGACGCCTTTCTCGAGATGTAATGTCGTGTGCGCGCGCGCCGCGACCACCGGATCGTGTGTCACCATCAGCACCGTCTTGTGATACTTGCCCACCAGCTCTTCGATGAGCGCCATGATTTCATCCGCGCTTTTGCGGTCCAGGTCGCCGGTTGGTTCGTCGCACAGCAGAAACGTCGGGTCGGAGACAATCGCGCGCGCGATCGTCACGCGTTGTTCCTGTCCGCCGGAGAGCTGCCTTGGAAAATGGTTCATCCGGTCGGATAGACCCACCACGCCCAGCGCGGTCTCCACGTGTTTGCGGCGCTCGGATTTAGAAAGCTTGGTCAGCAGCAGCGGCAGCTCTACGTTTTGAAACGCCGTGAGCACCGGGATCAGGTTGTACATCTGAAAAATAAATCCCACGTGTCGCGCGCGCCATTGCGTCAGCTTGCTTGCGGACATGTGCGTTATTTCGTCGCCCGCCACGGTGATGCTGCCGGCGGAAGGAACGTCCAGGCCCCCCAACAAATTAAGCAGCGTCGTCTTGCCCGAGCCGCTGGGTCCCATGAACGCCACAAAATCCGCCTGGTCCACATCCAGATTCAGTCCCTGCAAGACCTGAATATTTTCGCCTCCGCGGCGATATGTCTTGTTCAGGCCGCGGACGCGGATGAGGCTGGGAGAGTCGGACCGTCCATCTACGCGAATCATAGTTCAGCTCCTACTGTTTGATTTCAACTTTATCGCCGTCGTGCAACGTAGCCGGGCCGGCAACCACTAACGAATCGCCCGGCATCACGCCTGCCATGATCGCCACATCCGTGCCGCGATCAGCGCCCACCCGAATGGCCCGGTGTTCGACCTTGCCGTCATGAACCAGGAAAACGTATGACGTTCCGCTTTCGCTGCGCACCGCGCTTTTTGGAACGTAGGTCATCGGCTCAGGCCCTTTGGCCTTGGGCTGCTCTTCCGATAGGAAAGCCACCTTCACGCCCATGTCCGGAAGAATTTTCGGATCAAGCTTTAGAAAAGAGATGCGCACTTTGACCGTAGCCTTTTGCCGATCTGCGGTGGGGATGACCGTGCGCACCTTACACGGAATTTGCCAATCGGGATAAGCATCCAGAGTCGCTGTAACCGGTTGGTTGGGCAACACCCGCGCAATGTACGATTCATTGACATCCACTTCGATCTCATTCGAATTCATATCCACAATCGTGGCGATACCTGTGCGCGTAAACCCGCCGCCCGCGGAAATTGGCGACACCATTTCGCCAACCTGTGCGTCTTTCGAAACTACGATTCCGTCAAATGGCGCGCGAATCACAGTGTTGTCCACCGCCTGTTGCGCTTCGCGAATGCGTGCGTCGGAGCCCACAACCTGCTGTTTAGCGAGCGCGATCTTCGCGGTCAAGCTGTCGGCCGCCATCGACGCATTGTCGAGATTTTCCTGCGTCTGCACGCCGGCCTGCCGCAATTGCTCAGCGCGGCCCAATTGAATCTTGGCGTTTTTTAATTGCACAACGTAATCAGCAATCGCCGCCTGAGCCGATTCGCGGTCAGCCTTCGCGGATTCCAGCGCGCGCTTAACGTCAGAATCATCCAGGGTAGCCAGCAGCTGTCCCTGGCGAACATGCGTGCCTTCATCAAAAAAAACGCCCGTCACCCGCCCAGTAATCTTGGCTGCAATAGTGGCCCGTCGCCGTGGTGTCACGTAGCCACTGGCGTTGAGTAGCGATTGGCGCCCACCCGCTTCTGCCGTAGTGGCCGTCATCACCTGAACCACGGGTTTTTGGCTTCGAAATGCGTAAGTGGCTGCTGCGATCGCTATGAAAGGAAGAATGACCAGCACAATGATCACAACGCGCTTGCCCGCGCCGGCACGACTCTTCCGGTGGGCGTCGCCGATACGCAGACTCCCCAAGTCAGGTTTAATGGATTGTGGATGCGTGGCCATCCCCGCGGCTGCTCCTTAGGCTAAGTACGGCGTATTCAGTCATGCGCATACAACTCGGCAATAGTTGCGTGTGTATATTGATACGCGCTCAGGATGCAAAAGATTACCGGCTGCATGGTAGGCATGCCCGCCGCAACGATATTGTAACTTGTCTTGCGAATTTTAGTATGCGTCCGTCCCGCACCTGACCGCATCCTACCCACTAGAATTGTTTACTTGACTCTACTGCAGCATCGTTCTATTAAGGACCTGTAAAACAACCGTTTCTGTTCGCAACTGCTAAGGGGACATGCCCATGCAGCCTACCCGTCGTGACTTCCTTAAATTAACAACCGCTGGTGGTGTCGCTGCAGCGATTTTTGGATTTGATCTGCAGTCCGCTTACGCACAGCTTCGCGAACTCAAGATCGCGCGCGCAAGTGAGACACGCTCGACCTGCCCCTACTGCGCGGTGGGCTGCGGCACCATCATCTACACGATTGGAGACCGCGCAAAGAATGTGACCGCGCAGGTGGTGCACGTTGAGGGCGACCCCGATCATCCGACCAATCGCGGCACTCTCTGCCCAAAGGGTTCCTCGCTGCAGCAAGAGATCATGAACGATCGGCGTCTGCTGAAGCCCCAAGTGCGCCGCCCTGGTGGCACTGACTGGCAGGACATTTCATGGGACGATGCCATCAACGAAATCGCGGCGCGCGTGAAAAAGACCCGCGACGACACTTTCATCGAGAAAGATGCAGGGGGACACACCGTAAATCGGCTGGAGTCGGTGGCATGGATCGGCGGCTGTACCGATACAAATGAGTTTAACTATCTGGTTGTGAAAGCGATGCACGCCCTGGGGGTCGTGCATTTGGAAAACCAGGCCAGGGTTTGACACGGCCCCACGGTCTCAAGTTTGGGACCAACGTTCGGACGCGGGGCAATGACCAACGGTTGGGTCGACATGAAGAATACCGACATGATGCTCATCATGGGCGGTAATCCTGCCGAGAATCATCCTTGCGGATTCAAGTGGCCCGTTGAAGCGAAGCGCACCCGCAACGCGAAGATGATCGTGGTGGACCCGCGGTTCACGCGGACGGCCGCGGTAGCGGATCTCCATTGTCAGATTCGCGCCGGCACGGATATCGCCTTCCTCGGCGGCGTCATTCGCTATGCCATCGAGAACAACCGCATCGCGAAAGAATACCTGGTCAACTTCACGAACGCGGCATTTATCGTCAAACCCGGCTTTCAGTTGCCGGGCGATACAGACGGCGTTTTCTCCGGGTTCGACGCCAAGACGCAGAGCTACGACAAATCCACGTGGAATTATGCGGTCGCCGACGGCGCGGGCAGAGCCATGGCCGAACAGAAAGTGGCTGAGGTTACCACTTATCCCGAACCGGCTTCGCCGCCGCCGGCTTTGGCGTTGCCGCAAGAACTCGCTTACGATCTCTCGCTGCAAAACCCCAATTGTGTCTTTCAGCTTCTGAAGAAGCATTACAGCCGCTACACGCCGGAGATGGTTGAGCGGATCACCGGGATTCCCAAAGAACAATTCCTCAAAGCCGCTGACCTCTATACCTCGATTCGTAAAGACGGCGACATGAAGAAGGCCGGCACGATTATTTACGCCGTTGGATGGACACAGCACTCGTTTGGCACGCAAATCATACGAACCGCAGCGATTCTGCAGCTCTTACTCGGCAATGTGGGCCGCGCGGGTGGCGGGGTCAACGCGTTGCGCGGGCACTCGAATATTCAGGGCGCCACGGACATGGCCGGCCTTTTCGACACTTTGCCCGGCTACTTGAAAGTGCCAACGCCCGGGGACACCTCGTTCGCAGACTGGATGAAGCGCCTCACTCCCAAGCCGTCCAAGCCCGCCCCGTGGGATTCGTTCAACTACTACAGCAACACGCCGAAATTCGCGGTCAGCTATCTGAAAGCACTCTATGGCGACGCGGCCACTAAACAAAACGGCTGGGCCTTCGATTATCTGCCGAAAGTAGACCGCAACTATTCCTGGGTGCAGATGTGGGACGACATGTACAACGGGATCGTGAAAGGCATGATTGCCTTTGGGATGAACGGCGTCGCCATTGGTCCCAACTCCAAGAAAAACATCGACGCGCTGAAAAAAGCGGACTGGTTGGTAGTCGGCGAGATTTATCCCGACGAGACTAGCGAGTTTTGGAGATCGCCGGGCATCACCCAGGACGAAATGAAGCAGATTCAAACAACCGTGTACCGCTTGCCCTGCGCGGGATTTGCCGAGAAAGACGGTTCGTTCACCAATTCCGCGCGCTGGCTACTTTGGAAAAATACGGCCTTGCCGACCCCCGGAGATGCCCGGCTGGACCAGGCCATCGTGGCGCAGATTTTCTTGAAAATCCGAGAACTGTACCAGAAGGAAAGCGGCAAGTTCCCCGATCCCATCCTGCACGTTACGTGGAATTACAGCAACCCCTCCAGCCCGCCGCTGGCCGAGGTATTGAAGGAAGTCAACGGCAAGGCGCTCGCGGATCTGGAGGATCCCGCGACGAAGCAGCAAATCAAGGCCGGCCAGCAACTTCCCGGCTTTGCCTGGTTGAAAGACGACGGTACGACCTCCTGCGGCAACTGGATTTACTCCGGCTCATTCACCGAAGCGGGGAATCAGACGGCCCGACGCGATCCCTCGGATCCTTCGGGTCTGGGTGTGCATCCAGGATGGGGCTGGTCCTGGCCTGCGAATCGCCGCGTCCTCTACAATCGCGCGTCGTGCGATGTGGACGGCAAGCCCTGGGATCCAACGCGAAAACAGGTCTGGTGGAACGAAGAACAGCAAAAATGGGTTGGTAACGACGTGGTGGACTTCAAGATCGACTCCAAGCCAAAAGATCACATGGGCCCGTTCATCATGAATCCGGAGGGCGTCGGACGAATCTTTGGGCCGCTCGCGGCTTTTGCCGATGGGCCGTTCCCCGAGCACTACGAACCGATTGAAAGTCCGATTGACAATCTTTTCCATCCGCAGCAGACGCACAATCCGGTGGTCAAGCGTTTCAAAACCCCGGACGATAAATATGGCACGCCCAAGGACGGTTACACGGTTGTCTGCACGACCTACCGACTGACCGAGCTTTATCATTACTGGACCAAAAACAATCCCATGAACGTGCAGCTCGTGCCGGAGCCGTTCATTGAGATTTCGGTGGAGATGGCCAACGAAATGGGCTTCACCGGCGGCGAAAAAATAAAAGTCTCGAGCATCCGTGGGAGTTACATTGCCAAAGCGATGGTCACCAAGCGCATCAAGCCGCTGATGATCGATGGCAAGAAGGTCTACCCAATCGGTCTCCCGATTCATCAAGGCTATCGAGGTATCGTCGAGGACGAAGGCAAGGATGCCAGGACGCTGGCGAATCTGCTCACGCCTACGGTCTTTGATCCCAACGCCTACACACCCGAATTCAAGGGCTTCCTAGTTAAGGTAGAGAAGGCCTAGGTGCGCTCATGAGCCAAGCGACTTTGCGTATCCAAAAAATTTCGGCTCACGCCGGAGCGATACCCGGCGAGGGCACCCAGCGCGAACCGCAAGTCTGCAAATTAATCGATACCACCACCTGCATCGGCTGCAAAGCCTGCGAAGTCGCCTGCATGGAGTGGAATGACCTGCCCTTCGGCGAAACAATTTTTGACAACACGTATCAAACCATGCCGGAGACTCGCTGGAATTACTGGAACCTGATTTTATTCAACGAGCACGAGCGCGAAGACGGTTCCCTCATGTGGTTGATGCGCAAAAATCAATGCATGCACTGCGCCGACCCTGGCTGTCTTGAAGCCTGCCCCTCCGACGGCGCCATCGTGCAGTACACCAACGGCATCGTCGATTTTCAGCAGGATAAATGCATCGGCTGCGGTTACTGCATTACCGGTTGCCCCTTCAACATTCCCAAATTCAACAAAGAAACCAAGCGTGTTTATAAATGCACTTTGTGCGCCGACCGTGTGACCGAGGGCCTGGAGCCTGCCTGCATCAAGTCCTGCCCCACCGGTTGCCTGCACTTTGGCACCAAGGACGATATGCGCTACCTCGCCAATGCCCGCGCGAAACAATTGCAGGAGCATTCGAATTTCCCGCACGCAGGCGTTTACGATCCTGCAGGGGTCGGCGGCACTGGCGTGATGTACGTGCTCCACGACATGACCCAAACCGAAGCCTATGGCGGTTTGCCCTCCGATCCGCACATCCCCTGGTCCGTGAAATTATGGAAGTACCCGATGAAATGGCTCGGCAATGCGGCTATGCTCGGCGGCCTGATCGGTCTCTTCATCCACTACATTCGCTTTGGACCGAAGGATGATCCCGACGATCCTACGCAAAATCAGAATGAGCCGCCAGTCAGCAAGCCTCCGGTTGCCGCCCCACCGGAAACTACAGTGGGAGGACGTTCGCGATGAACAATCGGGCAGAAGCGCCGGCCGATGCAATACTGCCGAACGGCCACATCCTGCGTTATACCTTTCGCGAACGCCTGATGCACTGGATCAATGGCGGCGCCTACTTGTATCTCATGTTCACCGGGTTGGGCATTTGGTCTCCCTGGCTGTTCTGGATCCTGGTAGTGCTCGGCGGCGCGCAAATTTCGCGCATGTTGCATCCGTGGGTCGGATTAGTTTTCGCCTTTAGCCTCACATGGATGTTCATCACCTGGGCTTCGCAAATGCACCCCACCGAAGAAGACAGAGCCTGGATGAAGTCCATGGAACATTACGTCCGTAACGAAGACGAAGAAATGCCGCCGGCCGGCCGCTACAACATGGGCCAGAAATTATTGTTCTGGGGTTTCGTATTTTGCGGCGTTTTATTGCTGTTATCCGGTGTGATCCTGTGGGTGCCGGAATATATACCCTGGAACGCCCGGGCGTTGCGTTATTTCGCGGTGCTCGTTCATCCCGCCGCAGCGTTGCTGACCATCGGCCTGCTCCTGATTCACATTTACATGAGCGTGTTCGCTGAACGCGGCGCATTTAAATCCATGATTCGTGGCGATGTCTCCCAGGCATTTGCCAAGCGCCACCACCGCTTATGGTGGGAACGCGTAGTTGGTTCCGCCAGCCGCAGATAATGGCGGCGAAAAATGTTCCCAGCGATTATGACGGCCGCATCCGACGGGCAGAACGATTAGCTGCCCTCCATCCTTTCACGAGGGAAGTTCTAACCTTCTACAAACAAATCGCGGAATTTCAGAAAGATTTGTACGCGCGAATGCTCTCTGGCAGCAAGGGACGAGGCACCGATAAAAATCTCCCCGTACTGCGCCAGGAATCATTGCGCCAGGAATTGAAAATCGAAGGCCTTCTTCCCCACTTTCAGGATTTTCTGCAACTTGTCGCCGCAAATGGCCCGATTACCCTCGCCGAATCCGCGCGCCAGCTTTCTACTGAACCGCCTGAGGCTTGGGCCGATATTTTCCAAGATTACTGGGCTACCAGCGGCCGGGATGACCGCCCCAACGCGGCATTCGATCAATTCCTGCCGCGCGCTTTTCTGCAACCTTACGCCGAGCATCTCCCAGCAGATCGCGCTGAGGACGAAAGCTCCGCCTTTCCATCGCTCTGTCCATTATGTGGCGCGCGCCCGCTCTTAGGAGTGCTTCGGCGGGAAGGAGATGGCGGCAAGAGATTCCTGCTATGTTCGTTCTGCTTGCGGGAGTGGGAGTTTCGGCGGATTCTTTGCGCGACCTGCGGAGAAGAAACGGAGACTAAACTACCAGTCTATATCGCCGAACAATTTCCTTACATTCGGGTAGAGGCCTGCCAGACCTGCAAATTCTATTTGCGAACGATTGACCTAACGAAAGACGGAAACGCGGTGCCGCTGGTGGACGACCTGGCCGCCATTCCGCTTTCACTGTGGGCCGAGGAACACGGATATTCGCGGGCGCAGCCGAATCTTTTGGGTACTTAATTCCCTGCCCGCTGAATCCGAACTAAACGAGTCAGTTTCCCCAACCCGTCAGTTTTGAACTTTCACACCGTTCCAGAACGCGACCCGATCCTTAATCTCAGCAGCGGCCGGTTTCGGCTCGGGATAATACCAGGCGGCGTTCTCATTCTTCAACCCATCGACTTCCACGTGATAATAATGCGCCGTTCCCTTCCAGGGACAAACACTGGTGTGATTGCTGGCTTTCAGGAACCTCTGCTCAACGGCTTCCGGCGGAAAGTACTGATTCCCTTCCACCACTACAGTAGAATTGCTGTCCGCGATAGTCTTGCCTGCCCACGTAGCCTTGGCCATGATCTTTCTCCCGCTAAGAATGAACCTCTCCGTGCGCATTTGATGTACGAAGCTACCATTTCGTTTCATCAAAAGTGTTGCGGAGCGGCCCTGCACGAGAATTTCATGCCGCTCCAAGCCTTTCACACCGCAAAAAAACCTGATTTGTTACAATCCAGCCCATGCTGACGCGCATTAATAAGATCGTCCGGCCTTTTACGAGAAAATTAAAGCTTCCTATGTTGTTCACGGTCGTTTTCCTTCTTGCGCCACTCGCGGCACAAACGCCTTCGAAGCCCCAAGGCTCATCATTGACGAATCTGAAAATAGCCCCCGATCTAAACGCCCGCCTCGCAAGATTTAAGCCCATCAAAATGCCGCTCCCTCAGCAAGGCCTCAGCCCCCGAGAAATTCAACTCGTTCACAAATTGGTGGAGGCCGCGAATTATATCGAACAGATTTATTGGCGGCAGAGTGATCCCGACGGTTTAAAGCTGTATCTGTCGCTCGCAGGCAGTACGAACCCGCGGGACCAAAAGCTGCGCCATCTTCTGAAAATCAATGGCAGTCGCTACGATCTCGTCGACGAAATGGAGCCTTTTGTCGGTACCGCCCCTGCTCCTCCTGGTCGCGCGTTGTATCCGCCAGGGTTGACCAGAGAGGACATCGAAAAATATGTGCAGCAGCATCCCGAGCAAAAAGCGGCGATATATAACGAATTTACCGTGATACGCCGTAAAGGCGATGCTTTGATCGCTATTCCCTACCATGTCGAATTTGCGGAATTTCTAAAACCGGCGGCCGCCGCACTCCGCGAAGCCGCGACATCGAGCGATGATCCGTTATTCTCCAAATTTTTGCGGCTGCGCGCCGAGGCATTACTCACAGACGATTATTATGAAAGCGATCTGGCGTGGCTCGACTTAAACAATCCAAAATTCGATCTGATCCTCGCGCCCTACGAAACCTATCTCGACAATTTGTTGGGCGTAAAAACTTCGTACGGTGCGGCTGTGCTTATCCGCAACGAGCAGGAGAGCAAGAAGCTTGAGGTGTATCAAAAATATGTACCGGACCTACAAGAAGCCCTGCCGCTCGGCAAACCAGATTTACCCTCCAAGCGCGGTCACTTAACTCCGATGGAAGTCATGGATACTCCCTTTCGTACCGGCGATTTATTGCATGGCTACCAATCCGTGGCGGACAATCTCCCGAACGATGCCCGAGTACACGCCGCAAAAGGCAGCAAAAAGATTTTTTTCAAGAATTTCATGGACGCCCGCGTGAATGAAATTATTCTCCCTCTGGCCAGGCGCCTGACGCGCGAGGATCAGGCCGCCAAGGCTTCCGGAGAAGGATATCTGGCCTCCACGCTGATGCACGAAATCAGCCACGAGCTCGGTCCCAACTACTCGAGGACGGCTCAAGGCCAGCGTGAAATCCGCGAAGCCATCGGCGGAACTTTTTCAGGCCTGGAAGAAGCCAAGGCAGATGTGGTAGGTATGTTCGGACTGCAATGGCTGCAAGCGCATGGTGTAATCAGCAAAGAAAAACTCGAGGAAGATTACATCACCTACGTGGCGGGAAATTTACGCACCATACGTTTTGGAATAGCGGAACCTCACGGACGCGCCGAGATGATGGAATTCAGTTATTTGTCGGGA
>Ga0307479_10001326_pt1 | contig 22494 bp, 18 predicted proteins | sample atmos_gasesECM4C_FD_203743 | JGI IMG/M metagenome (GOLD analysis project Ga0307479, IMG submission 203743) | Hardwood forest soil microbial communities from Morgan-Monroe State Forest, Indiana, United States - atmos_gasesECM4C_515 | ecosystem: Environmental > Terrestrial > Soil > Temperate...
CGAGATTGCCGGTGGGCTCATCCGCGAGGATCAGCTTGGGCTGATTGATCAGCGCGCGGGCGATAGCCACGCGCTGCTGCTCGCCACCGGAGAGCTGCGCGGGAAGATGCGTTAGCCGGTCGCCCAGACCGACACGGTCTAACGCGTCGCTGGCCTGCCGCTCATCCGTAACGCTGTGGAAGTACTGCGCGAGCATCACGTTCTCGAGCGCCGTCAGGTAGGGCACAAGATGAAATTGTTGAAAGACGAAGCCGACTTTTTCCGCGCGATAGCGAACCAGCTCACCTTCGCTGAGCTTTGCGAGATCGACGCCGTCCACAATCACTTGCCCGGAAGTCAGCGTATCGAGGCCGCCAAGAATGTTGATAAGCGTGGTCTTGCCGGAGCCGGACGGTCCCATGAGCGCGACCCATTCGCCGGGCGCGATGTTAAAACTCAGGGCATCGACGGCGCGTAGGGGGCCATATTTCTTGGTCAGCGATTCGATGACGACCTGAGCGGCGGGGCTCACGTTTCACCCCTGAAAACCGCTGCCGGACGAATATTAGCCAGCCGCCGCAGCGGAAACGCTCCGGCAATCGCGACAATGATGGTCAGTGCCACAGCTACAGGATACACAATCAAGCGCGGGCGTGCCGCAATGCCGAAGACGGCTTTGCCCAACCACATCGAGAGCAAAATGCCGACTGCCGCGCCGAGAATACCGCCGGTCAAGCCCAGAAGCGCAGCCTCCGCGAGAAAGAGCCGCAACACGCGCCGCGTCGCGCCGCCGATCGCTTTCATCAAGCCCACGTCGTTGCGCCGCTCCATCGCGACATTAGTCATCGCCGCCATCACGCAAAGCGCGGTAAGCACCAGCACCAGCACGACCGTGTAGGAGAGTATTCTGCTGATGCGATTGTAAATTTTCGCCTCGCCCTCGGTGAACTGGCGGACAGGGCGGACGTTGGCTTCCGGTATTCGCCGCTCGAGGTCCGCGATAAGAGTTTCGATTGCACTCGGCGCTCCAGGAACGCGGAGTTCAATCACGCTGATGCGATCGGGAAGGCCGACCAACCGCTGGGCCGCACGCAGATCGATTGTGATCTGATCATCTTCTGGCCCGCCAGTCTTTTGGAAGCTAACGACGTGGCACGATTCATGCCGCTTGCCGTTGGCTAAGACGAGTTGCGTATTCTGCTGAGCATTGAGCTGCTGCGCGACCCGTACTCCTACCACGCACGCGTTTTCGGCGGGCTGATTTGCTTCGCCTGAGTTGGCCGCGGCGGTTGAAGAGGAGCGCAGTAACACGCTAACGACTGCGAAAGGGCTGGAGCCGCGGATCACTGCGGACACAGGTTTACCGGACGGCGCAACGGAAACCGTCGCGATCACGTAGAGCGCAGACGACAAAGTGACCGAGCCGGTTGGGAGATGAATTGGCACGGAGCGTGCGGCGGACTCGGGCAGTGTTCCGGAAGTTGATAACGAAGAATCTTTGGGAACAATCACAACGTTTGGACCGAAGGCGCGGAATTCGGTGGTGAGGCGGCGCTTGGCGTCGACCTGAAGATTCAGCAGTGCGGCGGTGATCGCGGCGCCGGCGCCCAGGGCGAGCAAAATCACAAAGAGCCGGCCGCGATTCGCGGCGAGCAGGCGGCGGATGATTCGCCAGAACATTTTGCGGTCCGGCATCATTCGCCTCGCAAAATCGGCGCAGGCTCAAAGCGCGAGGCGCGGCGTAGCGGAATGGCGCTGCCAAGCAGGGTGACCACCGCGGCGAGCCCTATAATCACGCCCAGCACAAGGAACGAGAACGCCGGCGCAACGCCAAAGATTTTCTGCCCCACCAGTCGCGCCAGCAAAATCCCCAGAGAATAACCGAGGGCTCCACCGACCAGCGCCAGCAGAAGCTGCTCCGCCGCCAGCAAGAAACCCACGGTCCCGGAGCCGGCGCCCAGCGCCTTCATCAAGCCAATCTCCGTGCGCCGCTCGATCACCGAAGCCGCGGACGAAGCGCCGACCGCCAGCGCTGCCGCCAACAGCGACGCAAATGTCACCAACCACAGCAAACTGCGTACGCGGGTCAGAATCGCGCCTTCGCCGTCCGCAACGCGCCGGATCACGCGCACATCTGCGCCAGGAAGCACCTGCTTGATTTGCAGCGCGATCGACGAAATGTATGGCGTGCAGTACCAGCGTTCGTAATCCGCCGGCGCCAAAGTATTCGGATCGCGCCGCCCAAACTCATCCTCCGGCTTCGTCAGCGCGCTAATGTAGAGCCGCCTATACTCACCCGGTTTCCCAGCAATCTCTTGTGCAATCGCAATCGGCGCCACAATCGCATCGTCCTCCGACGCTCCACCCGACAGAATTCCAGTGACAAACAGAGACAGATTCTCCTTTGGAGTTTTGATTTTCAGCGCGCTGCCGATCTTGACGCCCGAGCGCGCCGCAAACGATTTGCCGACAACGCACTCTTGCGCCCCATCTTTGAACCACCGTCCATCGACTTGCCACCACGGATTCGTCTTCTCTATCCCCGTGACGTACGTGCTGCCATCGGGAACCGACACCACATGACCAACCCAAGTGCCGATCAAGGTTGCGTGCGCCGCGACAGCCGGCGTCAAGTGCGTTTGCGAAGACTTCGTCCAGGCATCGACGGGAGCTTCCACTGCAGGCGCGAAGCCCACGATGTTGTTCCGCCAGAAAATTGTCTTGAGCTTGCCGAGGTCGGATTCGGGAAGGTAGGCGCCTGCGTTCACCGGCCGGTAATCCACGCCGCCAATCTCTAGCGGCAGGGAATCGGCTTGCGCCGTGACCAGCAGGTTCGCACCCAGGCTGCGGAATTCGCGCGCCAGACGATCGCCAACGTCCAGGGAAACGCTCAACGCCGCGGTGGCAACGGCCATACCCAATGCCAGCGCCGCCCCAGTGAGGAGCTTGTGCCGCGGGCGACGGCTGAAGGAATCGGCAACGAGTCGTATAAACATTTTCTTGCGAAGCTCAGAAGATCGTGGCACAGCCATTTTTGGCTGTGCGACTCACGCGTGCGTCTTTTACATAGTCAACGCGACAAGAGACGAGGAGTCTCCACTACTTGGGGACCTCGGAAGCGGCCTGCGTCAGCGAACTCACATCCATCACCAGATCACCGCCCTCAACACGCGACTGCACCCCAACGGGATTGCAGCCGCCTTGCTCCCCAATCGATGGCACATAAATCGCCGAGCCACAATGGCGGCACACAACGTTCTGCCCATCTTGCCGATAGCCTTCCGCTCCACAAATCCGGCAAGCGTCCAACGCCGTGCCCCATCCACTCAGCTTTTTGATCACCATAAAGCGCAGCGCTTGCCCGCCGACATCCACGGTGAATAGATGGAGGTTTGCGTCCTGAATCTCGCTGAGCGGAACGCGCACTTCATTGGCAACCGCAGCAATCGGCCGCGAAGTCGGCGGCGCCGAGTTAGCCCTCGTATAAATAAAATCCGCGGTCAGCACCAGAATAACGGTGAGGCACGCGATGGTCGACGCCATCATCCAGCGCCGCGCTCTGCGGTTCTGCGACTCCAGCAGTCGCCGTTCCGCGTCCCCCACAGCTTCCTTCGCCGATTTCTCATGCGAGGCTGACTGCCATTCGCGCAAAATCAACAGCATCGCCGCGCCAAAAACAAACACAAAGAAAAACAGCTCATTGCGCACGATGGGGCCGATCAACGCCATCTCTTGCTTGCTGGATGGCAGCCACCGCGCTTCGCTGAGCTCGTGCAACCCGGTCAGCAACAATTGAAACGCGACGAGTATCAAGATCGCGCTGGTCACGGCAAAGAATCGGTGCAACGGCACACGCAGTGTGCCTTTAAAGAAGAAAACTCCCACCGCCACAGCCGCCGCGATGCCCAGAATGGTCCCGATCCACGTCTGCAAGCCCTCGGTGGACATCTCCACAGCGCGCAAAATCAGCGCCAGCTCCACGCCTTCCCGGACCACCATCAAAAACACAAACAGAAAAATCCCCAAACCCGCCGCGCGGCCAGCACGCACCGCGTAAGACTCTACTTTTTGCTCGATATCTTTTTTCAGGTGCCGCGCAACGCGATTCATCCAAACGATCATCGTAACCACGAAGAAGGCGGCTAGCAGGTACATCAAACCTTCAAACCCGTCTTCGCTGATGCGCCATTGTTGCAAAGCAATAGCAATGCCCAGGCTCAACGCAGAGGCCGCCGCCACGCCATACCAGGCAAAGCGAGCCAGGTGCGCACGGCCCGTACGGGATAGATAAACCAGGATGATGCCGACTACGAGGGCAGCTTCCACACCTTCACGGAGCGCAATGAGAAAGGCAGCGAGCAAGGCAACTCCAGTTGAAAATGATTTGCAACTACAAATCCCAGTTTACCCGCCCGTCCCCGCCAACGTCAAGCCGCTCTCCCCGCCCATTTCCTCGCGTAGAATGATGCTGTCCCGAGCCAGTCATACATGAACCAAGCAACTCTCCGCCAAGCTGCTTCGCTGATCTTGTCCCTGCTGCTTTGCCTTTCAACTCCCGGGCAGCAACCGCAGCTCTCTTCCGCTGCTCCCAACGCCATTGTCCGGCCGGACCCCAAGCGCGCGCAAAAGTTGATTGAGCGCGGAGAGAAAGCCGAAGCCGACGGCCGCTTTGACGAAGCCCTGCTGGCCTACGACGAAGCGGCCCGCCTCGCTCCGCAGAACCTCGCGCTATTCGGCTGGGGTGCCGCGCTGCGCTCCAGGCTCATCCGTGAACACGTGGACAAGGCCGAGCAACTGGCCCTGGCCGGCAAGCTCCCGCAAGCGAAAGAAGAGCTCAGCGTTGCCATGCGCATTGATCCCACCAACGAAGTAGTGGCCGAGCGTTACGCGCAAATGGAATCGATGCCGGACGACGAGCCGCCCCTGGCCACGACGGAAATTTCCGGCCTGCCGCGCCTAAAGCCGCAAAGCGGCCGGCACAGCTTTGACCTCCGCAGCGATACGCGCAGTGCTTACGACCAAGTGGCACGCGCCTTTGGCGTCGAAGCTGTCTTCGATCCCGACGTCGTTTCGCGCCAGGTGCGCATGCAGCTCGACAATGTGGATTTCAACACCGCGCTTTCCCTCCTGGGTTCGACAACTGGCACCTTCTGGACTCCGCTGAGCTCCACCTCGCTGTTTGTGGCCCCGGACACCCTGGAAAAGCGCCGCCAGATCGGCTTGCAGGCCGACCAAACGTTTCGGCTGCCCTCCTCGGCGAGTCCCGAAGAAATGACTGAGGTACTGCGCATGCTGCGCGAGATCACCGGCGCAACGCACATTGACCTGGACACCAAGAGCCACAGCATCACCATCCGGGACTCTCCCCAGCAGTTGGCCTTGGCCGCCGAGTTGATCCACCAGGTCGACCGTGCTCGCGGCGAGGTTATGCTCGAAATCGAGCTGCTCGAGGTGGACCGCAATAAGGCCCAGCAACTCGGCATCACGCCGCCTTCCTCGGCGCAGGCGTTTCTAATTAGCCCCAGCGACGTGCGCTCGTTGCAGAAAGCTACCGACTTCAACAGTGCGCTCACCATTCTGGGGCAGCTTCTCACCGCCAAGGGACTCTCCAGCATCCCGGGATTCACCGTGCTCGGCGGCGGTTACACTAGCTTTTTGCTGACCCTTCCGGGCGTCGCCGCCAATTTCTCCGATGCGCTCAGCCTGGTACAGAGCGGCCGCCAGGTTTTGCTGCGCGCACAAGACGGCAAACCCGCAACCCTCTTTGTAGGCGACCACTTCCCGGTCACACTCTCTCTTTTGTCAGGCAGCCTGGGCGGACCAACCAGTTCCGCGGCTACCAACACCTCTTTCCTTGGCGTGCCAAGTTCAACGACGTTTCCGGAAACCTCATTCGCTGTTGGCAACAACCCGGTCGCGCTGACGGCGATCGATTTCAACTTTGATGGTCTGCCCGACCTGGCGGTGGCCAATCAAGGCGACAACACCATCAGTATTCTGCTGAATCAGAACAACGGAAATTTCGCGCCCGCTACCAATTCCCCGTTCGCCCTGGCCAAAACCGAGACCGCTCCTTCCGCCATCGCCGCCGGCATTTTCGGGAACACCATCACTAGCGCCTCCGGCATAACGACGCCCACTGCCGATCTCGTCGTCGCCAATTCGACCTCCAATAACGTCACTGTCCTGCTCGGCAACGGCGACGGCACGTTCCAGGAAGCTGCTGGCTCTCCGTACTCCGTTGGCAAGAATCCCAGCTCCGTGGTCGTGGCGGACTTCAACGGTGACGGCAATCTAGATTTTGCAGTGGCCAATCAGGGCGATAACACCATCTCCGTCTTTAGAGGCGAAGGGAATGGCAGATTTACGGAATTCCCCGGCTCGCCCTTCACTCTGACCAACACTTCCACCGTCTCTGAAAAAGGGCCGGTGGCGATGGTAACCGCCAACTTCCGGAGTGCGACCAATTCGGTGAACAACAGCCCCCAAATCGACCTCGCGGTGGTCAATCAATCCACCAACAATGTCGCCATCCTGCTAAGCTCCGTGGACGCCAACTCCAACATTACTTTCACCGAGGCGGCCAACTCTCCCATCGCCGTGGGCGCATCCCCAGTAGCCATCGCCACAGGTGACCTGAATGGCGACGCGGTTCCCGACCTCGCGGTCGTCAACCAGGGCGACAATACCGTTTCCATCCTGCTCGGCAGCAGCAACCTCAATGCCACCTTCAACGCCGCTTCTGGATCTCCTCTGCCCACTGCCACGACGCCTGCAGGCATCGTCATTGCCAATTTCACTGGTGGCAACTTCCCCTCCCTCGCGGTCACCAACAGGGGTCAGGGCACACTGGGAATTTATTTGGGCCTTGGCGCGGGCGCGTTTTCCAATCGCATTGAGATTGGCACGCCCGCGAGTCCCGGCGCCATCGCCAGCGCCATCCTGACGTCCACGTCGCTCCCCGATGTTGCGCTCACCGCTTTGGGCTCCACGCCAAATCAGGGCGTGGTCACCGTCATTCAGGACTCAGCGTCTTTCGCCACCGGTACGAGCACAGGCACCACGCAAACTCCCTACCCAGCGTCGGAGTTCATCGACCTCGGCGTGAAAGTCAAAGCCACGCCAACGCTGCACACGCACCACGAAGTCACCCTTCAGCTCGAATTTGAAATCCGCGCACTGTCTGGCGCCAATATCAACGGCATCCCCGTTATTTCCAACCGCACGCTGACGCAATCCGTCCGCGTCAAGGACGACGAAACCACACTCATTAGTGGATTATTGGACAACGAAGAAACACGCTCGCTGGTTGGCCTTCCGGGCTTCGCCAATATTCCCGGACTCGGCTACACTTTCGGCACTAAGAACAATTCATCGAATAATACGGAGCTGCTGATTCTCATCACGCCGCGCCGGCTTCGCGATCCGCTCCGAAACACCCGCAGCATCTACGCCGGACGCGGGGACACTGCCGGTGGCCGCGGCCCCGTCCGAGGCAACGCACCACAACAGCTACAACAGCCGCAGCAACAACCACAGCAACAGCCGCCGCAGCCTCCTCCACAGCCTCCCCAACCGCCGCAGCCCTAACGCGCGCTAGGGCAGCGGCTCAAACACCACAATCGGTTGATACGTCCGAGGCACCACGGCTTCCGCGATGGCAATCAGGCTGTTTTGCTGGCTAAAAACGCGCAGGCGCGGCGGCCGTGGTTCACCGCCATCGAGCTGCGTGGTGGCGCCTGGTGGAGGCTCGACGCGGCCCGGCTGAACTTGCGCTAGCATCACGTTGAACTTCGTTCCGTGCCGCACACGCCGCTCGATAATCGGCAGCACATTCACCCGCGGAAAATTCGGCAACAAATTCTCCAGGCGGATGATGTAATCGCCAAACTTGCCCGCACGCGCCGCTTCCGCGAGCTCTTCGAGCTTCACCGCCTGCTCCAATGAAAACTCTCCTACCGCCGTGCGCTCGATTTCCGCAAGATGCGCTCCGCATCCGAGCGTCTTTCCCATTTCATGCACCAGCGAGCGGATGTACGTCCCAGAAGAACACTCGATCACAAAACGGGCGACGCTGCCCTCAATCTCCTTCAACTTGAACTCAAACAATTCGACCTCGGCTGATTTTAGTTCGACCGGCTGTTTCTTGCGCGCGAGTTCGTACGCCGGGCGTCCTTTCACTTTCTTCGCCGAAAAAGCCGGCGGAGTTTGCTGAAACCGCCCGACGCGTTCACCGGCCAATCTCTCCAGCACAGACTTGTCGAGAGTCGGCGCAACGTCCGGTCCTTGCGCCTCCCCATCGGAGTCATACGTATCCGTTGCAAAACCAAAGCGAAATCCGGCGGTGTACCGCTTGCGACGTCCCGCGTAGAACTGCACTAGCCGCGTGGCGCGTCCCAGCAGCAACACCAGAACACCGGTGGCCAGCGGGTCGAGCGTGCCAAGATGCCCGACCTGCCGAAAACCGGCGAGGTGCCGCACCGCGTCCACAACGTCGTGCGATGTCTTTCCCTTTGGCTTGTCGATTACCAGGGCACCGTCGAAGGGCGCCACTTGCGGCTGTTTTGGCATGAAATCAGAAGTTAGAAATCAGAGTTCAGAGATTCGAGGAAGGCTTGTCCTTCTTCATCTCTTTCAGGAGTCGCTCGATGCGTTCGACGTGCTCTTGGGAGAGATCCAGCGTGAAGTGCAGCTCCGGCAAGCGCCGCAACTGCAGGCGCTCGATGATTTCGCTGCGAATGTAACCCGACGCATGCTCCAGCGCCTTGATAGCGTCCGCCTGCTCTTTGCTGCTACCCAGCATGCTGACGAACACGCGCGCGTGCTTCATATCCGGCTGTACACGCACTTCGCTGACCACCACTGTGCCTTCCAGCCGAGGGTCCTTCAGCTCTCCAGCCAGCATGGCATTGATTTCGTGAGCAATTTCTTCGCCCACGCGTTCATGACGGTGATTGGTCGGACTCATCGCAAACCTTTAAATCATTTCCACGACGTGATTCACCAGGACCGGACCAAGCAGCCGGTCCGCTTCCCTCAGCACCAACTGCAGCGACTCCTCGACATGCTGTTCGGCAGTGGACAGCGTAACCACGCCGATAATCGAGCGCTGCCACACGTCTTGATACTCCATCTCTGCCACCGCCACATTAAAATGCCTCCGCAGCCGGTCCTTCAGACTTCTCACGATCTGCCGCTTGTCCTTAAGCGAATGGGCGTCCGGAATGTGCAGTTCGAGGGTAAGTAGACCGACCGGCATGAGCGGCTCCGCGGGACGGGTTTGCAGTTATCTGCGCGACGCGGGTGCGGTGCTCTGCGCTGCTGCATCCGCAGCGCTCAGCTTCGTCACCTGGAAGCATTCCAGTATATCGCCGACCTTCACGTCGTTGAAATTCGCGATTCCTGCGCCGCACTCGAAGCCCGTGCGCACTTCGCTGGCGTCGTCCTTGAAGCGCTTCAGCGAGCTCAGCTTCGACGTGTACACGATCGCTCCGTCGCGCACCACACGTACCTGCGCGTCGCGCTTGAGCACGCCGTCCACGACATAGCAGCCCGCCACCGTTCCCGCGCCCTTGACGCGGAACGTATTGCGCACCTCCGCTCGGCCTACGTACGTCTCCTGGATCACCGGCTCCAGCAGGCCTTCCATCGCCTTCTTAATCTCGTCAGAGACCTCGTAGATGATGTTGTGCGTGCGAATGTCTACGTGCTCTTGTTGCGCCAGGTCCATGGCCTTGCGGTCCGGCCGCACGCCAAACGCAATCACGATCGCGCCCGATGCCGACGCCAGCAGGATATCGTTTTCCGTAACCGCGCCGACGCCCGACCCGATTATCTTCAGCTTCACCTGATCCGTCGAAAGCTTTGGCAGCATTTCGCTGAGCACTTCCACCGAGCCTTGCACGTCGGCCTTGATCACAATTCCCAGCTCCTTGACGTCTCCCGACTTCAACTGCTCATGCAGTTGATCGAGCGTGATGCGCGCACCGGAAGTGCGTGCCAGCGCCGCGTCGCGCTGCTTGCCTTGCCGGTATTCGACAATATGCCGCGCTTTCGCCTCATCGGTAACCTGGAAGTTGTCACCCGCTTCCGGCACACCTTGCAAACCCAGCACCTCCACCGGCGTGGAGGGCGGCGCGTCTTGCACCGTGCGTCCATGATCATCAAACATGGCACGCACTTTGCCGAATACCGCTCCGCAAATGAAGAAATCACCGGGCCGCAAAGTTCCATTTTGTACCAGAATCGTCGCCACCGGCCCGCGGCCTTTGTCGACGCGCGACTCCAGCACCGTGCCCGTTGCCGGCGCATCCGGATTGGCCTTCAATTCGCGCAAGTCCGCCACGAGCAGCAAGGTTTCCAGCAACTTTTCGATCCCGGTTTTCTGTTTCGCCGAAACTTCCACGAATTCCGTGTCCCCGCCCCATTCCGCTGGCAGCAACCCGTTGTCCGCAAGTTGGCGTTTCACGCGCTCCGGTTGCGCTTCCGGCTTGTCAATTTTGTTGATCGCCACCACGATCGCCACATTTGCCGCTTTGGCGTGATCGATCGCTTCTTTCGTCTGCGGCATGACTCCATCGTCGGCAGCCACCACCAGCACCACAATATCCGTCACCTTCGCGCCCCGCGCGCGCATGCGCGTGAACGCCTCGTGGCCCGGCGTATCGATGAACACCACGCTGCGGTTGTTCACCTGCACTTTGTACGCGCCGATGTGCTGCGTGATGCCACCCGCCTCGCCCGCCGCCACGTCTTCGCTGCGAATCGCGTCCAGCAAGCTGGTCTTGCCGTGGTCCACGTGTCCCATCACCGTCACCACCGGGGGCCGTGGCTTCAGACTCTCCTTGGTCTCTTCCTTGGCAACCTCCAGCACCATCTCCTCTTCAAGGGAGACCACGTTGACCACGCCGCTGAATGCTTCCGCCAGCGTCGTCGCTGTCGGCACATCTAGCGCCTGGTTGATGCTGGCGAACACGCCGCGATCCAGCAGCGTCTTCAGCAACTCCTTGGCGCGCACATCTAGTTTCTCCGCCAGCTCGCGAATGGTGATGCCTTCCGTGATCGTCACATCGCGCGGCGCACGCGGTTCCGGCGGCGCAATTACCGCCGCTGCCGCCCGCCCCGCTCCCGGACGCTGCCGGGTCGGGTGCAGTTTGCGCTCGCCCTCAATCTCTCTTTTATCCAGCACCGGACGCTGCCGCTGCGTTGGCCTCCGCGTATAGAGCGGCTTGCCCGGCTCAGCCTTCGGAGGCACTTTATCCAGGGGCAACGGCGGCAACATCCCGGGACGCCCCGGCGTGCGCTGCCCAGGACGCGTGCCTGCTGGCGCTGTGCCGCGCCGCTGCTCAAATGGTCTTGGTTGGCCTGCAGGTCCGCCACCCGATCCGCCGGATCCACCTGGCCGTGAAGGATACGATCGCCCGCCTTGTCCCGCGGGCATTGGACGCATCGGTTGACCCGGACGCGGTCCGCCTTGGCGCTGCCCTCCCGCCCCGGTGCCCGGAAGCGGTCCGCGATTTCCGCCCGTCGGCATCGGCGGACGTGCCGGAGTCGTAGGACGTGAGGCCGTGCCCGGCGCTGCCGCTGCTGGACGCACCGTCGATGGCTGTGTGCCTTGCCCAGGACGCGAATGCGTTCCCGCCGCCGGTCGCTGCGCCGTGGCCCCTGTTTGAGTCGAAGATGGAGCTGTAGGTCGCGCAGCCGGAGCCGCGGGACGAATCGGAGTTGCGGCAGGAGGTACGCTCGGAGCAGGTTTCGCCGCAGGAGCCGAAGTCGCAGGGGCTGCCGCGCTTGCAGGAGGAGCCGCAACCGCGGGTGCCGTTGGGGGAGGAACTACCGGTGCAGCCGGTTTGGCCGCCGCGGGCGCTGGCGTTCCAGCTACAGCCACCGGTGTCGGCGGCGCAACCACAGGCGCTGTAGGCGCCGCAGGCGCCGCCGCCGGACGCATTCGCGCGGCCTTCGCCGCCGCATCCTTCGCTTCCTTGTCCGCCTTGGCCTTTGCTTCTTCCGCCGCTTCCGCGTCCGCTACTCCCTGGAGATGTTTGCGCACTTTCTCCGCAACATCCGCGGGAATAGAGCTTGAGTGCGTCTTCTTTTCCGTGACGCCGTACCCGGCCAGCAGGTCAATAATGGCTTTCGCCTTGACCTCCAGCTCGCGCGCCAGCTCGTTAATTCGGACTTGGTTCACGTCTGACATGCTTATTAAGATTTTGCCTCTTCCGGCTTGTCCTGGCCTTCTTGGGGCCGCTCCGCCTCGGTTTTGCCTTCCACGGACTCAACCTCATCTACATTTTCATCTACATTTTCGCTTTTCGCTTCGGATTCCTGCGCGGCGTTTGGCGCATCCACCACGCCTGCTTCCGAAGCTTGCTCGCCGTGGTCAGCCGCGGCGCTCGCCTCTTCCGCCGTAGGGATCTCTCCCGCGGCGCTTTGCTCTGTCCCTGCATCTTCCGCAAGGGCATCCGTATTCTCTGCCGCTTCGCCCGTCGCCGCCGCTTCGCCGCCACCTTCGTAGAAGCGATTCACCGCCTGATAAATCTTGTCCACCATCTTCTCGCCGATGCCCGGAATTTCCATCAACTGCTCTGGCGTCATCCCCGCGAGCTTTTCCACATTCGTGATCCCCGCCGCCTCGATCTTCTCGATCGTCTTCGGCCCAACGCCAGCCAGCGCGGTCAACGGCGTCGTCGGCGCGGTCAGCGCCGTCATCTGCTCCTCAATCTCGCGCCGCTTCTCTTCCTCGCTCTTGATGTCGATGTCCCAGCCGATCAGCTTGCTGGCCAGCCGGACGTTCTGCCCCTTTTTCCCGATTGCCAGCGAAAGCTGCGAATCCTCCACGATCACTTCCAGCTTCTTCGTTTCCGGATCGACGATCTGGACGCGCGTGACTTTCGCCGGGCTCAGCGCCTTCTGCGCGAACGCCACCGTCTCTTCGCTGTACGGAATAATGTCGATTTTTTCCCCGCGCAGCTCGCGAATGATGGACTGCACGCGCATACCTTTCATGCCCACGCACGCGCCCACCGGATCCACATCTTTATCGCGACTCATCACCGCCACTTTCGTCCGCTCGCCCGCTTCCCGCGCCGCAAAACGAATCTGCACCGTGCCATCGTAAATTTCCGGCACCTCCATCTCAAAGAGCCGCTGCACCAGGCTGGCGTCGCCGCGCGAAACAATCACCTGCGGACCCTTTGCCGCGCGGTCCACCATTTTGATCACCACGCGCAGCCGCTCGCCGATGTTGTAAGTCTCCAGTTTTGATTGTTCCCTCTTCGGCAGGCGTGCTTCCGTGCGCCCCATATCGACAATCAAGTCCGGCCCTTCCGCGCGCTTGACAATCACCGTCACCAATTCGCCCACGCGCGTGTGATACTCGTTGTAAATCGTGTCGCGCTCGGCTTCGCGCACCTTCTGCAGGATCACCTGCTTCGCCGTCTGCGCCGCAATCCGCCCCAGCACATCCGTCGGCTTCACAGTAAGAATCTCCGTGCCAACTTCCGCGGTCGGATTCTTCTTCTTGGCATCCGCCAGGCTGATCTCCGCTTTCGGGTCGGTAACTTCCTCCACCACCGTCAGCACTGAAAACACGTCCACCTGGCCCGATTCCGCGTTGAATTTCCCGCGCAGGTTCTCTTCCGTCTTGTAATATTTCCGCGCTGCCACCACCATCGCGTCTTCAATCGCAGACACCACGATTTCCGGCTCGATGTGTTTCTCGCGGCTCAGCATTTCAATCTGTTGATAGAGCAAATTCGCCATTGCAGTTCCCTAAACTCTTCTCCGTGTCCTCTGTGCTCCGGCCTCTGTGGCCTCTGTGTTGAATCTTTTCCCCGCCCTTAAAACTCCACCACCAAATTCGCCTTCCTAATCCCTTCCAGCGGTATTTCCACCACCCGCGGCTCTTTACCCTTCAACTCCATCCGCACTTTCCCGTCCGCGAATCCCGCCAGCCTTCCCTCAAAAAACTTCGCCTCTCCAATCGGTTCGCTCGTCGAAATCTTCGCCAGCCTTCCCACGAACCGCTCAAAATCTCCCGGCTTCTTCAGCGCCCGGTCCAGCCCCGGAGAACTAATCTCCAGGATGTATCCCGCCGGCCCGTCAATCAACTCCTCCACATCCAAAATCACGCTCAGTTGCTGGCTAACTCGCTCGCAATCCGCATGACTAATCTTCGGGTCCGGATCGCCAGCCAAAACCTCCACTCCGCCTACGTCCGCAACCCTCACACCGTCCGGCGCCACCACTTTTTGCGGCACGCGGTCGATGTACACCCGCAAAAACCTCTGCTTCCCCACTTTCCATTCCACATCAACGACTTCCAGCCCCTCCGAGCACGCCACCCGCTCGGCGGCCGCGCGAATCCGCTCCAAATTCACGTGGAGACTCCCCGGCCATGGCCGGTATCAAGTGCACCCCAACCGGCGTCAACAAAAAAGTGGGCTTGCGCCCACTCATCGGTGCGACCGCTTCATAGTGAATTTACAGTATATTCCCGCGCTACGGCAAAAGCAAGGTATCGCCCACCTTGCGGCCACCCCGACGCTCTAGGCGCGGTGTATAGTGGCAACCATGCTGCTCATGGTCATAGAGCGGTTCAAGCACGCAGATCCAACACCCATCGGCGACCGCTTCCGCCAAAAGGGCCGCATGCTCCCGGAAGGTGTCACCTACCACGCCAGCTGGGTCGATTCCACCCGCGCTCGCTGCTTCCAGCTCATGGAAGCTACTGGCCCAGAGGCATTGGATGCCTGGACTCGCCGTTGGATGGACCTAATCGACTTCGAGATCGTTCCCGTCGTCCCCTCCAGTGAATTCTGGGCTAGCCAAGATCCCCGGCAGGTGCATCCAAGCTAAAACGAACCTGAAAGGAAGATCATGAAGACCCTGGCCGATTCACTTCAGCAAGCCCAGCGCGATCGCGTCGCGCTCGGCCATTTCAACTTCTCCGAGCTCACCGCACTTAAAGCCGTCGTTTCCGCCGCTCGCGAGCTCAATGTCCCGGTTGTCGTCGGTGTCTCCGAAGGCGAGCGCGATTTTCTCGGCGTGCGCCAGGCCGCCGCGCTCGTAAACGCCTATCGCGAGGAATTCTCCCACCCCATTTTTCTCAACGCCGACCATACTCACTCCCTAGCCCGCGCCGAAGAGGCCGCTCGCGCCGGCTTCGACATGATCGTTTTCGATCGCTCCTCTCTGCCTCTGGAAGAAAACATCGCCGAAACCAAAGCCGCCGTCGAAGCCGTCAAGTCCATCCGGCCGGCGATCCTTGTCGAGGGCGAAGTCGGTTACATCGGCACTTCCTCCGAAATCCTTGACAAAACGCCGGAGGGCCTGGCCCTAACCACACCCGAAGAAGCCAAACAATTCGTGGCCGCTACCCACGTCGACCTCTTCTCTCCAGCCGTCGGCAACATGCACGGCATGCTCGCCAGCATGGTTGACGGCAATACCCGCAAGCGTTTGGACCTTCCACGCATCGCCGCCATCAAGCAGGCAACCGCAGCGTTCTTGACCCTTCACGGCGGCTCCGGAACCGATGACGATGACTTCCGCCAGGCCATCCAGTCAGGCATAAACATGATTCACATCAATACCGAGCTGCGCGTTGCATGGCGCCACGCGCTCGAATCGTCCCTCGCACTCAAGACCAACGACGTCGCTCCCTACAAGCTGCTACCACCCGTGATCGATGCCGTGAAGCAAGTCGTCCGCGCCCGCCTCCTCCTTTTTAACTCCGCTGCTGGCAACCGCAGCGCCACCGCCTCCTAGTCTTGGTCGCTCTTAGGACCATTCCTCTCCCTCACAACGTAGATTCCGGAGCGCCGTAGGTGCGGCAGATCTCTTAGCCGGGCCTCCAAACTCACTTGGAAAGAGTCCTGGCTACTCTCCGGAAAAACTCCTTATCCTTTTCATGTGTGAGGAGTCGAGCGACCTCCGCTCTCTCCACCCACTTCGCTTCCGGATTCTCCGGGTCAACTGGCCTCAATGATTTTTGACTCGTCCGGAACAGAAACATCGTGATGACTTTCAGCTCCGAAGGATCATCCCCGCCATCCACACCGATCTTGTGCCGTTCATAGCTTCCCAACTCGCGGATAAATTCCAAATCACGAATCCCGCTCTCCTCATAGATTTCTCGCTTCGCCGCAACCAGCGCATCCTCGCCGGGATCGATGTGTCCCTTCGGCAACGACCACGACGTCCCGTGCTGACTAACCACTAGCACCTCGCCCTCGTGATTGGTGACCACACCTCCCGCGCTATGCGTCTTCTTCATCCATTTCACTCTATCCCATTTAATGTAGAGGCCGGGCTTCAGCCCGGGCTAATGAGGAAGGCGGGCGCTCCGGATCTTGTAGCGGCCGCCGACCGGCGCCTTTGCCTTTCTTTTTAGGAGGCGGCGCCTTCCCTCGGATTTCGGGTGTTCCCTGCTTTCGGATACAATTCGTTTGCTCGGCCTCTGCTGCCCGTCGGCGAACGCGCAACCCGACTGCCCTGCGGGTTCCCCAATACGCTCAGCCGAGTTGTCATGACATGAGGTATCCTGGTGCATAGTCGCACGCAACACCGGAGGCGCGAGTTCGCCGCTTCCGCCGTCCTGTCGATTTTGCTTGGCCTGGCTTGTTTCGCCGCGCTCCCCGTCGGCGCACAGGAACGCCGCGACCGCGAGCCCAACAGCGTCTACCTCGAGCGCCGCGCCAAACTCGCCGCACAGGTGGATTGCCCCATCATTCTCCTGGGCCTTACCGGGCGCGAGGAATCTTCGCAAACCTACATCTTCGAGCAGGAAGAAAATTTCTACTACCTCACCGGCCACAACCAAGAAAGCGCCGGTCTCGAGATCCTTCCAGCGAAATCATCCGGTACCGACGCAGGGAATTCCCCGCGCGAAATCCTGTACCTTCCCGCCAAGAATCCTCAAAAAGAAAAGTGGAACGGCGTGCGCATGTCTCCCGCCGACCCCGGCATCGAAGCCCGCACCGGCTTCGCAACCGTAAAACCTCTCGCAGAGATGCGCGCCGCAGTCGAGAACCTGGCGAAAGCCTATCCTTGCCTCTACACAATTCTTCCTTATGAAAAAGAGCTGGGTGGCTACCCGCACGAAAAGGAAGCCGTCGACTGGCTCCAGCAAGCGGCGCCGCAAACCAAACTGAAAGATATCCGCGCGCAAATCGCCGCCCTGCGCCCGGTTAAATCCCCGGGCGAGATTGCTTTTCTCCAACGCGCCATTGACTTGACGGTTGATTCCCACCTCGAAGCCATGCGCATGATGCGCCCCGGACTCCACGAATACGAGGTCGCCGCGAAAATGGTGGAAGTGCATCAAATGGGCGGCTCCGAAGCAGAAGGCTACGCTCCTATTGTGGGCGCCGGGCCAAATTCTGTTGCGCTCCATTACGACAAGCTCTCCCGCAAAATCGAAGACGGCGACATCGTCGTCCTCGACGTCGGCGCACAATACTCCGGCTACTCCGCGGACATCACTCGCACGCTTCCTGCCAACGGGAAATTCACGCCGCGCCAGCTCGAGATTTACAACATCGTGCTTGGCGCGCAGAACGCCGCGATAGCCGCAATCAAACCCGGCATGGATCTATGCCAAAAGGGAGGCAAGAGCCTGCACAAAATCTCCTACGACTACATCAATTCCCACGGAAAAGATCTGGACGGAAAATCACTCGGCCAGTATTACATTCATGGCCTCGGCCACAACATCGGCCTCAACGTCCACGATCCCGGAGAACCCTGCCAGCCGCTCGAACCCGGCATGGTCGTCACCATGGAGCCGGGCATCTACATCCCCGAAGAAAATCTCGGCGTGCGCATCGAAGATGACGTACTGGTCACCGATACCGGCTACAAGCTCCTCAGCGAGCGCCTGCCGCGCGACCCCGCCGAAATCGAAAAGATAATGGCCCAAGGCGCAGCCCAGCGCGCCAACGCCGCGAAGAAAGGCGACGATTGACCGCATAGAATCGGCCCGTCTATACTGTTTCTTCGCGCTGGATGCGATTTTTTCCAGCGTGCCTCGAGTCATTCCGCGCGCAGCCGCAAGCAGCTCAGCAGGCCGCTAGCTGGAATTTCCGAAATCGCAATCTTTAGGAGCCTCCGGCCGCTCCACGGCCGTGAAAACTATGAGCAGCGTCAAGGCCACCCAACTTCGTCCCGGCATGGTCATCCAGCACGAGGGCCAGCTCTTCACGATTTTTAGCGTCGATCACCGCACTCCGGGCAACAAGCGCGGCTCCATGCAAACGCGCATGAAAAATCTCAAGAGCGGCACGATGATTGACTATCGCTTCCGCGCCGAAGAATTTGTGGAACGAGCCATTCTCGATGAAGTCGAATTCGAGTATCTCTACAACGAGGGCGACGATTTCCACTTCATGAACACGGAAACCTACGAGCAAATGCATCTCACGCGTGAGCTGCTTGGCGATACGATTTACTATCTGATCCCCAATACCATCGTGAAAGTGGAATTTTACGAAGAGAAACCGATTGGCGTGGACCTGCCAGACACCATGGAACTCAAAGTAGTCCACACCGAGCCCACGCTGCAAAAGGCCACGGCCAGCGCGGTCGGCAAACCCGCCACTTTGGAAACCGGCTTGGTAGTACAGGTCCCGCCCTTCGTAAACGAAGGCGACAGAATCAAAGTGGACACTACAGAAGCGCGCTACGTCCAGCGCGTCGAATAGATTTTTCCGCCTCCGCAGCTTGCTGCCGCAAAAACGGCGGCAAGAAGAGGCAAGACGGCGCCCCGGCGAAATCCGGGGCGCCTTAGTTTTCGCCGCTAACGCGCTTCTAGTTCTTGCCGGCGGAACCCGCCGCGGACTTCTCCCCGGCCGGGTGCGCTCCAAACACGCGCTCGAAGACGGCATCGACATAGCGAAGCTGCCGCTGTAAATCAAATGTATGCGCCAGAGCTTTTGCATCCAGGTATTTAGTGATCCGTGCATCGTCGGCAACGCGCTCGCGAAAATTCGAATCGGCCTCCCACGCCGCCATGGCATTTTCCTGCACCGCCTTGTACGCGTCGTCGCGCGGCATTCCTTTTTCCACGAGGTCCTGGAGAAGTTGGCCAGAGTACACGAGGCCCTGCGTCAATTCCAGGTTGCGCTGCATGCGCTCTGGAAATACGCGCATGTTCGAAACGATGGCGGTCATTTTCGCGAGCATGTAGTCCACCAAAATGGTGGAGTCCGGCAAAATTACCCGCTCGACGGAACTGTGCGAAATGTCGCGCTCGTGCCACAGTGCTACATTTTCAAACGCGGCGATAAGATTCGAACGCACCAGCCGCGCCAGTCCACAAATCTGCTCGGAAGTAACAGGATTGCGTTTGTGCGGCATCGCCGAGCTGCCGCGCTGCTCGCCGCCAAACGGCTCTTCCACCTCGCGCACTTCGGTGCGCTGCAAATGCCGAATCTCCAGCGCGATTTTCTCTAGCGTCGCGGCGATCAGGGCGAGCGAACTCAAATAGTGCGCGTGGCGGTCGCGCTGAATTACCTGCGAGGAGACCGGCACCGCCTTTAAACCAAGTCTCTCGCAAATGCGCTCCTCGATTTCCGGGCCGAGATGCGAGGCGTTCCCAACCGCGCCGGAAATCTTTCCCACCGCCATCTGCGCGGCGGCATTCCGGAATCGAGCAATATTGCGCTGATTCTCCGAGAACCAGTTGGCGATTTTCAGTCCGAACGTGATGGGCTCCGCGTGGATGCCGTGCGTGCGGCCGATTTGCGGGGTGTGGCGAAATTCGTGCGCGCGCACGTCGAGCACTTCACCAAGAAGAACAAGCCCGCGCTCGATCAAGCGCGAAGCATCTCGGACAAGCAGCGCCTGTGCCGTGTCCACCACGTCATTAGAAGTCAGCCCATAATGCAGCCAGCGCGCTGCCGCGGGATCGCCAATGGATTCGCCGACCGCCATCGTGAACGCGATCACGTCGTGCTTTACCTGCGATTCGATCTCCTGGATGCGCGCCACATCCACTTTCGCGCGGGCCCGAATCGCCGCCGCAGCATCTTTCGGCACCTGCCCTGCTTCTGCAAGTGTCTCGGTCGCGGCCAGTTCGACGTCCAGCCACCGTGCAAAGCGGTTGGCGTCGCTCCACACGCGGCCCATCTCTTCACGGGTATACCGTGCAATCAAATCCGCTCCTCGTTGCGAGCAGCCCCATCAGCGCGGCTAACCCGCAAAACCTTTGTAATGATACGGTATTTCCATTCGAGGCGCGACCAGGGGTCGGAAGCCCTACCTTTGACGGAATAGCCCCAAAACCGACCTAACCGCGAACCCGAAATCCTGTCTAATGAACCGGATGCCCAGCGTCGAGACCACCGTCGAAAGCGACGCCATCGCCGTCGAGCGCACGCTCGCTGGCGACCGCGATGCCTTTCGCGTTCTGGTCGAGCGGCACAGCCGCAATGTGTATCGACTGGCCTACCGCATGACCGGAAACCAGCATGACGCCGAGGAAGTTGTTCAGGAGGCTTTTTTGCGCGCGTATCAAAAACTGAGCCAGTTTGCCTCGCGCGCGAATTTCGGGACTTGGGTTTACCGAATCGCGGCGAACTATGCGATCGACCGCATGCGCCAGAAGAGAAGCGAAGATTCGAATCGCGCCTTGCCGGCGCGAGAAACCGAGGATGGCACGGAGATGGACTTGATGAGCACGGTGCCCGACAGCGCGCCTTCGCCGGAACGGCTGGCGCAGAGCGGCCAGCTTGCCACGCAAATGCGCCGCGCGCTTAGCCAGCTCACGCCCGCCGAGCGCACGGCTTTTGTTATGCGGCACTGGGGCGGCTCGGGAATCGAAGAAATCGCCGACGCGTTGAAGTCGAGCACGAGTGCCGCGAAAAACACGGTCTTTCGCTCGGTGCAAAAACTTCGCAAAGCGCTGGAACCATTTGTGGAGCAACGAGGGCAAGCAAGGGCGATGGGAACAGAACTATGAAACATCCGAAAGAGGAACAATTGATTGCGTATCACGATGGCGAAGCCGTGGGGCGGGAGATGATTGCTACGCATCTGGGCGATTGCCCGGAATGCCAAGCGGAGCTCGCGCGCATCGATGCGCTGTTGGCCGCGCTAAACACGATCCCCGTGCCCGAGCCTGGCGAAGACTACGGTCAGCGCGTCTGGCAGCAGATTTCACCGCGCCTGCCGCAGAGGCGTGGTCACTGGTGGGACTTTCTTTTCAGCGAGCCGAAAACCGTTCCGTGGTTTGCGCCGCGCCGCTGGGCTGCCGCGGGCGCGATTGTCGCGCTCGTGCTGGCCGCATTTATTGCCGGCCGGCTTACCAAACCCAATGCACCAGGCGCTCCTGTGGCGGTGGACCAAACAAAGGTTCGTGAGCGGATTTTAGTGATGGCTGTTGGCGAGCACCTCGGGCGCTCGGAAATGGTTTTGGTGGAGCTGGCGAACAGCGGGCCGGAGACGGCAGGGCAAAAAGAAGTCAACATCTCGGGTGAGCAGCGGCGCGCGGAAGACTTACTCGAGGAAAACCGGCTGTATCGGCAAACCGCGTTGGAACAGGGAGACACTGCGCTTGCCGGCGTGCTCGACGAACTCGAGCGCGTTCTTCTGGACGTTGCGCATAGCCCGCAGCAGGTAACTCCCGTGCAGCTAGAAGGCATTCGGCAGCGCATCGAAGCGCGCGGCATTCTTTTCAAAGTTCGTGTGGTCGGCAAGGAACTGCAGCAACGCGAGGAATCGGGGAGCACGCCCGCATCGCCGAACAGTTCCGCGAAAGGCGAAAGGAACAAGGTATGAGCAACGGAGAGTCACTGTTGATGAGAAGCAAGTTTTGGAGTGCGGCGGTCTTGCCGCCGCTTTCCAGCTCGCAGCACCACGCCTACGTGTCCGTTACAGGCAAGATGGCAGCTTGGATAGTGATGGCGGTAGTGCTGGCGATGTCCAGCCTCGCGCCGCTGGCGGCAATGGGCAGCGCTGTGCCTGCGAAACAATTGGCCCCCTCGGCGCAAAGCCAGGCAAGCCCGGACGCAGACCGCGACGAAGTAGCCAGCGATATGGAGGAGGGTCGTCAGGACCAGGAGCAGGAAAAGCGGGATCGCGAGCAAGAAAAGCGCGACCGCGAACAGGAAGCACGCGACCGTGAACAGGAAAAGAAGGATCGCGAGCAAGAGCGGCTCGATCGCTTGACGGAGTTATATGACGACGGCCGCGAAGCGCTGGACGAAGACCGCTACGACCGCGCAGAAGCCAAATTCGATCAATTGGCGCAAATGAGCGGCCCGCAGACCGACGCAGCCCTTTATTGGAAGGCCTATGCGGAGAATCGCCAGGGCAAGCGCGACACCGCGCTGGCGAACATTGCCGAACTCAAGCGCCGCTTCCCGCAAAGCCGCTGGCTGAAAGATGCTAACGCGCTGGAGCTGGAAGTGCGTCAATCGTCCGGCCAGCCTGTACACCCGGAAGCGGAGAAGGATGAAGAGCTCCGGATGCTGGCGCTGCGCGGAATCATGAACAGCGATCCGGAACGCGCTGTGC
>Ga0307479_10001327_pt1 | contig 22491 bp, 15 predicted proteins | sample atmos_gasesECM4C_FD_203743 | JGI IMG/M metagenome (GOLD analysis project Ga0307479, IMG submission 203743) | Hardwood forest soil microbial communities from Morgan-Monroe State Forest, Indiana, United States - atmos_gasesECM4C_515 | ecosystem: Environmental > Terrestrial > Soil > Temperate...
ATCTCGCGGTCGGCACCGATTTGTTCGAGATCATCATCTCGGCTAGCTACGGAACTTTCACGCACGCGGTCAAAGGCAACGTCGATATTTTGATCGCCCTCGTCATGCACACCGGAGCCGCGATCGGTGCCCAAATCGGCGCGATCGCGACCCAGTATTTCGCCGGCCCGAAGATCCGACTCGCATTCGTTCCGCTGCCACTGATTGGCGCGGCAATCGTGATTTACACGCTGATGACCGGACACAAATTGTAACAGAGATGAAAATCTTGATTTGCAGCGATGGAATGCCCGCGGCCGAGAACGCCATGCGATTGGGGGCGGCCTTGGCGGCGCCGCTCAAAGCCGAGGTAGTCGTTCTCGGCGTTGCTGAAAAACCCGAAGACGAATCTGCGCTGCAGCAAGCGTTGGAGAAACAAGCGAACGCGCTTCGGGGTGGAAATGTTTCAACGAAGATTGAAATGTGCGCCGGCGATCCGGTTCGACGAATAGCTGACGAAACAGCGAAGACAAGATACGATCTCGTGATCGTCGGTGCGCGAAAGACCGGGTCGACCGGTTTGCATTGGCGCTCGGAAAAAATGTATGAACTCATCAAATCCATTTCGCCGCCGGTTTTGGTGGCGATGGGCGAATGGGCCCAACTGAAACGATTTCTGGTTTGCACCGGCGGAAAAGAATTCATTGAAGAAGCGGTCCAACTCACCGGAAAACTTGCAAAAGCAGTCGGCGCATCTGTCACTTTGCTGCATGTCATGGCCGAACCGCCGGCGATGTACGCCGATCTGGTCCGGCTCGAAGAGGACGTCGCCCGACTGCTCGAATCGAATTCAGAGCTCGGAATCAATCTGAGTGAGCAGAAGGCTGATCTGGAAAAACTTGGCGTGCCCGCGGAAGTGAGGATTCGGCATGGGATTGTGGTCGATGAAGTGTTCGCCGAAGCGCGCGAACGAAGTTACGATTTAATCGTGACCGGCTCGTCGCAGGCGCGAGGCATGTTGCGTCATTACATCATGGGCGATCTTACCCGGAGCATTTTGAACCATGCCAATTGTCCGGTCTTGGTCGCGCGGGCTGGCGCGTTCGCAGGTCCACGGGGTTTGTGGCGGTCGATTCGGCGGGCTTTTGCACCAAGACCGCCTAACTAATCGCGCGGATCTGTTCGATCGAAATTTCACCGCGCATTAACGCTTCACCCACCAGGATGGCGTCCACGCCGCACGCTTTGACCCGCGCCACGTCCTGCGATGTTTTGATTCCGCTTTCGCTCACTAGCACGACTTCGTCCGGAACTTCGCGACAAAGTTTTTCGGTTACGCCAAGATCGACATCGAACGTGGTCAGATCGCGATTGTTGATCCCGATGATCTTTGCGCCGGATTCAAGCGCGCGTTGCAATTCGTCTCCGCTGTGAACTTCGACCAAGGCATCGAGCCGATATTCTGTTGCGATTTTCAGTAGCTGAACCAGCTGATCTTGAGTAAGCGCGGCCACAATCAGGAGAATTGCGTCAGCGCCGTTTGCGGCTGACTCAGCGATCTGTGACCGATCCCAAATGAAATCTTTGCGCAACAATGGAACTGCAACCGTGTTCCGAACGTTTCCGATGTGCTCCAGACTGCCTTGAAAGAATCTTGCGTCAGTCAAAACCGAAATGGCATTTGCCCCTGCGCGCTCGTAATTCTTCGCGATATCCACCGGCTCGAAAGCCTCCGCGATCACGCCAGCTGATGGCGAAGCCTTCTTGATCTCCGCAATGACTGCTATTTTCGCCTCGGTTGATCGAATCGCCGCGCGGAAGTCGCGAAAATCCGTTCGCGCCCGCGCTTGTCGATCTAATTCAGCCGCGCGCGGCTTCAGTCGCTCAATCTCCTCGCGCTTTGCCGCGAGAATTTCTTCCAGCCGATTCATGATTGGTGGAACTTAAGCTGCTTGAGTCCGATGCCAACGGATGTAATCTTCCGCTCCCGCGCCGACGTAGCTCAGCTGGTAGAGCAACGGTTTCGTAAACCGTAGGTCACGGGTTCGAATCCCGTCGTCGGCTCCAGCCTTCAGCTATGATAGCAAGCAACGAAAATCGAAATTAGCGAAAAAACTGCCTCATGATGGGTCTTGCACTCGGGTTTGCCGCTCAAGGATCCACGGTGTTGGAGTTTTCGCGATCCGAAAAATCAAAAAGGGCACTTCTATTTTTCCAGACGACGATCAAGAGATTGAGTGGATAAAAAGCAAAGACATTCAAGATTTGCCGTCCGAGATTCGCAGGCTGTACGATCACTTCTGTATCATCAAAGACGGCGGCAAGACGTACGGTTGTCCCCGTAGTTTTAATCATCTGACAGTATCTTGGTACCTTAACGAGCCGCGGTACCCGCAGAAGCCGAACGTCGAGTGTCGCGATGATTATATGTTTTACGCATTGCGTGACATCGCAATGGGCGAAGAACTTACGGTTGATTACGATACCTTCAGCGAAAGACCACGCCGTCGATAAGTCGGCGCGTCACAGTGCCGGCTTCGCCTTGTGCCAGTCGGTGCTTTGTTCGTAGGCGTGCGCGATTTGTAAAATGCGCGCTTCGTCGAGCGACTTGCCGAGAATCTGGAGACCGATCGGTAGTTGGCTCTCGTTTATCTTTGCCAGGCCGCACGGAACGCTGATCCCGCAAATGCCGGCGAGATTTCCAGTGGCGGTAAAAATGTCCGCCAGATACATCGCCAGTGGATCAGCGGTGCGTTCCCCGATTTTGAACGCCGGCACAGGCGAAGTCGGCGAAATAATCGCGTCGACTTTTTCGAACGCTTTCACGAAATCCTGGCGAATCAGCGCGCGCACTTTCTGCGCGCGCACGTAGTAGGCGTCGTAATAGCCGGAACTCAGGACGTAGGTGCCGAGAATGATCCGACGTTTTACCTCCGCGCCGAAACCTTCCCCGCGGGTTCGGCCGTAATGATCGAGTAAATCCTTCGGATCTTTCGCGCGATAACCGTAACGAACTCCGTCGAACCTTGCGAGATTCGCTGACGCTTCAGCAGTCGCGAGAAAATAATAAACCGCGATGCCGTAATCGGTGTGCGGCAAGCTCACATCGACAATTTCCGCGCCAAGCGATTCCAATTGCTTGATCGCCGCGTTGACCGCGGAACTCACCTGCGGATCGATTCCTTCGACCCGATACTCTTTCGGAATTCCCAATCGAACACCCTTTAAATCGCGTCCGAGGTCTTTTGTGTAATCGGGAACCGGATCGGGCAGCGACGTTGAATCGTGTCGATCATGACCGGCCATTGCGTTCATGATCAGTGCAGCGTCGCGCACTGTTTTGGTGAGCGGGCCCACCTGGTCGAGCGATGAAGCGAATGCGGTCACGCCGAAGCGCGACACGCGACCATAACTCGGCTTAAGACCGACGACGCCAGACAGCGATGCCGGTTGCCGAATCGAGCCGCCGGTGTCGGTACCGAGACCCGCGAATGCGGCATCGGCTGCGACCGCCGCGGCCGAACCGCCGCTCGAACCGCCGGGCACGCGCGATAAATCCCACGGGTTATGCGTGACTTTCACGCTCGAGTTTTCAGTGGACGAACCCATCGCGAACTCGTCCATGTTCGTTTTGCCGAACGGAATCGCGCCCGCTGCGCGCAGTCTTTCAATCACCGTTGCGTCGTATGGCGAACGATAGTTCCCGAGAATTTTCGATCCGCACGTGCACGGCTGTCCCGCGACGTTGATAATGTCTTTGATGGCGATCGGCACACCGCCCAGCGGAAGATCGACATTCGCTTTTTCCGCTTCCTCCACCGTCGCGTCGAAATCGATCGAGAGATAAGCGTCGATCTTCGGTTCGACTTGTTCGATCCGTGCGCGCAGCGATTCGAGCACTTCTCGCGGCGAAACTTCTTTGCGGCGAAGAAGGGATTGGAGATCGGCGACCGCGAGCGTCAAGAGATCAGAAAGCATTGAACTCGATTTGAAAGAGGATGGTAAGTTCGCGCTGCATTCCGCATGAGCGAGTCTGGGGAGCGCACGCGCCCTCGCGTGCACATTTCGGCGCCCCGGCCGAATTGCTCTGGACATGCCAGTTGAGAAAATCTGTTAGACTTTCAGAAAATGGGCGATGGCGAGGGCGCCATCGCCAGCACGCGAGGCGCGTGCGCTCCCCAATCAGTGATTCGCTCATTCGACAACTTTGGTGACGATGAAAAGCTGATTGGCTTTTTGGGGCGCGTTGCTCAGCGCTTCCTCGGCCGTGAGCCAGTCGCAGGGCTTGTCTTCTCGAAACACGTTGAACATCGGAACGGCGTGGGCGGCGGCTTCGACGTGGCTCACGTCGACCTCGCGCAATTTCTCCGCGTATTTCAAAACGTCGGCCAGTTGTTTTTGGAACAGGCGCGTTTCTTGGTCGCTCAAATTGAGCCGGGCAAGTTTCGACACGTATCCAACATCGAGATCGGTCGCTTTGGGCATAAACTAAAAATGGAGATGATTGAATAACCAAATCGCCGCCGCCAAAACTGCGGTCACCAGGACCAGAAAAAGAATTCGGCCTTCGCGACGCTCTTTGCGCAGCGAACCGCGCCGCTTGCCCGATCCGACCTCGCCGTGACGCCAGTCCTGCAAAGTCATTGAAACATCCAGGCGGCTTCCGCCCTGGCTGGCGCGCATCAGTAATTCCTCCCGCTGGCGTTTCTCGACTTCCTCGGCCACGCGCGGCGCGTCCGCGATCATGCGCTCGAGTTTTTGCATCTGTTCACGCAGCTCCGATTCCTGCCGCGCTAATTCCTGTTTCGTTTGATCGAGCGGTGTGGTCGATCTAGGCGGGCGACGAAGCATGCGGCGTCACCGGCCCGTTGACGCCATCCAGAAAAAGAGGAAAAGCGCGATGAATCCGAAAACGATCAACGGCAAACTAAAAGCGAAGCCGATTTTCATCCACTGCAAGATCGAACGGCCGCCGCTGGAAAAAACAGGTTCCACTGCCGCGAGAGGCTCTTCGTCTTCACCTTCGCCGGTCGTCTGCAACCGGCTCCGCTGTTGAGAGAATTCAACGCGCGCGCCTTCCACCGTGCTCAGCGCCCGGCTCAATTCCTTGTGCAAGTCCGCCGAGTTCCAGCTTTTCGGATCGATCGCCTCGATCAATTCCAGATGCTGGCCGAAACTCTCCCGCATCGATCGTAGCTGTTCGAGACGTTTTTGCGCGTCGTAAGCCTCGCGTTCCAAAATAACAAGCGAGCGAGTGAGCTTGTCCGACATTTCCGCGCGGCCCCGCTCGAGCTCCTCCTGTTTCCGGCTGAGCTCCTCGAGCTCACGCTTTTGTTTCTCGATCTGGTCCTGCTGGCGTTTGAGCTGAAGCAGTTGCTCTTGCGCCTTTTGCACCTGCGAATCCAGGTGTTCCGGTGACAGCGGCTCTTCTTCGCTCAACTCCAGCATTTGTTCGATCGGTCGAATTTTTTCCGGCATTTCAAACTTCTTCAATCGTTGCTCACCCCTCGCGCGGTTGCCGCCGACGGCACATTAATGAGTAGAATTCAGAATTCCACATTTTTTCTGAATAAATGCGAGTGCGGCTCGCGGTTATCGACCAGGCATCATTTCCAATAAAACGCCTTTGAAGTATTCGGTTTCGGGAATCGTGGGCAATACCGGATGATCCAGCGCTTGCTCGAATCGACGCAGCCGACGGGCCGATCGACGCGCATCGACCAGCGCGTCCGTGATCGTTTTTGCAAACGCAGCGTCGGTCACGTGATGTGAACAAGAAAATGTCGCGAGCAACCCGTCCTTGGAAAGAATCTTGAACGCCCGCACGTGAAGCTCCCGATAACCGCGAAGCGCATCGGCGAGGCCGCTCTTCGTTTTGGTAAAGGACGGCGGATCGAGAACGATCAGATCGTATTCGGCTCCCGCCTTTTCCGCGCCGCGTAAGAAACTAAAAACGTCCTGTTCGATCCAACGCACCTCGAGTCCGTTTCGCTCCGTGTTCTGTTTTCCCGCAGAGACATTGTCCGAACTCTCTTCCACCGCGGCGACATCGGCGGCGCCGGCGCACGCACAGGCAAGCGCGAACGCCCCTTGATTCGCAAAGCAATCCAAAACGCGTTGTCCCTCAGCGAACTGGGCGACGACTGAATAATTCGGGACCTGATCGAGATAAAATCCGGTTTTTTGCGCGTGCAAAAGATCGACCTCGAACTTGAAGCGATCGATCTCAATTGTTATTGGCGCGGGTGACGCGCTGCCGCTGAGAATGCCTGCGCGTGAATCAAGTCCTTCTGCCTTCCGAACCGGCGAATCGTTTCGTTCGATGATCGTGGCGTTGCCGAAAAGATCGATAATCGCCTTCACGATCAGTTCTTTATGGTGATCCATCGCCAGTGTGAGCGTTTGGAGAACAAAATAGTCGCCGTAGCGGTCGAGAATTACGCCTGGCACGCCGTCGCTTTCGCTCCAGACAACTCGCCGCAGCGCCGGATTGATCTTCCGCCGATCGCGATATTCGGATGCTTGCGCGATCCGACGTTTGAAGAAATCAAGATCGAGGTCCTGGCGTTGCCGTGAAAATCGCCGAGCAACAATCTGCGATTTAGAGTTGTAAATCGCGCTCCCGATCAGCTTGTCCCGGCCGTCCTTGAGCGAAATCACCTCGCCATCCCCCGGATTCCCGAAAATTTTCAGCACTTCGTTGGAAAAAACCCAGTCGTGTCCGTGAAGAATCCGTGCTCTTGGTTTGACGACTAGTCCGGCCATGGCAAAGAATGGTAAATGCAAACCGACGCACAATCGATTGTCGATCTTCCCGGGATTAAAAAACTGCGCAGCGGGAAAGTGCGTGAAGTCTTCGATCTCGGTGACACTCTGCTCTTTGTCGCGACCGATCGCATCTCGGCGTTCGACGTCATCCTGCCGGATCCGATCCCAAAGAAAGGCGCGGTCCTGAATCAGCTCTCCGCGTTTTGGTTCAACCGCTTCGGCAAGATCGAGAATCACTTTGTCGCTTCCGATTTCGATTATTTCCCGAAACACCTTCGGCCGTTCCGGGAGCAGCTGGCTGGCCGTTCAATGATCGTGAAAAAAACGAAGCCGCTCCCGGTGGAATGCGTGGTGCGCGGTTATCTCGCGGGGTCAGGCTGGAAGGAATATCAGGAGTCGCAAAGCGTGTGCGGAATCCAATTGCCGGCCGGATTGAAACAGGCGTCGAAGTTGCCCGAGCCGATCTTCACCCCGGCGACCAAGGCCGATACCGGCCACGATGAGAACATCGACATGAAGAAATGTACGGCGATTCTCGGAGATGAAATCGCGGAACGCGTCAAAGAGCTGAGTCTGCAAATTTATTCCGCTGGGCGCGACCACGCGGAAAAGAAGGGGATTATTGTTGCCGACACCAAATTCGAGTTCGGAACAATCGACGGGGAACTGCTCTTGATTGATGAAGTCCTTACGCCGGATTCATCGCGGTTCTGGCCGGCGAATCACTACGCCGAAGGCCAAAGTCCGCCGAGTTTCGATAAACAATTTGTTCGCGACTACCTTGAGACGCTCGATTGGAACAAAACTGAGCCCGGTCCGAAATTGCCCGGCGACGTGATTGCGCGGACGGCGGCCAAGTACGTCGAGGCGTTCGAGAGACTGGCTGGCGAAAAATTGAGCGCCTGAATTATTTCAGTAATTCGCCGACCATCGACTTCTCTTCCTGCAACTCGGCGACCGATTTATCGATCTTGCCGCGGCTGAAATCGTTGATCGGTAGTTTCTGCACGATTTCCCGTTTTCCGTTGCGAACGCGCGTCGGAAACGAGGAGATCAAATCTTTTTCGACTCCATAACTTCCATCGGAACAAACGGCGACGCTGTGCCAATCATCCTTCGGCGTGTCGTTGGTGAGAAAGCGAACGGTGTCGATGACCGCATTGGCTGCCGACGCCGCTGAGGAAAGTCCGCGGGCTTTGATGATTGCCGCGCCGCGCTGTTGGACCGCGGCGATAAAATCCTCCTTCAACCATTTCTCGTCGCCGATAACTTTGTCAGCCGGCTTGTTGTCGATCTTGGCGTTGTAAAAATCGGGATATTGCGTCGACGAGTGATTTCCCCAGATCGCCATGTTGGTAACGCGAATGATTTCCACGCCGGCCTTGTGCGCGAGTTGAGCGCGGGCGCGGTTTTCATCGAGCCGCGTCATGGCAAACCAGCGATCGCGCGGAATTTTTTTGGCGTTGTTCATCGCGATCAGGCAATTGGTGTTGCATGGATTTCCAACGACGAGCACTCGCACGTCCGAGGCGGCGTTGCGCTCGATCGCCTGGCCCTGGCCAACAAAAATTTTGCCGTTGATGCCGAGAAGATCCTTTCGCTCCATTCCGGCTTTGCGCGGCACGCTGCCGACGAGCAATGCCCAGTTAATGTCGCGAAAACCTTCGTCGAGATCGGCCGTGGGCGCGATTGATTGCAGCAGCGGAAACGCGCAGTCGTGCAATTCCATCACCACACCGTCGAGCGCGCCGAGCGCGGCCGGAATTTCAATCAGATGCAACGACACCGGTTGATCGGCGCCAAACATTTCGCCGGACGCGATTCGGAAAAGCAGCGCGTAGCCAATCTGCCCGGCGGCGCCGGTAACGGCGACTTTAATCGGCGACTTCATATAGATTTCCTTGCCACAGATTTACCCAGATGAAACACAGATTTTTCTGTCTGAGAATCACACCGAAGCGACTTGGCGGCGAATCTGTGAAAATCAGTGTGCATCGGTGGCTAAGTTCTTCCGCTCGCTTCGAGCAGCTTCCGAATCAGCTTCATTCGCTTTCGCTCTTTCGGGCTCGAGCGCAATTGCGAAATACTGCGTTGCATTCGCCGGGTCCAATTCGAGCTCGCCGCCGTGCCGGGAATATTGAAACGATATTTTCGCGCCAGCAAATCGGTGATCATCACCACAGCGATCCACGATTCGCTTTGGAAGAGCGCGTGCAAAACTTCCGGATAAAAATCGCGCTCGAAGTCGATTTGTTCGCTGGTGCGTTTGAACTCCGCAAAGGTGGCGATTTTTTCCAGATCGAAACGCGCCTGCTCGGCAACCGGGCCGTTGCCAATCATAGCTTCTTCCCACATCGCGCGCAGCGGCGGGTGATCGTGGGTCGCGTAAGTGGCGACCGAGAGTCGTTCGTACTCTGAGCCCGGAACAACGCGGCCGTGATAAAACTCCCATTGCGGAATCTTGAATCCGGCGATGCCTAACGAGCGCAAACTCGGACGGACGTAATCCGGCACCGTGCCAAGATCTTCGCCGATCACCCGCGCGTCGCCGGCTTCTTCGAGCACGGCACGCAGATATTCTTCGCCTTCAGCACGATTCGCTTTCGAATTCTCCGGATCTATGTCATCGCGCGGATGAAAATGGGGCGCGCGTCCGCCGGTTCGTTGGAGCATCTCGTTCCAATCGAGAGGAAGAAATTTCTTGTTTTGCTGCGGCCGCCACGGAAACGCATAGATGCGATAGAAGCCGAGAACATGATCGATTCGAAAAAGGTGAAAAGACTGCGCGACCGCGCGAACGCGTTGGCGCCACCAATCGAAGTTGCGAAGACCCATATCTTCCCAGTTAAAAAGGGGAATGCCCCAATTCTGTCCCCATTTCTGCGTAAACCGATCGTCCTTGAAATGAGTTTCCGGCGGGGCGCCGCCGCACCAGTCGAGGACGAACTCGCCTCGTTTCGAAAAAACATCCGCGCTGTAGAAGCTGACGCCGAAAGGAATGTCGCCCATTAACGCCACACCGCGCGTCTCAGCGTAGTGCTTTACCTGCGACCATTGTTCGTGCGCGATCCATTGCATGTACGCGAAGAAGTTGTCCCGATCTTCGAATCGGAGCCGGTCCCCTTCGCTTAGCGTTTCAAGCCACTTTAACGCCGCATGAAACGACTGGTGTTCCTTCGGCCAATGATCCCAAGCTTCGCGGTCGCCATTCCATTCCATCAACGCGCGGAAGACGCCGTATTGATCGAGCCATTCTGATTCTCGTTCCGAAAATCGACTAAACTTTTCCAGTCTATCCTGTGAAGCGTGCGCCCAAAAATTTACGAACGCCTTTTCCAGCAAACGGCGTTTTAGTTTCTTGACCGCGGCGTATTTGACGGGGCCGTGGCGAAGTTTCGCAAGGTCGACATCGGCCAGGACCTCGTCGTAATCGTCGCGGGTTAGATCTTCCGGCGATCCGGGGGCGAGATGCAAGGTCGTGGGCTCGATCGCCATCGCGCTGATCGCGTTGTAGGGGCTGTTGTCGTGGCCCATTTCATTGATCGGCAAGAGCTGCACGAGTTTGAATCCGATTTCCGCCGCCCAATCGATGAACTCGCGTAAAACTGCCACGTCGCCGATTCCCAGATCGCTTTCGCCGCGTAACCCAAACAATGGCGCGAGAACCCCCGCGATTTTTTTCTCCGGCGAAAAGTGCATCCCTTGAATTTGCTAACCCCGCTGCACCTGCCAGTCTTCGACGAGTTTGTTCGGAATTTCTTTCAAGAAGCGCGACGGCCGCTGAAAGACATCGCCGTAGCCGCCGGTCAAACGCATGTGCGGATAGGTGAGATAGAGCTCGTCCTTGGCTCGCGTGATCGCCACATAAAACAAACGCCGCTCCTCTTCCAAATCCTTGCGCTCATCCAGTGAACGACTGCTCGGGAACATGCCGTCGGTTAGCCAAATCACGAAGACGGTGTGAAACTCCAGCCCTTTCGCTTGATGAACGGTCGACAAGTTCACCGCCTCTCTGTCTGCGGTTTGGTTCGGCGCGGCTTCGGCGTCCACGTTGCTGATGAGCGCGAGCTGAGAAAGAAATTCGTTCAAGTCTTTGAACTGTCGCGCGAACGCCGCCAGCTGATTCAAATCTTCTTTGCGCAGTTCATAATTCGTGAAGGTCACTTTCGCATAATCATCATAGATTGCTTCGACCACCGACGTGATCATCTCCGACGGGGGATTTGGCTGCCCTCCCGGAGCAATTTCATCGAGCGTATGCGCCAGCTGGGTCCAATGCTTCTTTGATTTCGCGCTCACGTTCATGGGCAGCAGGCGCTCGCCCCACGAGGTGATTTCGCCGCGCTCGTTCGAAGATTTTTCCCATGCGTTCCAAAGATTGTCGGCGCTGCGATTGCCAATGCCGGGCAACAGTTTCACCATTCGCTTGAACCCAACCTCATCGCGCGGATTGGCCACCAGCCGTAGAAAAGAAATGATATCCTTGATGTGGGCCTGCTCGAAAAATCGGATGCCGCTGGTGATTTGATACGGAATCCCGCGGCGCGACAACTCGAGCTGCAGTTCGAGCGCGTGATAATGGGCCCGATACAGGACGGCGATGTCGTTCAGATCGACATCTTCATCGCGCAGTTCGAGGATTCGTTGGGCCACGAATTGAGCCTGCTCGCTGCCATCGTTTAACGCTACCACGGCCGGTTTCACCGAATTCGATTCCCGCACCGGCTGCAAATTCTTTTTAAACTGGTCGACGTTTGCGGTGATGGCGGCGTTCGCGACTTCCAGAACCTCCGGGACGCTGCGGTAGTTCAGCTCGATCTTAAAAACCTGCGCGTCCGGATAACGTTTTGGAAATTCGAGAATGTTTTGAAAATTCGCGCCGCGCCAGGAGTAGATCGATTGCGCGTCGTCGCCTACAACCATCACGTTTCGATGCTCCTGGGCGAGCAAATCGATCAAGTCGGCCTGGATCTTGTTCGTGTCCTGATATTCGTCGACCAAAATGAATTGAAACTGTCGCCGATAAAACCGCGCGATGCCTTCGTGCTGCTGCAACATCGACAATGTCTTTTCGAGGAGATCGTCGAAGTCCATCGAGTTCGTCGCGTTCTTCTTTTTTTCGTAACGCGCTTGAACATCCTTAATTTTGTCGAGCAGTGGCAGGAAATACGGGAACTTTTCCGCGAGCAATTCCTCCATCGGCGTTTCCGTGTTCACGACAAAGCTGAAAAGCTCGGCGAGGACGTCGCCTTTCGGGAATCGGATTTCTTTCGGGTCGATACCCGCGCTCGCGACCACGCTGTTGATCAAGTCCTTTTGATCTTCGCGGTCCATGATGGTGAATCCGCTGTTGAAACCAATCGCGCTGCCGTGGCGGCGCAGCATTCGGTTGCCAACCGAGTGAAAGGTCCCGCCCCAGATTCCGCTGGCGTCGATCGGCAACAAATTCGCGACGCGTTCGAGCATTTGCCGCGCGGCTTTGTTCGTGAATGTGAGGAGTAAAATGTTTCGCGGATCAATCCCGTTCTCGAGCAAGTAGGCGACGCGATATGTCAGCGTCCGCGTTTTTCCCGAGCCCGCGCCGGCGATGATCAACTGCGGTCCGGGCGACGCTATGACAGCAGCGACCTGTTGCTCGTTAAGCTCGGCCGCGTAATCGATGTGGATCGATGTCGATCTCGCGGGTCGATGGAGGGTGTATTGACGGGACACATTTTACCTGTAGCGGCGGTCCCGAGCGCTCGCAATCGTTCGCTCCTCAGCGAACGCTCACCCGACAAGATCCGGCGCGGCCATGATCGTCGAGGGCAATCAGTTGATAACTGCCGGGCGATGATTTCCAGCTCAGCATGTCCGCAGCGCGCGATTTTCCGATGAACGTTTTGTCCGCGAACCAGTAAATTTCGCGGACGTCCGCGTCGGTTTTCGCGCGCAACGGGATTTCGCTCGATGTCGCCATCAGAATCGCGCTGCCGTTGGCTGGAGAAATGATTTTCGGTGGGTTCCCGCTTCGGGCCGCGAGATCCGATTCGGTGCCTGGCAGGAATGGAGGTGGCGCGCGTCGCGGCAAACCGGCCCGCTCGAACAGTTTCAGAAGATCGCTTGGCCAGAATTCGTAAACTTCGCGTCGCAATGTCCGCGTACCGTCATCGATCGGCACCCGTAAACCGGTTGCGACATCCACCAAGACTTCCTGGTGCACGTCGCAGGTTTTAATCGGCGAGATTCCAGGAATGAACCAGCCTTCGACTCGTTGAGTGCAATGTTCACCAGGCAAATCGCCGGAGACGGCACAGAATTCCACTCGCTTTAGGTTTGCATTGGGCGGCGGAAGATGCGGTTCGATCGGCTCCGGCCAACTCGCGCGAAGAGCATCGATGATTTGAAAAAGAAGCGGCGCCGCTGCAGATCGCCCAATAAATGCAGGGTTCGACTTGCCATCAAAATTTCCAATCCAAACTGCAAGAACATAATGATTGAAAACAGCGACCGACCACGCGTCATGGAAACCGTGAGACGTTCCGGTTTTCCAAAACACCGGGGCGACGTTGCTCGAATCCACGAAACCAATCTCCGGCCCCGGGACGTTTAGCATTTCCAACGTCAGAAACGCGGCTTCCGGAGTGAAAAGTTGGCGACCATGCACCGGGATCGGGTCTGTTGCCATTCGGCGAAGCGGACGCAGTTCACCATTGTGGGCGAGCGCGGCATAAAGCCGGACGAGATCTTCCATTTTTATTTCCGCTCCGCCGAGCGGAAGCGCGAGTCCATAAAGCGGCTCAGAGCGGGGCAACGCCACGCCTGCGTCGCGAAGAAATTCATAAAGCGTCGGATTCGCCAACTGAGAAGCGAGTTCGACCGCTGGCAGATTGCGGCTTCGCGCCAGTGCGTCGCAAGCTCGGATCGGGCCAAGAAAATCGCGGTCGAAATTTTCCGGGTTATAATCACCGAAACTCCGCGGCGCATCGACTAGGATCGAGAACGGATGAATTAACCCTTGATCGAGCGCGAGTGCGTAGACGAAAGGTTTCAGCGCCGAGCCAGGTGAGCGCGGACTGCGTGTCCCGTCGACTTGTCCCTGAATCTCTGAGTTGAAGAAATCGGCGGATCCGACCTGTGCGAGGACGTCCATGTTTCGGACGTTAATCAGCATCGCGGCAGCGTTCTGAAATCCACGATTGCGATTGCCGCGGATGTAATCAGCGATTCGTCGCTCGACTAATTGCTGTTTGTCCAAGTCGAGCGTCGTCGTGATTGCGCCGGAGGCGTTGTTTGCGGCCAGGACTTGTTGGACAAAGTGCGGCCCGAAAAAGGTACGCTCGGTCTCTGCTCGCGCCCTGAATTCTCGCGCGGACAATTCCCTGTTAGCGCCCGTTCGGTCGTACCAATTTTCCTGGGCGGTATTGAGCGAACGATTGTCGCGATCGGCATGTAACGCGCGGCGGGTCGGACTTTGTGGGATGACGCTGAGCGAAATCGACTCGGGTTGGGTCAGCTGCGCGGCGCTTTTGCCGAAATAAATCTGACTCGCGGCGCCCACACCTTCGATGTTGCGCCCGTAGGGAGCGAGATTGAGATACGCCTCCAGGATTTCCGACTTCGAATAGTGTCGCTCGAGTTCGAGCGCGCACACGATCTGCCGAAATTTTCCGACCGGAGTGCGCGTCTGAAGATGAAAACGCAGCCGAGCGACCTGCATCGTGATCGTCGAAGCTCCGGTCCGCGCGCTGCCACGGAGAACTGCAAATCCGGATCGAACTAGCGCGATCGGGTTCACACCTGGATGCCGCGCAAAATATTTGTCTTCGTAGCGGAGGGTCGCGTCGACGAAGTCGGGCGAAATTTCGGAAAGTGGAGTCCAAATCCGGAATTTTTGGTCTGCTGTTAACGTGACACGCAACAACTGACCATTGCGATCTCGAACACATTTCGAAAATGAAACGCCGTCGAGTAACGGCGGCTTGGGAAGAGCAAGCCAGATTGCGACAAGGCTGGCGCCGATGACTAAAAGCGGTCGTAGAATTCGGCGAAATCGTTTCATTCAGTCACCGTGATTTTTCCGCCAACGCCGCGGCCTTTGATATTTCGCTGGTACATTGATTCGGCGAACGGCGGCGGAACGACAAATTCGCCGCGGTTCGAGGACTTAATCTGGTAGTTGATTTCGAGGACGCTCCCCGTCGCGGCGGCAAAGAAGATCGCGCGATCTTCGCGAACATCGACATAATCGACGCCGTTGATCGAAGAAACTCCCGGCTGCAATGACGAGCCGACGACTTCAAATCCGCCGGGGAGAAGATCGATCACCGCGACGTTTGTGAACGTATCGTTCTTGGTGCTCCGCATTCGCACGCGGACGCGCACCGATTCGCCCAGTTTGGTGCGAGTCACCGGCTTGTCATCTTTGTCGAGCAACTCGCGGAAAACTTCGAGACCCTCGCTCATCGCTTTTTCGGGGACGCGGCGATCAAATCCAGCTTCGAGCACCTGGAAAAATGCGCCCGGTCCACCAATCGGTGGCGCGCTCTTGAATCGAAGAGCAGTCGCGTCTTTCGAAAACGGCGCGCGTTGCAACAACTTCGTTTCACTGACCAGGCTAACTTCGCGTTTGTCCGTGTGCACCTCGGCGATCGTCAGTTGCGGCGGATTTTGTGCGATCATGTGCGAATAGGCTTTCAAGGCCTGCACTGCGTAGGCGGCGGAAAGAGTGTTGAACTCGCCATCGCCGATCGGTTTCAGGATTTGTTCGAACTGGTTCGCCGAAATTTTTTTCAGTCGTTCCGGAAATTGCCGGGCGAGAACTGTGATGTATTGCGAGTTCGTTCCGAGCGGCTGACAAAAATCGTCGTAAGCGCGCTCAGTCTTGTTGTCCATCTTGAACTTGTCGATCAAAGCCTCCGCTTCCTTGTCTTTGTGGAGAAGCTTGAGTGAGCCGGCGAGATAAACACCTGTCAGATCGTTTTCCCATTCGTCGGCGTGTTTCTTGTCGAGATAATCGCGCAGATTAAGAATGTAATTCGTGGTGATAACGCCTTCCCGGGTGAGGACGTAAATCGCATAGGCAATCCGGCGCGCGTCGATCAAATCCGACGGCTGTTTGGCGACCATTCTTTGTAAACTGCGCAAACCGGTCGCGAACATTTCCGCCGGTGGCGGGAATCCGGCCGCTTTCGCTTCGCTTAGGAAATCCATCACGTAAGCCGAGTTGAAACTGATGTGCTCGCCGTTCTCCGGCGCCCAATATCCGAACGCTCCCTGAGCATTTTGGCGACGGCGGAGAATGTTGAACGTTTTTTCGAGTTGCGCGTTCACTTCCGCTCGGCTCAATCCGAAGTCTGCTTCGCTTGCCAGCACCAGCCGGCAAAATGCGCCGCTGGTGATTTGCTCACTGCAGCCGTACGGGAAATTTTTCAGGTAAGCATCCAAACCGTGCGCCAAACCAAGCGGCACGGCGGAGACCGCCGCCTCGCGCTTGGCGAATTCGGAATAAATCTGGCGTTTTATAGCGACCTCGGTGCTCGCCTTTTTGAAACTGCCACTGTGGACATCGGTGACGAATGGAATCGGCGGACGAACACTGAGCGTCGTGCGCCGCTTTGTTTGGGTGCCGTTTCGGCTGGCGATGAATCTAATTTCGCCCGAACCGAGCGTATCGTTCACATGAAAACGAAAGACGGCGCTTTTCTCGCGACCTTCCGCGATTTGCAACTTCTGCATCGCCTGGCCGTGGATCGACAAGTGCGGCGAGGTTTCGGCGCGCAATTCGATTTCGGCGTTTGCGCCGGAACCTTCGACGTTGTTGGCGACGGTAACGCCGGCCTCGAATTCGTCGCCGGGCACGGCGAGCACAGGCACGCTCGGCGCAATGACAAACGGTCCTCGAACCAGCGCGTCGCGATCGGACGACCCGATCGTGTCGCTCGAAACAGCGACCGCCATGATTTTCAACGTGCCGTCAAAGAAATCCGGAACGTTGTAAACGACTTCGCGCTGGGTCGGGTCGGCGTCGAGAATCCCAGACCAGAACACGACGGGTTTTTCGGTGACGCGCTTGAACGGATTCAGTCTTTTCTCTTCGCCACCGTCCCCGCCGAAAGCGGACAGAGAGCGAAGCAGCGAAAATTCCGGAATGATAAGATCGACAATCTGCGCAGTCTCGACCCCTAGCGCGCATTTGCGAAAGAAATAGGTGAGGGGATTCGGTGTTTTGTAATCGGTGACCTGCAAGATCCCCTGATCGACTGCGAAGACGACGATCTTTGACGGGCGATCGGTCTTGTAACCGATGTGCAGCGCGTCGCCCGGTTTCGCTTTCGCAGCGCTGTCGATGTCGATCTTGAGCCGGCGCGTTTCGACGTTCGCCGTGAACGGAACAACTCCGTAGCTCAGCGGGCTGACGAAAATTTCCTTGGAATCAAGAGCGCGCACGAAGGCGACGTTGATGTAGCCGCTGCCTTCGAAATCTTCGGGCAAACGAATGTGCTGAATGCTGCTGGCGGTATTAGCTTCGAACCAGGCGTAAGCACAAACTTTTTCGCGCTCGATGGTGATGAGGCCGCTGCCGCTGTAAGGAGCGATGATGCTGACGGCGATGTCTTCACCTGGATTGTATTGTTTGCGGTCGAGCTTGATTTGAAGCTCGGCATTTTTCTCCAGCGATCGCGCGACCTGACCCTGGCCGACGACCGAGAAATTAAATTTGCTCACGGTCCGGTTTTGGTCGTCGCGCAATTCAAGGATGTAATTGCCGGGCTCAGTTGTCGGAAGGCCGTAATGAAGTCCACTTGCGGCGACGGCGATCTTTTCCGATTTCGTCGGGCGTTCGCGCAGGACTGATTCGTAAGCGTAATTTCCGTTCTCTTGTTTCTTGAGCACTGAAACGTATTCCTGCGCGATAACATTGAGGGTGACGTTTTCGACGGCGATGCGGTTCAGTTGGGGATCGACCGCGATGAGGTCCACAGCGCGCGGCTTGCTCATGTCGATGTAACGAAGATCGCCGTCGGCCTTGTAGCCGATCACGTAGGGCAACGCTGAGACGAGCGCGTTGACATAGCTGGTAACGCTGCGTCCGCCTTCGCCTTCGAAACCTTCCGCGACGAATCGCATCGCGTAGGTGGAATCGGCGAAACGTTCGAGCTGCAAATCGAAATCCGCGTGTCCGTCGTTGTCGGTCTTTTGCTCGCCGAGATCGCTGGTTTGCTCGGACCGCGTTTTCTTCTCGTCGATGAGCGGATCGAAAAACGTAAAATCGCGAAATTCCGGAAACGAAAACGTGGAAGGCTCGAGCTCCACCTTGCCGGTCACGCGCCGATCGCTCGCGGGAGTGCCGTAAAGATTGGCCAGCGCGACGGAAGCATGCACTTCCTTCGGACTGATCCAGCCGCGCGGGGCGGCCTTAGAAAGCCGCGTCTCGATCTTCATCCGATCGGGCAAAAATTCTTTGACGCTCGCTGTTGTCGATCCGAGGAAGGTTTCGCGCTTGTTGTTCTTAACGAGATAGACGTTGATCGCGTAAGTGCCGGTGGGCGATTCGCTCGCGGTGAGGTAACTGAGTTCGGCAAAACCGTTTTCAGGAAGCGTGATTTTCTTGGTCTGCACTTTCAGGTCGCGCGCGTCCACGACCTCGGTTTCGATCGGCAGCCCTTTCAAATTCCCGCGCCAATTGCGTTGTTTGACGATGATGCCGGCGTGAATTTCATCGCCCGGCCGATAAACGCCGCGCTCGGTGAACACGAACGCGTCGAGACCTTCCGGTCCAATATTTTCGGCGCCTTCGATATCGAACCGCGAAAAATTCAGCACGCGGTCTCCGCTGGCGAACGGCATGAACGCGATGTCGTCACCGTTCCGGGCCACGAATGCGACCGGCGATTTCTCGCGCTCGGATTTTTCGACGGACGGAAACGCGCAGTGGCCGTCCGTCGCAGTGTTCGCCGTTTGAATCGGAACGCCATTCTTGCCCAGGATTTCAACCGTCGCGTTGACGATCGGTTTGCCGGTTTTGATCGAAACCAGAAAGATGTCGCTTCCGCCGGTGGTACTTTTCTTAGTCAGGATACCGATGTCGGTGACTAGAAGGAACCGACTGTCGTTGATTTGGCTTAAGGGTTTCTTTTTCTCGGGATCCCAACCGCGCGCCGTGAGAAAGAATAGCCCGCGCTCGCTCCCCCCATCCGCGGGCTTGCGCAATTGTTCGGCAAAATCGAACGCGGAATAGTTCGCCTTCCATTTGTTTTCTTGCGCGATTGGTTGGTGCTGCACCGCGATGCGCGAGATATTCTCCTGATTGAAGAGATGCGGGTCTTTGAATTCCGGGCTCTCGAATTTGCCTTCGGTCTGGCTGACCAAATGATTGATCTGGGTGGTCGCCACGCGCGCGACTTCGTATTCGATCGCGACGAGCCCGCGTGACCGGATCGATAGTTTCTTTTCGCCATTCAACGCCAACAATCCGCCCTGGCTTTCGATTTGCACTTCGCGCGGAAGCTCGGGGACCGAGACCACTGCGTTGTAATCTTCCGCCAGCGGATAATCGCCAAAGGCTTTCACGCCTTTGGCCACGCGAACATAAAGTTCGCCTTCTGTTTCAACCCGAACTCGGAACGCGTGCTGTCGATCTTGCGCTTTTTCCGATGGCAAGGCGGTGAATTGAACCGGCTTTGCTTGCTCAAGGATTTCATCCGGGACGTCCGTGGCGCTCTCCCATTTCGCTTCTTCCTTTTTCGATTCACTCGTGTCTTCAGACTCATCCGAATCGCTGCCCGACTTGCTTTCGTTGTCGGTTCGATCGGCGGATTCCGAACCGGAATCTTCATCCTCGGATTGCTCGACCTCGCGTTTCGGCAAAAGCCAGATCTTCACCGCTTTGGCTAGATCGCGCGCGCTGATATCGGCCGTGGTAGCTAAAATGAGAACCTGTTCTGGTTCGCCATTTTTGTTCCGGGCAATGTTTCCTTCGATCGAATTGATTTGAAACGCGGTTGCGACTGACGGGATTAGGACTTTCTGCTCGACGCCGCCGTGAGTTTGGGCGCCGCCCTGGGTCGTGCGCACGCCGCTGCTCACTTCCAGTTTCATGAAATCTTCTTTTTCCGGAAGCGCGACATTCGAACTGCGCAGATAGGCGAGTCGACGGTGCAAACCGTAAGTCATCGTGAAATGCGGCGGCTGCTCGGATTGCGGAAAAACAGGCGAGCCGCCGACCAAGGCCAGCTTGATATGTCGATCCAATTCGCCGGGCTCGACTTCGTGCGTCAGCTCGAGCGTCGCCGTAACCTGCCGTTGATTCGCGTTTGTCGGATCCTGATAAAGTTGCAGCTGCGAGATCGCGATCGAGAACGGCGGGGTCTTCACCTCGTAGGTCAGCCGCTCCATCAAGACCTGCGACCGGAAAAATTTCTTGCCGAAGGTAATTTCGAATTTTCGATCGGCGGGCCAATCCTCGGTTGGGCGAAAGACCAGCTCGCGGTCTGAATTCCATGACCAGGCGCCGGCGATTTGGGGTTCGAGCCGGACGCCTTCGAGCGAAGGTTTCTTCAAGTATTCCAGGCGCGCCGCCGGATCGCTGAAACGAATGACTAACGGCGGATATTTCAGGTCCTTCTCGAGCTTGGTTACTGGAATTGCCTCGACAGTCGCGGTGACGCGGTGGGGTTTTGGTCGGCTCTGACACCACTTCCAACCCAACATCAGGCCGCAGGGGATTAAGAAGATTGCGATGAGGATCGATGCAGTTGCGACGGGGCGGCTTTCGCTGAACCGGGTCCAGGTTGAACGGCTCCTGGAAAACCAAGTCGGCGGGCTCCAAGAGATGCTCCCGAAAATGGTGAGCCAGATTTTGGCCAAGCCTTTGCCGACAAAAGCCACGGGGAGAAGAACGAGTTCCGGGAGTTTGGAGAGGAAGGCTGGGATTTTCATGTTGTGAATACGCCAGTCGACTGCATTTCTTTCATGAAATCGATTCCATATTCTGCTAAGAGGCAGGGCCTTAAGACCAGATATGAAAAAGACCGGATTAGTCGCAACGCGCCGTAGTTTGATTGACCGGCTGGCCGACTGGAATGATCGCAAACACTGGCAGGAGTTTTTCGACGGCTATTGGAAACTGATTTACTCGGCGGCGCGCAAATCCGGCCTGACCGACGCCGAAGCGCAGGAAGTCGTTCAGGAAACGATCATCACGGTGGCGAAGAACATCGAGAAACTAAAATACGATCCCGCGGTCGGTTCGTTTAAAGGCTGGCTCCTCCAAATCACGCGCTGGCGCATTGTCGATCAATTCCGCAAACGCGAGCCCGGAAATGCCAAGGCCCCGCGCCTCGCGGAAGACCGGCTTACCGCAACAATCGAACGAGTACCCGATTCGCGGGTGGCGGACCTCGACGCGGTCTGGGAAGCGGAGTGGAAGGAGAATTTGTTTGAGGGCGCGATTGCGCGCGTGAAAAAGAAGGTCGATCCAAAGCAATTTCAGATTTTCGATTGCTACGTGCGCAAGGAATGGCCGGCCCAGAAAGTCGCCGAACAATTGCGGGTCAGCGTCGGTCAGGTTTATCTCGCACGCCATCGTGTCGGCGCGGTGCTAAAGAAGGAAATCCGGGCCCTCGAAAAGGCGGGTCGCTGAGTCCAATCACTTCGAGGGAATTGCCTCGGCAGTTGCGCCTGTGTAAAATCGGCGCCATTCCCGACCAAGTTTCCGCTCAAATCCCAGCGGTCCCCGATCACGAACTTCTGCGCGTGATCGGGCGCGGCGCTTATGGCGAAATCTGGATGGCCCGAACGGTCACCGGCGGATTGCGCGCGGTCAAAATTGTTTATCGCAGCACATTCGAAAGCGAGCGCGCCTTCCTGCGCGAGTTCGAAGGAATGTCGGCGTTCGAGCCGATCTCACGCGAACACGCCGGCTTCGTCGATATCCTCCATGTTGGTCGCACCACCGACCATCTGTACTACAGCATGGAGCTCGCCGACGATCATCTCGCCGGGCGCAACATCGACATCGTTAATTACGAGCCGCGCACGTTGAAAAGCGATCTGGCCCGGCACAAACGATTGTCGGCGAGTGAATCGATCCAGCTCGGCCTTTCATTGACCGAAGCGCTCGAGGCGCTGCATGTCCACGGGCTGACGCATCGCGACATCAAACCGTCGAACATTATTTTCATCGACGGCGTGCCGAAACTTGCGGACATCGGATTGGTCGCGGCGAGCGGCCAGCAATCGTTTGTCGGAACCGAAGGTTACGTCCCGCCGGAAGGACCGGGCACCGCGCAGGCTGACATCTTCAGCCTGGGGAAACTTCTTTACGAAGTCAGCACCGGCAAAGATCGGCTCGATTTTCCGGAAATCGATTCGCAACTGAGCACGCGACCGGACCGTGAACAGCTTATCCAACTGAACGACGTCCTGATCAAAGCGTGCGCCCACGATCCGAAGAAGCGTTATCGCGCAGCGTCGGACATGAATCGCGATTTGGCTGCGGTCGGCAATGGCCGGCTACCACCGCGGGCGAAATTCGGTTGGAAGTTTTTGGCAGCGACGATGTCGATCCTGGCGGTCGGCGCGATTGGGTTCTGGATTTGGTCGCAGCGAGGAGCAACCAACGCCGAAATGCATTTGAAGGCGACCATCCGGACCGATCCGCCGGGCGCATTGGTTGTTTTGGGCGATCACGCCGAGAAAAGTCCCGCGACGTTCGAAGATTTGGAGCCGCGTAAATACCGTCTGCGCGTGATGAGTCCCGGT
>Ga0307479_10001328_pt1 | contig 22491 bp, 15 predicted proteins | sample atmos_gasesECM4C_FD_203743 | JGI IMG/M metagenome (GOLD analysis project Ga0307479, IMG submission 203743) | Hardwood forest soil microbial communities from Morgan-Monroe State Forest, Indiana, United States - atmos_gasesECM4C_515 | ecosystem: Environmental > Terrestrial > Soil > Temperate...
TTCGGCGCGGGAAAATGAATCGGTTGCGCGCGAAGCTCAAAAGGACGAGGCTCGGCGAGAAAGCCGCCGAGCGGAAGGAATCGTTTTTTCGGAAGACTGAGGTCACGGCTGAAGCCGTGACCTACAGGGAAAAGGCAGAATCGAAGAGCGCAGGCAAGAGTGCCTGCGCCACTGAGGCGAAGATTGGTGCGGGACGGGTGAGTTTGCGGTTGTGCTAAGATGACGAATCACGAACCAGATGCGGCACACATCGCGGATGCATTCGTCTCACCGGTGCTCTTTTCTTCTTCTGGCCTTCCTGATTATTTTCTCGCACTTCATTTTGGTACGAGTGGCGCATGGGCAATCGAGCGCTGCGTCATCGCAATTGCACGGGCAGGATGCGACGGGGCCCGCGATGCCTTTGGAGTGGGCGAACCGGGTAGGGACTTTGGCTGGCCAGATTGCGGAGGCAGTTAGACCGTCGAAAGTGATTTCGCTCGAAGTGCAGAATATCTCGTCGCTTGGGGCGACAGACGTAGAGATGATTCGCCACGGGCTTCAACAGGAATTGTCACGACGCGGAATTCGGATCGAGCCCGGCGGTTTAGATGTGAAGGTGACGCTCTCGGAGAATATAGAGCGCTTTGTATGGATAGCAGAGGTTCGTCGCAAGGACGAAGCGACGGTGTTTATCGCAAGCCTGGAGGGAAAGGCGACCGCTAACTCGCCGGTCGCCCGGCACTCGGTCGTCTTGCAGCGTGAAGTTGTGTGGCAACAAACGGAGCCGATGATGGATTTCCTGGTCGCCGACGTTGCTCCCGAGGGGCTGCCGGTGATGTTCGTTCTCGAGGCGAAGCGAATCGTTTCGTATCGGAAGGAGAAAGGATCCTGGAATGTCGCTGAGACTTTCTCGATTCCCGTTCCGGATCACCGGCCACGCGATCTTCGCGGCTTGACCGATGCTTTTGAGGAGCTGTTTTCTTTTCAGCTTTCCGATGCGAATTGCGAGGGTGCCGCGGCGCAGAAGTTTGAGCTGACCTGTAAGAAGGGTTCGCCTCCGGCTTGGCCCATCCTTTCGGCGGGGCAAGACCGGGGTTCGATGAACATTGTGTCAAACAGGAATTACTTCGACGGTGATATGGATGTCTACGGAGATGTCGAAACCCACGAACCGCCATTCTATAGCATTGCGGTGATGGGACGGATGAAACGTAGCCAGTGGATTCTTGCGGAGCTGGATGGAAAATCCAGGAAGTACGATGAATCTTTGAAAGCCACTGCAGCCTATTCGGGTTGGGGGGATGAGATTGTGGGCGTCGCGCCGGGATGTGGAAACGATTGGCAAATTCTGGCGAGCGCAGCGGGCGATTGGACAGAACCGGATCGTCTTCGCTCTTATGATGTGGCGAAGGATGCGGCAGTAGCCGATAGCGAGCCGGTTGAGTTCTCGGGGCCGATTCTTGCCCTGTGGCCAATGCTCGATGCTAGAACGGCGCGGGTGGTATCAAAGAACCTGCAAACAGGAATGTATGAAGCGTCGGTTATCACTGTTAGCTGCAGCCAGTAGCGCGATTGTCCTGCTGACGGCCTTGCCGGTTAGAACAGCGAGGCGGCCGCGGTACGGCGGGACATTGAGGGTCGAAATCGGGACGAGTATAAAGTCGCTCGATCCTGCTGTGCCGGCTGCCAATTCAGGGGAGGAACCCGCGAAAGAACAGATCGATTCGCTGATCTACGATGTCCTTGAACCGAAGAGCAAATTTACGGTGAACGGTGCGTTTCACGTAACCGCGTTTGAGGCGGGGAAACGGGCGGCGCTGGCGGCGACGGAGGATTACCGTCTGGGTAGGCCTTTTGTGGATTCGATAGAGATCACGATGGGGCGGGCGTCGCGCGATCGGATCGTTGATCTTGAATTGAACAAGGCGGATTTTGCGGAGATTCCGGCGGAGGATGCGCGGCGGGCGGCCGAGCATGGCGTGCGGGTGAGCCGGTCGCGGCCGGATGAGTTATTGGCGCTGGTTTTTCTTCGCGGGGGTGAGCCAAAGAGGTCGCGGGCGGTCGATGGGCGGGTACGGGAGGCGATCGCGCTGTCGATCGACCGGGCGGCAATCGTGAATTTTATTTTGCAGAAGGAGGGAGAGCCAGCAGGAGGGCTCTTGCCGCACTGGTCGAGCGGGACGGCGTTTCTATTTTCGACGGTGGCCGATGTAGTGCATGCGAAGGAACTTTCGGCGCAAATCGTTCCCGTGCCGAAAATCGTGTTGGGATATGATTCTGGCGATTCGCTGGAACAGGCGGTGGCCGAGCGAATTGCTGTGGATGCACGCGAAGCGCGGGTTCAGTTAACGGCGCAGGCGGTGCGGCCCGGACTTGAAAATGCAACGGATGCGCGCCTGGTGCGGCTACGCATGCAATCGAAGTCGCCGGGGTTGGCGCTTGAGGGTTTCGTCGATACGCTCGGCACGTTGACGAAGATCGAGGAGAAGGCGCTGCCAGACCCGGCGTCGCCGGAAGAAATTTACGAACGTGAGCGGGCGATTGTGAGCAGTTACCGGGTGGTGCCGTTGGTTTGGCTGCCGCGCGTGTATGGGTTGAGCGGGCGGGTTAGGGATTGGACGCCGCCTGGGCCGGGCGAGTCGTGGCCGTTGGCGGATGTTTGGCTGGATGAGCCTGTGGAAGCGGCGGTGGAAGAAGGGAAAAAGTGACGTTCCGCACCAAATTGTTTTTGATTTTTACGCTGGCGCTGGTGGTGTCTGTGGGACTGGTGGCGGCGGCTGTGACGGAAGTGACGCGGCGCGCATTTGATCAGATGAATGCGCAGCATTCGGATGCGCTGGTGGCGCAGTTCCAGCGCGAGTTCGCGCAGCGCAGCGAAGACGTGGTGCATCGGGTGCAGGGGATTGCCGACGCGGAAGGCACTGTACGGATGGCGATTGATTTGAGCCGGCCGAAGGGCGATGTGTCGGTGTACGTGAATGATGCGGCGGGGGTGGCGAAGGCGCATCAGCTCGATTTTCTGGACTTCATCAGCAACGACGGGTCAATTATTTCGTCGGCGGAATGGCCGGCGCGATTCGGTTACAAGATTGACTGGGTGCTGCAGCCTGAGGATTGGGTGGCGCGCGGTTCGTTCTTGATGAAGGCGGACACGCAGGAAGGGCCGGCGCTCGCGCTGCTATCGGTATCGCGCGTGCGCGTGGGCGACAAGGACCTCTATATTGTCGGTGGGGAGCGGCTGGGGCGCGAATTTATCGCGTCGCTCGTGCTTCCGACGGGAATGCGAGCGCTGCTGTATCGGAATCTCGATCCGACATTTCAGGCCGCGGATCTGATCGATTCGACGGGACCTGCGACGCAGGCGGACCAATTTGCAGCGATCGTCCAGAAGGAACAGCAGGAGCCCGGAGAGCAGATTGCGAAAATCAACTGGACTGCGGACGCGGCGAACGCGGAAGTGTTTCACGCGATGCCGCTGCTGGGACGGCAGAAGGAATTGCTTGGGATTTTGCTGATCGGCAGCTCGCAGCATGATGTGGTGACGCTCCAGCGGCAAATCATGTTGCTCTCGGTTGGCGTTGTCGGGATCGGACTTCTGGTGGGAGCGCTGCTCGGATGGTGGGGCGCGGCGCGGGTGACGCGGCCGGTGCGCCAGTTGGCGGAAGGCGCACGCGAAGTGGCGGGCGGAAACTGGAACGCGCGAGTGAACGTGCGCGGAAGAAATGAAATTGCACAGCTGGCGAAGGCGTTCAATCAGATGACGGAACAGCTGGTGGACCAGCGCGAGCGGTTGATTCAGGCCGAGCGCGTGGCCGCTTGGCGCGAAGTGGCGCGGCGGCTGGCGCACGAATTGAAGAACCCGCTCTTCCCGTTGCAAACGACGGTGGAGAATCTGCAGCGGGCGAAGGAGCGAGGTTACGGGGAATTCGAAGAAGTGTTTCACGAATCGACCGGGATTCTGCTGGCGGAAATCGAAAACTTAAAAAACATCGTAGGCCGGTTCAGCGAATTTTCGAAGATGCCGCATCCGGAGCTGGGTTCGGTGCAGCTGAATGAGGTGGTTCGCAGCGTGGTGAAATTATTCGAGGCGCAATTTGGGGCGGTAGGCCGTCCGCCGATTACGCCCGAACTGCATTTGGACGATCATTTGCCGCTGATCCAGGCGGATGCGACGCTGCTGCATCGAGCGCTGGAGAATCTGATTTTGAACGCGATGGACGCGATGCCGTCGGGCGGCGTGTTGATGCTGCGAACGTCACCTGCGGCTGACGGCGGCGTGCATCTCGAAATTTCCGACACCGGCACGGGATTGACGTCTGAAGAGTGCGAGCGTCTGTTCACGCCGTACTACACGACGAAGCAGCACGGCACTGGACTAGGCCTCGCGATCGTGCAGTCCGTGGTGAGCGATCATGGCGGACGAATCTGGGTTGAGAGCGAGGCGGGCGTCGGCACGTCATTCCATATCGAACTTCCCAAGCACCCACCGCGGCGGTCGGTGAGCTTTCCGATTTCCTTCGATTACGAAAAAGAGAAAGAGAAGGAACCGGAACCCGAGAAGCACAAGCAAGAGGCGTAGCCGCCGTGCCTCCGAAAGCCAATATCCTTATTATTGATGACGACGCGAATACGCTTGCGTCGCTTGCCCGCGCATTCCGATTGGCCAACCACGAAGCGACTGTTTGCGACAATGCTGCGCGGGCGCTGGAGCTTGCGAAGGCGGAGCGGTTCGATTTGATTCTTTCCGACGTGGTGATGCCGGGAAAAGACGGGATTGCGCTGCTCGAAGAATTGAAGGGAGCGGGAGTGAGCGCGCCGGTGGTGATGATGTCCGGTCAAGCGACGATTGAAATGGCGGTGAGAGCGACGCGGCTGGGCGCGATCGATTTTCTCGAGAAGCCGGTGACGACGGACAAGCTGTTGCTCACGGTGGAGAATGCGCTGCGGCTGCGGCATCTCGAAGATGAAAATCGCGATTTGAAACGGCGGCTGGGGCGGCATTACAGCGTGTGGTCGAGCGGGGCGATGCGCGAGGTGATGGCGCAGGTGGAAACTGTGGCGGCGAGCGAGACGCGGGTTTGCATCCGCGGGGAGACGGGGACCGGGAAGGAATTGATTGCGCGAACGTTGCATGAGAAGAGTGGGCGGCGGGATGGGCCGTTTGTTTCGCTGAATTGCGCGGCGATTCCGGCGGAGCTGATGGAATCGGAAATATTCGGGCATGAGAAGGGCTCGTTCACGGGCGCTGCGGGGCGGCACATCGGAAAATTCGAGCAGGCTGACGGTGGAACGCTCTTTCTCGACGAGATTGGCGACATGCCGATTGCGATGCAGGCGAAGCTGCTGCGCGTGCTGGAGGAGGGCGAGGTGGAGCGCGTGGGCGGGGATAAGCCGATTCACGTGGATGTGCGAGTGATTGTGGCGACGCATCGGAATCTGGAAGAGCAGGTGAGGCAGGGGGCGTTTCGCGAGGATTTGTATCACCGGATTTTTGTGTTTCCGATTGTGCTGCCGCCGTTGCGGGAGAGGCGCGAAGATATTCGCGTGCTGGCGGAGCATTTCGCGCGGCAGTTGAGCGAGCAGAATAACTGGAAGCAGAAACAATTTTCGCGCGAGGCGATTGAATCGCTGGAGCAGTATGGCTGGCCGGGAAATGTGCGCGAGTTGCGCAATGTGGTGGAGCGGGTGCTGTTGCTGACGCCCGGCGATACGGTGGATACGGCGGCGGTGCAGCGGGCTTTGCCGCAGGTTAGCGCGGGAGGTCTTGTTGGTGCGGGGAAAGGATTGATGGCCTCGGGGCCGCTGGCGCAGAGGGTGGAGGCGTTTGAGCGCGAGACGCTACTTGCGGAGCTGAAGCGAAATCACAATCACATGACGAATACGGCGAAGGCGCTGGGGCTTGAGCGCAGTCATCTTTACAAGAAGTGCCAGCAGCTGGGAATTGATTTGCAAGCGGTGCGGCAGAACGAGTAGGGAATTTCTTTTATTCTGTGGCAACCCTCGTTGGATGAATTTCTGCGTTGAATCCTATTTTTGCGAGGAAGTGGGGATTGCGAGGGCGGAGCCTTGCGCACTCGAGAGATCGAGGCCGAGCCAGTGCGCGATCGTGGGGCCGATGTCGATCATGCGGGCGTTGGCGATTTTACCGGGGCTTATGGAGGGGCCGTAGAAAATGAGAGATGAGCGCATTTCGGGGCGATCGGGGAAATAGCCGTGAGTGCCGCCGAGTTTTGAAGGCTCGGTGAACTTTCCGGTGTAGTCGCTAGTGATCACGGTGCCCTCGACGGCTTCGAGAGCGAGGAACGCGTCGGGATCGCCGCCCATGGCGACGATTTCGTCTTGAGCGACGACGCGGGCGATGCCGCTGCCTTGTGCGCCGGCGAGCGGCTTGAAGATTTCGGTGAGGGCGCGGCGGGTGGCGTCGTCGTTGCGGTCGTTGACGTAGATGTAGGCTGAGCCGCCGTCGGTGATGAGGCTGGCTTTCCAGGCGGTGATGCGATCTTTTTCGTTGAGGGTGATCAGGTTGTGCTCGCGGAGAAGGACGCCGGGACGGACGGCTTGCGAAATTGGAACGAAGCCGTGGTCGGACAGGACGACGAGAACGGTTGAGTCCCAGATTCCGTCTTTTTTTGCTTCGGCTATCACGCGGGCCACTTGCGCGTCGGCGGTTTCGGTAGCGGCATTTCCTTCGGGGCTGAATGGGCCGTGGAGGTGTTCTTCGTGATCAACCATTGCGAGGTGGAGGAGGAGTAGATTCGGCTGAGATTTCTTGATCGCGTAGCAGGCAATGTCGGTAAAGGCGGCGTCGGTTTGCAGGGGCGGGGTGATGGCTGCGTTGAAATCTGGATATTCCTTGGAGACCTCGTCGAGAATGCCGCGCGTGGAAAGTGCGCGCAGCAACTTCAGATCTTCGGGAATATTGGCGCGCCAGATTTCGGGGACGATGATGTCGGCTTGAGCGCCTACGGTGACGGGCCAGTGAATGAGGGCGGTGCGGAGGCCGCGCCGGTGTGCGAGTTGCCAGAGCGTGGGGACGCGGACGTCTTCTTCGTACCAGCGGTAGCCGTTGTAATTCTGTCCGAAGGGATCCCATGCGGGATTTGCGACGATGCCGTGCGTGCCGGGATTTACCCCGGTCATCATGGTGGTGTGCGAGGGGTAGGTGACGGTGGGCATGACGGGCTGGACGCCGTCGCTCGACGCGCCATCGCGGACGATTTCGCGGAGGGTGGGGATTTTGAGGCCGTGCGCGTCGGGATCTGTGTAGGATTCGGGCTTCATTCCGTCGATGGAGATGACGATTACGTGCTGGACGGTTTTGGCGGAGGATGGTGATTGAACGGGCCGCGCGGATTTTATAGCGAACGCGTGGCCCGCGGCGAAACGCGGGTGGGAGGCGGTTGCGGCTGAGGCTGCGGCGATTAGTGCGATAAAAATGAATGGGGTGATTCGTCGTCGCATCGGCAACTGGCTCCTTTGAAATAGTTGAATACTCTAGCTGGCGCGGCGTGAGGTTTACAAGCGCGGTGAGATTACGAAGTTGTTACAGAGACGCACGGTTTGGCGGACAGGCTATTGTCGGGGGCGGACGAGGATTTAGCGCGAGCGAGGATTTGGCGTGAGCGAGTGGGGCATGCGAGAATGGCGGTGCGAACGCGACGGGTGAACAAAATTATGGATGAGAGACAGTTCTACGACGAGAAGGAAGAGACGAAGCAGATTCCGCTCGTGTGCCCGCATTGTCGGCAGGAGGGTACATTTCCAGTGCGCTGGATGGTCCGGACGAAGAAGGCGCAGCCGCCGCGCGGCGGGAACGAAGAGGATCGGGCGAAATTCGCGAAGGCGCGCTCGTACATGGTGCGCATAGATAATCTGGTGGCGTGCCGGAACATCAAGTGCCGCAAGCGATTCGATTTGACGGGGCAGACGGTTTTCTTGATTTAGGTTTTTAGATTTCCGGATACATTTCGAAGAATGCGTCGAGAGACTGGCGAAGCGTTTTTTCGATTTCTTCTTTGCTGCCTTCGATTAGATGCATCGTGACGCGGCCAGCGCGGCCGTTCTTCAGTTTCACATTGGCTTCGCTTACTTCGTCCAATTCCTCCGCGGGGAATAAGCGCATTCCGTAAACGAGCGCGAGCTTTGCCATTTGAATTCTCTCCTTGGTCGGTCATCACGAATTCTACACGCTTTTTAATACTCAGTACTTACGCTAACAGTAATTAAGGTAATTCTTTGCTTGGCGGACCGATAGGCTTATGCTTGGGGCATCTCTCGGCCTGTAGAGGGCATCCCTTGGATAGCTTGATTCGGAGGTCGCTCATGAGGAATCTTCGCTTCTCGTTGCGAGGCGCTGTGCTTGCGGGGATGGGGCTGGCGTTCGCGATTCCTGTGGTCGCGCAGCAGGAAGGGCCCATGCAGCCCATAGAGAGGCAGGCGCCCGCACCGCCGGCGAACGCTCCGGCGCCGCCGGTGACGCCGCCTCCTCCTCCGATTGCATCCGGGACGCCTTCGGATCCTAATGCTCCGGCTTCGGGTGCTTCGTCACCCACCGCGCCCGCGAGTGCAGCTTCTGCCGCTCCGAAGCCGGGAAGCATTGTGGAAGTTCCCATCGGAACGAGCCTTCCGTTGGTGCTGCACAACGGAATTTCGACGCACAGCGCAAAAGTGGGCGATCCGGTCTATTTCGAAACCCTTTTTCCAATCATGATCGCCGGTCGCGTGGTGATTCCTGCAGGCTCCTATGTGAGTGGCGAAGTGACGGAAACGAAGCGGGCGGGGCGGGTAAAAGGCCGCGCGGAGTTGATGATCAAGCTGAACACCCTGATTCTAACCAACGGCTATATGGTGAATCTGAACGCCGTGCCGCGTAGCGCCGGCACTGGCGGGGGCGAGAAGGTGGACAACGAAGGCAAGGTGGTCGGCGATTCCAATAAGGCAGGAGATGTCGGCACAGTTGCGAAGACCACGGCGGCCGGTGCGGGAATCGGCGGCCTTGCTACTCAAGGCGCCAAGGGAGTGGGAATCGGAGCAGGCGTCGGAGCGGCCGCCGGGCTGATGGCAGTGCTGCTCACTCGTGGCCCGGACGCAGAATTGCCGCGCGGCACCACTGTTGATGTGACGTTGAATCGCCCGATTCTCTTGGATGCAGAGAAGGACCAGTTTAGCGGTCCGGGCCAAGCTTCCACTCTGGCGGGGCCACAAAACCGCGAGTCGCAACACGGTAAAATCTTTTAATCTGAAGCGGCGGCGGATGGTCTTAAGAAACCGTCTTCGCGGTTTTTGCGGAGCGGGGTTTTGCGTCGCTGAAGCGGAGTGGCGAAAAACGTTCCGTGTCGAGTTCCGGTTTCCCACCCAGAATCCACCTACTCAAAAGCTTCGCAGTGCCCGGCGCAAGAAGAATTCCGTTTCGATAATGCCCAGTGGCGATATAAAGACCGCGGATGTCGGTCGGACCAAGAATTGGCAGATGGTCTGGAGTTCCGGGGCGCAATCCCGCCCAGGCGTCGACCAGTTGTGCGTTGGCGAACGTGGGCGCAAGTTCGAGAACCCCATCAAGAATTTTTCGAACGCCGGCAGGAGTCACATGTTTTTCGAAGCCGGCGTCTTCCAAGGTGCTTCCCGCGATAATCCGGCCATTGGGGCGCGGCACAAGATAGGCTTTGCTGGACCGCAGCGTCCTTCCCAGCTGTACATTTTTCGATTCGAGTGCGAGTAGTTGTCCGCGGATCGGACGAGCCGGCGCATAACGGCCGAGCCAATCGATGGCTCCTGAGAAACAACCTGCCGCGACGACAACGCTCTTGGCGGAGATATTCGTGCCGTGCGTCACAGCACCCGTACAATGATTTCCGTCGAGCATGATACTGTCCACCGGAGAATCAGCGTGAACTTCGACTCCGCGAACTCCTGCCGCTGCCAGCAGCGCGTCCATTAACATTCTGGGATCGAGAGTTGCTTCCTGCGGAAGCCACGCAGCCGCACGGACCGCAAGCCCAAGAGCGGGTTCTGCCTTTCTTGCTACGTCTGCGGCAACTGGTTCGATAGCGAGTCCCAACGCCAGGTACTCAGCGACCATTTTGTCGCGTTCTGACTCGCCATGGGGCGCCGTGAAAACTTCGATTACGCCTTTACGGGCGAAGGCCGTGGTTTTTCCCGATAATTCCTCGACCGAGGCAATAAATTCGGGGTACAACCGCATCGATTCCTTGGCGAGGGGCACTAGCGGAAGAGCATCCGGCGAATCCGGACCGGGCGATAGCATTCCGGCCGCCGCCCATGATGCTTCGCGTCCCGGTTGTTGGCGATCAAGGACAACGACTCCGAGTTTCTGGGCCGCAAGCTCGAGGGCGATCGAAACGCCGATCACGCCTCCGCCAACAATGATTACATCTGCGACTTTCACGAGATTATCTTAGCAAAACGGTGGGGACGACGCCTCGGACTCGAAAAATGAGTGGAAGAACTTAAAGCGAGTTGACGAGTTCGATTGAGAGGAGACGGGCCTTTTGGGCCAGATTCTTGGCGCGAGCGAGGTCTCCTTCTTTAGCGGCATTGTTCGATTGGTCGCGGAAGTTGCGAATTTTGTCTACCAGATCGGCTTGCTGCGCGTTGAGCCTCTTGCCATCGGTTTGTTTCAGATTTCCTTCCGCGACTCCAATATCCTCGGTGATGCCGCGCTGATAATTTGCCTTTTCGTTGTCAGTGAGTTGGGGCGAGATCTGCGGCGCGCGTGGGCGAGCGCGATCTTCTGCGACGGACGGCGATTCGGGTTCGGGCGCGGGTTTTTGAGGTCTTGGCGCTGGCTTCGGCGCTGGCGTAATGATTGGCGGCGGTGTGCCGGACGCAACTGGAATGTCCGGCGCCGGTGTTTGAGAGGCAACGGGCGGCATCGCGGTGGTGTCCGGGGCGGTGGTCGAAGGCGGCGGAGTTTCAACCGCTGTTTTTGCCGGGGGGGCAGTGACGGGAGCAGCGGCTTGGACCTTTTTTTCGCCACACCCGATGCAGAGGAGCGAAATTCCGCTCGCAAACAACGCAAGGAGGGCTCGAGCGTTGGTATTACGGCTGGGCATTTATCTTTTTATCTTCTGCAAAGGGCGTGCTGAAATCGCGAACCTTTCCGGGAAGCATATCAATGGAGTGAGCCAGGGGTAACTCGACCCGGAAGGTGGTTCCGCGCCCTACCTCCGACTCAAATTCTATCTGACCGTTATGCAATTGCACAAATCGAAACGTATTGGCCAGTCCGATGCCGGAACCACCGGGCCGCGTGGTAAAAAACAGCTGGAATATCTTCTTCTGGTCCTCTGGCGAGATTCCTTTACCGGAATCAGCCACGGAAATGATCGCGGTCTCGCCGCTTCGTCGCAAAGCCAGCGTGATGCGACCGCCCTTGGGCGTAAATTCCGACGCATTCAACAAAAGATTCAGTACCGCCTGGTGAATCAACTGCTGGTCAATCATCAGGCTGGGAAATTCGGACGGCAAATCCACGCGCAGATCCACGCCCGCCCGTGAAATGGAAGGCTTCGCCGCGTCAATCACGTCCTGAAGCAGAGGCCGAATGTCAGCTTCCTCGAGTTTCATTTCCACTGGCTTGGTGAAGTTCAAGAAGGTTTTCACCGCGCGATCCAACCGGTCGATTTCAGTGTCGAGCATTTTCACCGCTTGCTGCGGCTCAGGATCGGTCGGCATGTTCGCCTTCAGCACCTCAAGCCAGAGCCGCATTGAGTTGAGCGGATTCTTCACCTCGTGCGCGACGCCGGCGGTGACGCGCCCCAACGCAGCGAGCCGCTCGGAAACCTGCAGCTGATTGCCGATGCGCTCGAGTGATTCCACGTCCCGCAAAGTTACCAGCGTGCCCATGCGCGCGCCATGTTCCCGAATCACCTGGGCGCTCAAGCCGATCCGGTTCGGTCCAGGGCCCGCCTCGTAAGTAAGCTCTGCGCCTTCCACCGGCTCGATTTCATCTTCTTTGATGCGCAAAACGCTTCGAATGGCGTTATCCGGCGGGAAAATTTCGCTCACGCGGCGTCCCCGAAGTTCCGCGGCGCGCCCTCCAAGAAATTTTTCCACGGAAGGGCTCACGAGCACTGCCCGGCCCTCAGCATTAAAGAGCAGCAAACCATCTTCGAGCCCGCCCATCACCTGATCGAGATTCTCGCGCAGGGTGCTGAAAATTTCGCGCACGTCGCGCAACTGCTTTCCGATGCCGACGATTTTCTCGCTCACCTTGCCGAGTTCATCGGTGCGTTCCATGGGCTCGAAATCGAATTCGCCTGCCGAGATGCGGTCCAATTGAGCCGAGATACGATCGATCGGCGCGAGCGAAATGCGAGCGACGAGAAAAGCAAGAAAAGTGGAAAGAAGCACGGATCCGAGCGCGTAGTAGCCGGCTTTTTCAAGGCTTGGCGAAATTTCATTGCGTATGAGTGCCGATGAAAGGCCGATTCGAACATCGCCAAATTTCGACTGCCCCACCAGGTTGAAAGGAAGAGAATATTCGTACACCTGGGGGGGGCCATAGAGCGTGCGCAACGCCTGAAAAAAACCTTGATCGTGGACAAGCGAACGCACGGTCGGGCGCTGAGCGATTTTTTGTCCGCGCAGACCGGAATCGCTTGAGATGAGTACGATGCCGTCGCGGTCGGTGATCGTAATTTCGTAGATGGATTTTGTATATCCCACAGCCGATTCCATCAGGGAATTGAGCGTGCTGCTGTTGTCGAGAGCGTGATGGACATACTCGCGCAGATCAGCAGCGCTCGACGAGGCAGGTGTTTCCCCGCGCTCAGCGGCATCCGAGAGCGCATTCTGGGAGGCAAGAAAGACCTGCTGCGCAACGAAACTGGCGCGGTCCTCCGACTGCCGCAAGACCTGCTTGGTGAGTTGCCCGAGGTAGAGGCCCGAAACCACTGCAACCACCGCCAGGACGAGCAGCGAAATCGCCAGCGTGAACTTCGTTTTAAGGCTGAGCCGCATCTTGCCGCCCTGCCTCGTATTCTTTCAACTTATTGTGGAGGGTCTTTAAGCTTATACCGAGCAGGTCCGCCGCGCGCGTCTTGTTCTGATTCGTGGCGGCCAACGTCTGGAGAATTAATTCGCGTTCCACCGCATCAACGGTGGTGCCGATCGGGAATCGCAGCCCGCCGAGACCGGAAACCATCGTCGCAGCCGTGCGCCCGAAATCGGAGGGAAGATGCTGGCGCGTGATGGTGCCTCGATCAGAGGCAATTGCGGAGCGTTCCAGCACGTTGCGCAATTCGCGCACGTTGCCGGGCCAGGGGTAGGACTTGAACATTTCCATCACGTCGGCGCCGATACCGGATACGTTTTTTCCGTGCTTTTCCGAAATTTCGGCGAGCAGGCGCTCGACGAGAGGCTGTAGATCTTCCTTGTGTTCACGGAGCGGCGGCAGGTGAATGTGAAACACGTTCAACCGGAAATAGAGATCGCGGCGTAGTTGGCCGTCAGCCACCGCCTGTTCGGGGTTTTTATTGGTGGCGGCGAGAACGCGCACATCTACCGGCGTTTCCACTTTGCTGCCGAGTCGCCGGACTTTGTGGTCTTCGAGCACGCGGAGAAGCTTCGCTTGTGTGGGCGCAGGCATTTCGCCGATTTCGTCCAGCAACAGCGTTCCGCCCTCGGCCAGTTCGAAGCATCCGATGCGGCGTTCTGCGGCGCCGGTGAACGCGCCTTTTTCGTGGCCGAAAATTTCGCTTTCCATCAGCGACTCGGGAATTGCGGAGCAGTTGATCGCGACGAAGGGCTTGTCGACGCGAGGAGAAAGCATGTGAATTGAGCGCGCGACCATTTCCTTGCCGGAGCCGGTCTCCCCGGTGATCAGCACGGAAGCTGTGGAAGGCGCTGCGATTTCCACCTGATGCATCACGTCGCGCATTTCTCGCGATGCGCCGACGAGAACGCCGAGCCTTCCCGCATCGCGCAATTCTTTTGTGAGTGAGGCGACTTGTTTCTGGCTCCGCACGCGCTCGAACGCGCGGTCGAGCAAGGCTCGCAGTACCGGGAAAATTAGCGGTTTCTCGATATACCAGTAGGCGCCGGCCTCGATGGCTTCTACCACGCGTTCGTTGGTGCCGCGGCCGGTGATGATGATGGCGGGGATGTGTTGAATTTCATCGTTCAGTTGACGGAGCAACTCGAGCCCGTTCATCCCGGGGAGTTCGACATCAACCAGGATCACATTGGGAGCGAATTCTGGGAACTTCGCGAGAGCTTCTTCGCCGCTGGCAACTCCCAGAACCTCGAAGTTCAATTTGCGAAGGTTGGCTTCGTAACCCTTCCTGGCGTTGTCTTCGTCTTCGACAATCAGTATGCGTTGCGATTGATTCTCTGGTGGCATCGTTCAATCGAGCCTACCAGCAGTTTCGCGGAAATCCAAGCGGACGCGCGACAGGCGCAACGATTTTGGCGTAATGATTGTCACGTACTTGAAATGAATGGACACAAACTTCCGGCTCATCAGCGTTTGACAGCTTGCCAAACGGCAAAATGAGTTTTTGCGTCGTTAGCGAGCTTTACGTACGACCGGCGCGAAGAGGTCGCTCGAGAACAAGCTCCAGCTTGGTGCCCTTCTCGAGAGTGAATTCCTGGCCGAGTCCGTAAGCGACCATGAAGGCCTGCGCGGCAGCCGTGGCGGCGGCCATTGCAGTTTCCTTCTCTTTACCGCTGGCCATGCCTGTGGCAGCGGCTCCCGCCATTGCGCCCACCATCGCGGCTTTCATAGCTTCGTCGCGATTCACGGACGCGGCTTGAATTTCACCTTCGCGGTCGTGCAGCACGTGCACTGAGTGAACGCCCGGGGCGTCAATCAATTGAGCGACAAAGGGCCGCCAGCCGTGCCGCGTCTGGATGTCGTCAAAAGTCAGCCACATGCGCGCACGTCCCGTGTCGCCGGCTGCGTGCACCCTATCGATATGGCCGCGGATGTGAACGCCCTGCGGAATCACTTCTCCCTCTGCTGTTGTAATCGGCTCGAGGGTAGTGGCGATGAACTGCCTGCCAGCCTTGTCGTGTTTGCTGTTGAGGCTATCTTCTAGTCCGATCAGCAGACGCGGACCCTCGGGAATCGGCGGCCTCTCGACCACTCGATTTTGCGAATGGTTGTGAGTCTTTCGCGCGGGCCTTGCGGGTGGAGGTGCTTGATTGTTGTCCGCTCGGCCAGACTGTGAATCGACGGACGGATCAGATTGCTGCTCGCTTTGCTGAGCGCCTTGCTGGTCGTTTTGCTGGTCGTGCTGCTGGCTGCCTGCGAATGCGGGGTATCCGGCTGCGGCGAAAAAAGCCACGGCAGCCAGAAGCATTTTTGCGAACTTCATATGCTTCTCCTTAATTATTTGGCTTGCCGCCTTCGCCGGGAAGGGAAGACGTTCGAACGCATTATACACGAGATGGCTGCAACCGAGTACCGGTCAATCCAAACATCGCGACGCCTGCCACCGGCCTGAAGGTGAGAAATATTTGTTCTTGTATTAGGAAGCCGTGAACTATAATCCGCCCCGATACGGCGGCTTGTTCTTGTTGGTTCCCAGGTCTAAATAATTTGGTCTTACAGGTTGTGGCGTTTGGTGCGGACGCATCTACACCGCAACGCTTGCCGCCCTCATTTCGCTGCCGAAGACTTAACAACGTAAGGCCGGCAATCTTAGGAGGAGGAGTTGATGAGAATCCTGAGGGACATGGGGCTGACGTTCTTTCTGGCGCTCTTCCTAATTTCGAGCTCCTTTGCCGATGATGCCAAGAAGGCGGGAACTGACAAGAAGGAGCAGCCAGCCGCCGATAGCAGCTCGACCCCCGGCTCGAAATCCGACGCTGCGACCGCATCGGCTTCGCCTGCCGAGCCCAAACCTGCCGCGAAACCGGCAAAGCCTGCTGCGCCGCCGCAGCGGTCCCGACCTGAGGACAGTTCCGAGCAAGTTCCCAAGTACGTTCCAATGCCGGCTCTCGACGGTAATCCCGGCCTGTTCACTCTTGAAACCGGCGACACGCTTCCGGCGGGCGCTGTGGATCTCTCGATCGGCGTCAATAAATTCTCGCGCATGCCGGGCAATATCACGGTGTTGCAGACCGTGCCTGCCTTCGGCATGGGCTTCAACCGTTGGTTCTCCGTCTTCTTCCAGATCGCCGCTGATGAGCATATTCATGTGGATCAGCCGTCGCAGTTGAGCTTAAGTAATGCGACGCTCGGCTTCCCGCAATATCGAAATACGATTTACCGGTCAATTCTTCCGGGAACCGGCATCGCGCCGGCTTATGTGGAGGACTTTCCGTTTGCGTCGCACAATGGTGGCGGCGTGGGTGAGCTGGACCTGGGCTTCAAGATCGGTTTGCTGTCGGAAAAGCGCGGCAAACCTTTCAGCCTGTCTCTTCGCAATGACTTCTTTATTCCTACCTCATCAGGACTCAGCGACCTGCTCCGAAATGAGGTTCAGTACGGGCGATTCAACTACGGAATTGGGCTTGAGGCCAGCAAGACGATCTTGCACAACAGCATGCTTATCACTTTGAATTGGTCGTATCGCTACCGCCCCGGCGAGAAGTTCTCGACGATCGATCTGCTGAATTTGCCCGGTCCGCCAACGGCTCCAACGCCAATTTCGCCTGCCGTGCTGAATCTCTCCGACGAAATGGGCGTGGGTGCAGGCATGCTTGTCTTCCCGGGCAAGCGTTTTCAGATCATAACGGAATACACCGGACTGATTTACGTGCGCAGCGGTATTCAAAATACAACTTTTGGCGGTCGCGACCCCGTCGACACCACCACCGGCATCCGCTTCTATCCCGTCAGGAGAATCGCACTGGACGTTGGCTATCGCTATTCGCTCAGCTTGCTGAACCATCAGGATCGCAACGGCTTCATCGTCAAGCTCGCGGGAGCATACTGGCCGGAAAAACCGCGCGAACCGGATCAACTGACTTCTTCTTGCTCGGCCGATAAATCATCGGTCGTAGAAGGTTCGAATGCGGCAGTGCAAACCACAGCTACCGCCACCGATTCGTGGGGCCATCCGCTCACCTACACATGGACCGCGAACGACGGTAAAATTACGAACGGCACGAGTCCCTATGCGCGATGGGATTCCGAAGGCGCTGCACCGGGAACTTACACGCTTTCTCTACACGTCGATGACGGGGCAGGCAAGACGTCGAGTTGCTCGACCAATGTGCGGGTCGACCCCAAGCCGAAGCCTCCCGCACCTACGATGTCATGCTCTGCGGATCGCTCTTCGGTCGCAGCGGGCGAGCGGGCGCAAATCACGGCAACTGTGAACGATCAATCGAACACGGCGTTGCGGTACAGCTGGCAGGCGAATGGCGGCCAGCTTGTCGGCGCCATGGAATCCAGCCCGACCGTGCAATTCGACACTTCTGGTCTTGCTCCCGGCACTTATACGGTGACCGGAAGAGTTGAGAACGGTGCCGGCGGAGCAGCTGATTGCTCCACGTCCGTGACGGTGCAACAGCCGCCGGCTCCGCCGCAGGCAAGCAAGATCAGTGACTGCTCGTTCAGGCCGGGAAGCGCGCGAGCGGATAATGTCTGCAAGCGCGTGCTCGACGACGCAGCGGTACGGTTGCAGAGCGACCCGAAAGCGAAAGTCGTTCTCGTGGGATTTGCCGATCCGAAAGAGCCGGGTTCCGCAAAGCTCGCTTCGCGTCGCGCGGACGAAGCGAAAAAGTATCTTGCCGGCAAGCAGGGGATCGACGGGGCGCGCGTGGATGTGCGCTCGTCAACCGGCACTGCCGGAGCCGGCAAAGAAAATCGGCGCGTCGATGTGGTGTTGGTGCCAGACGGCGCGACTTACTGATTGAAGCGCTGAGGGAGAAGGAAGGCGCTGGACGTTGGGGGACTTGGGAAAGGCGCGGCTACCTACCGCCGCTCCGGATCTGTTTCGGTTGATTCGCGGCCCGCATTCGTCTCAGCAACAGCTGCCATGACGGCACGTTTTCACCCTTTCCACTGTCCGCGGCGTAGCCTGTCCATTCTCTTCGTATTTTTGCTTTTTCTTAGCGTGACGGTCGCAGCTGGCACCGCGAAATCTCAAACATGGAAGCCTCTCGGGCCGGACGGCGGCGACGTACGCACGCTCGCGAGCGATCCTTCACGGCCAAACTTCGTTTACCTTGGGACCACCGACGGCCACGTCTTCGGCTCCGAGGATGGCGGCCGGCACTGGCAGCTTCTCGGGCTGGCAGGGGCCGCGCACAACGCCATCGTGACGGCGATCCTCGTTGACCCACGAAACTCCGATCTTCTCTTTGCTTCCATTTGGACCCGCGAAAAAGAGGGCGAAGGCGGCGGAATCTATCGCAGCACCGATCGGGGACGATCGTGGCAGCCTGCCGGTCTCGTCGGCCATGCTGTGCGTGCTTTTGTGACAGCGCCGTCTGATCCCGATAGTCTGGTGGCCGGAGCGCTCGATGGAGTGTTCCGCTCGCGCGATGCCGGTAAAAATTGGGAGACGATCACGCCCGCGAATGATCCCGAACTCCGGAACTTTGATTCGCTCGCCATCGACCCGCAGGACCCGGAGATCATCTACGCCGGGACGTTTCATCTTCCGTGGAAAACCGTTGACGGTGGCCGCGACTGGGCCGCGATTCACGAAGGCATGATTGACGATTCCGATGTGCTCAGCCTGGCGGTGAACCCATCGAATCAGGAGGAGGTTTTCGCCAGCGCATGCTCGGGTATTTATCGCAGCGATGATGCCGGTGCGCATTGGAAACGGATTCAAGGGATCCCTGATTCGTCGAAACGAACACTCGTGATCCGATTCGATCCGCGCGAGACGAGCACGCTCTATGCCGGCACCACCGACGGGCTCTGGAAATCAACGGAAGGCGGCGCGCGATGGCGACGTGTATCGCCGAGCAATTGGATCGTTAACGCGCTTGCAGTTCTCCCAGCGACCGATGCACTGAAGTCCGATGAACGCACGGCTCCTGAGCAAAGCTACGCTCACGTCTTGATTGGCACCGAGCAGCAGGGTGTTATGGTGAGCGACGGCTCGACGGACAATTTCGAGGCGGCGAATGAAGGTTTCGATCATCGGCGCGTTGTTTCACTCGTGTTGGACCGCGAAAATCCAAACCGCCTGGGGGCCGTGCTGGCGAATGCTTCCGATGCAGTCGTGGTATCGGACGATGCCGGTGAGACGTGGGCGCCGCTCGGGTTCGATTTGACGCCTGCATCCGTGCGGCGGGTTTTCTCAACGCCTACGGGCTGGTACGCCGCAGTTGCGTCGGGCGGACTGGTGCGCCTGGATATAAAGAGTGGTCGATGGGTCCGCGAGGGTCTGGTCACTGAAGGCACAGTGAGCACCTCAAGTGCGGCGCGTGTAAAGCCTGCCGCGACACCCGTGTTCAGTGCGGTGGTCAATGATTTGACGTTCAGCGATGCAGCGTGGTTTGCAGCTACCGAAGAGGGGCTCTTCAAGTCGAGCGATGCGGGACGATCCTGGTCGCGACTATCCTTTTCGTCGCTCCCATTGCCGGTGAATTCCGTTCGCGTTTCTCAAGACGGCGCCGAAATCCGCATCGTTTCGTCGCACGGCATGGTGTTTTCTGACGATGCAGGCCGCTCCTGGCAATGGCACGATCTTCCGCTCGAATCCTACGGTGCGCTTCGGCTGGAACTCGCAGACGACTCAACGCTTTTAGTCACTTCTCCCGCCGGCCTCTACATTTCCCGTGATGATGGGGCGACGTGGACCAAAGCCCAGTCCGGCCTCCCTGCTTCAGCGGTTAGCGATCTGCTTGTCCGCCCCGAGTTTTGGGTAGTTTCCTCAGAAAAGGGCGGCCTCTATATTTCCCGCGATCAAGGAGCGAATTGGTCGCGTATCGAAAGCCCCTCCAGGTCAGCCCACGCCGATTATTTTCCAGTTCTTGAAGCAGACCCCGCTGCCAATCGCATTTATGCAGGTTCGGCGAACGAGAGTTTGTACGTGATTGAGATGGCGAGGCCTTCGGTCCTGGCCGCACGCTTGGGTTCTGGTCACCGGCCGTAGAGTCGTCGAGGACCAATTCCGCAGTCTGGTTTCAAATCGGGATAAGTACGTATCCCAATCCTGCATCCCCAATGCGTTCAAAGACTTAGTTGCCATCCGTATCTTTACGGACTTGTATGTTGACCTCTTTTGGAACTACATTCCACGCCAGGAACCGGGCGAGAGTTGTCTAACACCTGAGTTCAGAGCACCGCTGAGAAGTTCCTATTTGGTGTTCCCCGTGCTTTCTGAATCCGGAACGGGAATTGGCGAAGGGGGTCATGCTGATGGCGAGTGGAATTGAAACTGTTTTTACGGCCGAACGAGCGATGGCGGCGACGGTCCTCATCGTGGACGATGAAAACACCACTCGCGAGCTTTGCCGCGACATCGTTGTCGAATCGGGTTTGCGCACGCGCACGGCGTCTACGACCGAGCAGGCACTCGAAATTCTCGAGCAGTACCCCGTGGACATCGTAATCACTGATCTGCGTGTGCCGGAAATCGGCGGACTCGAATTGCTGAAGCGGGTGCGCGAGACGCATCCCCAAACGCCGGTGATTGTGCTTACGCAATACGGGACGATCGAAAGTGCGGTGGAAGCGACGCGAAACGGGGCCGCCGATTACGTTACCAAGCCGTTCCACATACCAGAGTTGCGAACGAAGCTCGACCGTGTGGTGCGCTCGCTCGAACTCGACCAGGAAAATCGCGTCCTGCGGGAGCAGCTTCGAACACGCCCCGGTTTTGCGGGATTGATTGGCCTATCGCCGAAGATGCAACGGGTGTACAGGTTGATCGAGAAAGTGAGCCAGCACAATTATCCGGTATTGATTCTCGGAGAGAGCGGAACCGGCAAAGAACTGGTGGCGCACTCCATCCATTTTTCAGGGACGCGCAGCAGCCGGCCATTCGCTCCGGTAGATTGTTCCTCGTTTGTTCCCACGTCGATTGAATCGGAACTATTCGGGTACGTAAAGGGAGCCTTCACCGGCGCAAATCAAACCAAGCGCGGGCTGATGGAAGCCGCCGGCAACGGAACGCTGTTTCTCGATGAAATCGGCGATCTGCCCATCGACCTGCAAGCGAAGCTTTTGCGTGCACTCCAGGAAAAGGAAGTGCGGCCTGTGGGCTCGACCGATCGAATCCCGATTTCCGTGCGCGTGATTGCGGCAACGAATCGCGACCTGGATGAGGCTGTCCGCCAGGGCAAATTCAGGCAGGATCTTTTCTTCCGGCTCAACGTGGTTCAGATCAAGTTGCCGCCGTTGCGCGAACGCAAGGGCGACATCCCGCTTCTCGTCAATTCGTTCCTGGAAAAATTCAGCGATACGGACGCCCCCGCCCGCACGATCTCGGAGGACGCAATGACACGGCTCATGGCCTATGACTGGCCGGGGAACGTTCGCGAGCTCGAAAACGCGATCGAGCGGGCGGTAGCCCTGGGATCGAGTTCGCTATTGCATGTGGGCGACTTGCCCTCAAATCTCCAGTACGGCTCCAGCGAAAGATTGCCTCAGAATGACGTGCTTCTCCCACTCGATGAACTCGAGCGCCGCGCGATCATGCGCGCGTTGCGCGAGTCGGGCGGCGACAAGCTCGCTGCTGCACGGCTGCTGGGAATCGGGAAAACCACTCTATACCGCAAGTTGAAGCAGTACGATGCGCAAGCACATCTTCGGAACTGATTTCCTTTTTGCCCGCCGGTTTTGCTAGCTGTTCAGATGCTGTGGCCAGGATTTCGTGCGCCAAGCTGTTCTAGCGACGTGCGACCCAAACCCTAGAGCATTTCCGTTAGTAATTCTCAAATAGGGATGCTCGCGCGGGTTTGTTTCGGATCGGGAATATTCTTCGCCGCAGTTTCACTTCCGCATACCGGACATCGTTGAAAACATTCCAATTAAATCTTCATGAACATGGCCGGCGCTGTGCATTGGAAAAGGCATGCCGGCCATCCGAAATGTCCCTGTCTATGTCTATGAACGCCCAATCCGAGTCGTTCGACGCACCCTCGAATATGCCTTTGCGATAAGCGTAGCGCTCTTGTGTAGTTACTGGATTGTGCAGGCACGCTGGTAGGGGCGAGATGCCGAAACGCCTGAACTCCAGCCTCACCGGCAGCTTGCTCACGGCCGAGAGAAGCATTCCCTCAACTCCTCGCTCTGAAATGATGCAACTTCTCGATGGCGCGGCATTCAGCGCCGTTTTTGAATCGAGCGGCGAAGCACTCATTGTGCTGGATTCACTGGGAACGGTACGACGCGCGAATCGCCGTTCGAGAGAAATGCTGAGGTTCACGGAAGCCCGCGAACGGCAAAAGAGCCTGGCCGACCTGATATCGGCTCCGTCGGAATCAGATTTGCTCTCGTGGTGTCGACGGTCGGTCGCCTCTGTTGAATCCAAAGCTCGCGAGACCGCGCACGGGCTCGATGGAGCGTTTGCCAACGGTTTCCCCGCACGTTTTACGTTGCGCAGCGTGCTGCCGGGCTCAGGACATCTTTTG
>Ga0307479_10001330_pt1 | contig 22477 bp, 18 predicted proteins | sample atmos_gasesECM4C_FD_203743 | JGI IMG/M metagenome (GOLD analysis project Ga0307479, IMG submission 203743) | Hardwood forest soil microbial communities from Morgan-Monroe State Forest, Indiana, United States - atmos_gasesECM4C_515 | ecosystem: Environmental > Terrestrial > Soil > Temperate...
GCGCGATACTGCCTTCGAGCGTACGCGTCTGTGATTTTTGCGACTCATCCATTACTGCGGATCCTTCTTCATTTGAGGAACTCTCCGGGTCCCGCACGCCTGGAAATCTTGCTCTAAGGACCGACCTCGGCCAGGAAGCTGCGTGGCGGGGAGAGCTCGCGTATCGTCTCGAAGCCTACCGCGTGCGCCGGCGCAAGCTGGCGCGAAATTCGGGACAGTCAAAGCTTCCTTTTGAGAATTCAAGCGAAGATTCTCCCGCGCGTTCTCTCCTGAGCGTCGCCGAGCCTCCTCCCGAAGACCAATTTTCCTTCACCATTGCAATTGGCCGCTGCGCTCCCAAACGGGAAGACACGCGTATGCTCATCGATGTCTCGCTTCCCCCGGCGACGAATTCAGTTGCTCCCGACTTGCCCTCCCTGTCCGTGCCTGCACCGCAGCCTGGGCTGTATCCAGCGGCCTCGCTTGACGAACGCCGCCTGGCGGCGCTCACCGACGCAGCTTGCTTATTGTTCGCATACGGCGGCTTTCTAGCGCTCTTTGGCTCGCTGGGCGGGCAGTTTACGCTCAGCAAACTCACCACGGCCATTTACATAACAACCTTCGCTATCGTTTACCTGCAATATTTTTCGCTCTTCACCATCTTCGGCGGCACCACGCCCGGCATGATGCTCCGCGGCCTCCAGGTCGTCAGCTTTTCCGGTGAACCTCCAACGCCGCGGCAGATGTTTTTTCGCAGTGCGGGTTATGTGCTGTCCGCCGGCACATTTTTCCTGGGCTTCCTGTGGGCAATGTGGGATGAAGACGCGCTCACCTGGCACGATCGTATCTCACGTACTTACCTGAGTTCCGCGGAGACTCTTGCGGACCTCGAAGCGCATGGCGTTGCGCACAGCCGATGAAATTTCCGGATTACCCGGGAGGAAGTGAGCGCCCGCGGGACTCCTAGGCGCAGGTACTACGTGCGATACCTACGATGGCCTGAATACTGCGTTCCACGTCCTTTTCGTTCGTCATCCAGGATGAAACGCTGATCCGCATGGCCGTCTTGCCCTGCCACTCCGTTGGGCCACACCAGCAGGTTCCGTCTTCCTGAACGCGCCGGATCACTTCTCGCGTATTCTCCGCACTGCCAAAGGACACGAGCACCTGATTGAGGACCACCTCGTTGAGCACATCAAACCCTGCCTCGCGCAATCCTTCGGCAAATCGCCTGGCATGCGCGCAGGTGCGTTCGATCAGCACTCGAAGCCCCGAGCGTCCGAGAGACTTCAGCCCAGCCCACAACTCCACGCCCCGCGCCCTTCGCGAAGCTTCCGGAGTGTGGTGCATCGGTTCGCGGTGCGCGCCCGGTTCGAGGTACGCAGCCGTCAGGCTCATTGCCGATCGAAGTGCCAGCGGGTTTCGCACAATTACTATTCCACTGTCGTAGTTTACGTTTGGCCACTTATGCGCATCCGTCGCCCACGAGTCCGCCATCTCGAAGCCTTCGGTAAGATGCTTGTATTTCGGCGAAACGCCAGCCCACAAACCAAACGCGCCGTCCACATGAACCCATGCTCCTTGCTCCTGTGCTCGCGCGCAGATTTCCCTCGCGGGATCGAACGCGCCCGTATTCACATTTCCTGCTTGAATGCACACGATGGTCCTCCCGGAGAGCCTCGGCAGCTTATCAGCGCGCATCCGTCCCTGGCTGTCCGCCTGGACGATCGTTACCCGTTTTCTCCCGAATCCCGCCAAGCTCAAACCCTTCAGAATCGATGCATGCACTTCCTCACCAACGACCACCTCGATAGCAGGCGCCCCAAACATACCGTCGTCCACGACGTTCCACCCCGCTCTTGCGAGCAGGGCAGAGCGTGCCGCCGCCAACGCCGTAAAATTCGCCGTGGTCGCGCAAGTGACCAATCCGCCTTCGCATCCGGGAGGCAGGCCAAGCGCTTCACATACCCACTGGAGGGCAACCTCCTCGAGTTCCGCTGCGACCGGCGACATCACACGCAAGCAGGCATTTTGATCCCACGCGGACGCCAGCCAGTTCGCCGCCATCACCGCGGGCAAAGACCCGCCAATTACAAATCCGAAATAACGCCCTCCCGACGAGGCCACCGTTGCGGGAGATCCTATTTCATCCAGCATCGCCACCACACCCCGCGGATCAGAAGGCTCGGCAGGAAAGGCCTCGCGGAATTTCGCAAGCGCGGCAACGTCTTTCTCTGCGGGCGCAACCCGGCGCTCCCTGATGTCCCGGACATACCTCTGCGCTCTTTCGGCAGCAAGACTCAGAACGTCGTCAGCTGCTGCAGGTTCTTTCGCCGCTATTTCATATGCCATTACGCAACGCCTTTCCCCTTGAATAGCGTCAAGGCCGGCACTCGAAGACACTCACGCGCAAGCACTCCGCCCGGACTCCGGATTTCCAGACTAATCAGTTTGTTGTGGAAGAAAAGTGCCGAATTGTCTCTTACGCGCGCTTCTTGACCACTGCCTCGTCGGATGCGATCTTGCCGTCGCGGATGTAGATAATGCGGTGCGCGTGCTGCGCAATGTCGTTCTCGTGAGTCACCAGGATGATGGTGTTCCCCTGTTTGTGGAGATTTTCAAAAAGCGCCATGATCTCTTCGCCGGTTTTCGAATCCAGGTTCCCGGTGGGCTCGTCTGCCAAAACAATCGAGGGTGAATTCACTAGCGCGCGCGCAATCGCCACGCGCTGCCTTTGTCCCCCGGAGAGCTCGTTGGGCTTGTGGGTCATCCTGTCCATCAAGTCGACGCGTTCCAGGGCTTTTTTCGCCTTCACGATCCGTTCGTCAGCCGGTGTGCCGTTGTAAATCAGCGGCAGCTCGACGTTATGCAGCGCCGTCGCGCGCGGCAGCAGATTAAACGTCTGGAACACGAAGCCGATTTCCTTGTTCCGGATATAGGCCAGTTCGTCGTCGTCGAGATCACTCACCAGCCGCCCAGCCAGCCAGTATTTCCCCGCAGTCGGCGAATCTAGGCAGCCAATCAGGTTCATCAATGTTGACTTGCCGGACCCGGACGGCCCCATGATCGCCACATACTCGCCCTTGCGAATCTCCACGTCCACGCCGCTCAGTGCATGCACCTGCTCGGAACCCATCTCGTAAACCTTCGTGAGTTCCAGCGTCTTTATCACGACTCCCGAAGAAACCAGATCTTCGCGATAGGATTCCGTTGACGGTGTCTCTACGGGCATTCGCTGCTCCCTCGCTGCTCTCTCAACTCTGTTGATCTTCGGGTTTCTTCGGTGTGGTGTTGTCCACCTTCACGTCTGCCTCCGGCTTGAGTGTGCGCAGTGCCTTGTAACTCCCGGTGACGATCTCGTCGCCCGGCCGCAAGCCCTTGGTGATTTCGATGTCCGTCACGCCGCTGATTCCCGTCTCCACGGGCCGGAATATCGCTTTTTTCCCGTTGACCACAAACACGCCTTGCACTTCGTCTTTCTTCGGATCCCCCGGCGCTGCAGGCGGCGGCGCCGCCAGTGTCACGTTGGAGCTGGAATTCTTCTTGGCATTCTTGGAGGCCTCTTCCAGATCCTTGCGCGTCCGTACCGCCAGCGCCTGGATGGGAATCGCCAGCACATTCTTTTTTTCCGCCGTCTTGATCTTTGCCGTCGTCGAAAGCCCCGGCCGCAGATTTTCCGGCGGGCTATCGAGCGTGACCACTACCTTGAAATCCTTGGCTTCCTGCGTGCTCGTTGTGCTCTGTGTCGTTGCCAGCCCCGAACTGCGCAGCACGGCCTGCGAGCCGATCTCCGTCACTTTGCCCTTGAACACTTTTCCGGGCACCGCATCAATGGTCACGTCGGCATCTTGCCCGGTTTTGACGTTCACGATGTCCGTCTCGTCAACTTTTACTTCCGCCGTCACCACGGACATATCCGAGAGCGTCATCAGGAAGCTGCCGTTAGAATTCTGAATTCCAGGCACTACGTATTCACCCAAACGCACGGGAAGATAACTCACGATTCCATTGATTGGCGACGTGTAGGCGGTCTTGTGCAAAATGTCCTGCGTTCGCACCAGCACCGCGCGGCTCTGATTCACCTGCGCCCGCGTTTGTTCGAGCTGTGCCTTCAGCGATTGCACGCGCGCCTTGGACGAATCCACCGCTGCAAACGCTGCATCATAAGACGTCTTGCGCTGATCGAAATCTTGCTTGGGGATCAGTCCACCCTTATACAGCCCCTGCCCGCGCTCCCAATCCAGCTTGGCCTTTTCCAGGTTTGCTTGCTGCGACAAAAGGTCTGACTGCGCCGCTTTGTAACTGGCCTCCGCCGCTTGCACTCCGGACTCCGCGGAATTGGTTGCGGCCGCTTGCGCCTGCACATCTGCGTTTGCCTGGATATTTTCTTGCAGGAGCAGGCGGTCGCCTTTCTTAATATGGTCGCCCTCTTTGACCAGTATCTCCGTGATCCTGCCGAACCCCTGGGCGGTTACGTTGGTGTACGTCGTTGGCTTCACTTCTCCCGATGCCGTCACCTGCGACACCAAACTCTCCTGGGTCGCCACTTTGGCCGTCTGGACCGTCACTACTCCCTTGTTCGCCTGGTTCACTCCGAACCACACTACGCCGCCGAGCAGTGCAGCGCCGCCCACCCCGATTGTCACCTTATGCCACGTCTTCATAATGCGGTTCCCCTTCAATCCATCCCAACCTGCTCGGGAGATCGGCGTCCGGTTCGCCTAGCAACTCAGCCCGGCAGGGACACAATTCTGTATCGCTCTTGTAGTTGCTCTACCTTACATACGCCGATGCGAGTCGAAATGTTTCGCTGCGATTCTCCATGTGAAGGCTTGCCCCGCAGCCCACTCGGCCATGGACGATCGCAGGTATCCTCCTCGCCATTTTAAGTTTAAACCAACGTAAAGGAAAGAAATCCTGTCAGCCCAAAAGGCGCGCCAGCCGGGTTAGACGTTCCATTCGAGTATTCATCGTTTCGATTTGGAAACTGCGCTTTGGGTTGGAAAGCCGGTTTGTTGTCCTGGCGGACGCAATGACGCCTGCAAGCACTCTGCGCTCGTTCGATGCTGTGCTATACTCCGAAAACCGCGCGGGAATATGCTCGCGGGCGCGCCTACGGAGAGGTGGCCGAGAGGCTGAAGGCGGCGGTTTGCTAAACCGTTGTAGGGGCTAAAACCTCTACCGGGGGTTCGAATCCCCCCCTCTCCGCCAGACTTATCTAAAGGCCTTCACTTTTGATCTTTCCGCTCTTAACCGAAGCGACTACTATGCTCCGACGCGGCCATGCGAGCACAATGTCTAGATGCGGTTGGACCGTGCTAATCATTGTGGTATTAGCGGCGGTTTCTGTCCGGTCGCAGCAAACCAACCTTATGCAGCAGCCCACCCAGTCCCATGTAGTGCCGCTGAAGAAATTCCCCATGGACCAGAGGTTTGAGACGGTATCCGGCAACCCCGCGAAATCCGGTGAGCCGTTCGTGATTCGGATTCATGCCGAGGCAGGATACATCATCATGCCTCACATCCATCCAATAGACGAAAACATCGTCGTGGTGAAAGGAAGCTGGGCGGTCGGCATGGGCGACCGCTTCAACCGGCAGGCCCTCGAACCCATGGAGGTCGGCACTTACGCGCTTGTACCCAAGTCTATGGCGCACTTCGCCTTGTCAAAGACAGACACGATCATCCAGGTCCACGGAATCGGGCCTTTTACCACGCATTGGGTTGTGCCGATATATGAGCTTACCGATAAGGGTGTGATGTTGAATACGTCCGCTGCGGAGCCGGGGCGTCCCACGTCAACGAGCCCGCCCGGCTGCTTCGTCTTGAAGCTCGGCGACCGCGTGCGCGGCAGTTACGGCGAAGGTGTTGTCATCGGAGCTCAATGCACTCCCGGCCAACTCACCCAGTATTGGGTCGAAAAGCCAAACGGGGAACGCTTTTGGGCGCAGCGCGATGAATTGAACACGCTATAAGCATTTGTGAAGCGCCACTTTCCCGACTTACAGCTGCACGAGCTCCGCAGCGTCTTAAATTGCAGGGAATTGAGGGAGCGGAGGTAAAGGAGTTGGTGACAATTTTTTACTTTCTCGAAACATACCTCCCATAAAGCTTGGGATCTAGGCCCCTTGTCCACTAACTACTCATTCTAAGGCACTTAGGAGAGCATCCACCCTGCCGTTGACCAGTCTGCTGGCGCCGTTCCGGACTCGGTCAGGCATTGCTTCGAGAGCCTTCTGGGGTAGTCCTACGGAAACCCTTACCAACGTACTACCAAAATTGTAATCCTCCGGTCTCTCAGATTCCAACTCCCCTCACATTGTGGAGCACGCCGCCGACCGCAAGAATGGGACGCCAGCGGTCAAATCTCGATCTGACCGCTCTGGCCGCAAAAAAGCTCATCTGGACGTGGAAAGGAACGATGGCGACCCTGGACATTCCCGATATTCTGGCCGCGCGGCGCAGATCCCGCCAGTGGACGCGCTTGGCCTTTGCGCGGCTGGTTGTCGTGCTCACCATCCCTTTCTCTATCCGTTATTTCTATTGGCGCGTCGGGACAACGATGAATCCCGCGGCCCGTTGGTTTTTCTATCTGTTTCTCACCGTGGAGCTGCTGAATTGTCTGGAAGCACTGCTTTTTTACTTTACTACCTGGAAGCCTGTCCACCATGCCAGGCCGGCTCACTTTCCGGGACGCACCGTAGACATTTTGGTCGCTACGTACGACGAGCCTGTGCTCCTTCTGCGTGAAACTCTGGTATGTGCGGTCAGCGTTCAGTATCCGCACAAAACTTACGTCTTGGACGACGGCAACCGGCCTGAGGTGCGCGCCCTCGCTGCCGAACTCGGCTGCAATTACATCACGCGCGAAAACCGCATCCACGCCAAGGCGGGCAACCTCAACAACGCACTCCAGCAAACCGATGGCGAGTTCATCGTTACTTTGGATGCCGATCACGTTCCCATGCCCGACCTCATCGATCAGTTGGTGGGTTTCTTCGCGGATCCCAAGGTCGCCGCGGTGCAGACGGCGCAGGATTTTTACAATCTCGACTCCTTCCAGCATCTCAGCCAGAGGGAACACCGGCATGCCTGGCAGCAGCAGGAACTCTTCTTCAGCGTGATTCAGCCCGGAAAAGATGGCTACAACGCGGCGTTCTACTGCGGGAGCCCGGCAGTGCTACGCCGCCAGGCGCTCGAGGAAATTCAAGGATTCGCAACAGAGTCCATCACCGAGGACATGCACACCGGTCTGCGGCTGCAGAAAAAGGGCTGGCGAACGATCTATTTCAACCGCACCGTCGCCCGCGGGCTGGCACCGCAAACGTTTACTGGATTCGCCACGCAATGGCAGCGTTGGGGACACGGCGCCATGCAGGTGTTGCGGCAGGAACAGGTTCTGCTCGGCGGGGAACTCACTTTCGGCCAGCGCGTCTGCTATTTTTCTTCCTACTACTACTACTGGATGAGCTTTCAGAAACTCATCTACATGCTCGTTCCTCCGTTCTGCTTGATAACCGGATTATTTCCTCTGGTGGCGGATCCCGCCGTGTTCGCCGCCTATTTCCTACCGTATTTTCTGCTGAACGTCATGGCTTCCTCCGTGTTGCAAGGCGGCCTGGAGAGTTTCACGCTGAGCGAGCAGTACAACATGATGAAGATCCCTCTTCTCATGAAATCCCTTTTCGGGCTGTTCGGTAAGGAGAAGAAATTCTCCGTCACGCCCAAATCCACTGCGGGCGCGGCACATTGGAGCGACGTGGGCTTACAGTTGACTCTCCTGGCAACTTTGGTGGCCGGCGTGGTGGTTGGAGGTTTCCGGCTATTCCGCGCGGACTCTGGCTTTCCTTTCTGGGCCACACTCGTGAATCTGATTTGGGCATTTCTCTACGCGATTCTCTTCTCGCCGGTCGTTTGGCGTGCGATGAATCGCAGGGAGCTGCGTGGCTCGTACCGTTTTCCGAGCCCTTTGGAAATCCCCGTGGTGTACTCGTTTGCCTCGAAGAGCGGGCAGAAAGTATCTGCGCGCGGGTTTGCGCGCAACTTGAACCGCGGAGGGTTTTCGATCACGCAGGCGGGCTCGATTCCCAAGGGAACTCGCCTGGAGGTTGAGCTCAGCCTTCCGGGACGCACCATTCACGCTCAAGCGCAGGTCATTCGTCACCAAGACTATGCGCAAGAAAAAACTATGCGCGTGGCCAATGGCGCGCGGTTTGTCCAGATTGATCCCCTGGACCAGGATGAAATCTCAAAATATCTGTTCTGGGAGGTTGCTCCGCGCCACGGCCAGCAATTGCGCTTGACGCACACGACCCAGACTTTGGAGCCTACCTCTTGAATTACAAGATCGTCTTACGCCAAGCGTTCTTTTCCCTCTTGACGACGTGTGCGCTCGCTGACACAACGGGAGCACAACGCCAGTCGCCTGTGGAGCAAGTGCGGGCAGAAGTTGCTGCCGGCAGATTCGCGCTGGCCGAAGAAGACTACCGCAATGTCCTGCACGTTGATCCGAACGACGCCGCGGCGCTCTCAGGAATGGCCGAGTCCCTCGAAGCCGAAGGCCGCTGGCGCGATGCCATGCCGTATCTTTCCCGGCTCTTAGAAATTCAGCCAGATAATTCCTTGGCGCTCCTCCGGCTTGCCCGCATGAAAAGCTGGCAGAACGATTCGCGGCCCGAATCGCTCACACTATTTGCCCGCGCACTTAAGGCGGACCCGAAGAACGAAGAGATTCTGGTGAGTTACGCAGAAGTTCTTTCCTGGAGCCGCGCTACGCGGCCGCAGGCCCGAAGCTACTACGAACAAGCGCTGCGCCAGAACCCGAGGAACCTTCGCGCCCTCGATGGCGAGGCGCAACTCCTCGCATGGGCTGGAGAATCCGACCGCGCTTTGGAACTTTATGATGAGGTACTCTCCTCCAACCCTTCCGATGTCGGCGCCCTGCGCGGAAAAGCCGAGATTCTCAATTGGCGCGGCCGTCATGAAGAAGCGCGAATCTTGGTCGCACGCGCCATGCTGATCGCACCCGCGGATGAGCGAACCATCACCGAGTTGGCGCGCGCGGATTACGGCCTGCATCATTACGAAGAAGCACAGCACGAGATGGCACGAGTGGGCGCGCCCGGGCCGGAAACGGAAGACCTCCAGCGAGGAATCAGCCAGGCCCTGGGAACATACGTGGAGCTTGGCTACGGCATGCGCCGCAATCGCCAACGGCTCGACTACGATCAATTGGAGTCCTTGGTTTCCACGCGGCTCGGGGCGTCGAACCGCATCGGCCTCCTCTATCAGCCGACTTTTTTCCGCACGCAGCAGCAGGATTTCCATTCGAACTACTTTGGCGCAATGCTGGACTCGGAGCCCTCTGAAAATCTCGCCACGCACGCTGAGTTGGATGGCGAACAATATTTTGGCGCGCCCGCGCAGGCGGACGGAAAGCTCGACGCCAAATACCGCATCCTGCCTTCCTTACAACTCGAAGCCAAGGCCCAACGCGAAATTGTTGACGATTCTTTGCTCTCGACGCGCGGCGAGCTTGCGGGTGGCCTGTTCCTGGGTCAGGTTCGTTCAAACCTTGCGACATTGGGCGGAAGTTATTCGAACCGTGAAAAAAATTACGATGTCTCCCTCTCGTACAGCGACGGCATCTACACCGGCCGCAATCTGGACTCCAATCGGCGATGGAGCCTGGACGCCAACATCGGAAAATCTCTCCACAGCTATCACCCTTACGTGCGCATTGCCTACGGCATCACCTATTTGAGTTTCGATCAAGACGAGGACTTTCAACCCGGCGCCGCTCCTTCCAGAGTCACCGGCGGATACTTCAGCCCCACCAAGTATCTGCTGAACTCCGGGCAGTTCTTCGTTTCGCACGATTTGGGGCGCCGCGTCCGCTGGGACGCCGGAGGCACGCTCGGCGTTCAAAATTCCGAAACGACGTTTTCTTCGTTTTCCTCTGCGCAATTTGCAGCAACATTCTCCGCGCACCTGATTTGGACTGTGAATTCGAAAAATGAATTCCGGACGGGCTACGATTTCCTCGACGTCTACAACGCGTTTCACCGGCATCTGTTCCGGTTTTCGTGGCGGCACTATTTCTAATATGCCCTCGCAAATCCTCCTTCCCCCTCCTCCGGTAGCCGGGGAATCGAGTCACCCGCTGCCGGCGCTGAATTTTGACCCGAAGCGCCGTTCCCGTTTGTCCACTGCAGGGCACTTCTTCGCCAGCTATGGCTGGGTGCTGCTGATCATCCTTGCCGTCGCCTGGTATTTGCGCGCCCGCGACCTGAATTATTCCTCCGCGTTCATGGACGAATCCATTTACGTCGTCTACGGGAGGATGTTTCTCACCGCGCGCTTCGAAGCCCCCCTCGACCATCCCCTGTATTTCAGTTTTGGGTGGTATCTCTGGCCCGTGCTGGCTGCAGCGGCGGACCGCATTGGAGGATTGGCCGGCGTCCGCGAGTTGGCCGCGGCCCTGAGTGTCGTTACGGTGTTGGCCGTATTCGGCCTCGCTCGCCGGCTGTTCTCCCCGGCCGTCGGACTTGCTTCGGGTGCCATTTTCGCGTTCCTTGGCCCTGCCGTTCTCGCTTCACGAATTGCGACCCGCGATGCCGGGGCAATCCCCTTTTTCGCCTTGGGCCTCTGGGCTTACGTCCGTGCGTGGCAAGAAGAAGAAAATCACGCGTGGATTGCGTCCGCGCTCTGCTTCTTTGCTGCTTTTCTCTGCAAATACCTTGTCGCCATCTACTTTCCTTTTCTTGTGCTGCTTGCTCTGCGCAAAGGCAGGCCCGCAGCCCTGCGCTTCGCTTTTCCACTATCCCTCCTTTGCGCGGGCTACGGACTCCTGCACTTCCGCGATCTCTCAGCCTTGTTGAGTTACGCGCGCGCCTACGGCTCGCTCAAGGCGCCTGCGGCCGAGGCTTGGAAAATCTATTTTACGGAGCGCCTCGATTTCTGGATTCTCCTGCTGCTCTCTCTGGCGGCCTGGAAATCGCTCCGCGGCGCGTCCCGGCGCACCATTTCATTGTTGTGGCTTGGCGCAGCCATCCTGCCTTTGTTTCAGCTCTACTCCCGAGCCGACTACGACTACTGGAAGCACGTCAACTACGCCTTTTTGTTCCTGGTTCCCGTCGCGATGCAAGGTCTGCTCTTTGTCCTGCGCAAAATGTCGCGCAGGTTTTCCCCGCTCGCAAGCTACGGCGCCGTCGCCGCTCTGGCGCTAACGCTGGGATGGCATGGCGACGCCTGGAAAACGGACCGCGCCATGTTCTGGCCAAACGTGGAACCCATCGTCGCTTATTTTGATGGCCGCCTCTCCCCCGAAAGCACCGTCCTTACGGACGACACCGTCCTCCGCTACTATCTCCATCCAGCGCTGCGTCAATGGAAAATCACCGATCCATATTATTTCCATTATCAGAATCGAACTGGCGAAGCGGCCTATTCCTCCGCCGTTCGCGATGGCTACTTCGCTTACATCGCTTTCGATGGGGGCATGGATGATGCGGCCCGCCGTTTGCACGACGTCATCCAACCCGAGCAGCTTTCCCATTACCAACTGCGGCTGCATATGCCCGATCCAAACTTGCATCAGGACATCGCGATTTACGAACGCCTCGACCTCCTGAACTCGGCGCCTATCGCCACCAGCCCGCAAATTGAGATACTTTCTCCGGCCAGTCAAAGTGTGGTTAAGACCGCTGGGACAGCCGCTCACGTACAAGCTGTGGCGCAAGGCGCACGCCCGGGCTGGTTCGTGCTGATGGATGTCTTTACGAACCGTTGGTATCCCCAAGGCAGAAAAATTTTCCCGGCAGTATCGAACGGCGCATTTTCGGGAACAGTCGAGCTGGGCGGCCAGGGCAGGCAGCAATGCCATCACCTCGTGCGCGCTCAACTCTATGACGATTTTGGTAAGCGTCAGGCTGTGGCCATGCAATATGGCATCTCGCGAGCGAACGCGGATGGCAGTGCACCAGGTTGTCGCTGATGAACCGAAGGCTCCGATGCCTTACGCATTTGTCTTATTAACTACAGCGGAAAGTTTCGGATTTACGGCAGGTGAAGGATTGAGCGTTATAATGAAGTTGAGCCAACATAGTACCCGGATTGGTACATTTTTACCCTTGGATGGCGTTCCATTTGTCCTCTCCGGAGCGTCTTATAAGGGAATTGTTTCTGGTTAATACAGTTAGCTCTAATCATCGGCTGGCCCTTCGTATGCTTCTTGTTCTTCTATCCGGCCAGGCGCAGAGCCGATCTCGTTAGGTCCGATGTGGAGCTAGGAAGGCAGTTTCGCAATGAGGCGCACGGCGCTCTTGGGCTCAAAGCGAACCCCGTCCCGCGGGTTTAGTCTGGTCGAAGTTGTCATTGCTATGGCTGTGATTCTCCTCCTCTCGGCTATTGCTCTGCCCGCCTTTGTATCTGCCTACAGAACATACGAGCTGACCGACGACGCCACGCAATTCGCCGGATTATTGAAATTCACTCGCGGTGAAGCCATTCGCCTGAATACGAACGTGACTTGCCAGATTCAGCAGACGGCCTCGGTTCCTCCCGTGACCAATATGTGGGCGGATTCGTTGCCAACCCCTCCGGATGGCATTGAGGACCCGGGTGAAAAACAGCTTCTATTTGGCGGCACCGTGAATCTCGTCCCGCCCGCTGCGGTGCCCAATGCGGCAGGCCTGGCCGCCGCGGCCGGCGTTCCAGCGTTGGCCACCGTCCCGCTGGCCAACGGCCCCGTCACTTTTGATCGCCGCGGCGCCGTATTCTTCACTCCCCCAAATCCCCCGCAGGTTTACGCGTTCTATCTCAGCAATCAGAATGATACGAGCGTCGGCGCGCGGGCCGTAATCCTGCTTCCCTCGGGTTCCATACAACTTTGGAAAGCTGACTCCCTCGGAAATTGGATACCGCTCGGCTGACAGAGAGAAATACAATGCAAAACCAAATTCACAAGATTCTAAAGAAACAGCGTGGCTTTACCCTCATTGAACTCCTGGTCGCTATGCTGGTGCTGATGATCGGCCTCGTCGCGGTGGCGCAGCTTGTGCCCATGTCCGTCCGCTTGAACTCCGGCAATCGTGATGACTCCACCGCCATGGCCTTCGCTCAAAGGGAATTGGACGCAATGATCGAGCAGCCCATGATCGCGCTCACGTTTACCGACCCCAACGGATTCGTGTGCAACCTGGGTGATCCTACGCAGCCCAGGGTGCTCGTTGGCAGCCCCGTCCTGATGATCAACAACCGGCCTCAGATCAACTTCGGCGTCGCGCAAGTCCCCGGCTACAGTTTCTTGTATAGGGATCCCAACGATCCCTACGCCATTTGGTACGACGTCCGCTGGGCGGTCATCACCTATTCGAGCGGAGGGAACCCTACCGCGAAACGCTTCATTCTCGGCGCTCTGCGGCGGACGAACAACGCCACCTTTCTGCCTTTAACGCTCGACACCATGGTGGAAAAATGAACCCCCTTAGAACACGCACCGTGCAATCCGGATTCACCCTCATCGAGCTGATGGTCTCCGTGGCCATCTTCCTTCTGATCTGCGGGGCGATATTCGAATTGATGGGAACCACCCAGAATCGCTTCAAAACCGAATCGCAGGTTCTCAATGCATTCGAAGAGGCGCGGTTGGGTCTTGACCAAATTGTCCGCGACGTCAACGATTCGGGTTATCCCCCACAAAATCATTTCTCCGCTACGGTTTCTGCCGCCAACTTCGCGTCCTCGCCGATCGCCTGGGGCCCCAATTACGTGGCCGGCAATCCCTGTCAGATTGGCACCGCAGGTGGCGGGACATGCACAAGCCCCGGCGACTTTGACTTAATCACCGAGGGCGACGTGGACGGCAACGGCGTCGCATGGATTCGTTATCAACTGCCGCCCGGAAGTACAACCCTGCTTCGCGGCGTGACCCCTAAGGCTGCGGGCACCGAGCCCGTCGCAGCCACTTCCGCGGCTGGCGTCATGCTTCCTTACGTCCTCAACGTAATGAACAACGCGCCGCCCGCGCAAATCGCGCAATTCCAGGCCGCTTATCCCGCGATGTTTCCCGGTGGAAATCCGCAGCCTTTGTTCCAATATTGGTGCGATACGTCGAACGGGCAGGTGCTCTGCCAGAACGCCGCAGGCAGCAACTCCCCGGCCAACGTTCGCGATGTGGACATCACCCTGATCGTCATGACGCCCAATACCGACACCCAGACCAATCAGATTCACCTGGTCGAATTGAACGGCCGCGGCCATCGCGTCAACCCGAACCAATAATGGAGACCGTCACGAACAAATTCCGCAAATTCGCACCCCGGCGCTCGGAAGCAGGCGTTGCTCTGCTCATTGCCATGTTCGCCGTGTTGCTGGTGAGTCTCGCCGCCATCTCCTTGCTCCTCTCCGCCGGCACGGAAACCGCTCTTGCGGGCAACTACCGTTCCTCCGCGAGCGCCTACTACGCGGCTTCGGCCGGCCTCGAAGAAGCGCGCGGGCGCCTGCTATCGAAGAATCCCGATTTCTTCAACAACACTTTCGCCAATTTCATCCCCACCACCGGCACTCCCCTCCTTGCTGTGGGTCAGGTCCGCTACATCACCAACCCCATTGCCGCGGAAGATGTCCTGGCCGTCTATCCGGATACCGAATACGACCTCGAATTTGGCGCAGGTTCCCTTGCTGCCGCATCCGGCGCCGGAAATGTGAAAACCATCCCCTCCGTCTCTACCGTGACGTCGGGCGGCACCACCTATCAAGGCCCGCTCTTCAAGTGGGTCCGCATCACTCCCGCCACGGAAAAGTCGATCAACGTCGACGTGGATAATGACGGCAACGGGAACGACAGCACCACCCCTCTCTACTACGACCCCGCACATCTGGACGCTGGCGGCAACCCCCTCCCAAGTCTCATTGTTTCCGCTGCCCCGCCCGCTACCGCATTTCAGGTTTTCGAGGTTACTTCCTTGGCCGTCCTTCCGAACGGCAGCCAGAAGCTCCTGCAATACGTGGTGACCCCGGCGACTTTAAGTCTGAAATTTCCCTCCGCACTGACGCTAAACAGCAGTAACGCCTCGATGAATGGAGGCAGCTCGAACGGCTACCAGATCAATGGTCAGGATCAGTGCAATGCAGGAGCGCCTCCTTTGCCTGCCATTGGCTACGATGGCGGCGGCACCACGAATTACAACAACATCACGGGTGGTCTTCCCCACCCCAATAACTATATTGGTGCGCCCCCGCCGGGGCCCGCTCCACCGACTCCCAGCGTGGTAAGTGTCGCTGGCGCACTTTCTTCCAGCCTGCAAACCTCCGCCAGCCTCGATGCACTGGTGCAGCTCATCACCCAAAACGCCGATGCGGTCATTACGCCTGCGGGCGGCTCCCACGCCGATGAGGGCGATTTGCCTTCGGGCATGTCTCCCACCCATCCCATGACGGTGGTTGTCGACGGGGATTACAGCCAGTCCGGCGGCTTCACCGGGTACGGGCTGCTGGTGGTGACCGGAGATTTCACCTTCCGCGCGAACAGCGGTTGGCGTGGCATCGTCCTTGTGATCGGGCAGGGCACTGTGACCGGGAACGGCAACGGCGGCAATGAATTTGACGGCGCCATTTTAGTCGCCAAGACGCGGGACGCCTTGGGAAACGAACTTGCCGCCCTGGGGCAGGCTACCTTCGACATCACCGCAGGCGGAGGCAGCGGAATCAACTACAACAGTTGCTGGATCAATTCCGCGCAACCCGTGCTGAGCTACAAAGCCCTCTCGTACCGCGAAATTGGGCAGTAGGAAGTTACTCGCGATGAGAAGGAAGTCTTGCATTCGGATTTTCTCCGCCCTCCGCGCGGTTCTCGCGGGCGCATTTCTTTTCCTTCTCCACTCCGCGTTGCCCGCCGCTGTCGCGCAGGACCCGGAGACCCCGCCTCTATCCCCTGCCGCCGCGCAAGAGTCTCAGCCGCAGCCTCCACCGCCGATCCTCACTGAAGACCTGCAACTCCCGCTCACGAAAACCAAAAGGGTCTGGACCAACGACGACCTGCAATCCTCGCGTTCGCCCATCGACCAATACTTGCTCGACAAAGAATCGCGCGAAGCCGTCGACGCCGCGCAGGCCGCCGCTGACGCAATTGCTTCTGAACGCGCTGCGGCCGGAATCAAGATGCCCGCCACAGTGGAGGAAACCCAGCGCACCATCAACGACACGACTCAGGACATCAATGACCATAAAGACGCGCTCGATCGCCTGAACAAAGAATTCGATTCAGCGCCCGCGGAGCAGAAAGCCGGGATTCAAAGAGAGAGAGACCGCCACACCACCGGCGTGCAAACTTCCCAGCAGGAATTAAAAGCCCTTCAGGATCACCTCAAACAGCTGAACAGCAAATCCCCCGGCGCAAATTCCGCGGATTCCGGCAAACTACCTTCCCAATAGACTTTTTGTGTTTCTACATGTCCGCCGCGGTGGGGGGAAGCTCTCTAGTGCCGGAGAGCGGAACCTTAATGCCAGGGAATCGACACGCCGCCGCGCCACTCGATTCCCATATTGTCGTCCGTGATGATCAAGCGCCGCCCCAGCCGTGCCCGTAGCGAATCGGAAGTTTCCATGCCGACAAGAGCCGGGGGTAAATTAGTCGAATCTGCCAAAGCCATATAGTTCGACAGAATCTTCTCGACGGCGGGGTTCGCCGGATCGAACATCATCCTGCCATCGATCCGGTAACGGCGGAGAATATCGAGCCATCGCCTTTTGTCAATGGGGATCGGTGCGTCGCTCGCCACAAGAAAATTGATCACGCGAAGGCCGTGGGGAAAAACCTTCAAAGCAGTCGCGATCGTGTCGTCCGACTCTGTGGTATTGAAATAATAGATCCCGCCGGGATTGAGATGTTTGCGTATCAACTCCAGAAATTCGACTGAAAAAAGTGCGGAACTATGATCGCGCCAGTGAAAGCTCATGTTCGCAACAATGGCGTCATACCGCGCTTCCGGGTGCGCGAGCAGCCACCGCCTGCCGTCATCCAGGTAAACATGAAACTTGGGGTTCAGGATCAGGGTCTGCACCGCACCGTATTGAGGCATCAGCTTTAGATAACCAGGGTTGATTTCCACCGCGTCCATCCATTCCAGTTGCGGATGGTTTACAAGAATTTGCGCCCACGAGCCTGAGGCCAGGCCGATGACAAGCATGCGTTTCGGCGAGGCGCAAAAGGCGCTCAATGCGTAAATGCGCTCGACTATATTCACGTCCGTCAGCGGATCCACGTTGAAGAACCCGTCGTAGACTCCCCCGCTGAAAACCGCCCCACCCGGGGTGACTCCAATCACGCCGTTGCGGTTCTCGACCACATTAACGAACGGGGTGCTCGCTTCCGGCCGGTTGCCGAAGATCAGCCGTTCGAAAAGCAGCGTGTACAATCCCGACGACGCGGGAACCACGATCAACGCAGCAGCGATCGCCCCCACTGCCCACACCGGCGGCATCGCCGGCTTTCCTTTGCTGAGGAGCAACACGCCGGCGCCGAGCACAACCGCTGTCAATCCCAAACCCAGCGACACCTGCCGTAAACCCAAGTATTGCATCAACACAAATCCGATGCCCAGGCTGCCCGCGGCGGAACCTAGAATGTTAGAAACATAAACGAAACTCACGCCCCGTCCTGCCGCGCGGTCCGGAGCGATCGCCAGTTGGCACAACAGCGGAAGGACGGAGCCCACCGCCGCCGCCACTAAGAAGAAGGCCGGCGCACTAAACAGAAACGCGATCTTGCGCGCCATCAGCGAAGCCACCAGCGGCGGAAGGTAGACGGAAGTCGCCCCGGCGAGCAGCAACAAAACTCCAATCACCCGCAGGACTGTTGCTGCGTCCCGCTTCTGCGTCCATTTTTCGGAGACAAAGCTTCCCGCCGCGATCCCGGAAAGATATGTTGAAAGCAGCAGTGCGAACGCTGGCGCCCGGTCCGAGGAGGCCAGCACGAAAACTCTGAACCACAGGATCTCGAATCCCAGCGCGATCAACCCGGACAAACCCGCCAGCAGCATTGCCAATCCCAGCGGCAAAGCATGCGAGCCTGGTTTGCCCGGGTTCTCCGCCTCGCTCGAGAGCGGCTGCGCTTTTTGCCTGGGCCTGCGCGCGTAAAGATAAGCCGAGCCGCCAACCAGCGCGTTGAGTATTGCCGCAAAATTCACCGCTCCGGATTGGCCGTAGTCGCGCAACAGAAAGCTCGCGCACAGATAGCAAGCCACCGCGGATCCGAAGGTGTTCACGAAATAAAGCGTGGCCACCGAGGCCCCTACCCGGCTGGTGCGCCACACCAGATGCTCCACCAGAAGCGGCAGCGTCGCGCCCATCAGAATCGTGGGAATCAGGAGCAGCAGCAAACTGAACAGAATGACGGCGGAAAGGTCCGCGCCGGCGGTGCGCGCGGCCATCCAATGAAACAGGGAGAGTGAACACAAACCGAATAGTGCGACGCCCAGCTCCGCAAGGCCAAAAATCAAGATTCCGTGAAGCGGGAATCGTGCCGAAAGCCGCCCTCCCACCAGGCTCCCGAGCCCCAGTCCCAGCATGAAAGCTGTCACTACCACGGCTACCGATTGCGCGTTCACCCCGTACATCGCGAACAGCGCGCGCTGCCAAACAATTTGATAAATCAGCGCGGGCATTCCTGAGCAGAAAAAAAGCAGGCTCAGAAAGACCGCGTCCTTCTGCCGGTGCGCCTTGTCGAATACGAACGTGGCGCCCAGTAGAAGGATCGCATTGAACAGCAACAGCGCAATGACCGGCGCAGTATTCATGGTTCTCTAACGTTCAGGAATATTTTCCGTCCGCAGCAGCCCGCGGACTCCGATATTTTCTCGCAACGAAGATTGCACTGGCGGATTTCACGGCCAGGTGGCGAAATTTCGGTAATAACAACTAGGGCACTACAATACTTTCCACGGTTGCCGCGAGACACGGCGCGCCTCCGCGCGTGCCGCAAACCTGCCTGCGTTCACGGTTTAAGCACAGCCTCTCGCGCGTGGTGCTGGCCAGCCACCTTCCGTGGTGAAATGAACTTTAAGCTCTTCGCAGCTTCAAAAAGTAACGAACCCGCTGCGTGGAAACGCTTTCCCGGAGCAATGCAACCCATGGTCGCTTCACGCGCCTCGAAGGCGGTGCTTTCCCTGCTTCTCCTGGCCGCGGCCATCGGAGTTGTCACCCGCACTTCGTTTTATCTTTACGGCATGTCCGAAGAATTTTTCGCCTGGATGCTCGCAAGCATTGTCCTGATCCACCTGCGGGTGCGTCCGGATTGGCGCGATGCCGTGGGTATCGCCCTGGCTGCCGGGATGTTCGCTCTCGTCGATCTCGTATTTCTCCATTACCAGTTTTATGTGATCGCTTCGATCTCATTCGTCGGCATGGGCAGCCTCTTTGTCATGGGACTCCGCGCGATCTGGCTCGAGGACGAGCAGCGGCGAATGGCGCTGCTGGCGCTTATTCCCTCTGTTCTCATTGCCGCCTCGAACTTCTTCGTTGGTTACTCCCATCTCTTGACGGAAAAACTTCACCCCAAAGTTCTTGACCTCTATCTTTATTCCTTTGACAGCAGCCTCCGTGTCCAATTTGCTTTCCGCTTGGGGCAGGCGTTCGCTTCGTGGAGTTGGTTCCGTAAAGTCAGCATGCTTTTTTACATCGGCTTGCCGTTTGCCATCGCCATCGCTTACGCCGGCCAGGTCGCGCGCATCCGCGAAAAAGCTATCCCCATCTTTGCCGCCCTCTTTCTCGCAGGGCCCTTCGGCATCCTTTTCTATAATCTCTTTCCCGCTCTGGGCCCGCTCCACATCTTCGTTGACAGGTTCCCCTGGCAGCCGTTGACCACCGGCAAAGTTAAACGCCTTTTCCTGGAGCCTGTCCCGGTCCCAGGCCTTCGTAACGCCATTCCCTCGCTTCACATGGCCTGGGTGCTCTTGGCCTTCTGGTATTCGCAAAAACTTTCTGCACTGGAACGTTCGATCGCCTTCGCGTTTGTAGTCTTCACCGTCTGCTCCACCCTGGGCACGGGCGAACACTATTTCATCGATTTGATCGTCGCTTTTCCCTTTGCCCTCTTCATGCAGGCGCTCGGCGCAACCTCGATGCCCTGGACTGACAAGCGCCGGCAGCTCTCTCTCTTCTGCGGGCTCTTTGCGACGCTCGGCTGGTTCGTGGCGCTGCGCTTTGGTTTGAAGTTTTTTTGGCTGTCCCCTCTCCTTCCTTGGATCTGCTGCGCGGTTACCGTCGCAGGGACCGAATTCTTGAGGAAGCCGCTTTCCGAAGTCGTGACTTCCGCCGTCCCTTCTCGCACACTCGCGCAACCTCTGCCCATTGCCGACTCGCAACTGGCCGGATAAACGTTTTGCTTCCAATCTTCCCCCGAATCTCCAATCGTTACGGCCTAATCCCGTTTAAACCTCCTCCGTTGACTCCCCATCCTCACTGGCCTAACATGCACTTCCAATCGCTGTAGCTGTGGCGAGACCCCCATGATTCTCACCATCGAGCGCAAAAAACTCGACCCGGACATCGCCGTACTGGAAATGGCCGGACGAATTTGCCTGGGAAACGCCAGTCAGCAGGTCGAATGGTCTCTCGCGGAACTCCTCAAACAAAACCAGAAGAAAATCGTTTTTGATCTCTCCGGCGTCACAGTCTTGGACAGCACCGGTGTGGGTATTATCGTGATGTGCCACGCAAAGGTAAAAAAGGCTGGAGGAGACCTTCACATTGCCGGAGCAAATGGTATGGTCGCGGAAACCTTGAAGATGACCAACGTCGACAAGATCATACCCTTCTACCCTTCGCTCGCCGAAGCCGTCAGGAATTTCCGACGCGCGTAACGAATTGGCTGGCCCAATTCGTCACGAAGGATTACAGATGCTCTCTGATCCGCAGCCAAAACCCAAACCCGCCCTCAAGAACCCTTTGCTTTACTCCTCGGTCGCCATCGCCATCGCGCTGCTCTATGCCGGCTGGGTCCTCTTTTCCCGCTGGCAGGAAACCCGCGCCTTCGACCAAAAAGCAAAAGAGGAGGCGGCACAAAAACAACGGGAAAACGATCGTGCCTCCGTCGAACTGCTCGGCGGCAATGAGTTCGCTATTCAAATGTTTTATGCCAGCCCCGGCGTGATCCAACGCGGGGATTCCGCCCGGCTCTGTTATGGCGTTTCCAACGCAAAGACGGTGAAGCTCGAGCCCCAATCGAATCCTGTCTGGCCCTCCCACTCGCGCTGCGTGGAAGTCGCCCCCGCCAAAACCACCACCTACACGCTGACCATCGAGGACGCCGCCGGCAACACCAAGTCCCAGACCGTTGAAGTGAAGGTCCGTTAAAGGGCCCGCCTCCTCTGTACACCTCTCTGCTTCCCCTTGTGGCCGCAATTCACCCGCATCTATAATGGTCTCTTACGCGGGGTCCGGCGAGCCATCTGGCAAACACGGACTCCGCGAACATTTTTGGCGACGCGGTCCCGGTGAACGGCAAATATGTCCGACCCTCTCAAGAAAATTAAGCACAAGCTCCAGGAAGAGATCAAAGCGCTCGAGCATGAGCTCGGCGTCGAGCTTCCCAAAGAGATTGCCGTCGCCCGCGCCCACGGCGACCTCTCCGAAAACGCCGAGTACAAGTTCGCCAAGGAGCGCCAGGGCTACGTCAACGCCCGCATCGCCCAGCTCAAGAAGCGCATGGGCGATCTCGGCATGCTTAATCTAAACAACATCCCCAAAGACCGCGCCGGCTACGGCTCTCGCATCATCGTGCTCGATATCCATCGCGAGGTGAAGATCGAGTACAAGCTCGTCAGTACCGAAGAAGCCGACGCCGAAAAAGGCCACATCTCCACCACCTCTCCCATCGGAAAAGCTTTGCTCAACCGCAAGGTCGGGGACGAAGTCCAGGTCGCCACCCCTGCGGGACAGAAGGAATTCGAAGTCATCCGGCTCATCACCATTCACGAAGACGAGTAACCTGCCGAATATTCAAAGCGTCTAATGGAGAGGGCGTGGATGGGCGCCCGTGAGGAAACATGTCTTGGGGAGCTGGCCCGGCCCTCGGGCTTCTAACATTTCTCGGTTATCTAGTCTGCATGGCTGGCGCGGTATATTTCTGGCGCTACCGCGATGACTTCTCCGTCTGGCTGGAAGACGAAGCCCGCGTCTTTCGCCGCAACTTTTCTCGTCATACCTTGGTCGGCCCGTTTTACAGCCCCCGCGAGGAATCTCGTTTTAGGGTCATCTCCTCACAAGTTCTGCATTCGCCCAGGCGCATCCCCAGCGACCACATCAAGCCCGCCGTCATCCTGTTTTTGATTGGCGGACTTCTTTTCTTGCTCGATTTTTTTATCTGACGCATCATTGCTGCCTCGCGCTGTTCTTCGCGCGGGCTCCTATGAAACCTTCTCTGATCGTTCATGGCGGCGCGTGGGATATTCCCGACGAGGCCGTCGAAGCCTGCAAATCCGGGTGTCGCCGCGCTCTC
>Ga0307479_10001331_pt1 | contig 22473 bp, 23 predicted proteins | sample atmos_gasesECM4C_FD_203743 | JGI IMG/M metagenome (GOLD analysis project Ga0307479, IMG submission 203743) | Hardwood forest soil microbial communities from Morgan-Monroe State Forest, Indiana, United States - atmos_gasesECM4C_515 | ecosystem: Environmental > Terrestrial > Soil > Temperate...
TTGCATTTGTGCTCACCGAATCGCCGAAGGGCACGGAACGCCTGCGGCACATTTGGCTTTGGGATAAGCAAAGCGGAGCCGTCAGGCAATTCACGTATTCAGCAAAGTCAGAGTCAAACCCGAGATGGTCGCCTGATGGGAAACAACTAGCCTTTCTCTCCAACCGCGAGGAGAACCAGCAGCAAATCTTTGCGATGCGAACTGATGGAGGAGAAGGTGTAGCAGTCACCCAGGGGAAGCGCAGCGTAAAAAGCTTGGAGTGGGCGCCGGATGGGAAGCACATCGCCTATCTGGCCCCCGACGCTAAGACAGACCAAGAAGAGAAAAAAGAAAAGGACAAAGACGACGCGCACGTGGCGGATAGGGAGGACAAGCGCGCGCGGCTCTGGATCCTGGATATAGCCACGAAGGAAACGCGGGCACTGACGAAGCCGAACTGGGAAGTGCGCGAATTGGCCTGGGCTCCCAAAGGCGACCGAATCATTGTGAGTGCCACGGAACATCCGGAGTCCGACCAGTACACCGACAAGATCTACAGCGTGCAAGTGTCCGACGGAGTCACGAAAGAATTGAGCGCACCGCGGGGACCGTTCGGCGAACTGCACGTCTCCCAGGATGGTCGGACGGTCAGCTTTGTGGGCGCGCGAGAAGATGGGCCGGAGCCGCACGATTTGATGCTGTTACCCGTGGAGAGCCGGGCGGCGCGAAATTTGACGGGAGCGAGCCTGGATCGCCCGGTGATGGACTATCGCTGGCAGAAAGATGGCTCGGTGGTGTTGGTGGCGGCCAACGGATTTACGAATTTGCTGGTGACGTTCGCGGCGGATGGGGCGAGGCACGATTTGTCGCCAGGGCGGGTTCCGTCGGGAGGGATGGCGGTCGCCAATAATGGCGAGATCGCGTTTGGATCGCAGAGCGCAACGGAACCGCAAGAGCTGTGGGTTTGGGACCAGAAGACGGCGCCCCAGCAGGTGTCGCATCTGAATGAAGCGTGGAAGCAATATGCGCTGAACAAGCCGGAGTTCTATAGATACAAGTCGTTCGATGGACTGGAGATTGAGGCGGCGCTGCTGAAGCCTAGAGATTCTGAAGGCAAGTCGAAACTGCCTGTGATTGCGCTGATTCATGGCGGGCCGACCGGAAGATGGGCGGACTCGATTGAAACCTGGGGACAATTATTGGCGGCGCGCGGGTATGCAGTGTTCTATCCCAACATTCGCGGCTCGGTGGGGTATGGGCAGAAGTTCGTGGAATCAAATCGCGGGGATTGGGGCGGCGGCGACTTCAAGGATGTGATGGCCGGCGTGGAGGATTTGGTCAAGCGCGGCATCGCCGATCCAAACCGGCTGGGAATTGGCGGATGGTCGTATGGCGGGTACATGGCGGAATGGGCCATCACGCAAACGAATGAATTCAAGGCGGCGGTGTCTGGCGCGGGAATGGCGAATTTAATTTCGGAGTTTGGCACGGAGGACCATCCTGCCGGAGATGAGTGGTTCTACGGCGTGCCCTGGGAGAAGCCGGAAGGATTCCTGAACAGTTCGCCGTTCGTCTATTTGAAAAATGCCAAAACGCCGACGCTGGTGCTGCAAGGGGATGCCGATACAATCGATCCGCTAGGGCAGAGCCAGGAGCTATACCGCGGACTGAAACGATATGGTGTGGACGCGGAGTTTGTGACTTATCCACGTGAGCCGCACGGGTTTCATGAGGAGAAGCATTTGGTGGACCGGCTGAATCGCATTTTGGCCTGGTACGACAAATACCTGAAACGGTAAATACCATCTGCCTAAGCTCAACGGTCGGGAAGCTTCGCAGGAAGGGGCATTTCAAATAAACTCATAACTCCCGGGCGTACCTGCGGAGATTTTGGCTGCTATTTCTTCCTTATATTTCCGCACAATCGGCCAAATATTCGATCCCAGCACAACCAACGCGATTTTGCGGCCGTGCGGATTTTGCTGGTATCGAATGTTTTGATCTGAAGTAACCAATACATCGAATTTCGCCGCTTCCGCAGCTTTCAATAGCTCCCCATTTTCCATTTGTGGCGGCCAGTTCATCTGGACGATCGTGCGGACCTCGTGCTTGACCAAGAAAGATCGCACACCGACTGGGACGTTGTGATCAAACAGGATGCGCACTGCGATGACTTTTGGCGTAAGCCAGAATCGCCTCCACACGGTCCTGCGGTACCTGGAACTGCTCCGAGATTTCAGCGGTGCTCATTCCATACGCGAAATTATCAGTGATTGCACTAACAGGGATACGCGTACCGCGAAGCACGGGAGCGCCGCTTTGCACGCGAGGGTTGACCTCGACCAACTCGCTTCGCGACCAATCCACTTGTTCGCTAACAGGCATATCGGCCTCTTGAGTACCATGATTCCACCTTCCCGCACCAAATGCCAGGGTCGCGTATACACTATTCGTACAGGCGTCTGGCAGAATGAGGGACGCTGCGGTGGTCGACCGAGATTTGGCGTTGTGGCTGTTGCCCGGCCAGCTACAACACATAGCGTAACGCTTTACAGAGGCCGGGCTTCGTGTTACTGTGCTTTTCCGTACCGCCATTCAAGCGCCAGGCGGCTGGGCCTCTGACCGAGAACCTGCCAAACGTTCTTGTGTATGGCCCCGAGAACATCGGGTGCCAACTGTCTTCGCCAGTGGTGAGAGCGAAGCAGGCGAACGTCCTTCCCTACGAAAAAGAAAAACAGCTTTGTGTTTCGCGATTGATTTTTTGCGGCGTCAGCGCCGTGCGTTTCTTGGTGAGCGATCTTGCCGAGATAGGCGTCCGCCGCGGCGGATTGCGCCCTACAACCGAAGGGCGCGACGCGCGTGCGCGCTCCTAGTAGCAGGTGGGGCACGCTGGAGTTTTTGAGTGCACGGCCAGAAAGGGCTGTGCCACTCTAAGCTGAAGGAGATTAGGTAGCGCAGCATTTCTTGGGCTTCGCTCAGGTATAAAGCTACGCCACGTAGAAGGGATTTGCAGTAGCAAACAGGGACCAAAAGGGGAAACCTTGCTTAGGCTACGAAAAGTCGAAATTGTGGGCTTCAAATCGTTTTGCGAGCGGACGGTCGTGACGTTCAGCGGCACGGGGACGACCTGCATCGTGGGGCCGAATGGGTGCGGGAAGTCCAACGTGGTGGATGCGATCTCCTGGGTGCTCGGCGAACAGAGCCACAAGTCCCTGCGAGCAGAGCGCATGGCGGATTGCATCTTCAATGGGACGACCAAGCGGCCGCCGATGGGCTTAGCGGAAGTGACCATCACCATGGAAGACCCGGAGTTGGCCGAGGCAGCGCGATTTGTGCTGGAAGGCGCGGCAGAAAAGCCAGAGTTCAACACAGAGGTCACAGAGGGACAGAGCACAGAGAGCACGGAGCAGAACGAGCAGCTTGGTGAAACCTCCGAGGCAAGTTTGGACGGCCAGGCCGATCAGAACTCAGCATCGGCTGACGACCCGTCTGGGAGGTCGGTCGCGACAGACTCATCGGCCGAAGAAGCGGCCGCCGAATCAAGGAAAGGGAAGAGGCGGAAGAAAACGGCAGACAAGCCGGTGCTGGTTACCAAGCCCGGCGAGGTAGTGGTGAGCCGGCGGCTGTATCGTTCCGGGCACAGCGAATATCTGATCAACGGACGTGCGGCGCGGCTGCGCGACATACAAGAAATGTTCATGGGCGTGGGCTTGGGCCCGGACTCCTACGCGATTATCGAGCAGGGACGCATCGGCCTGATTCTTTCGACCAAGCCGATGGAACGCCGCGCGATTATCGAAGAGGCCGCGGGCATCACCAAGTTCAAGACGAAAAAGCGCTTGGCGGAAGCGAAGCTGGAATCGTCGAAGCTGAACCTGGCCCGCGTGAACGACATTGTCGTTGAGGTCGAGAAGCAGCTAGGGTCTCTGAAGCGGCAAGCAGCCAAGGCCCGGCGCTACGCGGAAATTCGCGACCAGATGCGCGGCATCGTGCGGCAGATGCTGGCCGGAAAAGCGCGGCAACTGGACGCGGAAGCGGAGCGCGTCGGCAAGCGGCTCGAGGAACTCTCGACGCAGGAAACGCAGCAGGCGCGAAGCATTCAGCAGCAGGAGAGCGAGCACGACCTGCTTAACCAACGGATCTATGCGCTCGATGCGGAGCTGCGGCAGAACCAGAACCATCTGAACCTGACGGCGCTGGAAGTGGACCGCAGCGAGAATCGCATTGCATTCAACCGGCAACGCGGGGAAGAGCTTACCGGGCGGCGCGCGCAGATTGAAGGGGAAATCGCGCAGGCTGCGAGCCAGGTAAGCGAGTGGCAGCAGCGCAATGCGGGCCAGCAGGAAACGCTTGTCTCGTTGCGCGCAGAAGCAACCGCGATTTCGCAGCGAGTGGAAGAACGCACGGCAACGGTGGAGTCGCGGGTGGCACAGATTCGCGAGTCAGAGCTGCGGATCGAGGCTTTGCGGCAGTCGGCATCGGAAGCTGGGGAGAGCTTGCTGCGTTTGCATGGCGAACAGAAACAGGCGGAAGAAGCGCTGGTGCACCAGGAAGCCGCGCTGAAAAAGCTGGCGGCAAATGAAGCCGAGTTGCTGGAGTCGTCAATCAAGATTCGCGACGATGCCGGGCGCGCCGCAATGGACTGGGAAGCGGCGAGCGGGCAGTTGAGCACGCTGCAGCAGAAGTCGGCGGAGTTGCAAACTCGAATTGCCGGGCTACGCGAGGAGCGCGAGGCGACCTCGCAGCGGGCCGACGCTTTGCGGGATGAGATTGTCGGAGTGCGCGCGCGGCACGGTACGTTGACGCAAATTTTGAATGATCGCTCGTATACCGCGGATGCAGTGCAAAAACTGTTTGCGGCGAACGAACGCGGAGCCGGTCACGATTTTCGCGCCGTCGGCGTTCTTGCGGATTACGCGGAAGTGGAAGAACAGTACGAAGCCGCGGTTGAACAATACTTGCGCGACGAGCTGGAATACGTCGTGGTGGAGACGTTCGATCATGCGCGCGCCGGCGTTTCGCTGTTGCGCGATGAAGTTGGCGGGCGCGCCACGTTTTTCGTGGATTCGCTGCAAACCCTGCGGTTGACGGAGTACGAGCCCATCGTCCATTTTCGCGCTGAAGAGGGCGTGATCTCCCGGCTGGATAAACTGGTGAGTTTCCGCGATCCCTTGGGCGCGGCGGCGAAGCAATTTCTGCCACGCTTGCGGTCGGCGTATTTGACGGACAGCGCTGTGGCGGCGGAGAAGCTCGCGCGGGACAATCCGCAATATGCGTTCGTTACGCCGGATGGGACCTGCTACCAGGGCCGGATGGTGAGCGGCGGGCGGCCCGATGAAGCGGGTCCGCTGGGGATGAAACGGGAACTCCGGGCGCTGGATGCGGAGATAGCTCAGCTCGAAAAACGCGCTGAAAATACGCGAGCGGCTCTGGAGACGCTGACAACGGACCTGCGAGCGACAAAGCAGTCTCTCGAAGAAATAAATGTACAGCGGCTGGAGGCGGAACGCGTCGCCTATGCGACGAAACATCGCCACGAGCAGACGCAGGCGGAGCTGGCTCGGCTGGGCCTGGAATTGACGCTTTGCCAGAACGAACTGGCAAAGGTGCGGCAAGAAGTGGATGGCGCCAAATCGCGGGCGGAACGGGCCAAGCATCAACTTGCGGCAGCGGCAACCACGCGGGCAGAGGCGGAGGCGGAGGGGGCACGGCTCAGCGACGAATTGGTCGCGCTGCGCGGGTCGATTCTGGCGGAGCAGAATGAACTGGCGTCGGCACGCGCGGAGCTGGCTGCGGTGACGGAGCGCGTCACGGCCGCCGAGGCGATCGCACAGCGGCTCTTGCAGGAACGCGCGGAGATCGACCGGCGCGAGGCGGCTCTGCGGCATCAGGAAAGCTCCATCGGGGAGGAAGCCGCGGCGCTCACGCAGCAGAGCGAAAACTTTGCGACGCAGCTTGAAGCCTTGCGCGCGGAGAAAACGCGGTTGGAGACCCGGCAACGGGAACTCGAGCAAGAATGGGAGGGCGGCCGGACACGCGCGACGCAGATGGAAGATCATCTGCGCATGGGCCGCCAATCGCTGCAGGAATTGCGCGAGCAGCGTGGTCATGCGGAAGTGGAACGGGCGCGAAACGACTCTGACCGGGAGCACTTGCGTGAGACGTGTATGACGGAAGTCAACGCGCAACCCGAGGACTTGATTGCGACCGAAGCGGTGTTCATCAGCGGAGAAGAACTAACCATCGCGGAGAACAACTACCGCGAGATGAAGGCGCGCGTCGAGGCCATGGGCGCGGTAAACATGATGGCCCTGGAAGAATTCAATGAGTGCGAGCAGCGCTTTAGCTTCCTGACGCGCGAGCGCGATGACCTGCTGCAATCCATTGCCGATACGCAGCAGGCGATCGCCGAACTGGATGAAGTGTCGCGCGAGAAATTCGAGCAGGCCTTCAACAACATCAATCATAACTTCTCCGAAGCGTTCCACACGATTTTTGGCGGGGGCACGGCGGAGATGCGCTTGACGGAAGTGGACAGCTCCGGAGACGCGGGCATCGATGTGGTCGCCTCTCCTCCGGGCAAGCGTTTGCAGAATATTTTGCTGTTGTCCGGCGGCGAAAAGGCCATGACCGCGCTGGCGCTGCTGATCGCCATTTTCCGGTATCAGCCGAGCCCGTTCTGCATTTTGGACGAGGTGGATGCGCCGCTGGACGAGGCCAACGTGGGACGCTTCACGCGGCTGGTTGGGGAAATGAGCAGCCAGACGCAGTTCATTATCGTCACGCATAACCGCAAGACGATGGAGACGAGCAGCGTGCTCTATGGCGTGACGATGCAAGAACCGGGCGTGTCGAAATTGGTGAGCGTGCGCTGGGAAGGCGAAGACGCACCCTCTGCGAAGCGCAAGACGGCGTCCGCAGCGTAATAGTTTCCGAATCCAAGGCAATCCGTTGACGAGCATCGAACGGTGGGGCGCGGCCGTGCTGCTTCCCTACAGACGTGTTCGGCCACTAGGGAAAACTTTTGCAGACAATTCCCTACTAGAGTTTCTCCAGGTTTTCCCTGGCCACGCTAGTTAACTCTCATTTTCCGGATCCGTCCTGTCCTTTGCGCCCTTAGTGTTGATTTTTCTTCTCCTGCTCGTGGGAATTTCCACCGCGCGCGACATTGACATGGAGTTGCGCTGCGCTAGAATGCTGAGCACTTTCCTCAGGGGAAAATTTTCCGTGTCCTTCGGTGCCGCAATGCGCGTGGTTCGCGAAACTCAGTTCGCCGGCATCTCGCCAGCCGCGCGCGGCAAAGTGCGCGACATTTACGACCTCGGCGACAAGTTGCTGATTGTCGCCACGGACCGGCTGTCCGCATTTGATGTCGTGCTCCCTACGCCCATTCCGGATAAGGGACGCGTGCTTACCCAGCTCTCTTTGTTTTGGTTCGATTTGCTGGGTGATGTGACTCGCAATCATGTGCTGAGCGCGGCGCAGTTTCCCGCGCCCTTCGCTCGTTATCAAGCCGACTTGCAAGGCCGCACCATGCTGGTGCGCAAGACGCAGCCGCTGCCGATTGAGTGCGTGGTGCGCGCGTATATCTCGGGGTCGGGTTGGAAGGAGTATCGCGCGACCGGAAAAATCTGCGGCATAGGTCTACCCGCTGGACTTAAGGAGTCTGATCGCTTGCCGGAGCCCATTTTTACCCCGGCCACGAAAGCCGTTACGGGCCACGATGAAAATATCACGTTCGAGCAGGCCGCTTCGCTGGTTGGAAAAAGGGTCGCGGAGCGTGTACGCGAGATCAGCCTGGAAATTTACCGGCGCGCCGCCGCGCACGCGGAACCACGCGGCATTTTGCTGGCGGACACCAAATTTGAATTTGGCTTGCTAAACGATGAACTGATTTGGATTGACGAAGCGCTGACGCCGGATTCTTCGCGCTTCTGGGCCGCCGCCCAGTACAAACCAGGCGGGCCCCAGCCCTCTTTCGATAAGCAGTTTGTGCGCGACTACCTGGAAGGCATCCGCTGGCCGAAAACCCCGCCCGGACCGGAATTGCCTGCCGAGGTGGTTGCGGCCACTCGCGCCAAGTACAGGGAAGCCTATCGAATCCTGACCGGGCGCGAATTGGACTAGCGGCAAGGAGTTCAGAATTTTCTGGAGCGTGCGACGTGAAGGATCAACTGGAGGCTCTCGTAAGCCAAATGGTGGAGCGGGGAATCCTGTTTGATGAAGCGCTCAGCGAGTTCGAGAAGCGATTCATCAAACGCGTGCTGGAGCGCGCGGAGGGGAACCAGTCGCGCGCCGCACAGATTTTGGGAATTCACCGCAATACGCTCAGCCGCAAGATTGACGAATATAAGCTGGACCATCGAAATCATCGCGGGCGGTGAGTTGGGCTGGGGCGACTAAATTATTGTGCATCGCCGCAGACCAGAACAGAACGAGCAGCTGCGGTCTCCTGCCTGGCGATAAGTCTGATCTTGCGGATGCACGCTAAAAAGCGGCGGCAAGACCGCCGCACTCCAAAACAAAAGGCTCTCCGGGGGGATACCGGAGAGCCGCTGTTAGCCGCAGGAGTTCGTGAGTGGCTAGTTTCCTGAAGGCCGCTTTGTGGGGCGCTTCTTGGTTGGGGCCTTCTTTTCTTTGTCCTTGGGGATGTCTTCGGCGTTTACCTTGCCCTTATCCCAATGCAGCATGAAAGGATCCGGATCGTAAGCCACTAGCGTAGCGGTAAAGCGAACGGGGTTGTTTTTCTCGAGCCTGGAGGCTTCCGGCTGGCCGGCGATTTTGACGTCCATGTCGGGCGTGGTCTTGGAATCGAATTCGGCATCGCTGGTGACGAAGGCGACCTTCAGTTGCACGTCGCTGCCTGCGGGACTGACGTCGATCAGCTTGCCGGGAACGTCGGGAAACTCCAGACCGCAGGAGGCGAGCCAGGTGATTTTGGCCTTGTCGCCGCCAGCCTTAAGGTCCGCAATCACCGAGGCGATGGTCATGTCTTTACGGGCCGCGTCAAGGTCCGTAGTGGAAGGCAGTTTGTAGCTGTCCGGACGATCCGCAGAGGTGCTGGCGAGCTGCAACAACTCGTTGAGCTCCGCATCCACCAGCGAATCGCAGACGTTTCCGCCTTGGTAGTTGGCGATGAGCTTGCGAAGGTAAGTCTTGACCTGAGTCTGTTGCTGCTGATTCTGATTCTTGGCTACGGCTTTCGCAAAATACCAGAAGGCGTCCATCTGTTTATCGGGCTGATTCATGGCCATGTACGCTTGGCCGATTTTATAGGCGGTAACCGCGTCATCGGGGTTCAAGGCCAGAACCGCTTTGAAAGAGTCCACCGCGCCCTGATAGTCCTTCATGTTCATCGCGGCGGTGCCGGCGGTATAGTTGAAGAGAATCGTGGGCTGCTGCTTCTGCTTGTCGAAGTCCTCCTGACTCATGTTGTCGGGCTTCTTGAGGTCGTTGAGTGTCTTCAGGCAGCCAATCGCAGTTTCGCGGGCTTTTTGCGCTTGCGCGGGGTCTTTCGCGAGTGGATCGTTGGGCGGCAGCGCACTATAGGCAAACGCACGAGCGTAACAAGCCTGATAGCGGACCGGCGGCTCCACCTTATCGCCCAATGCGAGGAGCTTATCGGCGTACTCCATGACCTTGGGGTAATTTTTTTGTTGGTTATAAGCGTTAAAGTAGAGCGGATAGACGTACACCAGCAACGCGGAATTCGGGTATTTGGCGACGAAATCGTCCAGACACTTGGTCTGCGCCTGCGGATTCTTCTCCGCGGCGCAGGCCTGGTAGGAGTTGTACTCCGCCATGGTGTACTGCTGCTTGCCAGCCTCCTGCCCCGCGGGTGCCTGCGCGATTAGAGCGCTGCCAGCCACCAGGCAAAGCGCCGCGGCCATGGCGAGGCCCGCGAGTGTACGTGTTCGATTCATTCCGATTCTCCTCGCTTATTTTCGAGACTGGTGAAGCGTACTTCCGGTGCGCCCCGGAACGCTTGCCGGGAACTCCCTTGGCCGTAAAACTTTGGGATTATAGGAAAAGCGCACACAAATCTGCAAGGCGTTACTCTGCAGGGACCTATGAAGTTTACATTGATTTGAGGGGGCCCGCTAGGTTGCCGCAATGCGTCTCGATCCTGAATGTTAAGATGAGTTTGGCACGAAAAAAGTCGCCCGGCTAGGAAGAATTTCGATGACTGCCATTCGCAAGACCGATAGCACCGCTAAGAATGGGGGAAATTACAAAGGCGAGTCGCTGCAAGGGCGAGTCGCGCTGGTCACTGGGGGCAGCCAGGGCATCGGGCGGGCCATTGCCATACGTTTGGCCGGCTTGGGCGTCTCGGTGGCGATCTGCGGACGCGACAAAAAGGCGCTCGATTCAGCTTCCGCGGAACTGAAGAAATCGACGGGACGCGTTTGGGCACAAACCGCGGATGTTTCGCGCGCCGCCGACGTGAGTGAACTCGTCTCCCGGACGGAAAGCGAACTTGGCGCGATCTCGATTTTGGTCAACAACGCAGGGATTGGATTGTTCGGACCGATCCAGGAAAAGAGTGAGACGGATTGGGAGCAGGTCTTGGACACGAATCTGAAAAGCGTGTTTCTGGTTTCGCGGGCGGTTGTTCCGTCGATGATCCAACAAGGGGCCGGAGACATTGTGAATATCGGCTCGCTAGCGGGTAAAAACACGTTTGCCGGCGGCGGAATCTATTGCGCGTCAAAATGGGGACTTCGCGGGCTTTCCGGGTGCATGGCTGAAGATCTTCGAGGGTATGGGATACGCGTCAGCTTAATTTCCCCCGGGAGTGTGGCCACGGCGTTTGGCCGGGGAGCCAAGGATCCCGCCAAGGCCCTGGTCGCCGAGGACGTAGCCGAAACGGTGGCGGCGGTGCTGACCCAGCGGCGCCAGAGTTTCCTGAGTGAGATCGACATGCGGCCACTGCGTAAGTAATCCCTACTTTCGTGTTGCCGATAATCGTTTAAACGAGTATTATGGCTTCTATGCGTTCTCAGCCGCAAAGAGCTCTTCCTCTGGAAGATCAGGCATTCATCCTTATTCAGAAGACGGCGGAGAGCCTGGCGCAGGCCGTCGAACAATTTCTGAAGGCCAGGGGTTTGACGGGTACGCAGTACAATGTGCTGCGCATTCTTCGCGGAGCGGGCCCGGAAGGCTTGGGGTGCAGCAGTATAGGGGAAAAGATGATCTCTCACGATCCGGATATGACCCGGCTGCTGGACCGGATGGAAAAACGCAATTTGATTACGCGACAGCGGCAGTCCAACGACCGGCGCGTGGTGAAGACACGCATCACTCCGCGCGGGCTTGAGCTGCTGAAGCGCTTGGACCGTCCGGTTCATGAGCTGCACAAGCAACAGTTCCGGCATGTCAGCCCGCGGCGTTTGAAGGCACTTGTGGAATTGCTGGACGAAGTTCGCAAGCAGTGAACCGTGTGTTTCGGCGAGAATTCCAGGTTTGAACGTCACATAAAGGAGAAACTTATGGGCCACTTTCTTGGTCGGGCGGTTGTGGTTGGAAGTCTAGCGACAATTCTTACCTTGCCAATACAAGCCGCAACGGGCACCTGGCAGATCGATCCGAATCACTCCGCGGCGCAATTCGCCGTGCGGCATCTGGGGCTTTCCACGGTGCGCGGAGCGTTTACCAAAGTCAGTGGAACGGTCACTCTCGATGATAAGGACATCAGCAAATCCAGCGTGGAAGTGACTATCGATGCGAATTCGATAGATACGCGGGTTGCCAATCGCGACAACGATTTGCGCAGCGACCATTTCTTCGACGTGGCCAAATATCCGACGATCACCTTCAAGTCGAAAAAGGTGGAACAAGTCGCGCCCGGGAAGCTCAAAGTAACGGGCGATCTGACCATTCATGGCACTACGAAGGAAGCCGTCTTGGACGTGGACGGGCCCACCGCTTCGGTGAAGGATCCGTGGGGCAACCAGCGGATGGCGGCCTCGGCAACCACGAAGATTAATCGCCAGGATTACGGCGTGAAGTGGAACGCCACGATGGACAATGGCGGCGTGGTTGTTGGAGACGACGTGGACATCACGATCGATGTGGAATTGGTGCAGCCCAAGCCGCGGTAGGTAACGCTCGAGTTCGCGCCCGGTGAGCGAGGCGAGGATGTATCGCTCGCCGGTATTTCATCATCCAATGGCCACCAGGACCGGCCCATGCAAAAACCAGCGCCCAGCGATGCTCCCATCCATGAACTGCTCCGTAATCGTTGGAGTCCCCGTGCCTTTGCGGACAAGAACGTTACCCCCGAGGTGTTGCGGAGCCTGTTTGAAGCGGCGCGGTGGGCACCCTCCAGCAATAACGAGCAGCCCTGGGCCTATTTGGTGGCGACGAAAGACGACCCCGACAACTTCGCAAACATGCTGGGGACACTTGTGGAATTCAACCAGAACTGGGCGAAGCACGCGCCCGTTCTGGCGATTTCGGTAGCTCGCCTCAATAATGCACGGGACGGCAAACCGAATCGCGTGGCCCTACATGACGTCGGCAGCGCCAGCGCGCAGCTTACGACCGAGGCAAACTCGCGAGGATTGTTCGTGCACCAGATGGCGGGATTTGACGGCAACAAAGCGCGAGAAACGTTTCCCATTCCCGAGGACTGGCAGCCCGTTGCGGCGATGGCCATCGGTTATCCCGGTGACCCGGAGTCTTTGCCACAACCGCTCCGCGATCGCGAACTCGCGCCGCGGACGCGCAAACCGCTCAGCGAAGTGGTGATGACTGGTGCGTGGGGGAAGGCCGCGCCTTTTGTGAAGAAGTAGAAGCGGATGTGCTTTACTGTTTCAGGCCATGCACAGAGCTATTGAATTCCTTATCCATCACGGCTACATCGTTCTCCCCTGTTGGGTCTTCGTGGAGCAGATGGGTGTGCCCGTCCCGACGATTCCGCTGTTGCTGGCGGCTGGAACGTTAGCGGCAACGGGACGAATGAACTTTGCCGCGGCGGTTTTCCTTTGCGTGGCGCCCGCAGTGTGCGCGGATTCCATCTGGTATTGGCTGGGGCGAGTCAAAGGTGTGAAGATCCTGCAGTACCTTTGCAAGATCTCGCTGGAGCCGGATTCTTGTGTGCGCCGCACAGAAGGGTTGTTTTCGAGACGCGGCGCGCGCTCGCTGCTTGTGGCGAAGTTCATTCCGGGCCTCGGCACAGTAGCGCCGCCGCTTGCGGGCATTGTGCAAATGCGCCCGCAGCGTTTTCTGTTGTTTGACCTTGGTGGAGCAGCGTTGTGGGCAGGCGCTTTCCTTAGTGCCGGATATGTCTTCAGCGGCGAGATTGAGCGCTTCGCTGAGTATGCCTTCAGCCTGGGCAGAGGGCTGGGCGCGCTAGTCATCGGGTCGATCGCCGCTTACATCGGGTACAAGCTTGTGGCGCGGCAGCGTTTTCTGCGCGAGTTGCGCATCGCGCGGATCAGCGTGGACGACCTAAAGAAAAAGATCGATGCCGGCGAGCAACTAGTCATTGTCGATCTGCGTCATTCCGTTGATTTTGAGGCGAATCCGGAAACCATCCCCGGCGCCTTGCACCTGGATGCCAAGGAATTGGAGAATCACGATCGGCTGCCGCGCGATCGCGACGTGATTCTCTATTGTACTTGACCAAACGAAGCCACCAGCGCCCGTGTGGCGCTCCTCCTCAGAAAGCGCGGGATTCAACGCATCCGGCCGCTGCAAGGCGGGTTGGAGGCGTGGCGGGAGCGCGGGTATCCGTTGGTGACCACGGCTCTGGTGTGAGTGCGCGGCAGCATTTGGCACGGCTGAAGCCGGGCCTGAGGAAATGACCCCTATAGGCGTGGGAGCACGATGCCGCTCTGCGCTTGGTACTTCCCTTTCTTGTCTTTGTAGCTGATTTCACATTCCTTGTCGGATTCGAAGAAAATGACCTGGCAGAGTCCCTCATTCGCGTAAATCTTGGCGGGTAGCGGCGTGGTGTTGCTGATTTCCAGGGTGACGAAGCCTTCCCACTCCGGTTCAAACGGCGTGACATTGACGATGATTCCGCAGCGCGCATACGTGGATTTCCCCACGCAGATGGTCAGAATGTTGCGCGGAATGCGGAAATATTCCACGGAGCGCGCCAGAGCAAAAGAGTTGGGCGGAATGATGCAAACATCCCCCTTGTAATCGACCAGGGAGCGCGGATCGAAGTGTTTGGGGTCGACGATGGTGGTGTTCACGTTGGTGAAGATGCGGAATTCGTCCGCGACGCGGATGTCGTAGCCATAGGAGGAGACGCCATAACTGATCACGCCGTCGCGCATTTGCCGGTCGGTGAACGGCTCGATCATCTTGTGTTCGAGCGACATGCGCCGGATCCAATGGTCTGCCTTGACGGACATCCCACGCCTCCTGAGTTTCTTTGCGGCTCATTGCAAAAGTTCAAGGTGCAAAAAACAAGCAAGTGTAGATGAGCGGGCACAGCTTGACAACCCGCAACCCAGCCTCTAGCATCTGCCTCGCAGCGCTGGAGGCCTTGTGATCAAGCTGGACATTGTAAACGCGGTGGTGACCACCACGAATATCAGCCGCACGAAAGCGGAGCAAGCGGTCGAGACGGTGTTCGAGTCTTTGAAGAACGCTTTGGGCCGCGGCCAGCGCATTGAGCTTCGCCGCTTCGGCGTATTCAGCGTGAAGCCCCGCAAAACGGGCATTGGGCGCAACCCCCGCACCGGAGAAGAAGTCAACATCCCGCCGGGCAAAGCAGTGCGCTTCAAGCCGGGCAAAGAGTTACAGGGGCTCGAGCCGGCAGCAAAATCCAGCGAGTGAGTATAAGAAAAACCCTAACACAGAGGTCACAGAGGTCACAGAGGAAGAGCACAGAGGACACAGAGAAGAAAGGTACGAAAGGCTTAGAAATTTCGGCGACAATTCTTTGACCTGCGCGCCCTGACACACATTTTCCTTTTCGCTATACTAAAAAGCTCGGCGCGGTACCCAAGTGGCCCAAGGGAGAGGTCTGCAAAACCTCCATTCGTGGGTTCGAATCCCACCCGCGCCTCCAATCTTATTAGCAAGCACTGAATCTGGGCGTGTAGGTCAAACTTTCACTCTGGCTGAAGGCCTGCACATGCCAAAAACGGTTTGGATTGCAGCGACTGTTGGTTTCCTCGTTCCCGTCTTTTGGATTGGCTTTTGGTTGCTTAATCCATTTCGAGACAATCCGTTTTTTCGTGAGAATCAGTTTCTTCAGACGTTGGCGATGGTCAGTTGCCCTCCGTTCTACCTCCAATTTTCGGTGCTTGCTCCATTTCTGAATGCGATACTCTATGCGTTAGTGGCTCTTGCGTGGGTGAAACTTAGGAATCCAAATCCCACCGCGTAAACTCTGGTTTAACCGTGGGCAGTTCCCTGGGTACCTAATTATTTCGGAGGAAGTCATGGCAGATCTCGAGCGAATCAGTGCGCAACAAGCGCAAGCAAAGACAAAGGCAAACCAAGCGTTGTTGGTCTGCGCTTATGAGGACGAGGCCAAATGCCGGATAGTGAATCTGGAAGGATCTATATCGTTCACCAGCTTCAAGTCGCGGGCACAGTCTCTACCAAAGTCGCAGGAAATCATCTTCTATTGAGCGTGACCGGGCGAGGCGTCCGCTGTCGGTCAGGCAGCGAAATATCAGGCGCAGGGCTTCACGAACGTCAAGGTGCTGAAAGGTGGAGTCGAGGCGTGGAAGGCTGCGGGATACGCGATGATGAATCTGTGACCGATGAAGTTCTCATGGCGGCGTCAAGGCTCCGGAAATCGGGGGAACTCTCTTACTCCGAATCGCCGCAAATCTGCCAATTCTGTACCGTGCAAATCCCGCCCCCGGGCACCATCGATACTGCCACTCAGTTTGTGGTGAGAATTGAATTTATCGCGCTTTCAAAGGCCTCAGTGTACTCAAAGCCGATGACCTTCTTGCGTAGTATCCCTTGCCGATCATAGAGCATTGTTGTGGGTAGTCCCTCGATTCCGCCGAACTTTTGTTTTACGTCATCTGGCGCAACAGCGAGGGGATAATGGACACCAATTTTCTTGGCGAATGATATTGGGTTCTCGCTATCCGCCATCGTATCGAACTTGAACCCGAGTACCACAAAACCGTGAGGGCCGTAGCGATCCAAAAGTCTCTGATACCCTGGCATCTCCTTTTTGCACGGCTGACACCATGTTGCCCAAAAATCAATGAGCACTATCTTGCCGCGAAGGTCAGCCGAGGAAATCTGGCGGCCGCGTAGATCTTTGACCGCGAACTCCGGCAATCGTGAACCTATTTGCCCCGGTGCAATTACCATTTCCTTTGGTGCGGCTGGAGTGGCGGGACTCGATGGCGCGGTACATCCAACGAGTCCTCCACCAAATGCCAAAACGAGATGAAGAAAAAGAGCGCAATGTTTCCGCATTTATTCCTTCTTTTGAATTTCGAGGACCAACAGCCTCAAAGGAGCCGATATATCCGGCTTGGGCTTTTTCTTTCCCTCGGGCTTTTTGTAAAGCTGGCCACGAACCGTGACGACCGTTTGGGAATCCGCCAGAGGTTCGAGTTCCTTAGATAAGTCGTTCGCTACAATCGTGAATGATTGCTTCGGGTTCACACTCAGCGCGAGGTTGCCCGAGGCATCTTTAACGATTTTTCCTCGTACAACGATGTCCATTTCTGCGGCGGTCACACCGCTGTCGTACACAGCCTTTAGGAGTTGAGGCGGGTCAATCTGCCCATCCTCTTTCGGTGCGATTTCTACCTTTCCATCCCGCAAGCTGACTTCCACATTTTGAACGCCAGACTGGCGTCCGAGGTGTTGCTTCACCCCGTATGCTCAAAAATTTCAGGTCATGCCCTCTACGCGCATTTCGATATGTTTGATTTGTGCTTTCGATACAGGTGCGAGAGCGAGGCCGAACAAAAGCAGCAAAGCGATCTTTGTATTCATCGTTCCTCCTTTCCTAAAAGTGCAGCCGGAATTGCTGAGTGATTCCAAAGCTGATGTGACGGCAGATGGGCATGAATGTTGTGCCCGTGGAATGGGCCACGTCCCAATCCACGCCGATCCAGGCGTGCATACCGGGACGGACGCCAACGTAAGAGGTGATTCCCACCAGCAACAGGTCACCGCCACTTCCGCCCAGCGTGATTCCCGATACGCGGTCATTCTGCATGTGCAACCATGTGAGGACTGGGCCTATGAACCATTCGCGGCCAACGTTCGAGGACTCGTACGGGCGATAAGAAAGCCAAAACCGCGATTCCGCGTCAGCGCCGAGGCGTGTTTTCTGCGTGCCCTCCGAACGCAACAGTGCATGGAAATCCTCATCGGCAACGAGCCGTCTGATATTGAAAAGTCCCGTGTATGTCCAGTTCGCGGCCAAAAACAGATCAGTGGAACCTGAGCCCGGTTGCAAGCCCGCAGGAAGACGCTGCTCTGTCATATCCGGCAAGTCTGTAGCCCCAGTTGGAATCTTTGGACCGAGTGTGACTGATGCCTGCGTGGTGCCACGTTCTGAGTCACGCCGATAGAAGCGGTACTTGACCAACAGCCTCGAATCACCGAGGCCAGTTCCGCCAAGCGTCGGTGTGCCCGCCATAACAAAATGGTTCGTCACCACCGGAACGATTACGGTCAAATCGAAGTCGCGGCGGAAACCCCATGTAAAGTTGAAATCTCCTTCATGCGAGAACGTTGGGCGAGCCGTGGGAGAAATGCCGCCTATCGGCCCGCGTGTGGTGAATACGGAGTTGTAGGAAACAAGTCCACCACCGGGGAATATCGGCGGTGCTGTTTCTGGAGCCGGACCTTGCGCCCGGACACTGGCTGCACAAAAATACGCAAGAGCCAAAACAGAAATGCAATACCGAAAGTTCACAGGGCCACCTTTCCTGAGTGCGTGAAGGGAGCTATACGGAGACACCAAGCCCCTCGTAAGAGCACAGGAAAGGAACTAAATGCGAAGCGGGGATAGCTGCAATGCGCTGGAGATCGGAGGCGCGTGCCAATGCGCGGGTATCACGCCAAAGCAGAATTCTGGCGGTCGAGCTTGGCTACTCTGTTGAACGGCTGCAACAAATACTGGCGAGAACAACCCATGCTCGCAGGACGGCTTTACAAACGGAGCGTGCGTGGCTGACATACTCTTGCAACAGTCTTGGGCCGCATCGTGACTGTGACTTGGGCAGGGCATACTGTCACAGCATTTCATGGCCTCATCGGACGTTATCATTTCCGAGCAATCCATCACGTACGCGCCGGTGGTGAAGGCGAGAATTGCCGGCAAAAATGATTTTGCGAACAGCATCATAGATACGTTAGCCGGGTTAGCGAAGCGGGGTCAAGTGTTGGGCGAAACGCGCGAGAAAAATCGAGCCGTGTACGTGCCGCGTACCTCGATCCCCCCAAATCTTCCCATTTTGGCGTTTTTGGCTCCTGAATTGCAGAACTCCGGACACGAATCGAACCGAAAGACCGGTCGATTTCGGATACGTGGATTGCTGGGTTACGGGAAGAAGGCCATCGCGCCCCCGATTTTCTCACTGCATTGCAGCTCCCCCGGGCAACGAACCGTCAATTCAATTTGGTTTCTTGAACCCAGAGAAGATCATCGCCGGCCTTCATCCAAACTTCGCCTTAGATTGCTTTCATACGAAGGGAACGCCTTTTTCCGTTCCTTTCAGGAATGACTGGACTTCGTCGTTCGTGGGCATGGAAGGCTGCGCTCCGTGGCGAGTCACGGAGATCGCGGCTACCGCGGATGCAAACACAGCCGACTGCCGGGGCGAATCGCCGTGCATGAGGCCGGCTGCGAATCCGCCGTTGAATGCGTCGCCAGCCGCGGTGGTGTCGACCGCTTCGACGGGAAACGCGGGAATCACCTCCACCATTTTTTCACCCGACGCTAACACGCATCCGCGCGAACCGAGTTTCACGATCACATTGCGCGGCCCTTCCCTTAGCAGTTCGTTCGCCGCCTGAATCGGGTCCTGCCCGCACAGGCCAGGGTGGTTCAACAAAGTCTCTGCTTCCGTTTCGTTGGGCGTCAACCAGGTGACTCGCCGCAACAATGCAGCCGGCAGCCCACGCGCGGGAGCAGGGTCAAGCAGCAAAGGAATGCCATGTTGCTCGGCGAAGCTCGCCAAAAACTCTACGGATTCAAGGGGAATTTCGAGCTGTGCGAGCAAAATTCCCGCCGTGCCCAGCAGGCTGGCCTGCCTTTCCAGCTGTGCGGGACTGAGCAGCCCGTTGGCCCCGGGCACAACCACGATGCTGTTCTGCCCGCTGGACGCTATCACGATAAGCGCCACACCAGACGCGCCCGGTACCACAGTTACCGCGCCGGTGGAGACCCCAGCCTGCGCGAGGGCACTGCGAAGCTGCTCCCCGAACGCGTCGTCGCCCACGTTACCCAGCATGGTCACGGGATAACCTAGCTTTGCAACGGCGACAGCCTGGTTCGCGCCCTTGCCGCCGAAGAACGTACGAAAAGAATCTCCCGTTAGCGTTTCACCTGGGCGAGGAATGCTCTTGGCGCGCGCCACCAAATCAAGATTGATACTGCCCACAACGATGATCGGTTTACCCATGTCCATCCCAGAAGCTTTGGCTAGGCTAGCCTCGCGCTGAGGTATGCGAGTCAACCGCCAGAGATCGCGCCTATTTTGCAAACAAAGGTGCAAGCGCCACGGAGCCGAGCCCAGCAATGAACAGCGCGAACACTAAAGGAATCAGCCGGCGAGAATCCGGGGGAGCACCGGTGAACTCGCGCCACACGAACACGCCCCATACCGCGGACACCATCGTCGCGCCCTGCCCAATGGCATAGGAAGTTGCTGGTCCGACAATTTGAGCGTGCGAAGCGACGAAGTTCAGCACCGCTCCGGTGCACCAGATCATGCCACCCAGCACGCCCCATAGATGCCACGAACTCTTGGCCGAGAAGTAGTCCTTCATCGACACCGGCGCCGCTTCGGTGATGGGCCGCCGCATGAGGAAATAGTTAACGGGTATCGCGCAGACCGCCGTCCCCAGCGCGAAGAACAATGCCACGCCATAAGGTCCCAGCGATTGCGGGCCGGAAATCGCCTTGGCCACCAACGGATAGAAAACGCCCATCAGAACGCCGCAGGCCAGGCTCAATTGGATTCCACGGGAACTGATCTTCTTGTGTTCGCCTTCCCGGCGCCGATAGGCCAGTGCGTCAAGAACAATCGCCAGGGTCACCAGCAAAACGCCGCCGAACAAGAGCGCGGGATTTCCGCGCGGCGACAAAAGATAGTTCAGCAGTACCCCAACCACTAGCGCCAGCCCAATCCCAACAGGAAAGGCCACCGCCAACCCTGCGATATCTATGGCCGCGACCAGCAGCAGATTCGCGACGTTGAAAACCGCGCCTCCGGCCAACGCAAAAAGAATGTGCAGGCGGTCGGCTTGACGAATGTCCGCGAGGAACGGCAAACCACTCACTCCGTTGCTGCCCAGAGTAAAGCCCCAAAGCAGTGCGCCGAGAATGATCCCCATCACGTAGTCCCAATAGAAGAGCTGGAACGCATAGCCGGCGGTCAGCTTCATCGTATTCGCCCAGGATCCCCAGCAGATCATGCTCCCGAGCATGAAGGCCAGCGCTGCCGCATATGCTTCGGGTTGATACATCCTCGCCTCCTGTGCGTCCTCTAGTGCCGGGCGAGATTGTCCCCCAAGTTGTGATTTGCGTGAAGGAAAAAGCGTCCGCGTTGGGCTTTAGTTTTTACTCTTCCCGCAGAGTGTGCACGGGTTCGATATGCATCTAAGGTGTGCTTTCGTATACAGTGAGCCGGCGCGTTCGGGAAACAAGCGCGTTATAACTGTGGAACTTGGGACGCGGCCGGTACGATGAAAATGATGCGGAATTAAGAACTCTTACTTTCGGGATTCGGTACGAATTTATACCCCAAACCTCGCACTGTAAGCAGGTATCGCGGCTTGGAAGGCTCGGGTTCGATGTAACGTCGCAGGCGCACGATGAAGTTGTCGATCGCGCGAGTGTCCGTATCTTCATGAAGATTCCACACGTTTTGCAGAATGGCTTTGCGAGACACCGGGCGCCTGGGATTGCGGATGAGATACCGCAGGAGCTCGAGTTCCATCATGGTCAGCTGAAAAACCTCGTCGCCTACCCGCAATTGAAGCTTGGCGAAGTCCACAACGCGATCGTCAAATTGAAAGCTGTCCTGAGCTTCGGCCTCGGATGGTGCCGCAGCTTCTGGTTTACCGGTTGCGGCGGCAGCGGAGTTATGTAGCCAATTCTTGCGGCGCAGCAGGCTCTCCAGGCGCGCCAACAAGATGGCCAGATCGAAGGGCTTCGGCAAATAATCGTCGGCGCCGGACTCAAAACCCTTTAAAACATCTTCGGGACGGCTGCGAGCGGTCAGCATTAACAGCGGAATATAGTTCGCCGCGTTCCGGAGTTCTTGCGCCACGGCGAAACCGTTTTTCCCGGGCAGCATGACATCCAGCACCAGGGCATCGAAGTTTTCCTTGTCCCTGAGGAGCAGGTCGAGCGCTTCCTCGCCTTTATCCGTGATACGAACGGTATGCCCTTCCGCCTCCAAGTTGAAGCGAAGGCCCTGCGCCAGGTGCGCTTCGTCCTCGACCAGCAGAATGCGGCTCATACGCGATGGACCCTGGGAAGGCGAATGGTGAAAGTGCTTCCGCGACCCACGCCTTCGCTTTCCGCGTAAGCGTCCCCCCCGTAACGGCGCGCCACGGAGCGAACGATGAAGAGTCCCAGCCCGGTACCACGGACCCGGCCGATCACCGCCGGGATGCGATAAAAGCGGTTGAAAATGCGTTTCAGCTCGACGCGCGGAATGCCGATGCCTTGATCGCGCACACTCAATAGAATCGTATCCGGATTGGGAGTGAGCACATCGACGATGATTTGCGTCTGTTCCCCGGAATACTTGATGGCATTGTCGAGCAAGTTGAAAACCGCGGTACGTAACTCCTCCGGATTGCCCATCACGAACAGATCCGGCGCCGGAGGCGTGCCTACCTGCAAAGCTTCGGGTCGCAAATTGTGGCGCAAGCGCGCCAGCTCCAGGGTCTCGCTGACGATCGCACCAAAATTGACTTCCTCCCAATTCCGGCGGCGAGAGGCGTGCCGCGCTTCTCCCGCTTTCAGAACCTGCTGGACTGTGCCGAGCAGGCGGTCGGCATCTTCAAGCATGATGCGGTAGAACTCGTTGCGCTTGGCCTCGTCGAGAGGGCGGCTTTGCAGCGTCTCCAGGTACAGGCGAATGGAAGTGATGGGCGTCTTTAGCTCGTGCGTGACGGCATTCAAGAAGCTGTCTTGGCGCTCATTGCGGCGAATTTCACGGACCAGAAAAATGGTGTTGAGAACCATCCCGGCAATAATCACGGCGAAGAAAATGATGCCCAGCACCAGGGGAACGACCTGCCGCCAGTGCAAAACGATCCAGGTAACATTGAGAAAGACCGCCAGCCCGACCAGGCAAGCGC
>Ga0307479_10001333_pt1 | contig 22470 bp, 17 predicted proteins | sample atmos_gasesECM4C_FD_203743 | JGI IMG/M metagenome (GOLD analysis project Ga0307479, IMG submission 203743) | Hardwood forest soil microbial communities from Morgan-Monroe State Forest, Indiana, United States - atmos_gasesECM4C_515 | ecosystem: Environmental > Terrestrial > Soil > Temperate...
CGACTCATATAGCCGTATATTTCAGATATATCGCTTATGTGGGTTGTGTGGGACTATGTGACGCTAGGCGCATTTCGTTCCAAGATTGGTTACGCCCCGTATCGGGGGGCAAGGGTGGAGGGGCGACCAAAGTACGCGGAGTAAACTAGACATTGCGGTCGGTAGTGTACTGCCGCTGACCAGCGAGTGAGCGCGGGTAAACGCTACCCGAGTGTGGCCGAACGCCACCAAGTGGGCCACAAACCTCGCTAAGATCTACCCGTTTACTGGCGAATGCCCGGTGCGGTGCCTACCGAAGGTGATTATATGGCCTTACCCGTTTTGTAACGAGGACGAGAGAGTGTGGCCTTGGCCGCCCTGTTGACGAGGTGCGAGCGCAGTGCGTAGACGATCGGTGACCAGTCTCGGCGAAACGGCTGAGGACGGTAACTCTGCGTCCCCATCGGAACTAGCCAGACGGGGGACCGGGCCCGAGCCAGTTCAGGGGCCAGGAGCGCCGGGCGGTGGCACCGGCACGCAGATGCCAAGCGCACCTCAATCGCCGTCCATCACCTCGGTCACCACCAGGTCCGCCAGCAGCCGTCAGGCTCGGCGGACCCGGTCGCGTTTCGCGCCGAGCAACTGGCGGGTTCGCTGGCGCCTCGCCGCGGTCATCGCGGTCCCGACCATCGCGGCCGCGGTTCTCGGTGCGGTGCAGATCAGCTCGTACGCGAGCAACTACCAGGCGTTCGGCCGAGTCCAGTCGCTAGCCAACCTGAACGCGGCGGTTGTCGCGTACACCCAGGCGGTGGAAGACGAGCGGGACCAGACCGCGGGCTTCGTCGCGACGCACCGGATGGGCGTCCCGGGCGAGATCACCCTGCTGGACGTGCAGAAGGACCAGGCGACCACCGATCACGCCGTCGCCGCCGTGAAGAACCTCGCGCAGCCTGTCATCAACGGCTCCGGTTTCCAGCCCGGTACCGTGCAGGACCTGACCGGCTTGATCAACAGCCTCAGCGACCTGCCGGACATCCGGTCGGTGGCGCTCAACACGAACGACACCGCGGCGCACATCATCCAGGTCTACACCAACGTCGTGGGCACGGCGAACAAGTTCAGCGGCGCGTCCGGCAGCGGCGCCAACGACGCGAACCTGCAGGGCAACGTCACCACGCTCACCACGCTGCTGCGCGCCGAGAACCAGATGTCGGTGCAGCGCGCCATCTTGTTCACCGCGCTGAACAGCCAGCCGCCATTGCTCCTTCCGGAGGACCTGCTCAACCTGCAGCAAGCGCAGGAACAGGAAGTCGCGGAGGTGATCGACTTCAGGGCGTCCACCAGCCAGGTCGAGTCCGGTCTGTTCGATAACACGGTGGCCGGCACCGCCGTCGACGCCGCGGAGGAGGAAGAAGCCCTCGCGACCGCCATCACCAAGAACGCGACCAACACCCAGACCGGCAACCTGACCTCGCAGGGCAATCTCAACGCCCACGACTGGTACGACAACATGACCACGCGGATCGGCGACACCCGCACGGTCACCAGTATCGGGACGAGCAACCTGGTTAGCCAGATCACCAGCCGGGCCAACGCGCTGAAGTCCGATGCGGCCCGCAGCCTGCTGCTGGCCAGCATCATCACGCTGTTCGTACTGCTGCTGGTGCTGCTGATCTCGACCCTGGTCGCCCGGTCGCTGACCCGCCCGTTGCGCAAGCTACGCAGCGACGCGCTCGACGTGGCTGGCCACCGGCTGCCGGACATCGTCCGCCGGCTCAGCCAGAGCGAGGGCTCCGACGAGGGCGTTGAGATCGAGCCGATCGGGGTCACCTCTACTGACGAGATCGGTGAAGTCGCGCGGGCCTTCGACCAGGTCCACCGCGAGGCGGTGCGGCTGGCGGCCGACGAAGCCATGCTGCGCGGCAACCTCAACGCGATGTTCATCAACCTGTCCCGCCGCAGCCAGTCGCTGATCGAGCGGCAGCTGTCGCTGATCGACTCACTCGAGCAGAGCGAGCAGGATCCCGGTCGGCTGTCCAGCTTGTTCCGGCTGGACCACTTGGCCACTCGTATGCGCCGCAACTCTGAGAACCTGCTGGTCCTCGCCGGTCACGAGGTCGCGAGACGATGGAGCCAGCCGGTGCCGCTGGTCGACGTGCTGCGCGCCGCGATCTCTGAGATCGAGCAGTACGAGCGGGTCGTGCTCAACGTGCAGCCCGGCATCGTAGTGGTCGGCCAGGCTGTCAACGACGTGGTCCACCTGGTCGCCGAGATTGTAGAGAACGCGACCACGTTCTCACCGGAAGACACCCAGGTCTACGTGTCCGGACAGCCGCTATCCAGCGGCGGCGTGCTGCTCGACATCACCGACAACGGCGTGGGCATCTCGGACCAGGAAATGTCGCATGCCAACTGGCGCCTCGACAACCCGCCGGTGGTGGACGTGGCGGTGTCCCGCCGGATGGGCCTGTTCGTGGTCGGCCGCCTGGCCGCTCGCCACGGGGTCAGGGTCCGGCTAAGGCACGCCCAGGCTGGCGGCCTGACCGCGCTGATCTGGCTGCCGGAGACCGTCGCCGCACCGGAGGTCGCGCCGCCACTTGGCAGGCTACGCCGGTTCGAGGCCGACGACTACGGTCCCGCCCCGTCGCTGTCCGCGCCCACCTCCGGCTCCGGCAGCACCGCGGCCTCGCAAGCCACCGCGGCCGCGCGGATCCCGAGGTTCTCCTCGCCGGGCCCGTCCTCGTCACCGTCGTTCACTCCGACCGGTCCGCAGCCGGTCCAGGGCCAGCCCGGACACAGTCCGACCGGGCCGTCCGGACCGTCCGTGCCGCCACTACCGGTGCGCAACGGTACGGCTGGCAACCCGACGCAGGCGCCAACCGGCGCGGGCATGAACAGCGGCCCGAGCAGGCTGCCGTCGTTCAGCGGCGGGCAGCCGCCGGTGCGCGGCGGTGACGGCCCGGCCGCCGCCGATCCGCTCGACGGCGACAACGACCTTGCTGTCGCCGGAACGTCTGGAGCGTTCCATGGTGACGGCGTCCCGCTGGAAGCGGGAGGATCCGGGGGGGTCGTCTCCGCCGGGGAACACCTCAACGGAAACGGGAACGGTTCCGGCGATCTCGGCTCGGTGACGATCCCGCCGGCCGCGGCGCAAGATCAGCGGCTACCGATTTTCGACTCGCTGGAATCGGACTGGTTCCGGCGCAGCGGCAAGACGATGAGCACCGCGCGCGGCGGGGCGCAGCCCGCCACAGCCGGTGCCCAGACCGCGCAAACCGCGTCAACATGGACGTCGCCAGCCGACGAAGGCTGGCGGGCGGCGCAGGTGGTTGCTGCGCCGGCTGCGGGGGAGACCACACAAGCTGGGCTGCCGAAGCGGGTACCCAGGGCCAATCTGGTCCCGGGGTCCGTCGGAGGCGGCGGCCAGGACGCCGAAACAGCGGCGGCCGCGGCGCCGGCCAGGACTGCGGACGACGTCCGCGCCCGGCTGTCGAGCTTCCAGCGAGGCGTGCGCGAGGGCCGCGCGGCCGCACCCCAGATCGAGGAGCAATAGAACGTAATGACATCTCAACGAGCGCGTGGCAGTTCCGGCGAAGCAAAGGAGCGAGCGTGAGCACGCCAGGGCGCCCAGCCCAGGACCTTAACTGGCTGATCACCAACTTCGTGGAGCGGGTCCCGGATGTGGCGCACGCGGTGGTGGTCTCCTCGGACGGCCTGCCGCTGGCATTCAGCGCGGGATTTCCCCAGGAGCGGGCCGACCAGCTAGCGGCGGTAACGTCAGGGCTGACCAGCTTGACTCAGGGTGCGTCGCGGGTTTTCGAGGGCGGCGCGGTCGTACAGACAGTGGTGGAGATGCAGCGGGGTGTGCTGGTCATCATGGCGATCAGCAACGGTTCTAGCCTCGCCGTACTCGCCGCGTCTACCTGTGATCTCGGGCTAGTGGCCTATGAGATGACTTTGCTTGTCGAGCGGGCCGGACGGGTACTCACCCCCGCCACCCGCGGTGTCATGCAAGCAGCAATCCCGGGTGACGGACGACGGTGACCGGAGGTTTCAGTGGCTGGCCAAGGGCGCGGTGACGATAGGTCGCCATTCGCCGGCTCAGTGGGCTCCCAAACGGGCCCGATGAGCTCGTCCGGCTCTTGGCAGACGCCAGGGGCGCGGGCCGGTGGATGGGACGACGGGTCGGTGCGGAATACCCCTGGGTTCGGTGGCTTCGGAGCCGAGGAGGACGGTTCGACCAGGCTGGTGCGCCCGTATACGGTGACCGGCGGCCGGACCCAGTCCCGGTTCCAGCTCGCCATCGAGGCTCTGGTGACCGCGACCGTCCTCGAGCCGCGTGACCTGTCCGTGCTAGCGCCGGAATGCCAGGCGATCCTGCAGTTCTGCCGGGACTGGAGGTCGGTGGCGGAGGTGTCCGCGGTGCTGCGGCTGCCGCTGGGTGTGGCAAGAATTCTCATCGCTGACATGAGCGCGGACGGACTGGTCCGCATTCATCAGCGCGATGACGCGGAGGGCCGTCCGGACCTCAATCTGCTCGAAAGGGTGCTTAGTGGACTCCGTAAGATCTAGCGTCGCCCGGCCGTCGGCCGACGCGGGCCAGGCCATGACGTCGGTGAAAATCGTCGTGGCTGGCGGTTTCGGCGTGGGCAAGACGACATTCGTCGGCTCGGTTTCCGAGATCACGCCGCTGACCACCGAAGCGGTCATGACTGTGGCCAGCACAGACGTGGACGACCTGTCGCACGTGCCGGACAAGTCGACCACCACCGTGGCGATGGACTTCGGGCGGATCACGCTGGACAAGGACCTGGTGCTATACATGTTCGGGACACCCGGACAACACCGGTTCTGGTTCATGTGGGACGACCTGATCCAGGGCGCGATCGGCGCGGTCGTGCTCGTCGACACCCGCAGGCTGGCTGATTCGTTCCCGGCGGTGGACTATTTCGAGGCGAGCGGCCTACCGTTCGTAATCGGGATCAACGGCTTCCACGGTCAGTTCCCGCACCGCTCCCGTGACGTCTCTGAAGCACTGGCGATAAGCCCGGACGTGCCGGTGATTCCGTGCGACGCGCGGAACCGCGAGTCCACCAAGGCGACCCTGGTCACGCTGGTCGAGCACGCGATGTCGATGCAGACGGCGGGCCGGTACTGAGCCACTGAGGAATGGCTGGGGAAGGGGCGCTACACGGCCCGCAGCTCCCTCCTCAAGGCCCTCGCCGAGGCCGGAAGGCAAGAGCCCTTCGGGGGCTTATCGTGTGCCTGCACGAGATCGTCGCGCATGCCGATGCGATGATCACCGGGCAGCGCAGGCAGTCATGGTGCACGTCGACGCGGGCACGCAGAACCTCGGCGGCACGGCAAACAACGCGATGCGCGGTCGCGTTCCGATGCTGATCCTCGCAGGGGTCGCGCCGTATACGCAAGAGGGCCAGCTGATCACCACACCGTGACGCAGGACCCGGTATTTGCCTAGGCGGATATGATTCTGGCGATCGACAGCGATGTGCCGTGGATTCCCGCAGTGAACCACTCGGCGGCGGATAACGCCATTTATTGCGTCGACTTGAATCCGCTGAAACCGCAGATGAACGTGTGGTATGTGCCTGCGTGCCACTTTGCCATGGCTCCCATGATTGCCGGTCGCCGAGCATCTGCAAGCGAACAAGCCGCTCCGCGGTGGTCAGCGTGCGAGTCGTCAGCGTCTGACGTCGCAGGTTCAACAGCAATGATCGCCTTACCTGAACACACGCTTGCGCGCCGAGCTATTAATGCTGTTTCGTGAGCGCATTCGGTGCCGCTTCGAGCGGGCGGGATCAAGGATTTCATTCTGGGAATTGGCAGGTGGATAGTGGCCACGACCGTTATAGGCGATATCGTGCTGGTTATCCTGGTTTCCTCGCTGCTCAGCGTCCTAGCCCGCCGCTGCGGTCAGCCGACCGTCATAGGGCAGATACTAACCGGAGTGCTGCTCGGGCCGAGTCTGCTCGGACGGCTGCCCGGCCACCTGACCGCTCACCTGTTCCCGCACGCCGTGCTGCCATCGTTGACGTCGCTGGCGCAGGTGGCCGTGGTCACCTTCATGTTCACGGTGGGGTACGAACTCGACTTCGGGGCGATACGCGGGCACGGGCGGACAGTGCCGATGGTGGCGGCGGCCGCCCTTGCCGTGCCGATGGGGCTCGGAATCGCTTGCGTACTCCTCTACCGCTCGGGTTTCGCCGCGATCGGGGACCCACGGGACGGCCGCTCCTTCGTGCTGTTCATGGGCGTGGCCGTATCAATCACGGCGATGCCGGTGCTTGCGGCGATCATCCGCGAGCGCGGGCTGGCCGGAACCACCGCTGGCGAGGTCGCGACAGCCGTGGCAGGAACCATGGACGTGCTGGCCTGGCTGGTACTGGCGGCGGCGCTCATCGGCACCAGCCAGTCCGTGCGCTTTTCGTGGCCGGTGACCCTGCTGCTGACCGGCTGTTTCGTGGCCGCCATGCTGATCGTGGTGCGCCCGGTGCTGACCTGGTGGACCAGCCGGAGCCAGTCACTGCTGTCGAATCCGGCATCGGTCGCGTTCGCGCTCGCCATGGCCAGTGCGTGGGTCACCGCGAGGCTTGGCCTGCAGCCGGTGTTCGGCGGATTCCTGGCTGGGCTGACCATGCGCGCCAGGAACGGTGTGCCCGATGCGGACGTGGTTCGCTCCATGGAACAGGCCGGGACCTTGCTGCTGCCGCTGTTCTTCATCGTCACGGGCCTGTCGCTCAACATCGGTGATGTACACGGCGACGCGCTCATCTTGCTGGCCCTGATCTTCGTCATCGCCTGCGCGGGCAAACTGGGGCCGGCTTACGCAGCATCCCGGCTGTCCGGACTTGAGCCGCGCCAGTCTGCCACGATCGCCGCGCTGGTGAACACTCGAGGGCTGACCGAGCTGATCGCGCTCAACGTCGGGCTCCAGGCCGGCCTTATCAACCAGCGGCTGTTCACCGTGCTCGTGCTGATGGCGCTGCTGACCACCCTCATGACCGGACCGCTGCTATCGGTGATCCGGCCGGTCCGCGCGTCACTGCCCGCCGAAACCATGCGGCTGAGCAACAAGTAGGCCCCGATCACGCCGCATTATCTCGCCGATGGGATGACGTCAATGGGGTGCGTGGCGAATGCGTTTCCCGTCCAATACCGATGTGTGCAGGGATACATCTTCGGCACCTTCGTCCGCGTCGACTGTTGCGGCATATACTGTGATCCGTTGTCACGGCGTTCAACCGATGTGGTGCAGCAGTTGAACATGCGAGGCAGATTATCTTATTGCCGATCGAATAATCGTCGCGATAGCTGGCTATTGGCAAGAGGCGGTCACGACATGCCCTATGTATCCACCAACGGTATCCGCTTGGCATACGAGCGGACCGGACGTGGCGAACGCGTGCTCATGATTATGGGTCAGGCGGCCGGCGGGAATGTCTGGTCGATGTATCAGGTCCCGGCTCTGGAAAGTGCCGGATATGAGGTCATCACATTCGATAACAGGGGTGTGCCGCTGTCGGACGTGCCGCCGGGGAATTATTCGCTAGCCGACCTCGTGGCGGACACCGCGGGGCTGATCGAGGCGCTGGATGCAGGGCCATGCCGACTGGTCGGGACCTCGCTGGGTGCGTTGGTCGCCACCGAACTGGCCGTTAGCAGGCCGGACCTGGTTAGCTGTTGCGCGCTGATAGCGGTGCGCGCCCGGGCGGATGCGGCTCGTCGTGCGGTATCGGTCGGGGAAAGAGCGCTAACGAGCGGTGGCGTCCAGTTGCCAGCGGCCTACGAGGCCTCGGTGTCGGTCCTTCAGATGTTCTCTCCGGCCACTCTCAACGACGATGGGGCGGTCTCGGTATGGCTGGACATCTATGAGATGTCCGCCGCCCGTAGGGCGGCTGCTAGCGGCCAGGATGCTATCGACCTCAATTCCGACCGCCGTGACGCGCTACGCGCCGTTCCGGTGCCATGTCGGGTGATTGGCTTCTCCGATGATCTCATGTGCCCTCCGCATCTATGCGCCGAAGTGGCCGAAGTTATCCCGGACTGCGACTATGTCGAGATTGGTTCCTGCGGGCATCTCGGCTACCTAGAGCGTCCGGACGATGTCAACTCGGCAATCATTGAATTTCTCGATAAGAATTAGTCCGATTCTCTTCTACAGCGCTGTTTCGGGTGATGACGCACCGTAGTTAGACCGTGAGCTGTCTCATGCCCATAACTTGACAAGACTATCGGCCGGGCGTGAGATTTCCGTGTCGCCCAGCGATGAGCTTCTGCGTTATGCCGGGTCAGCGAGTATCGGTATGATCGCGGTAATCATTCTGGCCGTGAGCCGTAGGTACGAACGAAAGGGAATGCGCGGTGGCGACGAATCCTTTTGAAGATGCCGATGCCAAGTACCTCGTCCTGATAAACGACGAAGGGCAGCATTCGCTGTGGCCCGTCTTCGCAGATGTGCCCGACGGCTGGGAAGTCATCTTCGGTGAAGACGGGCGCCAGGAATGCCTCGACTTCATCGAGAAGAACTGGACAGATATGCGACCGAATAGTCTTATCAGGCAAATGGAGGCGGATGCCTCGGCGAGGCAGAGCAGCGTCTCTGGCAATGGCAAGTCAGGCAACGAGTCCGTGGCAGCGAAGAAGCCGAAGAAAGAGACAGCCGGCAATAAATAGCTGATCCGGCGCCGCATGAGCGAGTAGAGGGGTCTTCGATGGTTGCGCAGGACATCGAGTATGTCGAGCTATACACGAGCGATATACTGTCCGCTGTCGACTATTTTGTATCGTCCTTCGGGTTTACCTGGATGGCGGAATACGTGGGAGAAGGCAGTCGCTCGTCGTTGCTGCGGCATGGGACTGTGCAGCTGATCGTGACGGTAGGCCGGGGGACCGAGGAGTTCATCGAGGCGCACGGAGACGGGATCGCGGACATCGCCTTCGGATGTGACGATCCCGCGCGGACCTGCGAACGGGCCGTGGCGGCTGGCGCCTCGGTGATCAAGTCGGCACCCGGCAAGCTGGTCGTCTCCGGGTTCGGTGACACACGCCACACGCTCGTCACTCGCTCGGCTGGCGCTAGCCTTCCCAGCGATCGTGCATGGAAGCCAGTGTCCGAGGCGTCGGCGAGACCAGGACGGATCTGGCTGCTTGATCACGTCGCTATTCTCGTCGAGGGCGGGACACTGACGGACTACGCGGAATTCTGCACGGAAGCCTTCGGGCTCGCCCGCTATTCGGGTGAGTATATCGAGCTCGGTGAGCAGGCGATTGATTCAATTGTCGTTCGGAGCCCATCGGGTGGCATAACCTTTACCATTCTTGAGCAAGACCAAACCAAGAAACCAGGGCAGGTAGAGGGATTTATTTCGCGGTACGGGGGACCGGGCGTCCAGCACCTGGCATTCCTCGTCGATGATATTGTCTCCGCAGTTCATGAGTTCCGTGGCCGGGGAATAGAATTCCTGCGCAGCCCGAACGCTTATTATGAAATGCTTGCCCATCGACTTCCTGGCATTGAAGAGCAGATAGCAGACCTGCGTGCTACGAATGTTCTTGCGGATCGCGACGAATGGGGCTATCTCCTCCAGTTGTTTACGCGTTCACCATATAAACGGAACACCCTGTTCTACGAGCTCGTGCAGCGCCGCGGTGCCCGCGGGTTCGGCACTGCGAACATCAGGGCCCTCTATGAGGCCGTGGAGCGTGACGAATCCGGTGCCGGATGAGCGAGTTGGTCGTCGCGTCCACGCATGCTTTCCTGCGGAAAGAAGATCTGCACGCCAGCCTATCCGACCCCGTACTGGACACGATGAACTTTCTCAACGAGATCACCTTCCGTTATCCCAAGGCGATCTCGTTCGCCCCGGGCCGTCCGTATGACGGCTTCTTCGATACCGAGCAGATCTTCACCCATATACGCCGCTACCTCGACCACCTGGCGGAGCACGGCACCTCGGCTGAGCAGATCCGCGCCGCGATGTTCCAGTACGGTCCCACCGCGGGGCGGATCCGCGAGCTGATCGCCTCCTCGCTTCGCGAGGACGAGAACATCGACGTCCCTGCCGAATCGATCGTGGTCACCGTGGGCTGCCAGGAGGCCATGCTGCTTGCGCTGCGTGCGCTTATTTCTGGCCCGGAGGACGTGTTCCTGGTCTCCAGCCCCTGCTATGTGGGGATCACCGGCGCGGCCAGCCTGCTGGACATAGCGGTGGTCGCCGTGGAAGAGCGAGAGGACGGATTCCGCTGCGCCGATCTCGACCAGGCGATTAATGCCGAGCGAGCGCGTGGCCGCCATCCCCGCGCCTTTTACGTGGTGCCCGACCACTCCAATCCAGCCGGGACCACGATGCCGGTGGAAACTCGCCGCGAACTCCTGGACCTGGCCGCGCGTCATGACATCCTGATCGTGGAGGACAGCCCGTACCGGATGGTCAGTCCGGGGCCGCACCTTCCGACGCTGAAATCGCTCGATCGTCAGCATCGAGTGATCCACCTGGGCTCTTTCGCCAAGACCGCCTTCCCCGGTGCCAGGGTGGGATTCGCGGTGGCAGACCAGACCGTGACCGACTCGGCCGGGCGCACAGGTCTGCTCGCGGACGAGCTCGCCAAGATCAAGAGCATGGTGACCGTGAATACGCCGCCGCTGAGCCAGGCCGTCATCGCGGGCATGCTTCTCGCCTGTGAAGGGCGGATCTCTGAGCTGAACACGCAGCAGGCCGCGTACTACGCGCATGCGATGCGGTCTACCCTCCGGCAACTCGACCTCTGCTTCCCGGCTTGGAAGCGAGGTGCGCTGGGGGTGCGCTGGAATGAGCCCGACGGAGGATTCTTCCTCACGATGCGTGTCCCGTTCCGGGCGGATAATGTCGCGCTGACGCGATCGGCGGAGGACTTCGGGGTCATCTGGACGCCGATGTCATATTTCTATCCTAATGGCGGCGGAGATTACAGCCTTCGGCTGTCCGTCAGCTATCTATCCGAGGAAGACATTACCAACGGGATTACCCGGCTAGCGAGCTTCGTAGAAGCCGAGGCTAAAGGAAGGTGAACTGAAGTGGTTACAGCAACGCGATGCGTGCGCAGTCAGCGTCGTCGCTGGGGGTGGACATACCGATGACCATGAGCGCGAGTCTTACTCTGGCAGCTGTAGAGAATGCGACGGGGGTAGCCCCACGGCAATCCGTTCCCACGCCGAGAATCGCCGGAGTCGGGACGGCCGTGGCCGGGGAATCTTACTCGCAAAAGGACCTGCTCGAGATTTTTCGCATAACAGACTCCAGGGTCCGTTCCGTCTTCCTCAACAGCGCCATCGAACGGCGTTACCTCTCGCTCCCGCCTCAGGCGGACGACGGCACGCGAGCCATCGAGGCCGAGGGGGATCTGCTTGACAAGCACAAGGCGCTCGCGGTCGACATGGGGATGCGAGCCATAGACGCGTGCCTGAAGAACGCTGGAGTCGGCATCGACGACATCGGCCACCTGTGCTGTGTGACCTCGACCGGTTTCCTCACGCCTGGCCTGAGTGCCCTGCTCATTCGTGAGATGGGAATCGCGCCGCGATGCGGCAGGGCGGATGTCGTGGGCATGGGCTGCAACGCCGGGCTGAACGCGCTCGGCCTGACGACCGCATGGTCCGCGGCTCACCCGGGCCAGTTCGCGGTCCTGCTATGCGCGGAGGCATGCTCGGCCGCCTACGCGTTCGACTCAACAATGCGGACCGCGGTGGTGAACAGCCTCTTCGGGGACGGCGCCGCGGCCATCGCGCTCGTCGCCGACGACACGCACGGTGAGCACCTTCGCGCCGTGGAGGGGCCGCGGATCCTGTCGTTCGCCAGCCACATCATCACCGATGCGCTTGGTGCCATGCGGTACGACTGGGATAACTCCCAGGGCAAGTTCAGCTTCTACCTCGATCCGGATATCCCCTATGTGGTCGGCGCCCACGCCGAGTCGGTTGTCGACCGCCTGCTGGCCGGAACCGGTCTGCGCCGCAGCGATATCGGCCACTGGCTCGTGCATTCCGGTGGCAAGAAGGTGATCGACGCGATCAGGGTCAATCTCGGACTTACCCGGCATGACGTGCGCCATACCATCGGTGTGCTGCGCGATTACGGCAACCTGTCGAGCGGTTCGTTCCTGTTCTCGTATGAGCAGCTGATTCGCGAGGGCATCACTAAGCCGGGCGATTACGGCGTCTTTATGACCATGGGACCTGGCTCGACGATCGAGACGGCGCTGGTCCAATGGTGACCGGGCAACAGGCTGATCCGGCCCTCCGTTTGGACGGAAGCCGTCCCATCTCAGCGGAATCGGTGGCCGAGCTCGCAGCCGTATGTGATCGAGTCGAGGACGGTGACATGCTCGGCTTCGTTATCCTCCGCGTATCAGGCGTGCCCGAGGCGAATTGGATAAGCGATCTGTCCGTGGCCCTGGTGAGCAAGTGGGAACGAGGATTGCGGCGGCTGGAACGCGTTCCCGCCGTCACGATCGCGGTCGCGGACGGCGACTGCGGCGGGCCAGCCCTGGACGCGCTGCTGGTGGCCGACTACCGCATCATGCCCGCGGGAGCGCGACTGGTGATGCCTGTCGTGACCGGGGCGACCTGGCCTGGAATGGCGCTGTACCGGCTCGCGCGGCAGGCGGCGGGGGCCGCACTGGCTCGCAGGGCAGTTCTGTTCGGCATGCCCATCGGGGCCGCCGAGGCGCAGGCGATGGGGGTCATCGACGACGTGGCAGGCAACGCGGCGCTCGCGCTTGAGAAGGCAATGGAGGTGGCTGGCGCGGCTTCGGGCACCGAACTCGCCATCAGGCGGCAGCTCATGCTGGAGGCGATGACCACGACCTTCGAGGACGCGCTAGGTGTCCATCTCGCGGCCTGCGACCGGGCGCTGCGGTCGGTAGCCGCGGGGGCGGCGTAATGGCTATGCCCCAGCCGCAAGACGATGTTGGAGCCGTGCGCGGAGACCTAGGCCGCGCACGGCAGGCTCTTGCGGATACCTCGAAGCACACCGACGACCTGATCGCGTCGCTCCCGGAGCCAGCGGAACGATCGGCGGAGCAGCAGGCGACCGCCGCCGCGGCGCACGATGCCGCGCGCGCCGTTCGCAGCCATTTCATGGACGTTCATGCCGAAGCGGTCTACGACGAGCTCGCCGACTGCCGGGGCCGTTATCTACGGCTGCCGGAACTCGTGGAGGCCGCAGCGATCGCGTTTCACGGCCTCGTGCCCACGGCGGATCAGATGACGGCCGAGCGAGCGCTCCCGCAGGCCCGCAAGGAGGGCCGTGAGATCGATCAGGGCATCTTCCTGCGCGGGGTGCTGCGCTCACCGCTGTGCGGTCCGCACCTGCTCAACGCCATGCTGCGGCCGACTCCTCGTGCCCTAAGGCTGCTGCCGGAGTTCCGCCGGACCGGCGTGGCCGACCTTGGATCCGTGCGGATGGAGCGCCGTGACGGCGCGGCCCGGTTGACGATGTGCCGAGATGATTGCCTAAACGCGGAGGACGACCTGCAGGTCGACGACATGGAGACCGCTGTTGACCTCGCCTTGCTGGATCCGGACGTGCGAGTTGGCCTGCTGCGCGGCGGACAGATGAGCCATCCCCGCTACCAAGGCAAGCGAGTATTCAGCGCCGGAATTAACCTCAAGGCGCTGAACGCGGGGGGCATCTCGCTGGTGGATTTCCTGCTGCGCCGAGAACTGGGCTATGTTCACAAACTCGTGCGTGGAATCCTTGTCGAGGACGGCCCGCGCTGGTGGTCCCCCACATTCGCGAAACCGTGGGTCGCTGCCGTGGATGGTTTCGCCATCGGCGGCGGGATGCAGCTGCTGCTCGTGTTCGACAGTGTGCTTGCCGCCTCTGACGCCTATTTCAGTCTCCCGGCCGCCCAGGAAGGCATCGTGCCCGGCGCCGCCAACTTCCGGCTGACCAGATGCGCGGGGCCGCGGCTGGCCCGGCAGATAATCCTGGAGGGACGCCGGATCTGGGCGAGTGAACCCGCGGCTAGGCTGCTGGTGGATGAGGTCATCGAGCCCCGCGAACTGGAGGAGGCGGCCGAGAAATCTCTTGACCGCCTGCAGAGCCCAGCGGTGGTCACCAATCGCCGGATGCTGAACCTTGCCGAGGAATCGCCCGAAGAGTTTCGCAGGTACATGGCCGAGTTCGCGGTCCAGCAGGCGCTGCGGCTTTACAGCGCGGACGTGCTCGGCAAGGTCAGCCGCTTCCGCGCGTCAGGCGGGCGCTGACCAGCCCAAGCCGTGCGCCCGCGGAGCTTTCCCTCCGGGGGGCTAACGTCATGACGTCGGCTGCCGGAATTTGATTGGGCATCTCCTTTGATGGCTATGTGTCGCGATGTTCTATCTCAAGGACGATACTCGCTACCTCCACAACGCCGCGGCTATGAAGTGATTCGGCATATGCGCGCCACTCGGCAGGGTGCTTTACGACGAGAGTGTGCCCTGGACGCCTGCGCGACGCAACCGCCTCCCGGCTCAACGAGCAAGGCGATCTATCGTTGACCATGATGCGCAGGTCAAACGGCGACTCTATGGTGCTCATTCGGTCCACAGCTCCCCGAATGTCACCGTCCTCGGCAAGCACCTCGCACGTCAGCCAGACTTCGGCGTGGCCGCCGGGCGCAAGAAACCTCGGAATCCCCGCGGAGACGAAGTCAAAAGCCGCGGTCGGGCCGGGAGTATTGAAGAGGATATGGTCGTAGCGCTGCTGCGGGTTGTAATTCTCCCAGGCGGCATTCTCGAATTGTGCCCGTACACCATTCAGTGAGGCATTGGCGCGTGCGAACGCGATGGCTCGGCCGCTGATGTCGATCCCGGTGACGAGATCGGCTGAGCGGGCCAATGGGAGCGACAGACACCCGCTACCGCACCCGACGTCGAGCACAGTAGAGCCGCCCCGTGCTCGCGCGATGGCTTTCATGAGTTCGAACGACGACGCGTGCGGCGGCATGCATACATCGTCGGGGATTGCGACGGTGATCGTACTGAACCGGTTCTCGAACAACCGATCTGTCAGAAAGTAGAACCCGTCGACCTCGGTGATGCTGACCCTGCCGATCGCGTGTTGTCCGTCGGAATCGATCTGCACCAAGCCGTGCTCATGCAGTGATTGCGACAGCGGTTCGGGAAGTTTATGAAAGATGTGCATCGGCACGGGAGCGCATAGAAGGAAAAGTTTGCCAAGGATGGCGGACGACGACGTTCCTAGAAAGTCGCAACAAATGAGTGAGATGCGCGCGATGTCACTCAAGAGCGCCTCGGCTCCCCCTACCCCGAGGCTTTCCGCCAGAGTCTGCGTTCGGTACCCCGCGTCGAGCAAGCCAGCCCTGAGGTGCTGCATGTCGTGCTCGGCCAATGTGTTGGGATCGAAAGTGACCAAGGCACACCAGTCATCCGGGTAGTGACCAGCTCAGGCCGTCCATCGACGCGATGAGGCCGCCCTCGAAGAGCGGCGCCTCGGGGCCGGCGTCCTGGCCGAGCAGCACGCGGGCCTGTTCCTTGGCGCCTTCCTGCATCGCGTTCTTGACTATCGGGGACTTGATGATGGGCACCATGCTCTGCTCTTTGTTCGCGATGAGCATGTCTACCGCGTTAGCGAACTGGCTGGACCGGCTCCTGTAATGGTCCGCAATCAGCTCACCTGTCGCGAGCGCGGCCTCGCCGGACGAAACACCGCCGATCAGCTCAACGAATGACTGCAGATCGGAATTGGTGTTCCTGGTTACCTTCTTGGCGGACCAGAAGTACGAGTCCTCATTGACATTCAGGTCATAGAAAGCGACCAAGAATTCGTAATACACGCCGAATTCCCGGAGGTAGCGCTGCTCGAATTCGCGAAATGCGGTGTCCTCGTCGACCGCCCCAGCTAGGACGCTGTTGATGGAGCGTGCGGCGAGCAGGGCGCCGTAGGTGGCCAGGTGCACGCCGGAGGAGAAGATGGGGTCGACGAAGCACGCGGCGTCGCCGACGAGGGCCATGCCCGGCCGCCAGAATTTCGTGTTTGCGTACGAGTAGTCCTTGCGGACCCGGAGTTCTCCGTACTGGCCCTCGGTGACCCGCTTGGCGTCGCGCAGGTAGTCGCTGACCATCGGGCATTCGGCGATCAGCGCCATCAGGGCTTCTTCGGGGTCGCCCTGGATCTTGCTGGCCATTTCCCGGCGTACGACCGCGCCGACGCTGGTCAGCGTGGGGGTCAACGGGATGTACCAGAACCAGCCGCTGTCGAAGGCGCAGGAGAGAATGTTGCCGGAGTTCGGCTCCGGTAGCCGTTTCCCGCCCTCGAAGTAGCCGAAGAGCGCGAGGCTGCGGAAGAACTCCGAGTACTTCCGCGTGGTCCCGACTTGCCGGTAGATGCGGCTCTTGTTGCCTGAGGCGTCTACCACGTACTTGGCGTGGATGGTGCCTTCGTTGCCTTCGGCGTCTGTGTAGGTCACGCCGCGGACCTGGTCGCCGTCGTCGATCACGTCGGTGACGGCATGCTGCTCGCGGACGTCCACGCCCTTGCGGCGGGCGTTGTCGAGCAGGATCTGGTCGAACTTGCTCCGCTCCACCTGGTAGGCGTAGGAGGTTTCTCCGGTCATTTTCGGCGACACCGAGAACGCGAACGTCCATGGCTTGGGATTGGCGCCCCATCTTTGGGTTCCGCCGCGCTTCTTGGTGAATCCGGCGTTGGCCAGCTCGTCCGCGACGCCGATCAGACGGCACACTCCGTGCACCGTGGAAGGCAGCAGTGACTCGCCGATCTGCCAGCGCGGGAACTTCTCTTTCTCCAGGAGGATGACGCGGTTTCCCTGCATCGTGACGAGCGTCGCCAGTGTTGATCCCCCTGGCCCGCCGCCCACGACTACAACATCAGTCTCTTCGCTAAGGTGTTCAGCACTCATTTGCTGCCTTTTCGTGTTGAAGGCTCCCCAGCTTCACCGTCGGAAGTTGGGTATGAGAGTGTCAGTTACCAGCGCCATTCATGCTGGCCGAGCAGATGATCCGATTTAACTCCGTGATCGGCGCACCACGTCATGAATTCCGCGACCTGCTGGAGCTGGTAGGAGTCTTCGTTGTAGGTGGTGGCCATGACATGACCCAGCCAGCTTTCTTCACCCATCGCATAGACGTAGGCCTCGCGCGCGCCCAGTTCGGTCATGATCCCGGCGGCCTGTTCCGCGTTCGACCCTGACAGCGTGCGTGAATCACTCATCTTCTTGGTGATCGGCATGGTGAAAAGTCCCTGGTACAGCCAGGTCAGCCCCGCCCCGGCGCATTCCATACCCAGGAACGCCATGTCCACCTGTCCCACGTGGCGGCGCATGTATCCGTAGAGGCCTGGGTCGATGCCGGAGGAGTCGGCCCCGACGAATATCGTGCGTCCTCCGATCCGGACGCAGTACGTTGACTTGGCCCGGATGTCCAGGTCGCAGTGCTCGCCGAGGAACGGCGTCGCGATCACTTTGCCGCCGGGGAACTCGACCTCGGAGAAGTCGTCCACCTCTACCACGGGCAGGCCCAGATGTGACAGGTACAGTGCCGGAGACGGGTCTTCCATATTGCCGCGCGATGACCGGGGCACGACGACCGCGCCGATCCTGCCGCGCAGTGCTAGCAATGTCTCCAGGACGATGTGGTCCTGGTGCCCATGGCTGATCAATGCCAGGTCTATGTGGTCTGGCAGGTCGCGGTAGGTGAACCGGTCGGTGGCCGAAGCGTCCGCGTTGACCCACGGATCGGTGATGATTGCCGCCTCCGGCGTCTGCATGACCAGGCACGCGTGGTTGAAGTAGCGAATCCGAGCGCCGCTGTCGATGTGACGGTCGGGGGAAAGGTCCGGCTTCCCGGCCAGCAGCCGGCTGAGCGCGACCGCCTCCTCGTCATCTAGTTCGAGCTTCTCACGCAGGCGATTCAGCGTCGTACCGTGCACCCTCGACCTGAATAGTTCCTCCAGCCCAGGATGCCGGAACGGTATCCGCAGGTCGAGGACGTCCGGTGAGCTCAGCCGTGGCGTGCTCAAGATGAACGGGCGCTCGACGCCGGGTTCGAGCGACAGCTGAACCGACTGACGGTCCTCGGTGTAGACGCTGCTCTCGTACACCAGCGGTTCGATGAACCGCACGGCCGGCTGGTTGCTGGTGTCGTAAGCGATCTCCACCAGACCCGACAGCGCCGACGGGAGCTTGGGGTACAGCGGAGTGAGGTCAAACCCGGTCGCGCTGCTCCGCACGAGTTCCTCGGCCTCGGTCACGGCCGCGGCGAAGTCCAGCATGTCCGCCCTGTCCTGCTTGATGGAGGCGAGGAGTTCGCGGACCTCTCCACTCCTGGATTCCTCGATGTTGACGAAGAACCCGCCTCTCAGCTCCGGGTTGTTGCTCGCGTTGATGTGCACCTGCGGGGACTGCAGATACGACTCGAGGAGCGGGACCTGAACGAGCGCCAGGTTCATAGCCGCTTGGACAGGCGCTACGGTATGCAGCCACCCGTAGAATCCGTCCACCAACGGCTCGATAATAGCGTCGGGCCTGAGAAACCTCGTCTCGTCACTCATGCGGGCTCCTCCATCTAGATAATGGGCCATCGACCTGGAGCAGATTTCTTGAGGTCAAGGCTCCAGGGGTTTACAGAGTCCGGAAAGATAAAGTTACGCTACTGGGCGCCGGTTTCTCTGACAACCAATGCCTTCCCCGGCGTTCAACCGAGGGATCGCGTCGGTTGAACGCCGGGTTACTCGTTTGAGTCCACGACGATGTTACGCCCCTGGCTCGGTCGATACGCTAATCTCAGGTGCCGCGGAATAGCCATTTCCTGCGCTATTGTGGATTCCTGCCTAGGCGCGGCGGGCAGCTGACCGCGCAGGATCCCCGAAATGGAGCGAGAGAGGTCGCGGCGCCGTGATGATAGGCACCAAAGTCGCAATGGGTGCGCTACGCCTAGATGATTCGATCACCAGCCAGAAGGTCAGGCCAGGAACAGTCCGGAGGATCCTCCCGTATGCCAAGCCGTACCGTTGGGCACTGGTGTTGCTGCTGCTCGTCACCGGACTCGATGCCGCTATTACGGTAGCGGATCCGCTGTTGCTGGGAGTGGTCATAGACCGTGGCATACTGTCACACCGGCTTGGGGTTGTCATAGTCCTGTCCGTGATAATCGCCGGGCTCGGTCTGGTGGATGCCGCCGCGATGTACCTTCAGGCGTGGTCTTCATCCCGGATAGGTCAGGGGCTGATACTCAACCTGCGCTCTCAGGTTTTCACGCACGTTCAGCGGCAGCCGCTGGCCTTCTTCACCCGTTCGCAGACCGGTTCCCTGGTAAGTCGGCTGAACACGGATGTCATTGAGGCGCAGGTGGCCCTTACCGTGCTACTTACTCAGACACTTTCGGTCATCCTGACACTAGGGCTTGTGCTAGGCGCCATGTTCTCCCTGTCATGGCAGCTCGCACTCCTGGCGGTGGTCCTGATGCCGCTCTTCGTAGCGCCCACGAAGCTAGTCGGCAGGAGGGTGCAGCGGCTTGCCCGGGAGACCATGCAGCTCGATGCCGAGCTTGGCTCCATGATGAATGAGCGATTCAACGTGGCCGGGGCGATGCTCGCAAAACTCTACGGGCGTCCAGAGGAGGAGTCCGGCCAGTTTATCAAGCGCGCGAGCCGCGTCCGCGATATCGCGGTCCTGACCAGCATAAACGGTAGATTTCTCCCCATCATCGTGACCACGTTCGCCGCGATGATGACTGCCTTGATATACGGTCTCGGTGGCAGTTTCGTCATCAGCGGATCTCTCAAGATAGGAACTCTCGTAGCTCTAGCGGTCTTGATCACCAGGATGTACGGCCCCATCAACCAGCTCACGAACGTACAGGTAAATTTCCTCACCGCATTGGTCAGCTTTGACCGGATATTCGAGATCCTGGACCTGAAGCCGCTTATCACGGACCGGCCTGGGGCGTCAGCGCTTCCCGTCAGCGAGAACGGTAGCGGATCGGCACCGCCGGTCGAGTTCGAAAACGTCAGCTTCCGGTATCCGCCGGCGAATGAGATATCACTCGCATCTCTGGAATCGATCGCACTGCCCATGCGAGAACGTTCTTCCGAGAACGCTTGGGTCCTGCGCGACGTGAGCTTCCTGGCCCCGGCGGGAAAGCTGACCGCGCTGGTGGGGCCGTCCGGCGCCGGGAAGACCACGATCACCCACCTCGTGCCTCGCCTCTACGATCCAGGCTCAGGTGCTGTACGCATTGGCGGTCACGACATCCGCGATCTGACCCTGCAATCCCTGCACGCCGCGGTCGGTGTGGTCCCTCAGGAGGCACACCTCTTTCATGACACCATCCGTGCCAACCTGTTCTACGCACGGCCCGGAGCCACCGAGGATGAGCTAAGGGAGGCATGCGAGGCGGCGCGGATCTGGGAGCTGATCAGCTCGCTTCCCGATGGCCTTGAGACCGTGGCGGGAGACCGCGGCTACCGGTTCTCGGGTGGGGAAAAGCAACGTCTTGCTCTCGCGAGACTATTGCTGAAGGCCCCCCCAGTGGTTGTCCTGGATGAGGCTACTGCGCACCTGGATTCCGAATCAGAAGTGGCCATACAAGAGGCGTTGAAGACCGCGCTGTCCGGCCGGACCTCGCTGGTGATAGCACACCGCCTGTCCACCATCCGCGAGGCCGACCAGATTCTGGTCATCGACGTCGGTGAGGTCCGCGAACGCGGAACTCACGATGAATTGCTGGCCGCGGATGGAATCTACGCGGAACTCTACCGGACCCAGTTCGCCCGGCGTCCGCAGCGTAACGGCGACGACCAGGATTATGCGGCAGTGGCCCGCCGGGGACATGAATAACAGGACCGGTTCCTCGGTTCCTGATTCATGCACGATTGCCCGCAGAATAGGACATATGTGATCTATTAGCCAAGCTAGCCTAGCAATCGGAGCGTACGCGACGTGGCTGAAATCAAGACTGAAAGCCGGGAACTGGCGGGATCCGGGAATGGCCGGTGGGAGTTGACGGCCGGGCAGCTTGCGATCTGGCATCACCAGCGTCTTCATCCAGAAAGTCCACTCTACAACGTAGGCGGGTACCTGGAGATTCTCGGCGATCTGGATGTCGGGGTATTCGAGGCGGCCCTTCGGCATGTCGTAAGCGAGGTCGATGCCTTCCGCCTGCGATTTTACGACGATGATGGCGGCGTGTGGCAGTACGTTGATAAGCCGGGTGACTGGCCGCTGCGGGTTATCGACTTCAGTGCGGAAGCCGATCCGCGAGCAGCGGCGGAGGACTGGATGCGGACGGACATGCGCCGTCCGTTCGATCTGCGGAACAGGCTGATCTTCACGGAGGCTGTTCTCAAGGTCGGCTCGGGCATTTTCTTGTGGTACCAGATTGCTCATCACATCGCATTCGACTCGTCCAGTGCTTCTGTGGTGGCGGCCCGGGTTGCCCGTGCTTACGCGATGCTGCTGGCTAGAGAGTCTCCGGCCGGTGATTCCCCGGGGCCGGTCTCCTCGCTGTTCGAGTCTTATCATTCATACCGGGCGTCCGCAGAATTCGACCGGGACAGGGAATTCTGGCTCGACGTCCTGGCGGGATTCCCTGGGGCGCCCGGCGTAAGCGGGCGGCCTGGGGAGCCGGCGTCCCGGGCACCGCGGCGGTATGTGGAGCTCGTGGCCCCTGAAAGCGCGGCTGATATGAGGGCGGCAGCTTGGCGTTCCGGGGTCAGCCTCGGCGTTTTCATGGTCGCTGCCGGCGCGGTTTACCTGCACCGCGTCACCGGCGCAGAGGATGTTGTCATCGGTTTCCCGGTTGACTGGAGTGCGGACGGTCAGTGGCGGGACATCCCCGGGATGGCGGTTAATATCCTGCCTGTCCGTGTCGCGATGCGCGGAACGACATCGGTTGCGTCTGTCGTGCGGCAGGTGACGGCCGCGATTGTTAATTCCTCGGGTCACCAGCGGTACTATCATGCGCTGGTCCGCCGGGACCTGGGGCTGATCAGCGGTGCTTTGTTCGGCATGATCGTCAATGTCATGCCCTTCGGCGGCCAACTGTCGTTCGGTGACTGCGCCGCCCGCGAGCACAGCCTCTCTCACGGGCCGGTCGATGACCTGGCGGTGTCCGTCTATGGCGGGTCCGCTGACGGCGGCATGGAGATTTCTTGCTACGCGAACCCGGATCTGTATGGTGCTGCGGCGGTGAAGAATATTGCTCATCGTGTGCGCAGGGTCATGAACTGGCTGGCAGCGGCTTCTCCCGGGGACCGGGTCGGCTGGGCGGAGATCATGGATGCGGCGGAGCGGACACAGGTCCTGCACGAGTGGAATGACACCGCTGCGTCCGCCCCGGCCGCGCTGGTGCCGGAGCGGTTCCTGGAGCAGGTGGCCGCCTGCCCGGATGCGGTGGCGGTGTGCTGCGGGGATGCCAGCGTCAGTTACGGGGAGCTGGAGGTGCGGGCGAACCGGCTGGCGGGGTATTTGCGG
>Ga0307479_10001334_pt1 | contig 22458 bp, 14 predicted proteins | sample atmos_gasesECM4C_FD_203743 | JGI IMG/M metagenome (GOLD analysis project Ga0307479, IMG submission 203743) | Hardwood forest soil microbial communities from Morgan-Monroe State Forest, Indiana, United States - atmos_gasesECM4C_515 | ecosystem: Environmental > Terrestrial > Soil > Temperate...
GCCAATAGCCGTCTGATGGGCGGCTCCTGGACGTTCCGCGACGGTATGGAACTCGCCTGGGCGCGCAAAGGTACCATTCTGATGTGGGCTCTCTTCGCCGCAACCGTCGGCATGATTCTCCGCACCATTGAAGAGCGGCTGGGGCTAATCGGACGCATCATCATGAAGCTGATCGGTGTTGCCTGGGCCCTGGCGTGCTATTTCGTTGTGCCGGTGCTTGCGTTTGAAGACCTCACGCCCTTCGCGGCGGTGAAGCGCTCGGCGCGCCTCTTCCGCGATACCTGGGGCGAACGCGTCGCTGGCGGGTTCAGCATGGGCCTGGTGTTCATGCTCCTGGCGCTGCCCGGCTTCGGCGTGTGGATCGCCATGACTGTGGCTTTTGGCGTCAAAGGCATGCTTATCGGCATCGCCCTGCTGGTCCTTTACCTCATAGTGCTTTCGGTGGTCAGCTCCGCGGTTCAGGGCATCTTTAACGCCGCCATGTACCGTTACGCCTGCTTCAAACAGGTGCCTCCGGCGTTCACGCCGCAGCTCATTACCGGCGCCTGGACCCCCAAAGCCTAAACTCAATCCTTCTGCCGTCCAACGAGCCGCGACGCATTTTGTCGCGGCCCGTTTTTTTTGCGGACCCGGCTTGTCCTCGCGCCCACACACCCATAGGCAGTTCCTCAACAGTTCGATTAGAATTTACCGGGTCCAGAGACAATACCCGTGCGCGTTTCACGATTCCCGCAACTCTGCCGTATCCTCTTGCTCAGCGCCGCTGTTCTGCCTCCTAGCTTGCGTGCACAAAGCCCTCAAGCAGCCCTGCTCCTCACCGTCGAAGATGTGAGCGGCGGACGCATTGCCGGCGCAATCGTCACACTGGCGCTGGAGAACTCGGCAATCTCTCGCTCATCCATAACCGACGACCGCGGCGACGCTCTCTTTGCCTCGCTGCCTCCCGGTACGTATGCGATTGCAGTAAGCGCTCGCGGTTTTGCGGACAACACGGCGCGCGTCACTGTCGCCGTCAGCAGCCAACCGACTTTCGTCGTCACTCTTCGGCCCCAGATTATCAAAGAGTCCATCCAGGTTCGCGACCGAGGCCCCTCGCTTGCCACGCAGCCCATCGAAACCACTAGCAACACCATCAAAACCGTAATTACTTCTTCCGACCTCGATGAAATCCCGCTGTCGGCTCGCAGCTTCGCCAATATTTCCGTGCTGGCGCCGTTTACCGCTCCCGTTGAGCCCTCCGATCCCACCAAAGCCCGCATCACCGCCGTCTCTTTCGGCGGAAGTTCCGGCTTGAACGTCGATCTGTCTGTCGATGGCGGCGACAACAATGACGATTACATTGGCGGCTTTTTGCAAAATTATTCGCCGGAGGCCATGCAGGAATTTGTGGTGCGTACCGGACAATTCGATGCGGACACGCCGCACACCAATGGCGGCAGCGTCATCATCTCCACGCGCCGCGGCTCCGACGACTGGCATGGCAGCGGCGCCTACTACTATCGCGGCAACGCCTTGAATGCGCGCAATTCCCTGGATAATCCCGAGCCCAATCCAAAGCAGCCTTTCTCCCGCCAAAATGCGATTGCCGCGCTCGGCGGTCCCATCAAGCCGGGCAAGCTTTGGTTCTTCTCGTCGTATGAATATGTTCACGAAAACGCCAGCGTAGCCTACAGCGCCAATTCGCTCTCCGAATTTAACGCTCTCGCGCAACTCGCCACGGCCGGCTTTCTCCCCGGCGTAGCCTCCATTGGGGCGATTCCCTCCTCCGTCCCCGTGCCGTTTCGCGAGGCGCTGTTTTCCACGCGGCTCGATTGGTCGCAAAGCTCGCAGTCGCAATGGTTCTTTCGCGCTTCGCTCGACCGCAACAACACGCGCAATGACCTGCTACAACAAGGCGCGCTTCCTTCCACGGGCGCCACCACCAACTCGCATTACTACAACGCGCTGCTGAATCAGCAGCAGCAATTCTCGTCCGCATGGCTTGGCTCGCTCACCTTGGAAGCCAGCGGTTTCCATCACACGAAAGCGCGCAACTCCACGCTCGGCGAAGCGTTCGACTTTCCTTTCACCGCCAATTTTCTGACTACCTCAGGACTGGAAACCTTCGGCGACAATCAGTTTGTCACCGCTATCACGGCCTTCCCGGTTCAGCGCGATCAACAGAAATACCAACTCCGTTACGACCTTTCCCGTTCTTCCGGGCGGCACGCGCTGCGCTTTGGCGTGAATCTCATTCACGAACCGGTCCTTCGCGGCGCGCTGGCCAGCAACCTCGAAACGCGCTATGCCTATCCGCGCGATCCCAGCTTCTACCTCGCAAACCCATCCGTCCTGCCGAGCTGCCCGAACCCGCATCCCTCCGCCCCAGATCCGAATTTTCCAGACTGCCCCACGGCGAACACCTCCGGCCCCAGTGACGGCAGCTTCTCCCAAAGCATTCGTCGCCTCGGCGTTTACGCTCAAGACGCCTGGCGCATCGCTCCTTCGTTCACGATCAACGCTGGACTTCGCTACGACACAACATTTGGCCTGTTCGTCGCCTCCGGCCATGAACAAAGCGCGAATCCCGCGCTGGCGACGCTTCAAGCATCGGGTAGCGCGCTGGTTTCAGGCGTTCCTCACGACTACCGCAAAGCCTTCGCGCCCCGCCTGGGAATCGCCTACGCCCCCGGCGGCTCAGCGACGACCGTTTTTCGCGCTGGTGCCGGCCTTTACTACAACGATCTCGCGCAAAACGGCTGGGTCGACGCTTTCACCGCGCTGAACACTTTCAATCTGCGGAATGGAACCGGCCCGAGCGCGCTGATTGATCCGAACTATCACACGCCGTACACCTTGACCGCCAGCGCCGGTTTCGAGCATGCCTTCACCAAAGATTGGCGTCTGAACATTACCTACGAGCACCAACAAGGCGTTCATCAGTATCGCCGCTACGAGTACACGCCCGGCATCGGCATTCCCGCGACCGCACCGGCCGTGTCCCTTTTCCGCAGTGACAATCGCTCCATCTATAACGGCCTTGCGCTGCAAATGCAGCACAGCTTCTCGCGTCGTTTCGAGGTGACCACCAATTACGTGCTCTCTCATGCCACGACTTGGGGAGCCACCGTGGGCGAGCTCGCCGATTACGTCAACGGCGTCTCCAACGTGCTCAACCCATTTGGGCCGGGCGACCACGGCCCGAGCGGCGAAGACATTCGACATCGTTTAGTGTTGGTCGGAGTCCTGCAGTTGCCGGGAAAACTCGAGGTGTCTACCTTGTCGCAATTTGAAAGCGCGCGGCCGTTCACCATGAGCACTCCCGCGGACATCAACGGCGACGGCATCGCCAACGACCGCGCGGTCGTCAATGGCGTGCAAACCACGCTGGACCAATTCCGGGGCCGCCCCTTTTACCAGGTCGATCTGCGCGTCAGCCGCAATATCGCGCTCACCGAGCGCCTCACCCTCCGCCCCTTTGCCGAATTCTTCAATCTGTTCAACCGCCAAAATCCAGCCAACAACTACGTCCCGGACATTTCCGCCCTGCCCACACCGGTGAACAATCTTTCCAACGCCACCGCCTTCTGCCTGAATCCCGCCTGCACCGTTACCAAGCCCATCACCAGCATCAACCAGTTGCGCGTCCCCGCGGGAGCCCTCGGCGACTTCTTCGGCCCCGGCACCACCGTAGGCATCCCCTTCGCCGCCCAGCTCGGCGTCCGCCTGTCCTTCTAACTAATTTTGAGTGCGGTAGTCTGGCTACCGCTTCTCAGGTCATAAGCCACAAGGCCAAACGCCAGCCAAGGGCAGAAGCCGCGAGCCAAGTCTCTTGCCTTCCTCTGCGCCTCAGTGCGCTTCCCTCTGTGCCCCTGTGATGAAATCTGCTCTTTTTCTTCGCCCGCCAAGCACCTCATTTTTGTGCCGTATCAGTACGGTACTTCTAAGCATCATTTCCGCCCGAGTCCTATTGCCCCACCCTTTTTGCCCCGAAATACTGGCGCTACTATGCGAATCACAAAACTTTTCCCGGGTCTCCTCCTCGTGGTGTGCGCCAGCCCGGCGCTCGCCCAGCAAAAAGTTTTCGAGTGGCAAAAAGGCAACTACGAATCCGTGCGCCTGGACCCCGCCAATTACCACACTGGCAAAAACTATGACGCCGTCGGCGGCACCATCCACGTCGACATTGAGGCGCAGCAACCTGTCACCATTTTCATGACCGGCACCGGCGAATGGAGCCGCGCGGTGCAGAGTCCCGAATACCTCGCCAGCATCCACCAGGTGTGCCTGCGCGAGCATGTGGTGAAGACCACCTACACCTGCGACCTTCCGCTGGAGCCCATGACCTTGATTGTTCGCGACGACCGCGACAGCCCTAACGGGCGGGCCTTTGCCGGGCTTGGCGCGGTTTTGAAGACCGAAGCTGGGCTGAGGGACGTCAATCCTAGGGTGGACAGCACCGTTAATGCCGTGGGCGCGGGCCTCGCTTCGATCTTGGGCCGCAATACCCAGAATGCTGCTCCGCGGCACTTTGTCGCGCCCAATGACGTGAACATCCAATACTTTCGCTGGATCTGCATCCAGAATTGTTTCCCGCCGCAATTTCAGTGGATCCAGCAGGCCAAGGAGAAATACGAGCTGACTTCGTTCCTCAAGGTTTACGGAGGTTACGCCCCGGATCGCGATGGCGAAGTCGTCAGCATCAAAATCAAAGCTCCGATGCCGATGCTAGTGGCCATGCTTCCGTCCGCGGTGGCGAACCAACTCCACGCTAAGCCGGACATGCTGGAGCCTGCCCTGGAGAAAAATTCCTGCCAGCAGCGTGGCGTGCAGTCGCAAACCTTCGAGTGCACCTTCAACGCCGCGGATGGCCCACAATCGCTCATCATCGTGCCCGAGGACACCGGCAGGATTAAGCACAAGAAGGTCGAGGTAGAGTTCTTCGCCTCCAAGTGTGTAGCCAACTGCGCCCTGCCCCAACCGCCAGTCAGCGCCACCGGCGACAACCCGAATCCGTAGCGCCGGGTTTCGACCTTTCGCCTTCTTGCTAGTGGCGCAGCATGCTGCGCCGGCCCGGTAGGGGCGCGCCTCAGCGCGTCCCCGTTTGGGAATGCGGCGGTCTGGCCGCCGCTTTCGCGGTCACGGCCACAATAAGGCCACCTTGCATTGGGCTTTAGCCCCTGAAGCAAACTTCTACTCCCCTCTACAGCGCAGCTCGGTGCGGGAACCCGTGAATCCGCATGTCGATCAACTCATCGATGGACGGATTCTTGTACCCATGCGCGCGCACTTCTTTCACATACGCCGCATCCACGCCATGGATCCGCATGGCTACCAGTTGATCCGCGGACATTTCGTTGTAGCCCAGGTCCTTCATGCCCTTCACAAATTCCGGGCTGACGTCATGAATCCGAAACGCCACCAAATTGTCCGCCGACAAATCCTTCGCCACCAATGAGTGCATCTGCTGCACAAACTCCGGTGAAACGCCATGGATGCGAAACGCCGCCAGCTCATCGACGCTGAGCTTCCGCCCCAGCTGCGTTTCCATCCCTTGCACAAATTCCGGCGAAGCGCCGTGAATCCGCATGGCCACCAAGTCATCGGCGCTCGGCGCCTTGGCCACATGCGGCTGCACCGCGCGCACAAATTCGGGGGAAACGCCGTGGATGCGAAACGCCACGTACTCATCCACGGAGAAATCCTTCTTCAGCAGCGCTTTCATTTCTTTCACAAATTCCGGGCTGACGCCGTGGATGCGCATGGCCACCAGCTCGTCCACCGAAGGAGAGCTGGGCAGCAAGCCGCGCATCTCGCGAATGAAGTCGATCGACGCGCCGTGAATCTTCAGCGCCATCAGGTTGTCGGCCGAAACGTTGCGATAGCCCAGCTCGGCGAGCTGCTTCACAAATTCCGTGGTTATGTCTTGCGTCGCAAACGCCAGCAGTTGATCGATGGAGAGCCCCGAGTAGCCGAGGCCCTTCATCGCCTGCACAAACTCCGCATTGGGAGTAAAGCGAAAGCTGCCGCTGCCTTTGCCGCCCTGGAACTTGCCCTCAAACGCCAGCGTCCCCGCCTCCCGGCGCAACTCGAACTTCGCCGGCCCGTCCGTAGTGGCCAAGCCAGGGTCCAGCCCCCAAAACTCGCCAGGGTTGTGCGTATCGCCCCAACTATGAGAGTGCGTCCAGCTCGAAGTGCGCATCTGCAGGTAGAACGTTTTGCCGTTGGGCGTGGTGTCCTTTGCTGACTCAAACCGAGCCTGCCATTCCCCGCTAAGCCCTTCCTGCGCCCGTACATGTACGGTAAAGGCCGCCGCCAGCACTAGCACTGCCGCAAAGTAAGTCGCCACCGCCACGTTTCGCGTCTTCATGAGTTCACCCCTTCACCAGGTGAAGACGACGCCTGCGCAGAAACGTTCCACGCTGACCGGGTCCTGGAACTGTATGTGTGTGCCACACCCCCCGGTATTTGCAAAAAGAGTCCGCAAACCACTGAAAACAAACGACGGCGCAGTCTTTTCGTGTACAAAGAGTGCGCAAGCTGCTGAAAAGACGGTCGATAGTCGAAAGTTGAACGCAGCAGTTCCAAAATGGCACGAAAGTGCAGACCCCACACCCCGGTCGAAATGCGTAAATGCGCTAGATAAAGGAGTTACACGGGAAATGTACGGGGAAGCGGTAGATAAAGGACTTACGGTGCTACGGGCGGGCTCAGATCGAAATAACATGAAGGATGGTACCACAATTCAGTACATTTATCAAGAGTAAACTGCGCGTCCCAAAAGTGGGAAGGATTGAGGCGCCCAGGGGAAGCATGTCTCAAAACCCAGCACCGTCGAACACCGAACCCGGGCCGCCGCCCGTTCTGCCCTCTCACCGCGGCCTGCAGTGTCCCGGTGCCGTCGACCCCAATTCTTCTGGTTCGGCTCTAATTCTGTGCCGTCAAGTGCGCGGCCAAAAACTCGTGCACATCGCGCTCCCACAGCCGTGCGCCCTGCACGCTGAAAATCATGTGCCCGGGCGCGACGTCGCCCTTCTCCCGCGGCGTGAACGCCGGATACACAATCAACTTTGTGTTGCCGCCGTGCTTCTGCGCCTCCTCCACCACCGCTTTCACCGCCTGCGTCGTCCGGTCATTTTCCGCGACCATGCCCAGCAGTGGAATGCGAATCTGTGCGGCCCCTTCCCGGCGCGTTCCATCGACATAGGGCAGCGTCTTGGCAAATTCCGCCGCCGCGACGACGTCGTCGGCCTCTTGCTCTAAGCGATTCACGAAGCGAGGTCCCTTGTCCTGGCCAATCTCCTCGCTGAATGGCGCCCCTTCCGACCGCCCATATCCCCGCCGCTCCGGCACAATCACCACAAAGGAGCTGCTTTTGCTCAGCATCTCCCCCACAAAGGCGAACGGCCTCTCCTCGCGTTCGTGCCCGGCCCGCGACCCGTGGTTGTAGATCACCACCGGAAACGGACCCGCTCCCTCCGGCTTATAGATGTACGCTTGAATCCGCAACTTTCCGCTGGAATAGAACACCTCTTGCCACCTGTGCCCCGCCACTCTGCGCCCGCACACCCACAACACAAATCGCAGCGACCCCCAGCATCATTAGCACGCGCATCCCGCCTCCACGAACACCGGAAGGATGCCTGGGGTGGCACCCCACCCCCCTGTTTTGCAAAAAGAGGCTGCAAGCTGTTGAAAAGAAAGGGAACGAGGGCGCGGTTCTGTGCAAAGAGCGGGGTAAGAGGCGGCAAGCTATTGAAAGGACGAGCCTTGCTCGAAAATCGAAAGTCGGAACGCGAAGATCGGGGTGATCGGTGGGTGACACCCGGGAGCAACTTGGAAGGTTTTGAAAAGACGCGACTTGCGGGAAAAGCGGTTTGTATGTTTGTGAAAACAAAGGGCGCGAAAAAGGGTGGGGGAGAGCCAGCAGGGCGGGACGTCGCGAATTCATGAAGGAACGTACCACAACTCTGAACGTATGTCAAGAGTAAACTCATTAGTTCCGAAACGGGAATGATGCAGACGCGCGAGAAGGCAAGTCAAAGCCCGCACCCTGAAACGAAGGTGCGGCACGCGGCCATCGCTGGGTTCGCGTCATCATGGGTTCGCCCCTTCACCGCCGTTTTGGTGAGGGACGAGGTAACCGTCAACGCCGCGATAAGTAACTGCTCCGATAAAATCATTGGACAAGGACACTCTCCACTGTAAAATCTCTTCACAGGTCGGCGAGATGACGAGACCCACTGCGATTTCACTGTTCAGCGGCTGTGGCGGATCGGACCTGGCCCTTCAGCAAGCGGGATTCCGGATCCGGTGGTCGAATGACATTTGGGCCACGGCATGTGATACCTATCGGGACAACATCAAGTCCTCTCGCATCAAAACAGGTGATATTGTCACCTTCAACAAATTTCCCCGTGCGCAGTTTCTCGCGGGTTGTTACCCCTGCCAGGGCTACAGCCAAGGTGGAAAGAGGAACTGGAGTGACTCAATCAACTACCTGTACAGAGAATTCGACAGGGTCCTGAGGCAAGTAAGACCGAAGGCATTCGTTGTCGAAAACGTGAATGGGATGGCCTACGGAGAGAGTCGAAAACTGCTGAATAACCAGCTACGCCGTTTCCGCCTAGCTGGCTATAGGGTTAAGTGGGCCGTACTAAATGCAAGGGATTTTGGTGTTGCTCAGAACAGACGCAGAGTATTCATAGTAGGCATTCGATCCGACCTCCGTTTTGAATTTAGTTTCCCGAAGCCAACCCACGGCCCTGGACTAAAACCCTACGTCACTCAACGCGACGTCCTGCGGAGACTCCCACGTTGGCCAGCCGGAGAATTCAATACCGAGCCATTCCATTGGTATTACCTTTCTCGAAAGCGGCGTATGCCGTGGGGCAAGCAAAGCCCTTGTATCGTCGGCCATTGGAGACATGTGCCGCTTCATCCCTTAAGCCCGCCGCTGCGCCGAATCGATACCGATCACTGGAAATTTACTCGAAATGGTAAAGCTCGCCGCTTTTCTTACCGTGAATGTGCCTTACTGCAAGGGTTTCCACGATCATTTCGGTGGCGCAGAGGAACGGCACGAGATCGATTCCAGATGATCGGTAACGCTGTCCCTCCACCACTCTTTAGAGCAGTATTGCAAGCGCTGCCAAGAATCTGGAACTAAGGATGGTGGACGCTCCTCAAAGATTTCCGAGACTGCCCGAAGCCGCGCAATACAAACCAGTTGACGTAGGCCTGCTGCGGTTCGATCCCCAAAATCCGCGTCTCGGCGGAGCCGTGGGGTCAGGAAACGTCAGGCACATCCAGGACCGCATCCGGAAGCATCTAGAGAAGGCGCCGCATTACGCCCTCGACCTTGTCGGCTCGATTGTCGAGAACGGTTTTCTCCCATATGAGCCCTTGATCGTCCGACAGCAGGGCCATCACTTCGTCGTGATTGAAGGAAACCGTCGGCTCGCTGCAGTGCAATCAATACTTGCAGCGCCAGAAGACAAATACCCCGAAGGAGTAAAGAACCGCTTACAACAGATCCCTGTTCTCGTGTTCCGGAACGGAGCGCAACGTGAGGACAGCGAGGAGGTTCTCAGATATCTCGGCGTCAAGCATCTGTTTGGTTTCCGGGATTGGCCTCCGTACAGCAAGGCGATGTTTTTGGATAAACGTATTGCGTCCAAGGCTGACCTCGTACAAGTCCTAAAGGAATTGAACATCACCAGGCAGGAAGCTGCTCGCTACTTACTTCCCTATCGTCTTAGGAAGGCGGCGAAACAAATATTTAACAAGGTGAACGCGGAGGACTTCTGGTCTCTAGCTGAGTCGTTCGGTCGGCGAAACATTAGAGCTTACATTGAGCTGGACGTCGACAAGCGGAACATGCGCATTAAGGAATTCAACGTAGGCAAGCTTCGTCACTTAACCCGCTTTCTTTATGGCAAATCACGACGCGTCACGGATACAAGACAGCTTTCCAACCTTAGTAAGGTTCTGGGCTCTCCGGACGCAGCAAAAGAGCTGGAAAAGGGAGCTTCTCTGGACGAGGCGCTCATATATGTAGAGCCCAAGGAAGAAAGCATCGCTCGGCTCGTCAGGCAGATGGAGAAAATCCTCGACAAAATAAAGAAGTTGTCACCCGCTAAGGCCGAGGCTTCAAGGATTGTCGCGACGCTAAAAGAATTCGCGAAGAAATTGAAACACTGATACCCCCATGAGAAGCAACCCGGCTTTCGACTTGTTCGAAGAAATTTGTGCCGAGCTCTCCGAACAGGATGAAACTGTGCTGACCGACGAAGATTTCACAGTTGCGACGCTGGACAATGTAAAGCGCTGGTTTAAAGAGAGTACGAACGCCGCCGCGATAGGCAAGGCGTTATCCTATCTGCGCGACCATTTTGAAGCACGCGGCTCTGAGCTGCCGTTCAGTTACGATTTGAAGACTGGAAGAGCAGCGGCGCTGAACCGCGGATACATCGATTTCGTTTCGAACTCTCAGGAGCAGAGGAGCATCACTAAAGACGCAAAGGATTTTGAATTGGCTTCCTCGAAACATCTCGCGTCAAGGTTGACAGGCATTGTCAAGAGAGTTGGTTCGCCAAGGACGAAGCACAAGAAGCGTAAGCAGTTTACAGCTTATCTCGTAAAAGAGTTCCGTTTCCGAGAAGACTGCCTAGTCAACAATGACAAAGACGGCGGACTGGATATTCTGTGGTTTCCGCCGTTGGGAGCGTTCCCGTTTCGTGCGATGGTCTCAATTCAATGTAAAAATTCTCCCTACGATCGAGACGCCGGTTTCACATCCGTCGGACGAGCAAAGCAAACTCTCAAGCGTCATTCTCACGCGACTGCTGAGGAGAATCACCTCCATTGCGTCGTATACAATGACTATATCGACGAACGCGTTATGGACCACGCGCGGGACTGCGAATTTGTTCCCCTTGGACTAAGCGACCTAGCACCGCTGACCGCATCGGTATCAGTCGATCAGCTGTAAGCTCAGCCGGATCGTAACTATGAGCCTTCCGCCATTCAAAAAGCCTCCCAAAAAGCGCAGCTGCAATATGAGTGCCATACGTTCCACTGGGAACAAGAGCACAGAGAAACGACTTACGTCACTTCTGAAACGACAAGGTATTCGAGGATGGAAACTACATCCGAACAGAATCGCCGGCAAACCGGACTTTGTGATCGCACGCGAGCGTGTTGCAGTCTTCGTCGATGGCTGCTTCTTCCACGGATGCCCTCGATGCGGTCACATTCCGAAAACCAACACGGCCTATTGGGCTGCGAAGATCGCGCGTAACAAAAGAAGAGACATAGCAGTTTCTCGAACACTGAGAAACTCAGGTTATTGTGTGGTCCGAATCAGGGAGTGTCAACTCCGTACAAATCCGGAGCGCTGCCTTGATCGCATCTCGCACGAATTGCTTCGTCGAAATCGAGATAACAACGCCGCCGGAGAGTGCAGATGCGGCCCAATCAAGCCCTAACACGTTCGCCGGTGTGGCTGCCGCCTCTTACCCCTCTCTTTGCAGCGTCCGCGAATGCTTCCTGTCGACTTTCAACTTTCGAACGTCAACCGAGGTCAGCCGCGGGAGAGGGCGGCCTGCTCTGGTTCGGCCACGGCGGCGAGGGCGGACTCTAGGATCGCGAGGCCTTCCTCGAATTGTTCGTCGGTGATGACGAGGGGGACGAGGATGCGGATTACGTTGTTGAAGGTGGCGGTGAGGATGTTGAGGCCGTGCTCGTAGCAATGCCGGGATTTGGGCCCTTACGGCACGACTGAAGTCGTGCCCTGACACGAGATGGCGAGCGCGCCCCAGCGGCTAAAGCCGTATTGATTTGGGTCCCTTACGACACGACTGGAAAATCGGGGGCTTCTACCTTTTCCTGCCGCGCTGGAGACGGAGGACAGGCCCTTTGCGACTCAGGGTAAACAGGAATGCCTGTCCCACGTTGAAGCTTCATGCCCGAGAAAGGGCGGCGTGCTTCGGCTCGGCGACGGAGGCGAGGGCGGCTTCTAGGACGGCTAGGCCTTCGTCGAATTGTTCGTCGGTGATGATCAGGGGGACGAGGATGCGGATTACATTGTTGAAGGTGCCGGCGGTGAGGAGGTTGAGGCCGTGCTCGTAACAATACCTGGCCACCTCTTTCGTTTCGGTATCGGCTGGTTCGCGCCCTGCCGTGCGCGTGCCGGCTGGTTCGCGACCTTTTGTTCCCCCTGAAGACCCACCCTCAAAAACCGAGGGTGGGGCACCCGGCGCGGGCGTGCCGCCTTTTGCGCCAGAAGGCGCGGGCGTGCCGGCGTTGCGCACCAGCTCCAGGGCGCACATGCCGCCTAGGCCGCGGACTTCGCCGATTAGCGGCCAGCGCTTTTGCCAAGTTTGGGCGCGGGCTTCAAAGCGATGGCCTATGGCGGTGGAGCGGGCGAGTAGGCCGTCTTTCTCTATGGTTTCGATGGCGGCCAGCGCGGCGGCTACGGAGAGCGGGTGGCCGCAGAAGGTACCGCCTAGCGAACCGGGGCCGGGGGCGTCCATGATTTCGGCGCGGCCGATCACCGCGGCGATGGGCATGCCGCCGCCGAGGGATTTGGCGCAGGTGATCAGGTCCGGCTCGACGCCGAAATGCTCGATGGCGAACCATTTGCCTGTGCGCGCAAAGCCGGACTGCACTTCATCGGCGATGAAGAGAATGCCGTGCTTACGGCAAATTTGCTGCAGCAGCGGGAAGTAGGCGCGAGGAGGCACGACGAAGCCGCCTTCGCCCAGGACCGGCTCGGCGATGACCGCGGCGACGGATTCGGGCGCGACGGCGCGCTTGAAGGCGTCTTCGAGATGATGCGCGAAAGTTTCCGCCGTGGCGCCGCTCTCGCTGCGAAACGGATAGGCGTAGGGGATGCGGTAGACGTCGCTGGCGAACGGCTCGAAGCCGGCTTTGTAGGGATACGTCTTGCTGGTGAGCGTCATGGTGAGCAGGGTGCGGCCGTGAAACGCGTCTTCAAAGCAAATCACCGCGGGGCGTTTCGTATAGGCGCGGGCGATTTTGACGGCGTTCTCCACGGCTTCGGCGCCGGTGTTGAGCAGGATGGATTTTTTGGCGAATTTGCCGGGGGCGAGGGCGTTCAGTTTTTCGGCGAGGGTGATGTATGGCTCGTATGGCGTGACCGCGAAGCACAGATGCAAATATTTTTCGAGCTGCTCGCGAATTGCGGCCAGCACGCGCGGCGAGCGGTGCCCAATATTGAGGCAGCCGATGCCTCCGGCAAAGTCGAGGAAGCGGTTGCCGTCGACGTCTTCCAGGGCGGCGCCTTCCGCGCGGGCCATGAAAATGGGAGTGGCGTGCGCGGGTCCGCGAGGGATGGCGGCTTCGCGGCGCTTCATCAGCGCGCGCGAACGCGGTCCGGGAATTTCGGTGCGGATTTGAATGGTGGACATTTTAGTGCTCCGTGTCAGGAGAAAAAGTCAAAGTCAGGGCCGGCGCAGCACGCTGCGCCACTACAAAGAGACTCCATGTCAGTACCACCCGATGGGAGTTTCGTCGAGATTCACGAAGACTTGCTTGGTCTCCAGATATTCTTCCAAGCCCCACGGACCGAGTTCGCGGCCGAAGCCGGACTGCTTGTAGCCGCCCCAGGGCGCTTCGACGTAGGTCGGCTGCATGTGATTGACCCAGACGACGCCGGCGCGCAGCGACTTCACGACGCGAAAGGCTTTGTAGATGTCGCGAGTCCAGACCGCCGCGGCGAGGCCGTAGGGCGTGTCGTTGGCGATGCGGATGGCGTCGGCTTCGGCATCGAAAGGAATCACGGAGGCGACGGGGCCGAAGATTTCCTCGCGGGCGATGCGCGCGCTGTTGTCCACGTCGTAGAAAATGGTGGGCTCGACGTAATAGCCTTTGGCGAATTGCTTGGGCCGCGCGCCGCCGATGGCGATTTTGGCTTCCTTTTTGCCGAGGTCGAGATAGGAAGTGACGCGATCGTATTGCTCCTTGCTGACCAGCGGACCCATTTTGGTTTCGCGCTCGAGCGGCGGGCCGAGTTTGATGCGCTTGGCTTTTTCGGTCATGGCCTCGACAAATTTTGGATAGATTTTCTTTTCGACGAGGATGCGGCTGCCGGCGGAACAGACTTCACCTTGATTGATGAAGACGCCGAAGAGCGCGCCGTCGACGGCGGCTTCCCAGTCGGCGTCGGTGAAGAAAATGTTGGGGGACTTGCCGCCGAGCTCGAGGGTGACGCGCTTGAGGGTGTCGGCGGCGCTTTTGACGATGATTTTGCCGACGGCGGCGCTGCCGGTGAAGGCCACTTTGTCGACGCCGGGATGCGCGACGAGGGCCGCGCCGGTGGTTTCGCCGAAGCCGTTGATGATGTTGACCACGCCGGGAGGCAGGCCGACTTCTTCAAAATAGTTGGCGAATTCTAGCGCGGTGAGCGGCGTTTGCTCTGCGGGTTTGAGGATGCAGGTGCAGCTCGCGGCGAGCGCGGGTGCAAGCTTCCAGGCGGCCATGAGCAGGGGATAATTCCAGGGGATGATTTGCGCGGCGACGCCGACCGGTTCACGCAGCGTGAAGCTGATGGCGTTGGCGGGCACGGGATTGACGTGGCCGAGGACTTTGGTGGCGAGGCCGCCGTAGTACTCGAAGCAGGTGGCCACGTCGGCGATGTCGAATTCGGCTTCGACGATGGGCTTGCCGGTGTTGCGGGATTCGAGTTCGGCTAGCGACGCGGCATTTTGGCGGACTTTTTCGGCGAGCTTGAAGAGGATGCGGCCGCGATCTTGGGCGGTGGTTTTGGGCCAGGGGCCGGAGTCGAAGGCAGCACGCGCGGCTTGGACGGCGGCGTCTACGTCGTCGGCGTTGGCGACGGGGACGCGGGCGATGACTTCTTCGGTGGAGGGATCGTAGACGGGAAATGTTTCGCCGGAGGCGCTGGCGACAAATTGGCCGTTGACGTAGTTGCGGTAGGTTTGCGTTTCGCGTTTTGCGGTTATGGCCATGAGTGACCTCCTACGACCGATGAAATCGCGTCGTTCGATCGAAAAGTCAAAAGCCTCAGGTTTGCCAATGGCAGGCAGACCTGAGCTACAGGTTACAAATCAAGCGCCCGCTTCGGAAAGCGGGCGCTACAAAATCTTACGCCGCTGGCGTTGCTGCCAGTTTGCGGGCGGCTTTCTTTCGACCGTAGACGAAGAAGAAGAAGGCCGCCAGGCCGATGAATAGCAACGTGCCGCCGAACATCCAGACTTCATATGCAAAAACTGAGCTGATCTGCTGCGCCGGGAAAAAGGCCAGCGCGGTTCCCAGAATCGTGGTCAGCAGGCCGCTGGCTCCGGACAAAAGCAGTGTGGTCCGGCCGTATTGCGCTTTTGTGAATGAGGGATCGAGGGCGATTTTCAGCAGCGCGGCGAAGATGTACAGGAAGGGGATCAGCTGCAGCACGACCGCCAGCGACAGCAATTTTTGGAAGGTTTCCTGTACGCCGGAACCTGTGAGGCCGAAATTCAGGACCACGAGAATGAGGGAGACAATCGCGTGGACGATTAGCGCGGCGTATGGCGTGGCATATTTTGGATGGATTTTGCCTAGCCAGGAGGGTAGGTAGGAGTCGAGCCCGGCGACGAAGGGGATTCGCGCGGAGCCTCCGAGCCATGCGGAGCCGATTCCGGCGATGGAAAGGCTCAGGAGAAAGGCGAAGGGCGCGACAATCCAACTTACGCCGACTCTGGCGGCCATGTGGCTTACGGCCTGGACGATGCCTTGGAGCACGCTGATGTCTTGCTTGCTGACGCCGACGAGCAGAGTTAGAGTTGCGCCGATGTAGAGCAATCCGGATAAGAGGCCGCCCCAGGCGACCGCGCCGGGAAGCGTCTTGCGGGGATTTTCGATTTCGTCACCCATGATGGAAGCCAACTCCAGGCCGACCAAGCCGAAGCACATTACGCCGAAGGCGTTGAAGACGAAGCCGGGATTGGCAGGGATGCGAAAATCCGCGGCGCTGAGGGTGGTGCCGAAGCGCAGCCAGACCGTCAGACCTAAGCTGATCAGGACCGCAGCGGCCACGGTGGTGCCGATGCCGCCGAGGTTGTTAATCCACTTGCCGACACCGAGTCCGACGATATTCAGGACGACGAGCACGGCCAGGAGCGCGACGGAGGCGCTCAGAGCGAAGAAGCGGTTGTCTGCCAGCGACTGGTGTTGCGGCCCTAGCACGAACACGGATACGCCTACGAAATACAGCATGATGGTGGGGACGTACATCATGTTGTTGGTCCAGTAGCACCAGCCGGAGAGGAAGCCGTGAAAGTCTCCGAAGAGTTCTTTGGCCCAGAGGTAGACGCCACCTTCGCCGGGGAAGCGGTGGGCGAGTTCGATTACGGCGATGCCCTGGGGCCAGAAGAAAAAGATTAGCGCGATGATCCAGAGCCAGAGAGTGACGCCCCCGTTTGCGGCTATGGAGGGGACGACATTGAGATTGAAGACGGCGACTACGAAGAGAAGGATAAGGTCCATGCGGCCGAGGACGCGGCGCAGGTTTGCGGTGGGCATCGCCGGGGCTGGGACAGAGGTGAGGACCTCGTTGGGCAATTGTTTCTCCTGGCGCTGTCCTTAGTCGCGGGTGTAGGAAATGGAAACCCAAACCCTGAACTTCAGGGGCGGGCCTTTCAGCTTATGCCCCAGTGATCAGTCGGTGTCATTCATTACACCTGGAAAGCGGCGGCAAGACCGCCGCACTCCAAACACTAATGGCCCGCGGAGGTTACTATGGCGGCGGCGCGTTCGTGCTGGGCTTTGGCCAGGGCCGGCGCTACTTCTTCGAAGGCGGCGAGATGCTTGTCGATGTCGGCATCGGTGTGCTGGACGGAAATGGTCCATTGCTCGTCCCACCAGTAGGGTTGGGGGAGCACGCCGCGGTTCACCATGGCGAACCAGTAGTGACGCCAGAGATCGATGTCGATGGTGAGCCAGTCGCGATAGTTGATTATTTCTTTGGGGTACAGCATCAGGACGCCGTTGGCGCCGGCGACGGCCACGTAGGCTTGCAGGCCGGTCTTGGCGACGATTTTGCGGTAGCCTTCGGTTAATTTCTTGCTGAGCTTATCGACGTGGGCGTAATTCTCGCGGGTCAGGACTTCGCGAAACGTAGCGAGCCCCGCGGCCATGGAGATGCGGTTGGTGTTGTAGGTGCCGCCATGGAAAACTTTGTGTTGGGAAATTAGGTCCATGACGGCGCGGCTGGCGCCGAACGCGCCGAGCGGAGCGCCACCGCCGATGGACTTTGCGAGGCAGATGATGTCTGGTTTTACGCCAAAGAATTCACTGGCGCCGCCCCAAGCGAGTTTTGCTCCGGTTTTGACTTCGTCAAAAATGAGCAGCGCACCATTTTTGGTGGCGATGTCGCGCAGGCCTTGCAAGAACCCCGGTTGCGGCAGGCACATCCCGACGTTCATCAGAATAGGTTCGAGGATGATCGCGGCAATTTCGCCCGGGAATTGCTTGAAGCGGCGTTCGACGCTGGCTAAATCATTGAAGGTCGCGACGGGAACGTTTGCGACGCTGGATTTGGGTACTCCGAGGCCGCCGGGCACGGAGTTGGGCGCGCTGATGTCGCCGTAGTCTTCCGCGGGTTTGGGCTTGACGCTGACTAGCGCGGTGTCATGGAGGCCGTGGTAGGCACCCTCGAATTTGAGGATTTTGTCGCGCTTGGTGGCGGCGCGGGCCATGCGGCAGGCATGCATGGTGACTTCGGTGCCGCTGGACCCGAAGCGGACCATGTCCACGGGATAGCGGCGGCAGATTTCTTCGGCGAGTTCCCATTCCATGTCGTGGGGCATGCCGAAGGTGGTGCCTTCGTGCAGCTTCTCTTCAATGGCCTTCACGACGGCGGGATGACAATGGCCGGCCATCAGGGCTCCAAAGCAGAGGTTGTGATCGATGTATTCGTTGCCGTCGAGGTCGCGAATTTTGCTGCCGCGGCCTTCCTTGACGAAAATTGGATAGGGATCGTAGGCGCGGTAATTGCTGGCGACGCCAAGCGGGATGCGTTGCAGCGCGCGCTTGTGGGCTTCCGCTGATTTGGGTGTGCGCTTTTCGTAGGTGGCGAGTTCCTTTTGCAATGCCTCGTGCATGACTGTCTCCGTGGTGGCAGGTCTGTTCCCTGCGGTCAGTATGTATCCACTGTATCAGGCGGAAAACCGAAGCCAAAAGCAGATCCCTCCGCCTCAGGCCGCGGAAGACCGCGCCTTGAGGGTCGGGATGAAAATTGCGTCTTACCTAATGATCGTCGCCAGTTGCAAATTGCCACCTTCCCTCAGCGCCTGAAGGCCGATTCGTTTCCCAGCACTTACGGCACGGGTAAAAGCCGTGCCCTGACGAGAACTAGAAGCGGAGCTTCAGCGCGAACTGCACCAGGCGCGGGTCGCGGATGTGCAGCGGCTGGCCGAACGTGGCGCCTTGATTGCCGACGTTGCCGTCCACGCTGTAGAACTGGGCGTGATTCCAGATGTTGAAAATGTCGGCGCGGAATTCCATGTGCAAGATTTCCGTTAGCGGAGTTTGCTTCGAGAAGCTGATGTCCGTGTTGTTGATTCCCGGGCCGCAGCAGATGGAGCGCGGCGAATTGCCAATGGTGCCGAGCGTGACGGCATGCGGATCGGGGGATGGCCCGCCGGTCGTTGGATCGAAACCGGTGTTATCAAAAAGGTTGGGGTCGAACGTGTAACCTGAGACGGGCTGGCAGGCTGGAACTGCTCCGCCGGGATTGACTGCTTGGGCCAAGGGGCCGGTGCCGAAAGCGCAAACGGAGCTGCGCGGGTTAACGGTCCTGAAAGGCGCGACGAGGTTTGGTTCACCGGGCGCTTCGAAGTTGAAGGTGCTGTCCAGCAATTCATTGTCGGCCTGGGAGGTGATACGGATAGGGAAGCCGCTCTGCAAGCTGATGATGCCGGAAACTTCCCAGCCATCGAGCGCCTTGCCCTTGAATCCATCATATTTTGGAACGGGGAGATCCCAAACGGTGTTGAAGACAAAGCGATTGCGAGCGTCGTATTTGGATAGCCCGTAGGTGGCGTTGAAGTTGAAGGGATTGAGCGCATCTTCAAAGCTGGAAGCGTTGTCCATGGTTTTGCTGAAGGTGTAAGAGGCCTGGAACTGCAAGCCGTGGGAAAAATGCTTCTCCAAGAGAAGTTGAAGCGAATTGTAATTGGATTTGGCGACGGTGTTTTCCGTAAAGATTCCGGAGATTGGAGGCGTGGGAGGGCAGCCCCCTCCGGTGAACGGGTTGCACAGCGGGGAAGAATAGAAGCGCAGCCCGGAAAGGAATATCGGTACGTTGCCCGTGGTTGTGTTCGTAAAATGGCATGCGGCGGGTGTGTGTACAGGCAGGCAAGGGATGTTCTGGCCGTTTGGCCCGCCGGGTATGTAGGGGAGGTCGATCGACTGACCTGGGGCCAGGTTGAAATTATAGATGCCGTCCTCGCCCGCTGGCCCGCACGTAGCCGGAGCGACAATCACGTTGATTTCAAGGCAAGTATTTGGATTGGTCTCGTTGACTTCGTAGATGGCGAGCAAACGGTGGCCCTGCGAACCGACGTAACCCACCTGCATGAGAATATCGCCGGGCAATTGGCGCTTGATGGTCAAGTTGTATTGATCGGAATACTGCAGCCGCAGGTTGGCGGGAAATTGCCCGAAATAAGTAGTGCCGAGGAAGCGGGACCAATCCACAGGTTGGCCGCGCGGCGGATTCAAGACTCCGTTAAAGGGATTGGGAAAAACGGTGCCGTTCTGGCCAACGAAAGGAGTCTGCAGGTAGGAGAAGGGAATGGTTTCGCTGCCACCGAAGGGCGGTTCGGCGCTGAACTGCTCGAGGACGAGTTGCTCGATGGGATTGTAGAAGATGCCGTATCCCATGCTGACGCTGGTTTTGCCTGGGCCGCCCACTAATTTACCAAGCAGGCCATCGCGCCAGCCGGGACTCCAGTTGAGGCCGAGGCGCGGCGCAAAACCCTTGTAATAGGTGTTGCTCAAACCGCGAGGCACGGTCTTATCGCCAGGGAAAACCAGTCCGAGGGGAGTCACGCCGGCCGCATCGCACCCCGCCTGACCTGGCCCAAATTGGGCAAAGAACGGGCTGCTAGGACTCAAGCTGCACGGATAAATCGCGGTTTGCTCTCCAGGCCGAAAGGTCTGAACCTTTTGGCCCGCGTCAGTGAGTGGCGTGTTCACCTCCCAGCGCAGGCCGTAATTCAGAGTGACGTTGGGTTTAATTTTCCAGCTATCCTGCGCGAAGAGATAGACGGAGGTGCTTCGCACCAGCTCATGGTTGGCGGAGCCCTGCAGATAGCTGTTCGACAAACCCAGGAAATAGTTTGGATAGGCATCGGTAGTGTTCAGGTCGTTGGCGCCGCCCGATCCAGTGGCAAAGCTATAGCTGCCGTTGATGTCGAAGATGAGGAATTGATCGAACCTCTGGTAGCGAACATCGCCACCAAACTTCAAGCTGTGATTCCCGATGATCTTGCTGTAGTTATCGGCGAACTGGAAGGTATTTCCAGTCTGTGGCAACTGACCGCCGGGATTGTTGCCAATGAGCAGGCCGGTTCCGCCGATGGTGATGGCGGGCACTCCTTCTACGGTGCCGGGATTGGGCAGGCCGGAGTGAATGCCATAGTCCTTGTTGGTTCCCAGGGGAGTGCCGCCGTCCGTGACGAGTGGCGTATCGGATGTGCCGGTAAAGCAGAACGGAGCGGCGGTTCCCGAGCCGCAAGAAGCGGTGACGGGATTGGTGTTGATCGGTGTGTTGAATTTGAGTTGGCCCTCACGGAAATAGCTGAAGCGGGCTTCGTTCACAGCGGTCGAGCCGATGGTCCAGGTGTGTGATCCATTTATTTGCTGGGTGCGGGTGGCGTAATCGCTGGGGAAAGTCCCTTGAGGGTCGCCGAAACTCTGGAATTTGGCAAAGGGATCGAGGGTATTGTCGTCGTCGAAATAATAATAGATGGAAGTTTTTTGATTGCTGGTGAGAGCGTGGTCCACGCGGATTTGGAATTGATCACCGCGATCCCTGTTTTTCGGGACGGTTACGATGGTGCTGTTGGCGCCGCCGGCTCCGGGTACGTATTTCAACAGGCTCACGGCGACGGGATCGAAGCACTGGGTTGGAATCTGGTTGTTCGGAAAGACTGTTGCGTAAGTGGTTCCCGCCGCGATGGGCGCGCCACCCGCAGCGGCGACAGCGCTGGCGCATCCAGGGCGGCTGTTCAAGACATTAGCGACGCTTGCGTCGCCAAGGGACCCAGAGAAGGGCGCCTCGCTCGAAAAGTCTCCGCCAAGCTGCGCGGCAGTGGGCACGGTGACCGGCTGAGAATCGACGCCTTTGACGACGCGGCGGCCTTCGTAGGAACCGAAGAAAAAGGTTTTGTCTTTGCGGATCGGCCCGCCCAGCGTGCCGCCGAACTGGTTCTGCTTGAAGGGCGGCTTGGGGGCTGGAGTAAAGGTAAAAGCGTGGGCATTGAGGACGTCGTTGCGGAAGAATTCGTAGACGCTGCCGTGAAACTGATTTGTGCCGGATTTGGTGACGACATTGACGACGGCGCCGGAATTGCGGCCGTATTCGGCGTCGAAAGAGTTGGTGATGACGCGAAATTCTTCGATGCTGTCGGGTGAAGGCTCAATAGCGGGAAGATTTACGAAGAGATCGTTGCCGTCGCCGCCGTTTACGGTGTAGTTGTTGGAGCGGCCGCGGCCACCGTTGACGGTGACCACGCCAGCGCGATCCGAGCCGTAAAACAGATCGTTGCCAAGCTGCGACTGCACGCCGGGTTGCAGCTGGAGGAGCTGATAGACGTCGCGCTGGTTGAGGGGCAACTGAGTCGACGAGCGTTCGTTGACGACGGCACCGAGTTGTGTGGAAACGGTGTCGACGACGGGAGGCGCCCCGGTGACCTCAACGCTGTCGGCTGTAGAGCCCAATTGCAGGGCCATATCGAGAGTGACCACTTCATTCAGATCCAGGGTAACGCCCTTGCGGGTATAGCGTTTGAAGCCTTGCTGGGCCACTTCGATTTCGTAAGTACCCACAGGAACTTCGAGGAAGAGGTAGTCGCCGTTGGCGCCGGTGTCGACGGTGCGCGAGATATTGGTGGCTTGATTAACGAGGGTGACTTTCGCTCCGGTAACGGCGGCGCCGGTGGGATCGGTTACCGTGCCGCGGATGCGGCCGCCGGTACTCTGCGCGCGCGCGTGGGGCGAGATCAGTAAGAGGCAGAACGCGATTCCGAGAGTAAAAACAAAGGCTGACCGAAACGAACGCGCGAGAGAATAGCTAACCATGAGTCACCCCGGTTCAAAGATTCACTCTCGATCGGTTCTTCGAGGTTGCCCCCACCCCTGGAACCTTACTATAATCCAGCAAAGTTAGAGAAAGCAGCCCCAGGTGTCAAGCACAAAGAATTCATCCGGCGAATCGGCGACGCAGGCGGCAGG
>Ga0307479_10001335_pt1 | contig 22453 bp, 16 predicted proteins | sample atmos_gasesECM4C_FD_203743 | JGI IMG/M metagenome (GOLD analysis project Ga0307479, IMG submission 203743) | Hardwood forest soil microbial communities from Morgan-Monroe State Forest, Indiana, United States - atmos_gasesECM4C_515 | ecosystem: Environmental > Terrestrial > Soil > Temperate...
CCTCCGCACCTGTGAGGTCTTTAGGCTTCTCATAGTTAGCAAGCAGTTGATCCAGTAGTTCAGGTGTAATCGTCGTGTCGGTCGTCATGTGAGTCTCCTCGGTAAGGTAAACTCACAGAAACCTGCTTACACATTCTTTCTGACACCCTCGGCGCAGACCCTGACCGATCGGGCTACCTCCGCTCTGGTCGCATGACCCCATGCCAGCACCGATCGAACAGGAACTGACCAGCGACAGCAATCTTGATTCGCCGGGCCATGGCTCTCGCGTTCCACGGCCTGGCGCGGCCTCGCTTGTACCCACGACATCCCGGCGGGGTCGCGTCTCTTTCCAAGTTCAGCTCGTCGAAATGTAATCAGTTGCAAAGCAACCGTCTAAACTAGCCTTCCTTGCTGGCCTGCACTGCGGCCTCGAATTTATCGCCGAATTCGGCGAGCTCGTCGGCCCCGACATCGCTGACCGCCCAGTAGTTCAATCCGCGATCGCTCCAGGAGCGGATGTTGAACCCCTGGATCGTTTCCATCTTTGCAGGCTTGCGCTCGGTGTTCGCAGTCTGCGACACGAACAGGTTGATGACATGTGCGCGACGCTTGTAGACCACGGCGCCGATGGCGCGGGCATCGACATAATCGAGCCGTCCGCCGATCAGCGTAAAACCTTGCGCGGTCAAGTCGATCACCGGCGGCGACACGTCGAGCTTGCCGTTGAACCACGGCTTGACCGTGTGCTGGTCGGTGGAGACGACGTCGATCAAATGTCCGGCCTGCAGCGAGCGCAGATGCGCCGAGACGACCTCCGATTCGATACGCTGCTCGTCGTCGCTGCGCAGCACGATGGCGAACAGGCCGGTAGCCGCGATCGCCGAGACCGCCGACCCCATTGCAAAGCCGCGCAGCACCGAGCGCCGGCTCGGCGCCTGCTGCCGCGGCCGCGGCTGCGGCAGCGAGGCCTCGATGCGCCGCCGCAGCGCGGGCGGGGCGGTGTAACGCAGGTCGGCCCCCGCAATCACCTGGCTCATCCGGCGATAGGCGACAAGCTCCGCGGAGCAAGTCGGACAGTCGGCGATATGCGCCTCGACCTCGAGCGCGTGGCCGGCGTCGAGTTCGCTGTCGATCAGCGCGTGGAGAAGGATTTCGGCCTCGTCGCAAGTCATTTCGGTTGCTCCTGTTCCGCCGCCATCCATGCCGACCGGAGCATGGCGCGGGCGCGCGCGAGACGGGACATCACGGTGCCGACCGGAGCCCCGACCGCATCGGCGATTTCGCGATAGGAAAGGTTGTTGATCTCACGTAGCACGAACGTCTCCCGGAACGGCTCGGCCAGCGTGTCGATCAGGCGCCGGATCGTGACCGCCTCGCGGTCGCGCAGCATCTGCGCTTCCGGCGTTTGCTGCTCTTCGTGCCACAAGGGTGCCTGCTCGGCGGTTTCCGGCATGTCCTCGATGATGCCGGTGGCCGGCGAGGCCGCGCGGCGCGCATATTCGGCGCGGCAGACGTTGCGCAGGATCGCAAACAGCCAGGGCTTCATGGCCGGGCCGCGGTAGCCGTCGAAATGCTTCAGCGCGCGAAGATAGCATTCCTGCACCGCATCCTCAGCGTCGGCCGGGTCGCGCAACAGGTAGCGCGCCAGCGTATAGACGTCGTCAAGATGCGGCAACGCCGCCTCGCGAAACCGCCGCGCCCTGTCGGGGTCGTCGTTGAAAGAGCTGACCGGCATCGTCTGTTGCCCGGCGGTTGCAGTAGGAGCGTGTGCCCGGCCGGCAGGAACCCACCGGCCGGGCATTCCTCTGATGCCTTGTATTTGGCTACTACTCAACCTTGATCATTCCCGTCATGTGAGGGTGCAGCGAACAAAAATACTTGTAGTCGCCCGCTGCGGTGAAGGTGAAAGTAAAGGTGTTGTCGGTATCCATCGTCTTCGACCTGAACTTGCCCGCCGACACCACGGTGTGCGGGATGTCGTCGTGGTTGGTCCAGGTCACGGTATCGCCGACCTTCAGCTTCAACTCAGGCGGAGTGAAGGTGAAGTTGTCGATCGTCACCTTCATCTCGTCGGCTTGTGCGCCGAAGGTTCCGAGCGGCAGGAGGATGGCCGCAGCGATTGCAAGGCGAATGCCAAGACGGCCAACGCCAAGACGCCAAACGCCAAGATGCCAAACACCTGGGCTGCGGAGATGGGCTTTCGTCATTTCGAGCATTCCTCAACCCTGTAGCGGCGTGTCGATGATGGCGAGGCGCTGGTCGCCCATCTTGAAGTTGACGCTGGCGATGCCGAGCAAGCCGCGCAGCTTGTCGTCCGCGACCTTCATCGGTCCGGGCGAGGGGGCGGTGCCCGGCGCGGGCTGCGGGAACGCGGTCGAACGCGCGGTGTGGAAGGTGACGGCGCCTTCGACCTTCTGCATCACCTGGTGGATGTGGCCATTGAGCACCGTCACCGAGCCGAAGCCCTTGAGGTATTCCAGCGCGCGGCCGCCGTCCTCGGTGCCCCAGCCCCATTCCGGATACACCGTCCAGAGCGGAATATGGGCGAACACCACGATCGGAGTGGATTTCGACTTCCCCTTGAGGTCGTCCTCCAGCCATTCGAGCTGGTCGGCACCGAGATTGCCGAGCCCGCCGGCCTTCAGATCGACGACGTTGACGAGGCCGATGAAATGCACGCCGTTGGCGTCGAACGAGTAATAGCCGGCGCCCTTGGTGCCCTTGCCGTAGCGGTCCTTGTAGAGCTTGATCTCCTCGTCGAGGAAATCGTGCTCGCCCGGCACGTAATGCACGTCGAGCTTGGCCTGCGAGATGATGCGCTCGGCGTCGTCGAATTCGGCGGCTTTCGACAGATGCGAGATGTCGCCGGTGTGGATCATGAACGATGGCTTCTTATCCATCCCCATCGCCTTGACCTTGTTGATGGCCTCCTCGAGCGTGCCGAGCGCGTTCGGGTTGGCCGGCTTGTCAAAGCCGACATGGCTGTCGCTGATCTGCAGGAAACTCAAACCGTTCGATTCGGCGGCGTTGGCGGCGTCGACAAGTCCGAGCGAACGCGGCACGCCGCCCGAAATGGTCCAGAGTACGCCGGTGCCGGCCCAGGTCATGCATTCCAGCACCTTGCGGCGGCTGACGCCGCCTTCATTGTTGTCGTGGTCGTGATCGTGATGGCTCATCGCGCTCTCTCCATGGACCCATGATTGGGTACCGGTGGCTTGATCGGGCGCGGGCAGGGTTTATTCCCGGAATCCCCGACCCCCGAGGGGCGGGTAGGACAGGGTTAATGACGTTTCCGTGAGCCTTTGAGCGGTGTCGGATGACCTCCTTCGGTCAACTGCAACAAACCTGTCTTGCAGCCGTCAGCACAGTGTCAGGCGAACTGCGTACAGGCCAATTGCGTAAGTGTTTTCGCACGCTTAACCATCAGACCGGGAGAGAAATATGAGCGAGCATAAGGGCGTCGAGCATCACCAGAAGGCGGCCGAGCATCATGAGCATGCAGCAAAGCATCATCGGGAGGCCGCCAAGCATCACGAGGCCGGCGATTACGAGAAGGCGGCGCATCATGCCCACACCGCCCATGGGCATGCCAGCCATGCCGAGCATCATCATGTAGAGGCGAGCCGGCACCACGCCGAGCGGCACGGCCAGCACTAATCGCGGATCAGCATTTGGGCGGTATTGCGTCTTGCCGTCCCTCCCCGGAGGGACGGCTTTTTTGCTCTAGCGCTGCCTCTTTCCAGGGGATACGACCATCGGCGACAGGCCAAGAAGTTGGCTTGATTTGGTTGGTATATGGCCGTAATCGAATTCAATCATGATTGTAGTAGGTTACCTATCATTTTGACCAAATTGAATTGCGGGAGAATTGTCATGCGTACATTTTTTCATCGGACTGCAGCCGCGGCTTTGGCATCGCTGATCCTTGCTTCGGGCGCTTTGGCGGCCGACACCAAAAGGGAGCAATCGGCGAAGCCGCATCGCGTTCTCATCCAGATCGATCAGAACGATCCGGCCGTCATGAATCTCGCCCTCAACAATGCGACCAACATCATCGAATATTATCGCTCCAAGGGCAAAGAAGTAGCCGTTGATGTCGTGACCTATGGCCCCGGTCTTCACATGCTGAGAACCGATACGTCACCGGTGCTGGACCGGATCAAGCAATTGAAGAGCGTCGCATTCCCGAGCACGATTCAGTTTTCGGCGTGCAACGTCACCAGGCAAGGCATGGAGAAGAAGGAGGGGCACCCGATCGACATCGTGTCGGATGCGGTGGTCGTTCCTTCAGGCGTCATCCATCTGATGGAATTGCAAGAGGACGGCTGGAGCTATCTGCGGCCCTGACAAGGCTGTTCAGCGCGCGGGCCTATTCCCCGTTCAACGGCCTTCGGATGAGGTTTTCGCGGTCACCGGCGCCCACTTGCAGGCAGTTCCGACCTGGTGCCGAATGCCGGATAGTCCGCTAAGTCCGAAGGTTGCCTCGCGGCGGACATTGCCGTTGTCGGCGACCGCGACCTTCAGCGTCGCGCCCTCCGGTATCAATCGCAACAGCTCGACGGCATCGTACTTGTAGGTGGCAGTCTTTCCATCCGTGGACAGAGTCCATGGCAGCCGAATGACCGGCCGGTCGTTGATTTGATACTCAACCAGCAGGTCGTTCTGGTGTGGCACACCCCACGCGCCATCCGTTCGAATGAGAAGTTCGGTGCGTCGGGCGCGGCATCGAACCGCGAGAATATTCGGGCCGCCGTTTGCGTTCGACGTCGCGTGAAGGACCGCGGCCACGAGCGGGCTGTAATCGATAGGCGACGTCGTCTCGCTCACGATCCAATCCGTTTCCTGTGCGGGCTTATCGTCCTTTTTGGCGGAAGCATGTGACGGGATTGCACCGGTGGGCACTTCTGCCACCGAAGGAGGAACGCTCGGCGGAGCCGGCTCAGGCGAGGCGTTCGATCGCTTTGCCGCTTCGCCGGCGGGATCACCGCCGACCGAAACCGGCTGATCGGTTCGGCCGGTCTCTTTCGAAGCGGCGCGTTCTGGAGACGCCGCCGGCGGCGCAGTCTCAACCGGAGGCTCTGGTCGGGCGGTTTCGGAAGAGTTTCCAGGCGGCGCAGACTGGGTGGGCGCTTCGGCTACCGAAGGAGCGACGCTCGCCGGGGCCGTATCGGGTGAAGCATTTGATGGCTTTGCCGCCTCGCCAGACGGCGTGCCGCCGACCGAAACTTCCGGCTGAGCGGTTCGACCGGTGTCGTTGGCAGCAGGACGCTCTGGAGACGCCACCTGTGGCGCAGCAACAATCGGCGGCGCTGGTCGAGCCGTTTCCGATGAACGTCCAGGCGGCGCAGACCCGGCGGACGTCTGGGAAAGAACGCGGTCGAGGCATTCGAGTTGAGCCGTTCTGGCCTGGGCAAAGCAATCGGCGCGTTGCGTCGGATCGTTTGGCATCTTGGCGCAGATCGCGTCGGCAAAATGCGCCGCCTGGATGCACGATTCCAATCCGGATATGCTCTCACTGGCGGATTGCGCATGGGCGGCACCGCCCACCATACATAGCGCAACACTCGCCAGTCGGATCCACATCAGGGGCGTCCGCTTTGCTTGGTGGAAGCCCGCCGATCGAGCCAGTCCTGAGCCGCGCGAAAACGTTCGAGGCCCGGAGCGGGTGCCGAAAGATCGACGTCCTTCCATTTCGCATCGAAGCCGGGCGAGCGCAGCCTGTCGATGTGGCCGAACAGCTCGTCGACAAATCTCGCCACGCGACGATAACGAGGTGAATCGGGACGAAAGTTGAACGTCGCCAGGATGGTGGGAACCGAGATCGTCGCGATCCGCTCGTCCTTGGCGATGAGATTGGGATAGTCGGCCGACTCGAGAGACGAGGGCAAATAGTAGTCGGCAAACTTCGGACCGAATTCGACCGGCAGGAATTTGAATCCTGCCTCCCACTTTCCTTTCGCGAAAGCATCGACCGGCTTGGTCGTGACAAAGACGACAGCATCAATTTCTCCGCGCTTCAACTGCTCCAGCGCCGTCGGATGCGGGATGAACATCTTCTCGACGCTGATTCCGAGGCGGCTGAAGATCAACGGTCCGGAATAGGCGGCGGCGGTGCCTTGTGTGTTGAAGTTGACCTTCTTGCCCGCCAGATCCGCCAGCGTTCGAATTTCGGGTCGGACGAAGACGTGCAGCTCGGAAGGAAACAGACTGAGGATGCACGCGATCCGCTGCTGAATTTGCGGTACCTGCGATTTGTACTCCTCCAGCGCGTCACTGTTGATGATCGCCGCATCAACTCCCTTGAGGTAGAGAAGGTCATTGACGTTTTCCGTGGGGCCGCGCGTTACAATTGGGAGGACGTGCATGTCACTCGCATCATTCGCGGCCCGCGCTATTTCGGTCGCAAACCGGATCGGTGCGCCTTCGAGCAGGCCGCCGGCAAGACCGATGGTCCCCGCATTGACCCGGTCTCTGACGTTCGCCTCCGCCGCGCTTTGGGAGCGCAGGATATCCTCCGATCGTCGGAATTGGGCCATCGCTCGATCGGCGAGCGCAAAAAACAAAAGCAGAATGGCAGCAAGCCTCGCAATAAACATCATTTGAATTTCTCAACTATAGATAGTTAAATTTTCAAACTAAGAGATTGATTATACATATAAAAAGCGACTAATTATACACCAAATAAAATAAGAAATAAAATAAAATAATAAATAAAACCACGCCTGGAACGGAAAGTAGGCCATGTCGAAATTTGCGCCGCGGCCGCGAAAATCGACCAGCTCACGCTCCAGACCGCGGCGCGTCGCGTCTGGCCGTCCCTGAGAGGTGTTTTTGCGCCCTATCGCGCGGCCTCGAGGATCATCGCCGCGGCTTTTTCGGCGATCATCGCGGTCGGCGTGTTGGTATTGCCGGAGGTGATGGTCGGCATCACCGAGGCGTCGGCGATGCGCAGGCCCCCGATGCCGTAGAAACGCAAACGCTCGTCGACGACCGCCATCGGATCGTTCGCGGCACCCATCTTCGCCGTGCCAACGGGGTGAAAGATCGTGGTGCCGATATCGCCGGCGGCCTTGGCCAGCGACGCGTCGTCGTCGCCGACCGAGGGACCCGGCAGGAATTCGGTCGGGTGAAAGCGCGCCAGCGCTTTCTGTTGCATCAGCCGCCGCGTGCTGCGGATAGCGTCGGCGGCGACCTCGCGGTCCTCAGCGGTTGCAAGATAATTCGGCGCGATCGAGGGCGCCTCGCTTGGGTCCGCCGAGCGGATGCGGACGGTGCCGCGCGAGGTCGGTCGCAGATTGCAGGCGCTCACCGTGATTGCCGGGAAGCGGTGCAGCGGATCGCCGAACTTGTCGAGCGACAGCGGTTGCACGTGAAACTGGAGGTTGGCGCGTTCGCGGCTTGAATCGGAGCGGGTAAAGATGCCGAGCTGCGACGGCGCCATGGTGAGGGGCCCGCGGCGGCGGAACGCGTAGTCGAGCCCCATCAGGCCGCGCCGAAACAGGTTGTAGTACGTCTCGTTGAGCGTGCGCACGCCGGAAACCTTGTAGATCGCGCGCTGCTGCAGATGATCCTGCAGATTGCGCCCGACGCCCTGACGGTCGAGCACGACATCGATCCCGAGCGGCGACAGCCAGTCCGCCGGGCCAACGCCCGAGCGATGCAGCACCTGGACCGATCCGATCGAGCCCGCGCAAAGGATCACTTCGCCCTTGGCGCGCGCCTCGACCGTTTCGCCGCCCTGGGTGAAGCGCACGCCGACGGCACGGCCGTTCTCGATGACCAGGCGATCGACCAGCACGTGCTTTTCCAGCCGCAGGTTCGGGCGCGGCAAGGCGGGCTTGAGAAAGCCGCGCGCGGAAGACCAGCGGCGGCCGCGTTTCTGGTTGACATGGAAATAGCTGACGCCCTCATTGTCGCCGGTGTTGAAGTCGGGAATCTTCTTGATCCCCATTTCCTGCGCGGCTTCGCCGACGGCGTCGAGAATGGCCCAGGACAGCCGCGGCGCTTCGATGCGCCAGCCGCCGCCTGTGCCATGGTGCTCGCTCTCGCCCAGGAAATGATCCTCCAGCCGCCTGAAGGCCGGCAGCACGTCGTCGTAGCCCCATCCCGTCAGACCGAGCTGGCGCCAGTGATCGTAGTCGGCGGCCTGGCCCCGCATCGAGATCATGGCGTTGATCGCCGAGCAGCCGCCGATCACCTTGCCGCGGGGATAGGCCAGCGAGCGGCCGTTGAGGCCGGCTTCCGCCTCGGTCCGGAACATCCAGTCCGAGCGCGGATTGCCGATCGCGAAGAGGTAGCCGACCGGGATGTGAAACCAGATCCAGTTGTCGTCGCCGCCCGCCTCCAAGATCAGCACGCGCTTTGAGGGATCGGCGGACAGGCGGTTGGCGACGATACAACCGGCGGTACCGGCGCCGACGACGATATAGTCGAAATCACCCTCTAGGCGCTTCATTTCCCGTCACCCGGCAAGATTCCAGAGCATTTTCCAGCGATGTGGGCACCGGTTCGCTGTCCAAGAAAACACGTCAAAACAAAAACTGGAGCCTTCGCTCCGATCCAAGAGGACGGAGGCTCTATCAAGGCCATAGCCTCGCCGCGCACACCTGTACAGCGTCCCGCGAGGGTTGGGTGGATCGCCTTTTGCATGGTAGACATGGGTAAGCATTCCAACCTGAAACACCGAGACTGCCATGCCCATCGTGAACCGCGTCGCCGACCTGCAACCCGAGATTCAAGCCTGGCGCCGCGATATCCATGAGCACCCGGAGCTGCTCTACGAGGTGCATCGCACCGCGGCCTTCGTGGCCGACCGCCTGCGCGAGTTCGGCTGCGACGAAGTCGCAACCGGCCTCGGCAGGACCGGCGTGGTCGGCGTCATCAAGGGTCGCAAGCCGGCCACCAACGGCGGCATCAAGGTGATCGGCCTTCGCGCCGACATGGACGCGCTGCCCATCGAGGAGAACACCAATCTTCCGTACGCCTCGAAGACGAAGGGCCTGATGCACGCCTGCGGCCATGACGGCCACACCGCGATGCTGCTCGGTGCTGCGCGCTATCTCGCCGAGACGAGGAATTTCGCCGGCGATGCGGTCGTGATCTTCCAGCCGGCCGAAGAAGGCGGCGCGGGCGCCGCCGCGATGATCAAGGACGGGCTGATGGACCGCTTCGGCATCGAGCAGGTCTACGGCATGCACAACGGTCCCGGCATTCCGCTCGGCGCATTTGCGATCCGACCCGGCCCGATCATGGCCGCGACTGCTTCGATCGACATCAAGATCGAAGGTCACGGCGGGCACGCGGCGCGTCCGCACAAATGTATCGATTCCGTCCTGGTCGGCGCGCAATTGATCGTGGCGTTGCAACAGATCGTGGCGCGCAACGTCGATCCCCTGGAGTCGGCGGTGATCTCGATGTGCGAGTTCCATGCTGGCAACGCCCGCAACGTGATTCCGCAGACCGCGGAGCTGCACGGCACCGTGCGCACGCTGGCGCCGGAAGTGGGCGAACTGGTCGAGAAGCGGGTTCGCGAGGTGGTCGCGGGCATGGCGCAGATCACCGGCGCCAAGATCGACCTCAAGTACGAGCGCGGCTATCCGGTGACGGTCAATCATGCCGTGCAGACCGAATTTGCGACCCAGGTCGCGAGGGAAGTCGCGGGCGAGGCCAATGTGCATGAGACGCCGCCGCTGATGGGGGCTGAGGATTTCTCCTACATGCTGGAAGCGCGGCCGGGCGCCTTCATCTTCTGCGGCAACGGCGACAGCGCGGGCCTGCATCACCCCGCCTACAATTTCAACGACGAGGCGATCCTGTACGGCACGTCCTACTGGATCAAGCTGGTGGAGCACACGCTGCCGGCGTGAGGGATAGCTCTCTCGCGAAGAAGTTCAAGTCGAAGCAGAACGGCGCCGCGCTCTTCTCCCTCGCCCCGCTCTTCGCGGGGAGAGAGGGTTGGGGTGAGGGGCTGTCTCCACAGACTGTGCTCGCGGAGAGAGCCCCTCACCCGCCCGACTTCGCTGCGCTTCGCCGGGCGACCTCTCCCCGCAAGCCGGGCGAGGTAAGAAAAAAGGCCCGCGCCGAGCGCGGGCCTTTTGTTCGCGTTGAGCGGCTGCCTAGAACAGGTTGGCAAACGTAAAGTACAGGCAGCCGGACAGCAGCATCGCCGCCGGTAACGTCAGCACCCAGGCCAGCGCGATGTTGCGGATGGTCGACCATTGCAGTCCCGATCCGTTGGCCGCCATGGTGCCGGCGATGCCGGAGGAGAGCACGTGGGTGGTCGAGACCGGCAGTCCGTAGCCGTCGGCCGCGGCGATCGTGGCGGCCGCGGTGATCTCGGCGCAGGCGCCCTGCGCGTAGGTCAAATGGGTCTTGCCGATCTTTTCGCCGACGGTGACGACGATGCGCTTCCATCCGATCATGGTGCCGAGGCCGAGCGCGATGGCCACCGCGATCTTCACCCAGGTCGGGATGAACTTGGTCGCACTGTCGAGCGAGCCCTTGTAGGCGTTGAGCGTCGCGACTTCCGCGCTGGAAAGCTCGGCTTCCTTGTCCTTCATCAGGAAGCGAAGCGCCTCGGACGTAAGGTACATGTCGTTGCGGGTATTGCCGACCGCTTCGGCCGGGAATTTCGCCAGCGAGCCATACTGGGCGACCTGGTCGGAGATGTCGCGCACCAGCACCGCCAATGACGGGTACGTGCCCTCTTCGATCTGGCGCGTGGCGACATAACGGGTCACGGCCGGGCGCGGGTTGCCGAGCACGTTGAAGCCGGCGGCCTTGGCTCCGATTACCTTGCTTGCGGCTTGCGAGTTCGTGGTGAAGGCTTCGATCCCGCTCGCGGGCAGCGCGCGGTTGAGCGCATACGCGGTCGGCACCGTGCCGATCAGGATGAGCATGATGAGGCCCATGCCCTTTTGCCCGTCATTCGATCCGTGAAAGAAGCTGACCAGCGTGCAGGTGAGGATCAAAATGCCCCGGATCCACCACGGCGGCGGCTGGTTGCCCACCGGCTCGCCGAACAGCGCCGGCGTTACACGCTGCAGCACTGTCTTGAGCATGAGAAGCAGGATAGCGGCCAGCGCGAAGCCGAACAGCGGCGACAGCAACAGCGCCTTGGCGATATTGCCCGCCTGCGACCAATCCACGCCGGAGGTGCCGTCGCGGCCGCGCATCAGCGCGTTGGTGATGCCGACGCCCATGATCGATCCGATCAAGGTGTGCGAGCTCGATGCCGGCAGGCCGAAATACCAGGTGCCGACGTTCCAGATGATGGCCGCGATCAATAGCGCAAACACCATGGCGAAGCCCGCGCTGCTGCCGACCTGCAGGATCAATTCCACCGGGAGCAGTGAGACGATGCCGAAGGCGACCGCGCCGCTCGACAACAGCACGCCGATCAGGTTGAACATGCCGGACCAGACCACGGCGATATGGGCCGGCATGGCGCGGGTATAGATCACGGTCGCGACCGCATTGGCGGTATCGTGGAAGCCGTTGACGAACTCGAAGCCGAGCGCGATCAGCAGCGCGACAAAGAGCAGGATATATGGCGCATAGGCGTTGACCCGCGTGCCGGTCGCATCGATGTCAGCATAAATGCTGTAGGCGACGAACAGCAGCGCGGCCGCCACCACGCCCATGTAAATGATGCCGGTCAGCGGATGAAAACCGCGATCGAGGTCCGGGCCCTTGGTATGGGCGGGCTCGATCGAACCGGGTAACGCCATATCACTCATTGGAATTTCTCCTCTCCCCAATGGATAGGATTTTGATCGATGCATGTGACATGCGGGTGAAATGCTGCGCAGCGAACGCGGCTGTTCCCAGGCTTTGCGAACATGAGGGTTGTGCGGCGCAGCGCTGCCGGTAAAATCAGGCGGCGTGCTGCGATTTTCTCAGGAAATCGGCGGCAATTTTCAGATCGTCGACGAAACGCGCATATTCGGCCGCCTTGGCGTCTTCATCGGGAAGCCGCAACAGATAGGACGGATGCACCGTCACCAGCGCCTTGATCCCTTGGTCGAGATCGATCAGGCGCCCGCGAGTCTTGTTGATCGGCGTGATCTTGCCGAACACGCATTGTGCAGCGGTCGCACCCATCGCGACCACCAGTTCGGGTTTGATCGAGGCCAATTCGCGCTCATACCATTGCCGGCACGCCTTGATCTCGGGCGTGTTCGGCTTCTGGTGCAGGCGGATTTTTCCTCTGGCTAAGAATTTGAAATGTTTCACCGCGTTGGTGACGTAAGTTTTCTTGCGGTCGATGCCGGCTTCCTCCAGCGCGCGGTCGAGCATCTGCCCCGCTGGTCCCACGAACGGGTGGCCGGCGAGGTCTTCCTTGTCGCCGGGCTGCTCGCCGACCAGCATGACCTTCGCATGCTCCGGGCCTTCGCCGAACACGGTCTGGGTCGCCTCCTTCCAGAGCGGGCAGGCGCGGCAGGTGGCTGCTTCCTCGTGCAGCGCGGCGATGCTTTCGGTGGAAGCTGCGGCGTTGCGTTTCATCGAAGGCTCCGGCTGGCTCTGCGGTTCGGTCATGGCATCCGCGATCGCTGGCTTAATCGTCGAGGCTTCCGGCAGGTTCCACCAGGATTTCTTTGGCGCTTCCGCCGCCATCGTCTTCATCTTCAGCCGTGTCGGGTTGAAGACGTCGGCTGCGTAGCGCCGCCAGGTTTCTTCCAGCCGCTCCGCGCTCGGCGCCTCGGTGATGCCCTCGGTGAAGGTGATCGCGTGGCCGTCCCAATGTGCGCAGATATCGCCGGTGAGGATCGACCAGGGCATGTCGGCGAAACGGCTGGCAAAGAACGGCGCGGTCGCTGCCACGATGTGATGCTCCGGCTCGAACCAGGCGACGTAATGCGCTTTCTGCTCGCGGCCGACTTCGCGGAAACGAACGGAGTCCTGCATTCTCTGCGCGTCGCGCTGCACGGCCTGCGCCATCGTGGTCAACAGCGACACATCCGGATCGGTCGCGATGGTCAGGAGGTCGTGGTTGGCCTTCAGCCGCCACAGCAGGCGGTACAGGATCGCAAACCGCTCGGGGTTGCGATGCAGGATCGCGGACTTTGCCAGTTCGACGAATTTTGCAGGGACGTTGAACGTGCCCTCCAGCGTTTCAAGCGGCGGAGCCACGGGTTCGAACGGTTCGGGCTCGACTTTCCATCTCACGTCCCAAGGGCGCACATCGTTCAGGACGAGGGCGCGTGCCGCCTTCCGCCAGCCGTCGAAATCGGTTTCGCTGCTAAGGGTGATAGAGTGCATTGAATCCCCTTGATTTTGCTTGTGAATCTCCTGAAGCACCAATTCGGTTGACTCTCGTGGCTCTGTTAGCTTTATATTAGAACATATCATGAACAATTGAGCCAGTTATTGGTTCTCCTTTCAAGAACCAAGACGGCCAACACCTCACTTGAAGGAAGCGGCGCATGATGACCGGCGCACGCACGAACACGCTTGCGACGTTGCGCGGCTCGATCGAGCAGATCGAGACGCATGGTGGCGCGTGCGCGTTCAACAAGGCTCGGCTTGGCCATGCCGAGGCCGATGCGGCGCTCAAGGGCGGGCTTGCCGTGGGCGCGGTGCATGAGGTGTTTTGCGAGGGACATCAGAGCGCCGTTGCGACCGGTTTTGTCGCGGGCCTGGTCGGACGGGCCGCGGCGCGCCGGCCGCTGGTCTGGGTGCGGCAGGATTTTTCCGAACTTGAAACAGGCGCGTTGTCGATGAGTGGCCTCGCCGAGCTCGGCCTCGATCCGCGCTGCATGGTGAGCGTGCGCGCGGCCGATGTCGAGAGCGCGCTGCGGACGGCAGCCGACGCGCTTGCCTGCGACGCGTTGGGCGCCGTGGTGCTGGAAGTCTGGGGCGGGGCGCGGCAGCTCGATCTCGTCGCCAGCCGAAAACTCACGCTGGCCGCGCAGGCCTCCGGCGTCACCGGGTTGTTGCTGCGGGTGGCGGCGGAGCCACAGCCCTCGACGGCGGAAACGCGATGGATCGTGCGCGCGGCGCATTCGCCGCCGACCACCGCCTGGAATGCGTGGGGCGCGCCTGTCTTCGACGCGCATCTCGTTCGCAACCGTCACGGCCTTCTCGGGCGATGGATCATGGAATGGAAATGCGATGAGTGCCTTTTCAGCGAACCGGCGGCGCATCCTCAGCCTGTGGCTGCCGCGCCTGCCCATCGATCGCATCAAGCGCAAAGCGTTTTCAAGCGAAGTGGGTACCGGTTCGCGTGAAGAAAACGCGTCAAGAAAAGGCTCACGCGTCGAGCCGGATAGGCTTTCAGGCGATGCGCCCTGCATCGTCGTCGCCAAAGAGAAAAACGCGCTGCAGATTGTCTCGCTCGACGACGCGGCCGCGCAGCTCGGCCTTTCGATCGGCCTGCCGCTCGCCAATGCCCGCGCCATCGCGCCGGATTTGACGGTGTTCGACGCGGACGCGGCGGCGGACGTCAAGACGCTCGATGACATCGCCTGTTGGTGTGATCGCTTCACCCCGCTGGTGGCGCTCGATCCGCCGCATGGGCTATTTCTCGACATCACCGGCTGCGCCCATCTGTTCGGCGGCGAGCGCGCGCTGATGCAGGCGGTATGCGACGTGCTGACGTATCAGGGTTTTACCGTCAGCGCGGCGATCGCGAGCACGTCGATCTGCGCGCGCACGCTGACGCGCTGCATCTCCGGGCAGATCGTGGCCGACGGCGAGGAGGCTGACGCGGTCGATTCCCTGCCGGTATCCGCGCTTGGCGCCGATGAAGCCATCATCCGCGGCCTGCGCCGGGCGGGCCTGAAAACCATCGGCGATGTCGCCGCGCGCGCGCCGCACGAGATCGCGGCGAGGTTCGGTGCGGCGTTTACGACCTTGCTTTCGCATGCGCTAGGCGAGGGCGATGCGCCGATCAGCCCGCGCAAGCCGCCGCCGGACTACATCGTGGAGCAACGTTTTGCCGAGCCGGTCACAACCGAAGACGTGATCTCGGCGACGCTGTCGCGGCTCGCCACGACGCTGGTCAAGTCGATGGAGAAGCAGGGCAAGGGCGCGCGGCGGCTGGAGGCGAGCTTCTTCCGCACCGACGGCGCGGTGCGGGCGATTACGGTCGATACCGGACAGCCCGTCACCCGGGGCGAGGTGATCGATCGTTTGTTTCGCGAGCGGCTCGAGGCGCTGAACGATCCGCTCGATCCCGGTTTCGGCTTCGATCTCATCCGCCTCTCGGCGGGCCGTACCGAGATCGTGGTGCAAGAGCAGCGCGATCTCGACAGCCATGTGCACGACAATGACGAATTGGCGGCGCTGATCGACCGCATCGCCGCGCGCATCGGGGCTAAGCGCGTGGTCGTGCACCTGCCGCAGGACACCCATATTCCGGAACGCGCGGTGCTGGCGGCGCCGGCGCAGCAGCATCTTTCCGCATCGACGCAAGCCGCCTGGCCCGTGCGCGTCGAGGGCGAACCGCCGCTACGGCCGCTGCGGCTGTTCGAGAAGCCGGAGCCGATCAAGGTGCCGTTTGCGACCGTCCCCGACGGGCCGCCGCACCATTTCACCTGGCGCCGCGCCGTTCATGCCGTGGTGCGGGTGGAGGGGCCGGAACGCATCGCCATGGAATGGTGGAAGCAGGATGGCCAAGTGCTGACGCGGGATTATTTCCGCGTCGAGGATGAGAAAGGCCTGCGCTTCTGGATCTTTCGCGATGGCCTTTACGGCAGCGAGCTTGTCGACGCGGAAGGCAAGCCCGCGCCCCCCAACTGGTTCGTGCATGGGCTGTTCGCATGAAAAGTCCCGTCGGCGTTGAGCCTGCTTATGCCGAGATCGGCATCACCACCAACTTCTCGTTCCTGCGCGGCGGCTCGGACCCGCGCGCCTATGTGCATGAGGCAAGCAATTTGCGGCTTGGTGCGATCGGGATCGCCGACCACAACACGCTCTCAGGCGTGGTGCGGGCCTACAAGGAGCTCGACAATCCCGAGGTCCACCACAAGCCGAAATTATTGATCGGCTCGCGCCTCGTCTTCATCGACGGCACGCCGGATATTCTGGCCTATCCGCGCGATCGCTCAGCTTACGGCCGGCTGTGCCAGCTGCTCACCCGCGGCAAGCGCGGCGACGATGCCGAAAAAGTCGAGAAGGGCGAGTGCCATTTGCAGCTTGAGGATCTGCTGGATTTCGCCGAGGGCCAGCTTCTGATTTTATCGTTGCCGCATCGGTTCGAGACGGACGCCGCGCTGAAACTGCTCGACCGGTTGCGCGAGAGTCGCGCCGACGGGGTATGGCTCGCGGCAAGCCTGCTCTATCGCGGCGATGACCGGCGCCGCTTGGCGCGGCTGCATCGTATCGCGGCAGCGGCGAACGTGCCGCTGCTCGCGACCAACGAGGTGCTGTATCACCATCCCGCGCGGCGCCCGTTGCAGGACGTGCTCACCTGCATCCGGGAGAAGACCACGATCGAGGCCATCGGCAGGCGCCTCGAAGCCAATGCCGAGCGCTATCTGAAACCCGCGCAGGAAATGGCGCGGCTGTTCCGCGATCTGCCCGAGGCGATTTCCGAGACCATGCGCTTTGCGGGACGCATCGATTTTTCTCTCGATCAGCTCAAATACCAGTATCCGGACGAGCCGGTGCCGCCGGGCAAGACCGCGCAGCAGCATCTGGAAGACCTGACCTGGGCGGGCGTCGAGAAATATTTCCCCGGCGGCCCCAGCGACACGCTGCGCGCCACCTTGCGCAAAGAGCTGGATCTGATCGCCGAGCTCAACTACGCGCATTATTTCCTGACCGTGCACGACATCGTACGCTATGCGCGCAGCCAGAATATCCTCTGCCAGGGCAGGGGATCGGCGGCGAACTCCGCCGTCTGCTATGTGCTCGGCGTCACCTCGGTCGATCCGACCAAGGTCGATCTCTTGTTCGAGCGCTTCATCTCCAAGGAACGATTGGAGCCGCCCGACATCGATGTCGATTTCGAGCATTCGCGGCGCGAGGAGGTGATGCAATATGTCTACCGCCGCTATGGCCGTCACCGCGCCGCCATCATCGCCACCGTGATCCACTACCGCCCGCGCAGCGCGATCCGTGATGTCGGCAAGGCGCTCGGCCTGACCGAGGACGTCACCGCGGCGCTGGCCGATACGGTGTGGGGAAGCTGGGGCAAGGGGCTCAACGAGATGCAGGTCCGGCAGGCTGGGCTCGATCCGCAAAATGCCATGATCGAGCTCGCCGTCGAGCTGGCCACCGAGCTGATCGAATTTCCGCGGCACCTGTCGCAGCATGTCGGCGGCTATGTGCTGACTCAAGATAGGCTCGACACCTATGTGCCGATCGGCAACGCCGCGATGGACGACCGCACCTTCATCGAATGGGACAAGGATGACGTCGACGCGCTCAACATGATGAAGGTCGACGTGCTGGCGCTAGGCATGCTGACCTGTATCCGCAAATGCTTCGATCTGATCTCGAACCACAAGGGCAGGCGATACGAACTGTCGGATATCAAATCGGAGGATGACGACGATGTTTACAAGATGTTGCAGCGAGGCGAATCGCTCGGCGTATTCCAGGTCGAGAGCCGGGCGCAGATGAACATGCTGCCGCGCTTAAAGCCGCGGACCTTCTACGATCTCGTCATCGAGGTCGCGATCGTGCGGCCCGGGCCGATCCAGGGCGACATGGTGCATCCTTATCTGCGGCGGCGGAACAAGATCGAGAAGGAGAGTTATCCGTCGCCATCGCCCGAGCATGGCGAGAAGGATGAGCTTTATAACGTCCTGCACAAGACGCTCGGGGTGCCGTTGTTCCAGGAGCAAGCGATGCGGATCGCGATCGAGGCTGCAAAATTCACCTCCGAGGAGGCCAACGGGCTGCGCCGCGCGATGGCGACCTTCCGCAACGTCGGCACCATCGGCAAATTCGAAGACAAGATGATCGGCAACATGATCGCGCGCGGCTACGATCCGGAATTTGCCAGAAACTGCTTTGACCAGATCAAGGGATTCGGCTCTTACGGCTTTCCGGAAAGCCATGCCGCGAGCTTTGCGCAACTCGTCTATGTCTCGTCTTGGCTCAAGCATTACCATCCCGACGCGTTCTGCTGCGGGCTGCTCAATTCGCAGCCGATGGGATTCTATGCGCCGGCGCAGATCGTCGGCGACGCCTGCAAGACCGGCGTCGAGGTGCGCGAGATTGATGTGTCCTATAGTTTCGCGCAGAACACGCTGGAGGAGAAAAGCGGCGATTATCACGCCGTGCGGCTCGGCTTTCGCCAGATCGACGGTTTTTCCTGGGCCGATCCGGACGAAGAGCGGTTGAAAAGAATTCAATCGTTATTCCGGGATGCGCTTGTTGAATGCTCCTTGGTTGAATCGGCTTGGCCGCGATCTCGGACTACCTCTCCCCAACGGGGAGAGGTCGATTTGCGCAGCAAATCGGGTGAGGGGGCTCAGGTCCCACGAGAGAGCGCGCCCCTCACCCGCGCCTTCGGCGCGACCTCTCCCTATGGGAGAGGTGTGGCACCGCCGATGCCGCAACATGATGATGCAGAAATGGACGACTGGGCCGCGCGCATCGTCGCGGCGCGCGCGCGCCGCCCGTTCACCTCGCTGGAGGATTTCGCCCGCGATACTGGCCTGCCCAAGCGGGCGCTGATCCTCTTGGCGGATGCCGATGCGTTCCGTTCGATCGGGCTCGATCGTCGTGCTGCGCTCTGGGCGGTGCGGCGGCTGCCCGACGACGTGCCGCTGCCGCTGTTCGAAATCGCCGCCGCGCGCGAGCTGCCCGATGAGCAGGCGAAAAGCTTGCCGCTGATGCCGCTGACGGAGCAGGTGGTCGCGGACTACCAGACCATCCGGCTGTCGCTGAAGGGACATCCGATGGAGTTTTTACGATCGATGTTTGCAAAGGAGCGCGTCATCCCATGCCAGGACGTCTGCCATCGCAACGACCGCCGCTCGGTGCGCTGCGCTGGCGTGGTGCTGGTACGGCAGCGTCCGGGCAGTGCCAAGGGCGTGGTGTTCATGACGCTCGAGGACGAAACCGGCATCGCCAATATCGTGGTGTGGCCGAAAGTGATGGAAAAATTCCGCAAGGAGGTGATGGGCGCGCGCCTGATCCTGGTCGAGGGCTATATCCAGTCTAGCCCCGAACAGGTGACGCATCTGGTGGCGCAGCGGCTGTTCGACCGCTCACACGATCTGATCGGTCTTTCCAATGACGAACTTGCCCGCAAACCCGCTGTGCCCGCAGGGCCTGCGCTGGTCGAACCGCTCCATGAGCTGCACGACGACCGCCGCCAGCATCCGGACAATCCGGCGCAGAAAATCCGCCATCCCCGCAACGTCCGCATCCTGCCGCGGTCAAGGGATTTTCATTGAGGCCTCGCGCCCGCCGCATACTCAGTCGTCATATCCCGCGAATGCGGGTATCCAGTACGCTGCGGCCTCTCGATTCCATCACGGACGCCTCTGGAATACTGGATCATCCGCCTTCGCGGATGATGACGGCTGGTGATATAGGTGCGCCGGCTGCCCGTCTCTCGAGGACTCTCCCATGCAAACTCCCCGCGACATCCTGGTCGACCTCTGGCGCCTTGCCGGCGGCGAGCCGTCCGCGCTTGACGCCGTCCGGCTTTCGGGCGCGGAGCCGCAACTGCCGTCGTCGTTCCGCGTTGACGCCGCCGCGCAAGTCTCGATCGCGGCGGCGGGACTGGCCGCGGCCGAGATCTGGAAATTGCGCAGCGGGCAGTCGCAGGAGGTCGCGGTGGACATGACGCATGCGGTCGCCGAATGCCGTTCCGAGCGTTACTTGCGCGTCGACGGCAAGCCGCCGCCGCCGACCTGGGATCCGACCGCCGGAATCTACAAGACGCGCGATCACCGTTTTGTCCGGCTGCATACCAACTTCGCGCATCATCGCGCGGCCGTCTGCAAGGTGCTCGCCTGCAAGGCTGAGCGTGACGAGATTCAGGCCGCGTTGATGCAATGGGACGGCGCGGCGTTCGAGACCGCGGCCTATGCCGGCGGCGCTGTCGTCTCGCTGATGCGCTCGCATGACGAATGGTCGGCGACGCCGCAGGCCAAGGCGCTGTCGGAGCTACCGGCCATCACGATCGAGAAGATCGGCGAGGCGCCGCCGAAACCGTGGCCCAAAGGCGATCGACCGCTCGCGGGCGTCCGCGTGCTCGACCTGTCGCGGGTGATCGCGGGTCCGGTCGCGGGCCGCACGCTCGCCGTGCATGGCGCCGATGTGCTGCTGGTCTCCGGGCCGGAGCTGCCGGCGATCCCGTGGCTCACCATCGATACCGGCCGCGGCAAGCTTGCCACCTTCATCGAGCTGAAGAGCGAACAGGGGCAGGGCGTGCTGCGCGACCTCTTGGCGCAGGCCGATATCTTCGCGCAAGGCTATCGCCCGTCGGCGATCGCCTCGCTCGGCTTCTCGCCCGAGGAAGCGGCGCGGATCAACCGCGGCATCGTGTATGTGTCGCTGTCGGCCTATGGCCATGCCGGCCCATGGGCAGAGCGGCGCGGCTTCGACTCGCTGGTGCAGACCTCGACCGGTTTCAACCATGCCGAAGGCCGGGCCGCAGGCCACGACGGGCCGAAGGAGTTGCCGGCGCAGATGCTCGACCACGCCACCGGCTATCTGATGGCGTTCGGCGCGATGATGGCCAAAGCCCGCCAGGCGCGTGAGGGCGGCAGCTGGCTGGTGCGGGTATCGCTGGCGCAGACCGGGCGCTGGCTGTGGAATCTCGGCCGCATCGCGGACGGTCTCAAAACTGCGGATTTGAACGGCGAAACCGTCCGTCCCTTCCTCGAAGAGCTGCCTTCCGGCTTCGGCCCGCTAAGCGCCGTCAGCCATTCGGCGAAACTATCGAAGACGCCGGCGTTCTGGGCGCGGCCGGCGATGCCGCTCGGCAGTCATCCGCCGCAATGGCCCGAACGGGGCTGAGGGCTCCCACCCTTGTGGGCACACGCCCATGAATCCTGCCCACTCCGTTTGTGGTTGACGCTTCCCAACGGTTATCCCTTGAATATCGAGAGGGGATGGAAACCGCGGGAAGCTCCACCATGCGGATCGAAGAACGCCAGAACGGGAATGGGATCGCCGCCGGGACCTCTGACCAGATCCTCGGCGAGATCCGGGACTATTGCCGCGCCACGCAGACCGCCGAATCCACCTTCGGCCGGCTGGTCGTCAACGACGGCAAGTTGGTATCGCGGTTGCGCGACGGCGCCAAGATCACCACCGGCACGCTGGACAAGGTCCGCGCCTATCTCTCAGAACATCGCCCCGAGCAGATCGCGCCCGAAAATCCATCGGCGGCGATCAAGTCCGGCAACGGCGCGTCGCAGGTTGCCGACATCGCGCCGCCAGGCTTCCGCTTCTTCGACAACCGCCAGAAGTATCTGCTGTTCGTCTCGACCTGCAGCGAGAAGAGCGAAATCGCCAACCGGATTTCGCTCGAACTCGGCAACCTGCAGCCCTCGCCGCCGGCGCTCAGGCTATTCGATGCCGGCGTCGGAGACGGTACGGTATTGTCGCGGGTGATGCGCTCGCTGCACGCGCGCTTTCCGACCATGCCGCTCTATGTGGTGGCCAAGGAAATCTCCTACGAAGACGTGCGCATGATGCTGGAGAAGATGGCGGACCGCCTGTTCGAGCATCCCGCCACCGTGCTGGTCGTCACCAATCTCTATTACGCCGAGGCGCCGTGGCTGACGCCGCGCTCGGCCACCTCGGCGCAAGGATTGATCTGGAAGGATGTGACGCTGTCCGGCAACACCGCGCATGGGTTCGCCGAGCAGATCGGCGAGCTCGAAGGATTTTTAGCCGAGAACTGGCGGGCCGGGATCAGCCAGAAGACCGGCAACCCCGTCTATACCAGGCCGATCGTGCTGACGCTGCGGCGCGAGGATCATTCGTTCCTGCTTGATCCGATCATGCCGCGGCCGGGGCGGGTGATGGCCGACTACGATCTCGTGATCGCCTCGCAGCCTTATCGCGCGCGGGCGAGCGTGGAGTTCAAGGCTTCCAAGATCGTGACGCCACTGGTGCGCTCGCTGCGGCCGGGCGGCCGGCTGATCGGCATCCATTCGCACGGCCACGATCCCGGCATCGAAATCATCGACCAGCTCTGGCCCGGCGACGATCCCTTCAAGACCGATCGCTACGCGATCCTGCGCCAGGTCAAGCACGAGCTCGGCTCGGCCGCCCGCCATTACAATTTCAATGCGTCGTCGGATGCGCGTTCGATCTTCCGCTATCAGATGCACACGCTGCCCGACGAGGTCTCCGGCCCGATCGGAACCTCGACCTTGTTCGCGGCCTGGAACGCCGCGATCTATGTCGCCCAGATCGAGGATAACAGGCTCTCGGAGGTGGTGCGCGACGGCCGTTATCTCGAAGCCACCGACCGGGTGCTGAAGAAGCATGGCGGCCTCTGGTTCAACGACGAGACCTATGTGATCTCGCGCCGCCGGGCGCCAGTCTG
>Ga0307479_10001336_pt1 | contig 22452 bp, 22 predicted proteins | sample atmos_gasesECM4C_FD_203743 | JGI IMG/M metagenome (GOLD analysis project Ga0307479, IMG submission 203743) | Hardwood forest soil microbial communities from Morgan-Monroe State Forest, Indiana, United States - atmos_gasesECM4C_515 | ecosystem: Environmental > Terrestrial > Soil > Temperate...
GCCGTCGACCGACAACCGGTTGAAGCTCTGCGCCACGGCCCGAGAGAGCGCGGCGTGCAGCGGGCCCGGTTCGCAGGCGGCGTCGGTGGTGAGCACGGCGAGCATGGTGGCCATGTCGGGAGCGAGCATGGCGGCGCCCTTAGCCATGCCTCCGACGGTGAAGCCGTCCCCCACCACCACCGTTTCCTTGCGCACGGTGTCGGTCGTCATGATGGCCCGCGCCGCCGCCGTGCCTGCTTCGAAGTCGCTCGCCAGTGCCCCCACCGCCGGAGTGATCCCGTATTCCAGTCGCTCCATGGGCAAGGGGATACCGATGAGCCCGGTCTGGCACACGAGGACCTCCTCGGGCGCCACCCCGAGATCCTTCGCCACCAGCGCGCACATGCGCGCCGCGTCGGCCCGTCCGGCTGCCCCGGTGGCCGCGTTGGCGTTGCCGCTCGATAGCACGACGGCTGCGGCTCGCCCGGAGCTGGCGGCGAGATGGGCCCGGCTCACCTGAACCGGCGCCGCTGCCGCCAGGTTCGAGGTGAAGACCCCCGCGGCGGGGACGGCCTCCTGCCCGTCGGCGGCCACCAGGGCCAAGTCGAGCTCCCCCGACGCCTTGATGCCGCACGCCGTCCCAGCCGCCCGAAAGCCGCGCGGGGCCGTGACGGTCACGAGAGGATGCTCATGGGCAGAGGCCCACGGCGGTCAGCCCCGCCGTCTCGGGCAGGCCGAGGGCGATGTTGGCGCACTGCACCGCTTGGCCCGACGCGCCCTTGCCCAGGTTGTCGAGGGCGCAGATGGCGACCACCCATCCCGTTCGCTCGTCCACCCGGGCGGTGAGCTGGGCGCAGTTCGATCCGAGCGTCGCCTTGGTCGACGGAGATTGCTCGGTGACGACGACGAAGGGACTGCCTGCGTACGCCTTGGCGAGGACGTCGAGCACTTCGTCGGTTTTCGACGCCTGCACGGCGTCGCGGTGGCGGGCGTAGCAGGTGGCGAGGATGCCGCGGTTCATCGGAGCGAGATGGGGGGTGAAGAGCACCTGCGCGCCGATGGCCTGTTCCATCTCGGGAGTGTGGCGATGCGACAGCAGCCCGTAGGCGGTGAAGTCCTCGTCGACGGTGTTGAAGTGCGTGGTCGTCGTGGGCGTCCTGCCGGCGCCGGACACGCCGCTGGCGGCGTCGACCACCACCGACGTCGTCTCGACCAGTCCCGCCTGCACGAGGGGAGCAAGCGCCAAGGCGGCGGCGGTCGGATAACACCCCGGTGCCGCCACGAAGGATGCCCCCGGCAGCGCCGCGCCGAACAATTCGGGGAGCCCGTACACGAAGCGTTCGAGCAGTTCGGGCGCGCCGTGCTCGTGGCCGTACCACGCCGGGTAAGCGGCGGGGTCGCGTAACCGGAAGTCGGCGGCCAGATCGACGACCAGCCCCACCCGGCCCACCAGGTCGGGCACCAGGGTTTGGGAACGGCCGTGCGGGAGCGCCAGGAACACGACGTCGAGACCGGCCAAGTCGTCGGGCCCCGGAGAGCCGAACCGCACGCTCGGGTAGGCGGCGGCCAGAGACGGATACACCTCTGCCACCCCCTGGCCGGCCTGGGTGTCGGCTCCCGCCACCACGACGTCGAAGTGGGGATGGCCCGCGCACAAGCGCAGCAGCTCCGCCCCGGTGAACCCGGAAGCACCCACGATCCCGACCCGCATTCGCAATACTATACAACCTGGCGCATACAAATGCTCATGGCTACGCCAGCGATCTATTGATCTCTTTCATGTATTTTCACTATCTTTCTTCCTGACATGGACGCCGGCATCGCTCTCCTCCTGCAGCGGGTGCCGGAGTTCACCGACCGCTATCTCCTCCTGGTGGAGCAGGTCGACGGCGACCCGGGCACGGCGGCGACGCTCGGAGAGCTGGCCGACTTCGCCGCCGAGCTGGCGCGGCAACTCGAGGAGCTCCGCCCGGTGCTCGACCGCCTGATGGTCGTGGTCGAGGAGCTCTCCGCAACCTCCGACGACGGCGGCGACCTCGTGGCCGGCGCCTTCTTGGACAGCCTCTCCCCCGACGACCTCCGCCGCTTGCGGCCGTGGTTCGGCCGGGCCACGTGGGCCATCCTCGACGAGCTCGAACTGCCGGCGAGCCCGGCGCCCCACCCCGGTGAGCGCCATAGAGAAGACGCGACGAGAGGCGCCCCGTAGGGCGCCCCTCGTCTCAGATTTTCGCTGGAAAGGCACCGATTCCTTCGGACTGCGCCAGGTGGGACGAGACCCGGCTGAAGGTTCGGCGGGTAACTGGTTGGTATTCGCCAGGTGGTCCAGCGAGCCGCCTCAGCGGCCAGTCACCTCCAGGGTCCCGATTCGTTGACTATGCAGTTGGACCACCTCCTTTCTCTGGTGCCCATAGCAGTACCACACCCCGGGGAGCCCTCCGCGTCATTGGCACCAGGGGGACCCGAACTTGCCGCCGACGTGGGCCGACGCGGCCGGCGGCGTCAGCCCGAAGACGCCGGGACGCCGGAGTCGGCGCCGTCCTCTCGGGCCACGAGCACGGATTCGGCCTCGGAGCCCCGGGCGGCCCGCTCGGCGGCGTCGAGTCGCCGGTCGGCTCGGTCGGCCTCGCGCTCCTCGTAGCGCATCCAGTGGAAGACCACGATGCCCATGGCCACCAAGGTGGTGAGCTCCCCCACCACCCACAGGATCGACCCGCCCGCCTTGGTGTCCCCCAGCGTGTGGAAGAGCGGGGCGATGGACGACCGGGCGCCCGTGAGGGTGATCCCCAGGATGGCGGTCACCGGGATGCCGACGGCGAGGACGGCGAGCTTCTGGCCGTGGCTCAAACGCCAGCGCGACGGGTCCAGGCCGACCACCAACCACCAGAAGAGACACCCGGACACGAGGAAGTGGAGGTGGCTCAGGTCGTGCACCAACGGATGCTCGAGGGAGAACTGGTAGAAGGGCGTGAGGAAGTACAAAAGCATCGTGAGGTAGGCCAAGCTCACCGCGAAAGCGGGATGGGTGACGACCTCCACCACCGGATGACGGAGGACTTTGAGCAGCCACCGCTGGGTACGGCGTGACGAGGACTGCAACGCCAGGGTCATCGGTGCGGCCAGGGCCAAGAGCAGTGGCGCGAAGTTCATGAGCAGCAGGTGCTGCACGACGTGCACGGCGAACACCGAGTCGTCGTAGGAGGCGAGCCCCGACTGCACGGCGATGACGATGAGCGCCGTGCCCGCCAGGAACGACGCCGTGCGCCACGTCGACCATCGCCGGCCCCGAGCCGCCAGCCGGCGGGTCGCCCACACGTACCATCCGGCCACCACCACTTCGATCGTGAGCGTCACCACGCTGAGCCAGTCGGTCTGCCAGGCGACGAGCAGGTCGTGCACCCGCACCGCCGGGCTGATGGCGTCGGCGAGAAGCATGGTGCAGGTCAGTTCGGCGAGGAAACGGTGCGCCCCGCCAGCCAGCCGATGGCCTGCAAGGCCTGAGCGACGGTCCACGAGCCCGACTGAGGCTGGGACAGGTCCTGGCGCCCCTGGTCGTCGAGCATCTTGTGCAGCGAAGGCTCGAGCCCCTTGCCTTGCAGGTCGGCGGCCGCCACGGTGATGAACCGCTCCCGCTGGTTGCGAGCGAGGAGGATGAATCCATCGGCGTGGTCGACGTCGTAGGTGTACGGCCGCCCGGTCTGCCAGTCGATGCCGGGGGGAGAGCCCTCGGGCACCGTCTTGGCATAGACGCCGAAGGCCTTCCAGACGGCGGCCATGGTCTGTGGTGGCGCGGTGAGGAACGTCCAGCCGGCGCCGGTCAAGGCCGCGTAGGCCGCCAGCCGGCTCGGGACGTCGCGCCCCGGGTCGACGCTCGCTTCGGCGATGACCACCTTGTCGCCCAGCCCGGCGGCGGACAGGTCGCGCTGCACCTGGAGCAGCGCCCCCGTGGTGATCGGGCACTCCTCCTGGCACGAGGTGAGGAAGGGAACGAGCACGAGGATCCGGCCCCGGAAGCTCGACAGCGGAGCGGGCCGGCCGTACTGGTCCACCAGCGGCGCCCCCAGCACCGACGCGCTCACCGGGAGGTCGACGACGTTGCCGAGCGAGGCCGGTGGTGGACCGGGCGCCCCGGCCGGCACCACCAACCAGGTGACGAGGGCCGCCACCACTACGAGGACCGCTCCAGCGGCGACGGTCCATCCCCGACGCCGGGTCCGGGCACGGCGAGCGGGCGGCGCAGCGCTCGGGGGGGCGTCGGTCACGGCCACGACCGGCGACGGTACCTCGGCACCTGTCACCCGGTCACATCAGCCCCGCCATGCACGCGCTCGGAAGACCATCCCTCAGGCGCGCAGCACCGCCGAGTATTCCGTCGTCACCTGGGCGATGCAGCGGGCCCGCACCTGCTGCACCTCTTCGTCGGTGAGGGTGTGGTCGAGGGCGCAGAACCGCAGGCGGAACGCCAGGCTGCGCGTACCCTCCGCCGTACCTGGCCCCCGGTAGACGTCGAACAGCCGCACGAACTCGAGCAGGTCTCCGCCCGCCTCGTGCAACGTCGCCGCCACCGCTGCCGCCGGCACTCCGTCCTCCACCACGAAGGCCAGGTCGATGTCACTCGAGGGGAAGCGGCTGACCGGTTGGGCCAGTTCGCTGCGGCGGGAGGTCGAGCCCAGGAGCAGTTCCAGGTCGAGCTGGAGCCATCCCACCCGCAGTCGAAGGGCGTCCAGGCCGAAGGCCGCCGCAACGTCGGGGTCGACCTCTCCCACTGCGCCCAGCTCGAGGCCGTCACCGCTCACGAGCAAGCCCCGGCGAGTCGGGTGCAATCCGGCGGCGATCGCCTCGTCGGGCCAGGACTCGAGTCGTTGCACGAGCGTCACGCCGGCAATCCGCAGCGAGTCCTCGAGCACGCTCCACGCTGCTGCTGCGCTCATGGCATCGTCGTCCGACCTCGCCAGCGCCAGGCCCAGCAGTTCCCGCTCCCCGATCACGGGCTCGACCCGTCCCTCCAACGCCCGCTGGACGCGACCGCCATCGGGTGGCGGGAAGACGTGGCCGACCTCGAACAGCCGGAGATCCTCCTGGCGGCGCGCCGCGTTGGCCGCCAGCGCCCGCAGCATCCCCGGCAGCAGGCTCTGGCGCAGCACCTTCTCGTCGGGGACCAACGGATTGGCGACGGTCACGCCGCCGGTCATGGCGGCGAGCTCGTGGTCGCCGGGAGCCAGAAGGGAGTGTGTCCACGCCTCGTGGGCACCGAGCCCGGCCATGACCTCTCGGACGAAGCGTCGCTCTTTTTGATACGCGGTGAGCGTGCCCACCTGAGGGGCGAAGGGGCGGCGGCGAGCGATGCGGCTGTAGCCGTAGTGGCGCGCCACCTCTTCGATCACGTCCACCTCGCGCTCGGTGTCGGGGCGGAAGGTGGGCACCACCACCTCGAGGAGCCCGTCGCCGAGCGGGCGGCTGGCAAAGCCGATGGGCTCGAGCAGCGCCACCACCTGTGCTTCGTCGAGCTCGGTGCCGAGCAGTGCGTTCACCCTGGTGGTCCGGACCGGCACGGGGCGGGGCCGGGGCACGTCACCTTGGACGTCGATGACCCCCGGGGCCAGCTCCAGGCGCGCCGCAGGCTCGGCACGTGCGGCCGCCTGCGGGTCGCTCGTCGGCGAAGCGGCGAGCACTTCGAGGAAGCGAGCGACGGCCCGGTCGATGCCGAGGGGGTCGCAGCCGCGCTCGAAGCGGGCCGATGCCTCGGTGCGCAGACCGAGCCGCTTGGAGGTGCGGGCCACGGTCATGGGGGTGAAGTAGGCGGCCTCGAGGAGCACCCTGGTCGTCCCCTCCGAGATCTCGGTGCTGGCCCCGCCCATCACCCCGGCTATGCCGACGGGCGCGTCCTCGGCGTCGCAGATGAGACAGTCTCGCCGATCGTCTCCGCTTCCGACCGAACGCTCACCGAGACGGCGCTCTTCGCCATCCAAGGTGACGATGGTCTCCCCCGGGCGCGCCGCGCGTACTCGTAGGCCTGATCCGGCCAGGCGGTCGAGGTCGTAAGGGTGGGTGGGCTGGCCGAGCTCGAGCATCACGTAGTTCGACGCGTCGACCACGCTGTTGATGGGGCGCATCCCGGCCAAGGTGAGGCGCCGGGCCACCCACGGTGGCGAGGGGCCGTTGGGCACGGCGGTGAGGACGCGCCCCACGAAGCGGGGGCACAGGTCGCGGTCCACTACCTCCACCGACGCCAGCTCGTGCACCGAGCGGGCGTCGGGCGCCGGATCGGGCGGAACGGGGTCGAGGATCTCGAAGGGCACCTTGAGACGAGCGGCGAGGTCGCGGGCCACTCCCGCCACCGACGAGGCGTCGGGACGATTGGCGTCCACGGCGAGGTCGAACACCACGTCCCGTTCGATGCCGAGGGCTTCGGTCAGCCCCGTGCCCGGCGCCGGCGCCCCCGAGCCGTCTGCAGGGATGACGAGGATGCCCTGATGGTCCTCGGACAGCTCCAGCTCGCGCGGCGAGCACAGCATGCCGTTGGAGACGACTCCTTTCATCTTGCGCCGGGCGATCTCGAAGCCGCCGGGCAGCACGGCGCCCACGGGCGCCAGAGGAACGAGGTCCCCCTCTTCGAAGTTCCAGGCGCCGCACACGACCTCGACGGCGCCCTGGCCGGCGTCGACCACCACCCGCCGGATGCGGTCCGCACCCGGGATGGTGCCGATCTCCTGCACCCGGGCCACGACCACATCCTCCAGACCTTCGCCCACGCGGACGATGCCCTCCACCACCAGTCCGAGGTCGTCGAGCTGCTCGGCCAGATCCGACACCTCGCCCTCGACGGGGGCGAACTGCCGGATCCAGGACAACGGCACGCGCACGACGACTCCTAGATCTGCTCGAGGAAGCGGGCGTCGTTCTCGAGCAGCACCCGCATGTCGGGGATCTCGTGACGCATCTGGGCGCAGCGGTCGATGCCGAATCCGAAGGCGAACCCGGTCCACGTCTCTGGATCCACGCCCACGGCTTCGAACACGGCCGGGTCCACCATGCCGGCGCCGCCGAGCTCGATCCACCCCGTGTGGGAGCACGTGCGGCACCCGGCTCCCCGGCAGATGGTGCAGGTGATCTCGTACTCGGCCGACGGTTCGGTGAAGGGGAAGTACGACGGCCGCAGGCGGGAGTGGATGTCGGCGCCGAAGTAGGCGCTGGTGAAGGTCTCGATGGTCCCGGCCAGGTCCGCCATGGAGATACCGCGGTCCACAACCAACCCCTCGATCTGGTGGAAGGTGGGGATGTGGCGGGCGTCGGGCGTGTCGCGCCGGTAACAGCGGCCCGGCATCACGGCGTAGATGGGTGGCGCCTGGCGCTGCATGAGCCTGATCTGCACCGGTGAAGTATGGGTGCGCAGCATGATCGACTCCGGCGCGCCCAGCTCGAGATAGAGCGTGTCCCACATCCCTCTCGCCGGATGGGCGGCGGGCATGTTGAGGGCCTCGAAGTTGTGCCAGTCCGTCTCGACCTCGGGCCCTTCCACGACGGCGAAGCCCATGCCGACGAACACGTCCTCGAGCTGCTGGCGGGTCCGCTCCACGATGTGCACCCGGCCCCGGTGAGCCACGTCCAGCAGCTCGGTGAGATCCAGGCGCTCTTCGGCCATGCGCTTCGAGCGTTCCTCGGCGCGCAGCCGCGACCGGCGGCCCTCGAGCAGCGCCTCGAGCTGCTGACGGGCGTCGTTGAGCTGCTGGCCCTGACTGCGCCGCTCGTCCGGTGGCAGGGCACCCAGGGAACGATGGGCCACGGCCAGCTCGCCCCGCTTGCCGAGAAAGGCGGTCTCGACGTCGCGAAGATCGTCGGTGGTGCGCGCCGCATCGATGGCGGCACGTCCCCGGACCAGCAGGTCGTCGACGACCGGAAGGCCGCCGTCCGCCGTCACGTCCCGTCCTCCGGCACGGCCCGCAGGTTACGGGTCGCCCGCTGGCGGCGAACCTCGAAGCTCAGCACCGCCGCCGCCGCCGACACGTTGAGCGACTCGGCGCGCCCCGACATCTCGATGGTGAGGCGCTCGTCGATCAGGTCGTCCAGCTCCTCGGGCAGGCCCGCCACCTCGTTGCCGAGCACGAGGGCCAGAGGCACCCGCAGGTCGGCCTCGGTGTGGGGAGTGCCGCCGTGGGCGACCGCCGCCATCCTCCGCAACTGCCGACTGCCCAGATCGGCGAGCACCTCTGCGGTCGGGCCGGCGTTCAGGACCGGGAGGTGCAACACCGAGCCCGCCGAGGCTCGCACCGTCTTCGGATTGAAGGGGTCGGCCGTGCCCCGGCAGCACACCACGGCGTCGGCGCCTGCCGCGTCGGCGGCTCGGATGACCGCGCCGGCGTTGCCGGGGTCGCGCACTTCGGCGCACACCACGACGAAGCTGGCATCAGCCAACTCGGCGCCACTGGCAGCGGGAGCGGTGACGATCGCCACGACCGGCTGCGGGGTCACCGTGTCGGCGACGCGTTCCAGGACACCCGGAGCCAGCTCGAACAGCCGGGCCCCGGCCCCATGCGCTCGCTCGAGGAGTCGTTCCAGGCCGGGCCGGACCGCTTCGTCCGCCGCCACGAACACCGACTCGACATGGGCGCCCGCGTCCAAGGCCGTGGCGAGCAGGGTCGGCCCTTCGACGACGAAGGCTCCTTCGCCGTGGCGCACACTGTGGCGCCGCAGCAGACGGCGCAGTCGCTGGACGCGCTGGTGGCGGAACGAGAGTGGTGCGCTCAGGAGGCGTCTGCCGCCGGCGTCGACGCGTCCAGCGGCCGGGCTGCACTGGACAGCTCGACCAAGCGGGAGAAGGCGGCGGGGTCCGACAGCGCCAGCTCGGCCAGCATCCGCCGGTCGATCTCCACGTCCGCTACCCGCAGGCCGGCGATGAGGCGGCTGTAGCTGGTGCCGTTGGCGCGGGCGGCGGCGTTGATGCGCTGGATCCACAAGCGCCGGAAGTCTCCCTTGCGGGCCCGCCGGTCGCGATAGGCGTACTGCAGCGAGTGCATGACCGCCTCGTTGGCGGATCGGAAGCTTCGGCTGCGGTTGCCGTAGTACCCCTCGGCCTGCTCGAGGACGGCGCGTCGATGCTTCTTGCCGCTGACAGCGCGCTTCACTCTGGCCATCGGAGCTCCTTTCCTGTGTCGAACCGTGCCCCGGCGGGCTGCCGGGGTCGAGCGGGCGGCTCAGCGCCCGAGCATCCGCCGGACCTCGCGGCGGTCTGCCGGGGCCAACTCGACCTCCCGGCCCAGCCGCCGAGTCCGCTTGCTGGCCTTCTTCTCGAGCAGGTGCGAGCGCATGGCCTGACGACGACGCAGCCGGCCCGTACCCGTGACCTTGAAGCGCTTGGCAGCGCCCCGGTCCGTCTTCATCTTGGGCATGTCATTCCTCTCCTTCAGCGCCGTTCGAGGCGGCGCCGTCCCCGCCTGCGGCACTCCCGCCCGCCGTTGCCGCCGGTGCCACCGCGGCATCTTCGGGTTGGACGGCTGCGGCCTGGGCCGGCGCCGCAGCTCCCTCGGGCGCTTGGGTCCCGGACCCTTCGGCCGACGGCGGACGGGTCGAGCGAGCCGCCGCCGATTGGCGAGCCCGCTTGTCGGGCGCCAGCACCATCACCATGTTTCGTCCGTCGAGCCTGGCCTCTGTCTCCACTCGCGCCGCCCCGTCGACCTCCTCTGCCACCCGGTCGAGGATCTTCTTGCCGAGCTCGGGATGGAAGACCTCCCTGCCCCGGAACATGATCGTGACCTTGACCTTGTGTCCCTCGTTCAAGAAGCGCAGCACCTGTCGGGTCTTGGTCTCGAAGTCGCCGGGCCCGATCTTGGGCCGGTACTTCATCTCCTTCATCCCGACACTCACCGTCTTGCGGCGGGACTCCTTGGCTCGCTGGGCAGCGTCGAACTTGAACTTTCCGTAGTCCATGATCCGACACACCGGCGGGTTGGCCATGGGCGCCACCTCGACGAGGTCGAGGTCCATCTGCCTGGCGATAGCCAACGCTTCCGGCAACGGCCTGATGCCGAGCTGCTGGCCTTCCGGGTCGACCAGGCGCACGTCGCGCGCCCGGATGCGGTCGTTGATCCTGGGCTCGGTGGTACTCGGCGTGGTGGCGATGCGCATTCCTCCGGTTCCGGTCCGGGCTTCCCCGGATCCCTGAGCGGAGAATGCGGAGCGACGCCGGCACGCCCGAGCGGACTGCCGTCGACCCGACGCACGCTCGGCGTGGCCAGGTGGGGGTGCAGTACAAAGCCACCCCGCTTTCCCTGTGTGCTCGAGGTTCTAGGGTACCAGGGGTGAGCAGTCTGTGGACACCCGAAGGCGAGCACCGCGTCGCCCGGGACAGCGCCTCCGAGGCGGACGCGCCATCGTCCGGGCAGCCGGCAGCCACGGGCGCGCCGCCCAGCGGCGACGGCGGGGACGAAGAGGCGCTCGCTGCGCACCTCGACGAGCTCCGCCACCAGCTGCTGTCCACGCCGGTGGAGATCGTGGTGGCCAACCACGCCTACGGCCTCTTCGAGTTGGCCGCCATCCACCTCTCGCAACGTCCGGCGGACCTGATCCAGGGCCGTCTCGCCATCGACGCCCTGGCCACCCTCGTCGAAGGGCTGGCAGGACGTCTCGGGGAGGCAGAGGCCTCTCTCGTCGACGCCCTGGCTCAGATACGTCTGGCCTACGTCCAGATTCAGGCAGCGCACGATCAGGCAACGGACGCTGCGGGTGTCGCCGGCACGCCGGACGCGGCCGGCGATCCTGCTAGCGAAGCGGGCTGAGGCGCCGTCCTTCCACACGTCCGAGGTGCCCGGGCGCGGTGACGAAGCTCACCCTGGTCCACACCTCGATGGTGCGGCTCCCGTCCACGATCGCCGTGCAGTGGAAATCGAAGCTTCGGCCGTCGTCGTCCACGACCGTCCCGAGCCCACGCTGGTCGTCGAAGGCCTGCACCGTCCCGACCCGAGGACGACCGAGCATCAGTGCACGATCTTGGACAACGGCAACTCGATGATGTCGGTGGCGCCGTGGTCCTTCAAGGCGGGGATGAGGACATTCACCTCGGCCTTGGGGACGACGGTTTCCACCGCATAGCCGCCTTCACCCGACAGCTCCGACACGGTGGGCTCCTTCAGCGCCGGAAGGAGCCCGACCACCGTTTTCAGCTCGGAGCGGGCCACGTTCAGCTTGAGCAGCACCTTGCCCCGGGCCTCGAGCGTGCCCAAGAGCAACGTGAGGATCTGCTCCATGGCGTGACGCTTGTCCGGATCGGATGCGGCGCGTGGGTTGGCGACGAGCTCGGTGCGGGACACGAGCAGGGTCCCCACGATCCGCAGACCGGCGGCCGCCAAGGCGCGCCCCGTCTCGGTGATCTCCACCACGGCGTCGGCGATGTCGGGCACCTTGGCTTCGGTGGCCCCGTAGGAGAGCCGGATGTCGGCGTGCACCCCCGCCTTTTCGAGGGCGCGCCGGGTGAGCTCGGGATACTCGGTCGACACCCGGGCACCGTTGGGCAGATCCCCGATGGAGCGCACCGGTGAGTCCTGGGCCACAGCAAGCACGACGCGGATGGGGCTCGACGTCTGCTTGGAGTAGTGCAGCTCGCCCAGCGACAGCACCTCAGCCCCGGTCTCCTCGATCCAGTCGCGTCCGGTGATGCCCATGTCGAACAACCCGTCGGCCACGTAGTGCGGAATTTCCTGAGGGCGCAGGATGCGCACTTCCTCGATGCGGGGGTCGTCGACCGACCCCCGGTAGTCCACTTCGGAGCGGCGCAGGACGGCCAGATCGGCGTCGCTGAACAGCTCCAGGGTGGCTCGTTCCAACGACCCCTTGGGCAACACGATGCGCAGCACGAGCCTCAGTCCTTGGGCGGGGGCAGCCGGTCGAGCAGGTCGGTCATCTCGAGCGCGGTGACCACGGCTTCGTACCCCTTGTTGGTCTCGTCGTCCCCCGAACGCGCCAACGCCTGGTCCACGTCTTCCGTGGTGAGCACCCCGAACACCACCGGAACGCCCGTCTCCAGGGCCACGCGCTGGAGCCCATCCGCGCAGGGGCCGGCCACGTAGTCGAAGTGGGCCGTCTCACCGCGGATCACCGCCCCCAGCGCCACCACGGCGTCGACTCCACCCGATCGAGCGAAGCGAGCGGTGGCAACCGGGAGCTCGAACGCACCTGGAACCCAGGCCACCTCGACCGTGGACAGCTCAACCTCGTGGTCTTCGAGGGCGTGGCGCGCCCCGGCCATGAGGCGCTCGGTGATGGCCCCGTTGAACTTGGCGCACACGAGGGCCAGGCGCGCTCCTCCGGCGCTGCGCCCCGGGAGTGAGGCGTCGCCGACGTGGACCGCCCCCACCCCGGCGCCGAGGGCCTCGGGGCCCCCTGGTGCCGACGGTGCGTGCGAGGACGTCAATCGAGCCCCTCGAGCAAGTGCCCCAAGCGCTCACGCTTGGTGCGCAGGTATTCCAGGTTCTCGGGATTGGGCGAAGACTTCAGTCCCACTCGGTCCACGATCTCCAGGCCGAAGCCCTCCAGGCCACCGTACTTCACGGGGTTGTTGGTCATCAGCCGCATGGTGGTGACGCCCAGGTCCACGAGGATCTGGGCGCCGATGCCGTACTCCCGGTTGTCGACGGGCAGGCCGAGCTCCAAGTTGGCGTCCACGGTGTCGTGCCCTTGCTCCTGCAGGCGATAGGCGCGCAGCTTGTGGGCCAGGCCGATGCCCCGCCCCTCATGTCCGCGCAGGTAGATGATCACGCCGCAGTCCTCCTCGGCGATGAGTCGCACCGCTTCGGCGAGCTGCCCGCCGCAGTCGCAGCGCATGGAGCCGAAGACATCACCGGTGAGGCACTCCGAGTGCACCCGGACCAGCACGTCGCTGCGCCCCGCCACCTCGCCCCGCACCACGGCGAGGTGATGCTCGCCGTCGATCACCGATTCGTAGGCGTAGCCGGTGAAGTCGCCGTACATGGTGGGGATGCGTGCCGGTCCGGCGATGCGCCGCACCAGTTTCTCCTTGCGGCGGCGGTACCGGATGATGTCGGCGATCGATACGAGCAGCAACCCGTGGTGATCGGCAAAGCGCTCCAGCTCGGGCAGTCGGGCCATGGCCGCCTTGTTCTCGGTCACGACTTCGCACAGCACGCCGGCCGGGTGCAATCCCGCCGCCCGGACCAAGTCGATGGTGGCCTCGGTGTGCCCGGCCCTCTTGAGGACCCCGCCGGGACGGGCGCGCAACGGGAAGATGTGACCGGGACGGTTCAGGTCACTGGGACGCGCTTTGGGGTCGATGAGGGTGCGGATGGTGGCGGCGCGGTCCTCGGCCGAGATCCCGGTCGTCGTTCCCCGGCGGGCGTCCACGCTCACTGTGAAGGCGGTGCGCTGCGACTCGGTGTTGGTGGTGACCATGAGGGGCAGCTCGAGCGCGTCGGCGCGCTCAGGGGTGAGCGGCACGCAGATGACACCGGATGTGTGCGCCAGGAAGAAGGCGATGGAGTCCGGAGTGGCTGCCTCGGCGGCCATCACGAGGTCGCCCTCGTTCTCCCGGTCCTTGTCGTCGACGACCACCACCATCTCGCCGCGACCAACGGCGGCGATGGCGTCCTCCACAGCGGCGAACGACATGTCAGCCGCTCCCCGGCGCCGCGTCGACCGACGCGCCGACGACGCCCGGTGGTGCGCCGCCCTCGTCTGCGGGCGGGGCCACCTCGAGGCGCAGGTCGTCGCCCAGCCTTCGCACCGAGACGAGACGGCCGCGCCACAGCTCCCCCACCTCGGCCACTCCCGTCCCCCGGAACAAGGGCACGGCATCGTCGCCGCCGAAGAAGGCGGGTGCCAGATAGAGCACGTAGCGGTCGACGAGCCGGGCGGCGTGGAACTGGTGCGCGACGTGGGCGCCGCCTTCCACGAGCAGCTGGAGCACGCCCTTGCCACCGAGCTCTTCGAGCAGATTCTCGAGGTCGCCCTCGGCTTCGACGGCGGGGAGCACCTTGGCCCCCTCCGGGGCGCGTCCCAGCACCACCCGCAACGGCTGGTGGTCGGGAGGCGGGTCGCTGCGCACCGTCAGCTGGGGGTCGTCGGCGCGCACGGTGCCCGCTCCCACCAGCACGGCGTCGGACTCGGCCCGCAGGTTCTGAGCGTCGGCTCGGGCCGGCGCCCCCGTGATCCATTGGGAGCTGCCGTCAGGGGCGGCGATGCGCCCGTCCAGCGTCGCCGCCAGCTTGAGCACCACCCAGGGCCGCCCAGTACGCCGGTGCTTCAGGTACGGGGCCAGCAACTCGGCCGCCTCGTCCTGGCCGACACCGTCGGTCACCTCGACGCCGCGGCGTCGCAACGTCTCGGCGCCGCGTCCGGCGACCTGCGGATCGGGGTCTTCGACACCGATGACGACGCGGCCGACGCCGGCGTCGGCAATGGCTTGGGCACAGGGCGCGGTCCGGCCGTGGTGGGCGCACGGCTCGAGCGTGGTGTACAAGGTGGCCCCTCGAGCGGCCGCTCCGGCAGCGGCGAGGGCCACCGCTTCGGCATGGGGACCGCCGGGCGGCTGGGTGGCGCCCTCGAACCTCTGGCCATCGGTGCCGACGACGACGCAACCCACCCAGGGATTCGGTGCCGTTCGGGCCCGCACCGATGCCGCCAGCTCCAGGGCGCGGCGCATGCTGGAGAGGTCCTCGTCCCGCCCGCCCGGACGGGACGCCGGGTTCTGGGCCGGGTTCATGGCCAGCTCAGTTTACTGTGCCCCCAGGCAGGGCTTTCTCGGCGGCGGCCCGTATGCGGCGCGCTGCGTCCCATGGTCGCTCGTCACCGAAGATCGCCGAACCGGCCACGAGCACCCGGGCTCCGGCGTGCACGACCAGCGGGGCCGTCTCTTCGTCGATGCCGCCGTCCACCTCGAGCTCGGCAGGCCAACCTCCCCGGTCCAGCGCGGCGCGCACCTCGGCGATCTTGGGCAACACCTCGGCCATGAAGCGCTGGCCCCCGAAGCCGGGGAACACGGTCATGCACAGCACGAGATCGCACTCGGCCAGGAAAGGGGCGACGGCTCCGAACTGGGTGTCCGGGTTGAGCGCCAAGCCGGCCCGCATGCCGAGGTCCTTCACGTGGCGGAGCAGCGCGTCGGTGTCGCCCACCTCGACGTGCACGGTGCAGCCGTCGGCACCGGCGTCGCGGAAAGCCTCGAGATAGTCGCCGGGGTTGGTCATCATGAGATGACAGTCGAAGAACAGCCCCGAGTGCCGGCGCAGCGACTCCACCACGGGCGGACCGATCGTGAGGTTGGGGACGAAGTGACCGTCCATCACGTCGACGTGCAGCCAGTCCGCCTCGTGCGCCACCGCGCCCACCGCTTCGGCCAGGCCGCCGAAGTCAGCCGACAACAGCGACGGGGCGATGCGCAGCATTGGGCCGAGCCTAACGGTCGGCCTCTGGCGCGCCGGTGTCCGTGCCGAGACGCTCGCCGTCGGCGGCCCGCACGCCACGCCTCCACTCGTCGGCTCCCATGGGGCGCCGTCCCTCGGGCTGCACGGTGACGAGCTCCAGCCCACCGTCGCCGGTGACGACCGTGGTCCCATGCAGCGCCCCGGGGACGTCGCTCATCCCCGGCGCCGGCACGAGCCGGCTGTCGAGCACGCGCAGCCGCCGTCCCTCGAAGGTCGTCCACGCCCGGTCCAGCCGTACCAGGCGATGGAGCTCAGGCGCCGGCCGATCCCACCGGAGGCGCAGCTCTTCGGGCTCGATCTTGGCGGCATAGGTGGGCTCGCCGCGCTGGGGCTCGCCCGAGCCGAGCTGTCCGGCACCGTCCTGCAGCACCCCCACGAGCAGCTCGGCCCCAAGTCGCGCCAGGCGCTCGGTGAGGGCGCCGGCGTGTTCGTCGTCCATGTCGACGCGACGGCAGGCCAGCACGGGACCGGTGTCCAGGCCCGCCTCGAGCCGCATCACGCACACTCCCGTGTCGCCGTCGCCCGCCAGGATGGCCCGCTCCACCGGTGCGGCTCCCCGCCAGCGCGGCAACAGGGAGAAGTGCAGGTTCACCATGGGCACGGCGTCGAGCAGACGGGCGGGGATGATGCGCCCATAGGCCACCACCACGCCGAGCTCGGCCCCCGAGGCGGCCACGTCTTCGAGGTCGTCGGTGACGGTGAGCCCCAGCCGATCGGCCACCGCAGCCACCGGGCTGGGTGTGCGTTGCGTCCCCCTGCCGCGCCGGGCCTCGGGCCGGCTCACCACCAGAGCGATGTCGTGTCCGGCCTCAACCAGCGCCTCCAAGGGGGCGACGGCCGGCTCCGGTGTGCCCAAGTAGACGAGCCGGCTCATGCGGCGTCTCGGCCGGAGCCGGCTTCGGTAGGCAGGACCGGCAGGATCCGTCCCGCGTCAGAGCCGAGGAGCGCCGTCGGCGTGGGGCTCGGTCTCGGGCTCCTCCCCCCCGGAGCGCGCTCCGGGCGCCTCCAGAGTGGACAGCCCGTCGGGATCTCCGGCCGGAAGGTCGAGGGTGCGGGAACGCAACAGACGCATCGCCTCTCTCCGCTGGTCCTCGTCGAGCCGCTCCACGAGCAGGACCCCGTCGAGATGGTCGACCTCGTGTTGCAGCACGCGCGCCAGATACTCGTCGGCGTCGATGGATACCTCGTTGCCGTCGAGGTCGTAGCCGGTCAGGTGGACTTCCTTGGGCCGGACGATCGGCCACGACAGTCCGGGAACGGACAGGCAGCCCTCCTCGAAGGTCCACTCGCCGCGCGCCTCGGACAGCACCGGGTTCACGATGGTGCGGGGGCCCTCACCGTCACCGGTGTCGTACACGAACAATCGCTTCTGTACCCCTACCTGCGGGGCGGCGAGGCCCACCCCCGGCGCGGCGTACATGGTCTCGACCATGTCGTCCGACAGCTGCTTGAGACGGCCGTCGATGTCGTCGACCTCGCGGGCCCGCTGGCGCAACACGGGATCACCGTAGGTACGGATGACGTAGCCGGCCACCGGGTCATGGTACCGGCCGGTGCGTCGAGCCCGGCACCGGCGCCGGGCAAGTTTCAGAAGCGACGACGGATCAGGGGATCACCATGGAAGTCACGGGGCTGAGCCCGTTGGCGGTGCGGGAGCGGTGCACCGCCTGGATCTCGGTGAAGGCGGCCAACCCCCACGGGCCGTTCTCCACGCCGATGCCACTCCACTTGAAGCCGCCGAACGGCTGGTGGGGCGCCAGGGCGAGATGGACGTTCACCCACACCGTGCCGCACTCGAGTCGGCCGGCCACCTCGGCGGCGCGATCGCCGTCGGCGCCCCACACCGAGCCGCTGAGCCCGAAGTGCGTGGCATTGGCACGCGCCACGGCGTCGTCGAGGTCGCGGTAGGCGATTACGGGTAGCGCCGGCCCGAACTGCTCCTCGTCGACGATGCGCACCCCGTCCGAGAGACCGGCCAAGATCGTCGGCTCGAAGAAGTACCCGGGCCGGTCCATGGGCTGCCCCCCGGCGGCAGCGACGGCTCCCCCGGCGAGGGCGTCGGCGACGAGCTCCTTCACGCGGGCGAACTGCGGGGCGTTGTTTATGGGGCCGAGCTTGCTCCGTGGGTCAGTGCCCTCACCGACGGGCACGGCCCGGGCCCGCTCCGCCAGAGCCTCCACCATCTCGTCGTACTTCGCTTCCGGGACGTACACCCGCTTGATGGCCGAGCACACCTGGCCGTTGTTGGCGAAGGCACCGCCGAAGATCCCGTCGGCCACCGATCGCACCTCGACGTCGTCGAGCACGATGGCGGGGTCGTTCCCGCCCAGCTCCAACGTGACGCGCTTCAGATCCGGAGCGGCCGAGAGCGCCACCTTCTTTCCCGTCTCGATGGAGCCGGTGAAGCTGATCTTGCGCGGGACCGGATGCGAGGTCATGGCGGCCCCGAGCTCGTCGCCACCGCTCACCACGTTCAGCACGCCGGGCGGCAGCACCGACTGCAGCAGCTCCACTGCCTTCAAGGTGGTGAGCGGCGTGAACGGGGACGGCTTCACCACCACGGTGTTGCCGGCGCGCAGCGCCGGGGCGATCTTCCAGAACGCCAGGTTCAGCGGGAAGTTCCACGGCGTGATGGCGGCCACCACACCGAGGGGCCGGCGCACCACCTCGACCACGGCCTCGTCGTCGTCCTGGATGATCTCCCGAGGCCGTTCCAGGTCGGCGAAGTACGTGCACCACATAGCGGAGCCGAATACCTCGAGGTTGGCGTCGTTGAGCGGCTTGCCCTGCTCGGCGGTGAGCAGCGGCGCCAGCTCGGCGAGGCCGCCCATGAGCGCACCCGACACGTCCCGCAGCGCCTGCCTGCGGACGTCCTCGTCCTGCTTCCAGTCCGTGTAGGCCTTGGCCGCCGCCTCCATGGCCGCGTCCAGCTGTGCCGGCGTGCACTCGGGCGCCTCGGCGAACACCTCGCCCGTGGCGGGGTTGAACACCCCGAAGGTGCCCTCGGTGGCAACGGCCTGGCCGCCGATGGTCATGGTGACGTCTGCCATGTCCCCTCCCTGTGTCTGCCCCTCTGACGGTTTAGTCGCGGACCGGGTCGACTTCGACTCGCAGCCGTCCGGCCGGGCGTGACACCGCCGCCAGCACGTCCGCCAAGGTGTCGTGGTCGGGGGCGAGCACCGACCACGCTCCTCCCGGCAATTCCCGGACGTCGGTGCCGCTCGGGGCGGCAGCGAGAAGCTCCCGGCCGTAGTCACCGGCCGCCGGGCCGGACACGACCGCCAAGGCGGTGACTGGGGGGAGGCGCAGCTCGGTCCGCAGGGCCGCCTCCGAGGCGGCCAGGACGGCCGGGTCGGCGCGCAGGGCGGCGAGGACCGCCGGGTGCTGAGGCTGGCGGGTCTGCACGAGGAGCCGGCCCGGCGCCCGTTCGGACCCTGCCCCCGCCCGGTCGACACCCGGGGGCCGCAGCGCCGCCGCCGCCCGGGCCAAAAGGGCCAGCGCCTGTTCGCCGGCGCGCAACCGAGGCGCCAGCAACTCGGCATCGAAGTCCAAGAAGGCCACGGCATCGGCGACGAGCCGTCGATGGAGCACCGCTTCCGTCCCGACCACGACCGAGTAGCCGCCGAGGGCGCCCTCGTCGACGTCCTCGGCGGACTGGGCGCTGACCTCGGCGACGGCGGTGCCGGCCAGCGCCTCGAGCTCCTCTCGCACCCGGCTCACTCCGACCCGCAGGACCCGCATGCGGGTGGAACCACATCGCGTGCACACCTCGGGGCGCTCGCTGTCGCAGCGCCGGCACCACAGCACCGGTTGTTCGCCCGGTCGCTCGTCGGCGGCTCGCCGCTCGACGGCGGCACCACAGCGTTGACAGCGCGCCAGCTCCCCGCACGCCGCGCACGCCAACAGGCGGACGCGCCCCGTTCGATTGAGCACGCACAGCACCCGTCGCCCCTCGCCGGCCGCCGCCCATCGGACGAGCTCCACCAGGCGAGGCGAGTACAACCCTGACCGGGGATCGTCCTGGCGGCGGTCCACCACCTCCACCGACGGCCAGCCACTGCGCTCGTGGCGACGCGACCCGACCACGAGACGACCGGTAGCGAGGATGTCGAGGGTCGGACATGGGCTCACCAGCGCGCAGGGGACGCCGTCACGACGCGCCCGCTCGGCGACGACCTCCCATGCCGCCCACGTCGGGGCACGCTCCTCGTGGTAGCTCTGGTCGTGGGCATCGAGCACGACGGCGGCGGCCACCGAAGACAAGGGCGCCAGGGCCGCCGACCGCGTGCCGACCGCCACCACGGCGCCGGCGCGAGCCACGGCCCACTGTTCGGGCACCAGCGCCACCGGTCTCCCGCTTCGCCGCAGTCTGGCCGCCGTCTCTTCAGCGGCGTGGCGGGACGGGACGAGGACGAGCACCCCTGCAGGTGCGCCGTCACGGTCGCCACCCTGGCCCATGCGGCTGGCCGCAGCCTCGACGACCGCAAACGGGTCGTGGGTCGGAGCCAGACGAACCACGGCCGTTCCGCCCGACAGCGCGTCGGAAGCCAAGGCCGCCGTTTCGCTCCACACCGCGTCGTCGGGCCGCGGCGAAGTAACGGCGCCATCGAGGCCGCCACCGGAGGCGTCCACGTGGAGTGAGCGGGGAGAGCGGGGAGAGGGAGGATCGGGCAGTGAGCGCACCAGGCTCGACGCCGACGCCGTGCGCAACAGCAACGGCAACGGGCCCGCCCACCTCCACGCCGCCCACCGGGCCAGGTCCACGACCGAAGCAGGAGGGCCCCATCCCCGCACGGCCGTGATGGGGCGCAGTCGGACTCCTGGAGGCGGCTCGATCCCGTCGGCCACCACCCAGCCCGACACGCGCCGTCGCCCGAGGTCGATCCGCACCGAGGTCCCCACCCGCACGGCGGATGCCAGCGCGTCCGGGACGAGGTAGTCGAACTCCCTGGCGATCCCGGCGACGTCCGGGACGACCCGCACCACCCGCTCGGCGGGAGAGGCCCCCTCCGACGACGGGGCGGTGCCCGCCGATGCCACCTCGGCTACAGCGCCAGCGCCCGCTTCAAGTCGTCCACCCGGGGCGTCGCCTCCCAGGTCAGCTCCTTGTCGCTTCGTCCGAAGTGCCCGTAGGCGGCGGTGCGGCGGTAGATGGGCCGCTGCAGGTCGAGGTCGCGCACGATGGCCGCCGGACGGAGATCGAACAGCTCGCGCACGGCCCGTTCGATGTCGCTGGGAGCGACGCGCTCGGTCCCGAACGTCTCCACCAGGAGCGACACCGGTCTCGCCACCCCGATGGCGTAGGCGACCTGGACCTCGCAACGCGTGGCGGCGCCAGCGGCCACGACGTGCTTGGCCACCCAGCGCGCCGCGTAGGCACCGGAGCGGTCGACCTTGGACGGATCCTTGCCCGAGAAGGCCCCGCCTCCGTGGCGGGCCATCCCTCCATAGGTGTCGACGATGATCTTGCGCCCGGTGAGCCCGGTGTCGGCGTGCGGCCCGCCGAGCTCGAACCGACCCGTCGGGTTGGCGAGCACGCGCATGTGGTCGTGTTCGAGGCCGGGCGGGAGCAACGGATGGATCACGTGCTCGCGCAGGTCGGGGAGCAGCAGGGTCTCGATGTCCACTCCGGGCGCGTGCTGCGTGGACACGAGCACCGTGTCGAGAGCCACCGGTCGCCCGTTCTCGTAGATCACGCTCACCTGCGTCTTGCCGTCAGGGCGCAGATAGGGCAGCACTCCCACCCGCCGGACCTGGGCGAGCCGCTGGGCCAGCCGGTGGGCCAACCAGATGGGTAGGGGCATGAGATCGGGGGTCTCGTCGCAGGCGTAGCCGAACATCATCCCCTGGTCTCCGGCGCCTTGGGCGTTGAGCTGATCCTCGCCTCCCGAGCCGGTGCGCACCTCGTGGGCGGCGGTGACGCCCTGGGCGATGTCGGGCGACTGCTCGTCGAGCGCCACCATGACCCCGCAGGTGTGGCCGTTGAACCCATGGGCGTCGGAGTCGTAGCCGATGTCGCACACCACGGCACGCACCAGTGACGGGATGTCGACGTAGCAGACCGTCGAGATCTCCCCCGCCACCACGACCAGGCCGGTGGTGAGCATGGTCTCGCAGGCAACCCGCGCTCGCGGGTCCTGTTCCAGCACGGCGTCGAGCACCGAGTCGGAGATCTGGTCGGCCATCTTGTCGGGGTGCCCTTCGGTCACCGACTCCGACGTAAAGGTGTAACGCGCCGTCATGGCACCCTCCTCGTTGCCCGCACCTGCACCCAGGCGTCAGTCCCGGGGCGGCAGGCGAGCCGCCACGGCATCGAGAACGGCCTCGGCCACTGCTTCCTTCGACGTGAGCCCGATCTCGCTGCAGCTGCCGTCGGCTCCAAGGATGGTCACGGCGTTGGTGTCGTGGTCAAATCCGGACCCCGGCGCCGCCACGTCGTTGGCCACCAGCACGTCCACGCCCTTGGCCTCGAGCTTGGCCTGGGCGCGGGACCGCACGTCGTGAGTCTCGGCCGCAAAACCGACCAGCACTTGACCGCGACGGCGCCTTCGCACCAGCTCCGTCAGGATGTCGGGCGTCGGCTCCAGGACGAGGTCGGGGACACCGTCGGCTTTGGTCAGCTTCACCGAGGCGGGCGCCTTGGGGCGGAAGTCGGCCACTGCCGCCGCCATCACCACGACGTCGGCGTCCTCGGCCGCTTCCAATACGGCCTGCTCCATCGCCGCCGCGCTCTCCACCCGCACCACGTCGATCGACGGGGACACCGGCCTGTCGGTGGTGGTGACGATGGTCACCTGCGCCCCACGGCGCGCCGCTGCCTCGGCAACGGCGTGGCCCTGTTTCCCCGAGGACCGGTTGGTGATGAAGCGCACCGGGTCGATGGCTTCTCGGGTCCCTCCCGCCGTCACCACCATCCGGCATCCGGCAAGGTCGTCACCCGGGCCCGTCGCCCGTCCCTCGAGCACGCGCCCCACGACGCCGAGGATGTCCTCGTGCTCGGCCAGCCGCCCCAGTCCCACGTCACCGCCGGCCAGGACACCCTCGGCCG
>Ga0307479_10001337_pt1 | contig 22447 bp, 25 predicted proteins | sample atmos_gasesECM4C_FD_203743 | JGI IMG/M metagenome (GOLD analysis project Ga0307479, IMG submission 203743) | Hardwood forest soil microbial communities from Morgan-Monroe State Forest, Indiana, United States - atmos_gasesECM4C_515 | ecosystem: Environmental > Terrestrial > Soil > Temperate...
TTCCTGATACTCAAATGCTCGCTTGTGCTTTTTCTGTTTGCCACAAGCGCGTGCTTTTATTGGTTCACTCGCAGCCTTCTTCTGACTGCATCGCTCGAGGCGAGTTTGATTCTCAATAGCGTTGCCCTGGGATACCTTGATATTTTCTTCGCGCCATTTCTGATCGCCGGATTTTTTTTACTTCAACGGCAGCATCTCAGCATCGGATTTCTTTTCTACGCGATAAGCTGCGCGATCAAATGGCAACCGCTCATCGTCGCGCCATTTGTTTGTATTTACGTCCTGAGCGCCGCCGACAGGCGCGTGAGCGGAACAGCGCGCATTAAATCGCAAATCGCGCCGTTCGTGCTCAGTGCGCTGCTTCTTTTAATTCCAATGTTCGTTGTGTTTGGCGCACCAGCCATGCTCGATTCGTTCAAACGCGCTCTCACCTATCACAAATTTCTTTCAGGTTATGCGCTGAATCTTGGATGGATCCAAACATGGGCGCTTCATCTGTTGAACCCCGAGAAGTACGGCGGCTTGCTGCCGGACGGAGCGATAGACGCCGCGATCGTGCGCGATCCGTTCGTCGTCTGGCCGAACAAGGTTTTATTTTATCTGAGCTACGCGGCCATTCTCTTAGCGTTCGTGCGCCAAACGAAAACGTTCGAGCGTCTGATCATTTATTCGACGCTCGGCTACTTGGCGTACTTCAGCTTCAACACCGGCGTGCACGAAAATCATCTATTTCTCGTTTGCTGTCTGGCGTGGATGCTCGTCTTCTCCGAACGGGGACAATTGGTTCGCTGCATCAACCTCACTATCGCCGCCAACGCGAATCTTTTTCTTTTCTTCGGCGCGTTCGGCCAGCGGGTGAGTCCGGTCATCGCGGGGGTCGACATCACGCTGCTGTTCGCCGTGGCCAACCTTTGCTTGTTTATCGGCTGGTTAATTCACACGGCGAAGACCGACGGCATCGATCTCTGGTTCGTTAAGATCCCAGCCCGCAGGGCGCCGCCAGCTTAGCCTTCCACGATTTCGTCCGAAAGCTCGCCTGAGGGTGTCGATCTTCGCGGGAAATGCGAGGCAAGCGCCTTGCCCGTTTCCTCGACCGCTTCCACGATTGCGCGGCTGAATTTCTCGTTTCGGAAATGTTCGCGCATGTCGCTCACCAGACGCTGCCACAATTCTTCACCGCACTTCCGATGGATTGCCTCGTCACCGACAATCGCGAACTTATGCGCGCGCGGCGCGACGAAAATAAGGACCGCGTTTCGTTCCGGTGTCTGGTGCATGCCGAGTCGATTAAATTTTTTCTGCGCTGCGATGAGTGGATCGATATTCAACTTTCCGCGCTGAATGAAAACGCGGATCTCGCCAGAAGTTTTCGCTTCCGCATCGCGGATCGCCTTCAGAATTTCGTCGTGCTCGAGTTTGCTTAGAAATTCTTTTGTGCGCATTTGTTTTACCAACTCGAGCCGGCGCCACCACCGCCGCTAAATCCGCCGCCGCCGCTAAATCCGCTGAATCCTCCACCGCCGCCCGATGACCAACCGCCACCTCCACCGCCGAAGCCCATTGGCATGAAAACGGGACCACTTCGACGTGAAGAATAACTATAACCTCCCAGGCGCCGCATCACCCTCGAGATGATGCTGAGCACAGCGATAAAAATGAGGAAAAGCAAAAAGCTGGGTACGCGTACGTGCGTGCGACTCTCGGCGATTGTTTTCCCTGTTCCGTGGTATTCGCCGCGAACCGCTTTAAAAATCGAATCGATCCCTTCAGCCAATCCGCCCTCGTAGTCGTTGTTCCGAAAATGCGGCTTGATTCGGTATTCGGTGATGTCGAACGCGGTGAGGTCCGGAAGCGCGCCTTCCAGACCGTAGCCGGTGTGAATACGCATCTTACGGTCTTGGATGAACACTAACAGAAGCGCACCGTTATTTCGCCCTTTCTGGCCAATGCCCCAAGCTTCGAACACGCGCTGGGCGTAAGCGGCGATGTCATCATCGGTTTGCATTTTCGGAAACACTGCGACGACAACCTGGTTCGACGTTTCGCGTTCGAACTGCGCGAGTTGCTCGTTAAAACGTGCGGCCGCGCCTTGTGAAACGACGCCTGCGTAGTCGTTGAAATAAGCCGCCGGTTTCGGCGGAATTACTTCGGCGGCGCCGACGCGGAGCGCGACGAACGAAATCGCCGCGAGCGCGACGCAGCTTCGCAAGATCGACATCGACGACTACGGCGTTGCCGCGGGCGAAGCCGCCGGCGCGGGCGAGCCAAAATTGAAATTCACCGTCGGCGCTTTCTCGGCGCCTGGTTGCGCGGCAAAGAACGGACGCGGCGCGAAACCAAACATCCCCGCGATCATGTTCGTCGGGAAACGCTTCACCGCGACGTTGTAGTCCTGAACGACGGTGTTGAATTTGTTTCGCTCGACCGAGATTCGATTTTCCGTTCCTTCAAGCTGGGCTTGCAGACCCCGGAAATTCTCGGTCGCGGTCAGTTGAGGATAATTTTCCGCTACCACCAGCAAGCGGGAGAGCGCGTTACTCAATTGTCCTTGGGCCGCTTGAAATTCCTGGAGTTGCTGGGCATTAGTCGGCGCTTTAGTGGGATCGAGTTGGACTCGGCCAACGCTGGCTCGCGCGTTGGTCACTTCGGTCAAGGTCGATTTTTCGAAATTGGCCGCGCCCGACACAGTGTTCACCAGATTCGGAATCAGATCCGCGCGCCGCTGGTAAACCGTTTGGACCTGCGCCCATTGCGTGTCGACGCCTTGCTGCAAACCGACCAAACGATTGTAGGTCCCCCAGAAGAACAGGCCGATGACAAAGGCAATGAAAATGATGATGACGAGCAGTCCGCCGCAACCGATCGCGAATTTGTTCATAAGATCGACAATCTAAACTGCGACAATGCGTTAGCAAAGTCCGCTATCGGCCAAGGATGAGGCGCAAAAAAAACGCGTCTGAAAATGTCGCACTCCAGCCTTGCCTGACAATAATCGCGTTCAACGATGGGATAATGAACAACCGTTCGTAATTCGAGCCGAGCGCCACGACCATGTCCGGCGGCGCCGCCCGGCAAACACAAATGCCGAGCCAGTAGGCGCGTTGCCATTTGAGATCGAGTTCTCGTTCGATGTCGATTTCGCGCGCGTTCGGGGCCTGGCGGTTCAACCAAAAGGTCAGGCCGTAGGAAGGATTCGCACTCGAGCCGGCGAACGCCTGACTCAGCAAATTCGATGGAACGAGCTGTCTGCCATGATAATTTCCGCGTCCGAGCACGAGTTCGCCCAATCGTGCCCACTCGCGCGCGGTCAACTCGAATCCGGTCGCCGGCAACGGATGACCGCGTCCATCTCTCTTGAAATCGAGACTGGTTAGGCCGAGTGGGGAAAGGACATTTTCTTCGATGTAGGAGATTGTCGATCTCCCGTTCAGTTTTCGTCGAAGCACTTCATCGAAAATTTGAAGATGACTCGGCCCGTAGGCGAAGGCCGAACCTGGTGCGGCAACGAGCGGCAGTTCAATGGCGAGGGCGTTTCGGTCCCGGATCGATTGGCTGTGCAAGTGCGGTGCGGGCTCGATCCCATCCGTTTGATTCAACAGCTGTCGAATGGTTATCTGTGATTTGCGAGGATCATTCTTCCATTCGGTGATTGTGTCGGCGAGGCGGTCGTCGAGCTTGATCAAGCCATCGCGGACTGCGCAAAGGGCGGCAATCCCCCAAAAACTTTTCGTGCCACTGAAAATCTTGCAGCGCATGTCAGCACCGCCGCCGTTGGCGTAATGCTCAAAGACGGTCTTATCATTCTGCATCACCAGCACCGAGAAGCCGCGGTTTTTCTCAGAATAGGCAGCGGCGCGCACGCAATTGCCCGGTTGAATGTCGGCAGCTGACGAAAATGTCGATGTTACGATCGACGCGAAGATCGACAACGCGGCGGCGCGTATCGTCATTCCGATGTTGGTGCAGGCGTTGCCCGTTGCGCTCCGGGCTCTTCGTTTGCGGGCGCCGATTGGCGAGGGCTCACTGGCAAATGACGGGTGCGCAGTTCCTCGACATTGGGCAGCTCGTCGAGATTGCGCAGACCAAAGTGATCGAGAAAGAATTCTGTCGTCTGGTAGAGCAATGGACGTCCCGGGATTTCGGCGCGACCGGAAATTTTAACGAGGCCGCGCTCCATCAGCGTTTGCAAAACGCCGTCGATCGTGACCCCTCGAACGGCTTCAACGTCGGCGCGCGTAATCGGTTGCCGATAAGCGATGATAGCGAGCGTCTCGAGCGAGGGTGAACTCAACCGCGCAGGTTTCGCCGCCGGAAAAAGTCCCCGGACCCAGCGCGCATATTTTGGATCGCTGGTGAGCTGCCAACCTTCGGCCTTTTCGACGAGTTGAAAGCCGTGCTCGTGCTGAATGTATTCGACTTTCAATTGTTCGATGGCGCCCGCGACTTCTGCCGGCTTGGTGCTCGCGAACTCGTTCGGCGCAAATTCATCCTCGGCGCCGGCGTTTCGAAGAAGATCGACGACTTCTTTCGTTGAAAGAGGCTTGTGCGCGGCAAAGAGCAAAGCTTCGATAGCTCCGGCAAGGTTCATCAGGTTGCTCCAATCGCGTTTTGGATCGCGTCGGCGATGCGATTCGCGTGTTTGTCGATCTTGTCGAATTCGCGGCCTTCGATCAAAAGCCGGATCTTCGGTTCGGTGCCGGAATAACGCAGGAGGACGCGCCCCTGGCCGGCGAGCTCGCGCTCGACTTCATCGCGCAGCTTTACCACATCGGCCAATTCTTCAATCGGCGGCTTCGATTTCACGACAAGATTGCGTTGGGCCTGCGGATATTTCTTCAAACATCCTTTTAATTTGCTCAACGGTTGACCGGTCGCATACATGATCCGCAAAACTTGAAGCGCGCTGATGATGCCGTCGCCGGTAGTCGTGAAATCCCGGAAAATGATGTGCCCGCTTTGTTCGCCGCCGAGATTGAGATTCTTCTTCATCATTTCCTCGATCACGTAACGGTCCCCGACTTTAGTCCGAACAACTTTCCCACCGTTGGATGCCATCGTTTCGTCGAGCCCAAAATTGCTCATGACCGTCGCCACCACCGTGCTCTCGCTAAGTTGATTTGATTTCAGCAAATCGAGCGCGGCGATTGCGAGGATTTCATCGCCGTCCACGATTTCGCCGTTCTCATCGCAAAGGAGTACGCGGTCGGCATCGCCGTCGTGAGTGATTCCGACGTCCGCGTCGCTCAATTTCACGGCGCGCTGAATTTCCTCTGGATGCGTGCTGCCACAGCCGTCGTTGATGTTCACTCCGTTCGGTTCGTTATGCACAATCGCCACTTCAGCGCCCAGCTCGCGCAAAATGCACGGTGTCGATTTATAAGCGGCGCCATTTGCGACATCGGTCGCGACCCGCATTCCTTCCAGCGACATGTCTCGAGGGAAACTGCGCTTTGCGAACTCAACATAGCGGCCTAGTGCGTCGTCGATGCGCTTGGCTCGGCCAATTTTTCCCGCGGTCGGGCGGATGTTGTCGATTTTCCCAGTGGAAACGAGGTCTTCGATTTGGTCTTCGATCTGGTCGTCGAGCTTGTAGCCGTCATGCCGGAAAAATTTGATGCCGTTGTCTTCGTAGGGATTGTGCGAGGCCGAGAGAACGATGCCGGCGTCGGCGCGAAGAGAGCGCGTGATATAAGCGACCCCTGGCGTGGGCAACGGTCCAATAACCAGAACGTCGACACCGAGCGAAGTGATTCCGGCGACCAGCGCGTTTTCAAGCATGTAACCCGAAAGCCGCGTGTCTTTGCCGAGAACGATCTTCGGCCGCGCGCCTTCGGACAGCGTTCGCGGATTTAGCTGAGTGAACACATGGGCTGCGGCGCGACCAAGCTTCAATGCCGTTTCAGCCGTCACCGGTTCGACATTGGCGACTCCGCGTACGCCATCGGTGCCGAAAATCTTTGTCGCCTGTTTCACGCCTCTACTGAAACGCTGCGATGGCAGTTCGTAAACGGGAAAGTGTCAGCGTTCATTGCGTCGGCGCCTCCGCGCGGTTGTGGTCGCTCAAGAAAATGCATTCGTTATCGATGCCGAGTGCGACCGTGTTCCATTTCAACGGAAACTTTTCCAAAATCTGAGTGCGTAGAATAACCGCCGACCAATCCTTGTATTCTCCTTTCACGATTTCGCGGAATTTATTGTCAGTGCCGCTGAGCGGCGTGAGATACAGCCCATTCACTGGACCGCCGAGAACATTGTAATCGCTAAAATCGGTAAAGACGCCAATTGTGTCGGGCAACCACAAGCTGCGACGATCCGCATACCACGCGACCGCCCAGGGCATGTCAGACGCGGTGATTTCCTCCGGTCTCATCCAATCGTTCAAGACTCCGATCAATGCCGGCATGTAAGGTGGCCAGCGCACGAATGGTTTCGGCGGCGAAAGCCACGGTGTCGCGAAAATCATCGGCAGCGCGCACAGAAGATAGAGCAGGGTAATAAAACCGATCCGCGCGAATGGAATGTTAACGGCGAGACGATTCCACTGCACAAGCAGGTAAGCGAGTCCGTAACAAGTCATAAGCGGAACGAAGATCAAATGAAGCTGATTTGCGGCGACGCCCTGTTCCTCATTGATTCCGTAGAATGTCATCCCGAGGACGGCGCCGCCCCACATCGCCAAAATCATCCAACGAACGGCCGCCGTTTCTGTTCTCTTGAACGCGTGGAGTAACGACACAAAAAACGTCAACGCGGCTACGCTCAGCCCGAAATATTCAATCAGATGAGCAGTTTGTCCGATGAGTCCGCTCTCGATCTTGTCGCAAAAAGAGCCGAGCAAGCCGGTACCGGGATTGAAATTTGACTGGCGCATCCAGCCCCATTCGTTGTGACCAATGCCGTTGAAGATCGAATAAATCGCAACACCACCGGGATTGCCGCTTACCACCAGCGTGCGAAGGATCCACGGAAAATAAACAATCGCGCACGCTCCGAGCATGATCGCGGCCGACCATCGGCGCGGCCTGAAAAAGAATGCGGCGAAAACCGCGGCGGCAAGGGCGATCCAAAGAGTGAGCGCATGACTCAAGGCGAGCAAACCGAACACAGCGCCGGCGGCAGCGATCCATTTCAAAGTCGCTTCCTCCGCGTAGTGGGCTTCAACCGCCCTAACGAGGAGGTAAATCTCAACATTGAACAAAAGAAGCAACAACATTTGCGGCAAACCCGATAGCGAATATTGCCACATCGCGTCGCAGAGAAGAACCAGACCGCAAGCCAGTAAAGCCAGACGGCGATCGAACAATCGACGCGCGATAAAAAACAAGACCACCACCGAGCCAAGAAAGAGCAGGATCGACATTATTGCGATGGCCTTGTCGCCGGCATAAACGAGCGCGCGCGGCGAAATTTTCCAATACGGTTTCACAAACAGGAGAGCGGCGGCGTCGATCAATGGCGGCAGCGGCGCGTTGTAGGTGTCGACCCAAATTTTTTCGGTGACCGATTTGCCGTGCGCTTGGAGTTGACCGACTGCGCGTGGCCGCGCCACCTTCGTACGCCAACCTTCGCCCCGAGCGATGGCGCGCCCGATCTGGGCCTGATCCATTCCTTGTGAGGTCGAGAGGCCGCGGAATTGATATAAATAAATAGCGGCGATGGCGATGATACCGAGGGCGACCGCGCCGCGCCTGACCCAAACCGCGAGTCCGCCCGCTTCCAACGCGTGCACCGCGCTTTGGATAAATTCTTCGCTACCCGGCATTTTGTGTTCGACCGGCTTTCGCCGCGGCCTCTTTCTTATTCGCGTTCAATTCGTTGATCTTTCGATGAAGCGTTCGCCGGCTGATGCCGAGTTTTTTTGCGGCCGCGGTCACGTTTCCATTTGTCGTCGCCAGGGCCTGCAAAATTAGCTTGCGCTCGGTTTCGTGGAGATCGAGTGGGCTGACTTTTTCGCCGAAAGCTGCTTTCGCCGAAATTCCACGCGGAAGGGTTGCGCCGGCTGCTTGGCGAAGCGCGGATGGCAAATCGCGCACCGTGATTTTTGGTCCGGTGGCCATGACCACGCCGTGTTCGATCGCGGTCCGCAGCTGGCGTACATTTCCCGGCCAATTGTAAGTCAGCAGTGCATTCGTTGCTTCGGGCGTAACATCGACAACCTTCTTGTCGTTCGCTTTGGAAAATTGTCGCAAGAACGCGCGCACCAGCAACGGGATGTCGTCTTTGCGCTCGCGCAATGGCGGCATGACGATCCGCACGACGTTCAGTCGAAAATACAGATCGTCCCGAAACTTTCCTTCTTTTGCCAGTTGCTCGAGGTTTTTGTTGGTGGCGGCGATGAGCCGAACGTCCGCACGCAGAGTTTGATTGCCGCCGACGCGTTCAAAAGCTCGCTCCTCGCTAATCACCCGCAGCAGTTTCACTTGAGTGCCGAGCGGGATTTCCGCAACTTCATCCAGAAAAATCGTTCCGCCGTTTGCCTGCTCGAAACGCCCGATGCGGCGTTCGTGCGCGCCGGTGAACGCGCCCTTTTCGTGACCAAATAATTCGCTCTCGAGCAAAGTCGGTGAAAGAGCAGCGCTATGCACCGTGACGAATTTTGCTTTGTTTCGCCGACTCAAGTTATGGATCGCGTGAGCCGCGAGCTCTTTTCCGGTGCCGCTTTCGCCTTCAATCAAAACATTCGCCGAGGAGGGCGCGACCTGGCGAATGGTGTCCAACACGTCGTGCAAGGCCGGCGAATCGCCAATGATGTTTTCGAGGCCGTAGCGCTCATCAACCTGTTCTCGCAGGGTTCGATTTTCCTGTTCCAGCCTGCTGTCGCGCAATGCGCGCGCGATCAACAACTCTACTTTGTCGAGATTCAATGGCTTGGTGACGAAATCGTAGGCGCCGCGTTTCATCGCTTCGACTGCCGTGTCGACCGAACCATACGCCGTCATCATGATGCAGATTGGGGGGTCGGGCATTTTCAGCGCGCGATCAATCAATTGCATCCCGTCCTCAACGCCAAGGCGTAGATCAGTCAGGAGAAGATCGACATGTTCGCGCTCGAGCACATTCATCGCGCTGGCAATGTCGCTCGCGACGTAAACATCGTAATCGTTTTCGAGCAAGCGGCGCAACCCGTCGCGGGTGTGTTTTTCGTCGTCGACGATCAATATCGTGGGCTGGACGGAATCCATGGAGCGTTTGGCGCGGGACTGCGCCATTTATTCTCACTCAATCAAACGATCTCTCAACGAGGAAGATCAAAACTACTACTGCTGTGCTGCCGGCGCTTCATGATAGGGCGAATGCGCTTGATAGAGCGCGATCTTGGTGCGAAGCGATTCGGCAAGTGACGTAATCCCATTTGCGTCAGCGATCGCCAGGGCGTCCTGGGCTGCCGCCACCGCCTTGTCAAACTCGCCATTTTCGGCATAGGCCGCGGCCAAAGTGTGAAGCAAAATCGGGTCGTTACCTTTGGTGGCAATCACAGCTTGTTCTGCGAGATCTACTGCCCTACTACCGTTGCGAACTCGGGAATCGGCGGCGGTTGCCAAAATCCAGGCGAGATTGTTTTGGGCGAGGAGAAATTGCGGCCGATATTTCAAAGCGGCTTCGTACTCCTGAATTGCTTCCTCGATCCGGCCTTGCTGACGGAGCGCATTGGCCAAGTTATTGTGGGCATCGACATAATTGTGGCGTAACTGGATCGCCAATTGGTAGTGAAGGATCGCGTCGTCGTTCTGGCCCTTCTGGCGAAACGCGTTGCCAATGCTGTAATGGCTTTCGGCGTGATCGAACGGCAGTCCCAGCGTTGCTGAGTAAGCAGCGATTGCGTTATCCGTATCACCCTTTTTCAGCAACGCATTACCGAAATTGATGTAGGCGTTTGCGTTCCCCGGCCCCTCCTTCACGGCTTTGCGCAAATGAACCAGCGCATCATCGACATCGCCTTTTTGGAGGTATGCCGCTCCAATGTTGTTTTCAACATCGGAATCGTTAGGCGAAATCCTGAGAGCGGTTTGGAATTCCTCCATCGCTTCTGCCATTCGGCCTTTTTGGAGAAGAGCCTTGCCGAGATTGTTGTGATCTTTGCTCTCGTCTGGCTGCAGCTCGATCGCTTTTCGGAAATTTTGTATTGCTTCGTCGGCCGCGCCTAGCGTCGACAAGAACGAGCCGAGGTTACTGTAGGCCATCCAGCAAGACGGATTGCGCGCGATAGTTGTGCGCCAAAGCGTTTCGATGTCGCGATAGTCGTGAGCTTGTTGCCAGCTCAAGAATCCTAAAATCGAAAGCAGCCCGGCAGAAATCGCCGACCACAGAAAGTTTTTTGCCGTCGGCGCATATTTTTCTACTCCAACGGTTAGTCCGGAAGCGAACAGGGTAAGCGGAGCAACACAGGCCAGGTACTGGAAATGGTCGGCGACGAATGAATAGAGAAAAGGGTAAACGTCGATAAATCCGAGTGCTGGAAAAAGCAGTCCTAAGAAAATAAGCATGGCTGCCAGAGGTCCGCGGCTCTTGCCCCGAACGCGCCAGGCGAGCGCAAGCAATAGAAGCATTCCAATTGGGAAAAAGTATTGCCACCAAACGGCTCCGTTAACGTTCCATCGAGGATAGATGAACGTGAGCTTCGCCGGCCAAACCAATTTGAAGACGTAAAACCAGAAGTCGCGTCCGGCGAGCAGGCACCGTTGCAAGATCGACAGATGAAATGCGCTACCCTCTGCGCCAATGAAAATTCGCTCGAGAAGGGCGGTGAACAAACCGGCGAAGATGCCTAGAACGAAAAACGGAGCTAAAGGCAAAAAGTCGGAACGAAGGCGGAGCCGTCCTCGTTTCCACCATAAAATCACAGCGATTATGGCCGGCAGGGGAGCAATCGCAGTCTTGCAGAGCAGACCGAAAATAAAAAGAACGAGCGAGCCGATATATGACAAAACATTTCGACGTTCATCGAAATTGAGATAAACAAGGATCGAGCAGAAAAGGAACAGCCCCGAAAGCGTGTTCTTGAGCTCTGAAATCCAGGCGACCGATTCAGCTTGGACCGGATGTAACGCAAATAATGCCGCGCCGAACCATGCCCCCGGGATCTTGAGCCGCAGTAAGATGTGCACAATAACGACCGCGCTCAAAGCGTGCAGCAGAACGCTGACGACGTGATAGAAAAGGAAAGAATCGTCCCAGAGTTTTTGTTCGATCCAAAAAGCGGTGTGAACCAGTGGATAGTATTGCTGCGTGGCGCCAACCTGTGTCCAGATTTGCCCGAGTCCTTGCCAGGATCGCAACTCGGGTCGGGTTATATGCGCATCATCGTCCCAAACTGGCTGCCCGTGCCACGCTGGCAAATACACCACGAAGGTGATCGCAACCAGCGCCAGTGCGAAAAACCAACTCCAGCGCGCAGTTTTCTCTTGGTTTAATGTCGGAGGCTTGGTCATTCAGGCTTCGGTCTACTTGCTTGAATCCCCTGCCTCCAACATTCGGACGCGTTTGTCGATGTACGGTAAACGAATCGTCAAGGTCAACCCTTTGCCCTCGCAGCTTTCGATCGACAATTCGCCGCCGTGCTCGCGCACGATGCGTCGAACGATCAGGAGGCCGAGGCCCGTGCCACTGCTTTTTGTCGTGAAATACGGCTCAAACACGCGACTCAAATTTTCAGGCGAAATGCCGCCACCGGAATCGCTGATTCGGATAATCACGTGCGAATCGTCCATGTCGGTGCGGATGCGCAAGATCCCGCGGTTCTTCATCGCTTCGAAGCTGTTCTTGATGATGTTATAGAATGCCTGCTTCATTTGGTCGCGATCGAGCTCGAGCAACGGCAAATCGGAGCGTAGCTCCTGCTCGACCACGATCTCCCGGTCTTTGATCTCCGGCGCAAAAAAACGGACGGTCTCTTCGACAATTGAGTTCACATTTTCCGGTCGTAACTGCGGGCGCGTCGGCCGGATCGCTCGTAGAAATTGCGTGATGATGGAATCGAGTCTGTTCACTTCGGCGCGCGCGACCTCCACCGACTCCTGAAGCTCGGCGCGCTTGGCTCCATCCAACTTGCGCGCCTCGCGCTCGATCAATTGCAAATGAATGTTCAGCGAGTTCAGCGGATTACCGATTTCATGGGCGACACCGGCGGCAAGCAAGGTCAGCGCGTTCAGCCGCTCCGACTCGATCGTTTGTTGTTCGGTGCGCCGGGTTTCGGTTATGTCGCGCAAGATAATTGCGTGCCCGACCTGCTGTGTGGCGATGTCGACCTTGTCCGAATCGTTTTTGTCCGACGGCGATTCGCGCCCGATGATCAGAGGGACGATGTAGAAATTGATGAAGCGATTGGCCGGATAAAAAATCTCAATGTCCCGGCTAACTGCGACCTCGCTTTTCGATAGCGATACCCAATCGAGGCCGCGCACTCGCTCGTCGAGGCGTTTGCCGAGCGAATCTTCGGCTTCGAGCCCGAACAACTCGCATGCCGCGTCGTTTAGATATGTGATTCGCCCGTTCGAATCGGTGACGATGATCCCTTCCTGAATCGAATTGAAGACGGTTTCAAGAAAACCTTTCTCCTGGGCCAGACGCAGAAAATAATTCTGCACTTCCTCCGGCCCAATTTTGCCGAGGCGGCCGATCAGTTTTTCAACGAAGCCGGCTTTCACAAGATTGCAGATTTTAAATCAGCGCTGGCGCGCCTAACTTCAATCTGAAATCTGATATTTGAAATTGGCAATTCTCAGGCTGCCTGGCCGGTTTCTTTCTCGGCGCGTTCTTTGAGCGCCGCCTTGCGCGAAAGTTTTACCCGGCCTTTGTCGTCGATGCCGATGCATTTCACCCAGATCATATCGCCGGGTTTCACGACGTCCTCGGTCCGTTTCACCCGGAAATCGGCGAGCTCGGAAATGTGGACCAGGCCCTCTTTGCCCGGCAAAACTTCGACGAACGCGCCGAACTCTTTTGTCGAAACGACCCGGCCCTGATAAGTCTGGCCGATTTCGATCTCCTTCGTCATGCCGCCAATGATTTCCTTGGCTCGTTGCATCGATTCGCCGCTCGTCGCATAGATGTGAACTGAGCCATCATCTTCGATGTTAATCTCGGCGCCGGTCTCGGCCACGATGCCCTTGATCGTCTTGCCGCCCGGTCCGATGAGCGCGCCGATTTTCTCGGGATTAATTTTGATCGTCTCAATTCGCGGCGCGTACTTCGACAACTCGGCGCGCGGTTTATCGAGCGCACCGCGCATGATCTGCAGGATCTTGACGCGCGCTTCCTTGGCTCGCTGGATAGCTTCGGCCAGCATTTGGTGGCTGATGCCCGGTAATTTCAGATCGAGTTGGTAGCCAGTCACGCCGTTGTCCGTGCCACAGAGTTTGAAGTCCATATCGCCGAAATGATCTTCCGAACCGATGATATCGGTGAGAAGCTCATAGCGTTTCAATTGTCGATCTTGGCCCTGCTCCGTGACAAGGCCGACGGAGATTCCGGCGACGACGTTTTTGACCGGAACGCCGGCGTCCATCAATGCGAGCATTCCGCCACACACGCTGGCCATGGACGTCGATCCATTCGATTCCATGATCTCGCTGGAGATGCGAATGGCGTAACGAAAATCATTTTCGCTCGGCACGACGGGCTCGATTGAGCGCTCCGCCAACGCGCCATGGCCAATTTCGCGGCGTCCCGGCCCGCCGGTCCGACCAGTCTCGCCGACGCTGAACGGCGGAAAGTTGTAATGAAGAATGAAGCGCTTCGATTGTTCGCCACCGCCGTAGGCGTCGATCATTTGCGCTTCTTCGATCGGAGCGAGCGTCGCCAAAGCGAGCGCCTGGGTTTCGCCGCGCTGAAAAATCGCTGAGCCGTGCGCGCGTGGAATAACGCCAACTTCACAGGAAATTTGTCGTAGATCTTGATAACCGCGACCGTCGACACGTTTCTTCTTATCCAGAATGCTGCTGCGAAACGCTCGCTTCTGGACATAATCGAACGCCTGCGAGATGGAAAACGCGTCCGCCTCTGGATGTTTCTCCAGAATCGCCGTCTTCACTTCCTCACGCAACGCATCAATCGCCTTAGCTCGCGCGATCTTTCCTTCGGTGTAAAGGGCGCCTTCAATTCGATCGCCGGCAACCTGATAAGCAATTTCGAGCAGCTCCGGTTTCACGGTGAGCAGCGGCACGTCGCGTTTCGGCTTGCCGACTTGCGACGCGAGATCCTCTTGGATCCGGATCATTTCACGCGTTTGGGTGTGCGCGAACTCGAGCGCCTTCATGAATTCGGCTTCCGGCAATTCATTGGCCGCGCCTTCAAACATGATGATATCGTTTTCGGTGCCAACGTACACCAAATCGAGATCGCTTTCCGTACGCTCGGTGTGAGTAGGGTTTGCCACGAACTGGCCATTCACGCGGCCGACGCGAACCGCGCCGATGGGTCCGGCAAATGGAATGTCGGAAACGCAAAGTGCCGCTGAAGCGCCGTTGATCGCCAGAATGTCGGGATCGTTTTCGCCATCGGCGCTGAGCAGGATTGAAATGATTTGCGTGTCGTAAAAATATCCCTGCGGGAAAAGCGGCCGGAGCGGCCGGTCGATCATTCGTGAAGTGAGCGTTTCCTTTTCAGTCGGACGCCCTTCGCGTTTGAAGTAACCGCCCGGAAATTTTCCGGCGGCTGCTGCTTTTTCGCGGTAATCGACCGTGAGCGGGAAGAAATCCTGACCTTCTTTGATTGCCGCAGCCGAAACCGCGCTGACCAACACCATGGTGTCGCCGCACGAAACGATGACCGCGCCGTCGGCGAGCTTGGCGATTTTGCCGGTCTCGATTGAGATTTGATTGGCCCCAATTTGGGCTGTGACCTTCTGTTGCATATTATTTTCCTGGATGTGCGAGTTCCAGGTCGGTCACCCTGACTGTAGGTTTTAAACCCGTTGTCGTCTCGCAACTGGGCGGACGACGCGAAACTAAAACCTAAAATCCAAGGTGCCTTACGACCTGGTGGTCGCGTTTTTATCTTCGAATCGGCGTCGCACGAAAACTGGAAGCTAAGATCGATCCCGCCGTGGCGGGACAGAATTACTTTCGTAGGTTCAGTTTATCGATCAGCTTCTTGTAGCGTTCGGCTTGGGACCGGCTCAAATAATCGAGCAAGCTCCGGCGTTGAGCGACCATCTTGAGGAGGCCGCGGCGCGAGGAGTGGTCTTTGGCGTGGCTTTTCAAGTGTTCCGTGAGTTGCCCGATCCGGCGCGTCAACAGCGCGATTTGCACATCGGCGCTACCGGTGTCCTTCCCGTGCAACTGGAACTGCTTGATATCCAGCGTTTCCGTGTTCTCAGCCATTTCGAAAGCGCCTATTCTAGACTAACTCGAACGAATCGCAAGGGCCGCGGCTCAGGTTAAAACGGCGCACGGGGACCCGGTGGGGCCTCCGCCGGCATTGGATCTAAATAATATAGCGCGACGGCGATGTGCGCGGCATGAGTAAATTCCGCCGCCGAAACGGTTGCGATCTCGAAAGCATCGACGAGGGACTCGACCTCGCTCTTGCCAGCAAAGACGCGCGTTTTCAAATCAAGCGCCGCCGGCGACAAACTTAAGCCACAGATACAATAATAGAATCGAGCAGATGACCGACATGAAGAATCCTGCCGGATGAAATGCGCTTCCCGGAGCGGGTTTAGAGAACATCCGCCCGATTAGCCCCCCAATGATCGAGCCAGCGATACCTAGCAATGCGCATTTCCAGAAGCCGAGACGAGCTCCTAGGGTCAACTCTGCGATCCAGCCAACAATTGCACCGACAATGATCGACCAAATGATATGTAACATGGAATTGATGCTAAACAGGTTACCCGGCCGGAAGCGATTCTTTTTTCGGGTAGGGCCAAGACCTACTTGTGCTGGCGATTGGCCTCGTCGATGACGAGATATTCGTCGCGTGGAGGACTAAAAGTGTCGACGACACGCGTTTCCTCTATCGTCTCGACCCCATGCGGGACGTTACTCGCGAGGTAGAAGGAATCGCCAGCCTTCATTTCGTGTGGCGTCCCGTCGACGATCAACTTCATTCGCCCCGACAAAATATGGACAATTTGTTCCTGTGGATGGTGGTGCGCCGGCATCTTGCTGCCGGCTTCGAGGGTTGCCAGCATTTGATACATCGCTTTTCCGCTGGTTAGAGTTTGTCGTTTGATTCCCGGGCAAATCTTGATCCACGGATTTTTGTTTTTCATAAGTCAGGCCGTGGCGTCGAGCTTAACGCGAAAGTGATAGGATGAAATGCTCATTCGCTTGGAAAAGTAAAAACGATGGGCCTCGAAACGCTGGACGCCGGAATCAAGCTCCAGGCTTTCGCAATTGTCTGCCCGCGCCTGTTCGATCAACCAATCGAGCAATTGAGCGCCAAATCCGCGCGAGCGATCGGCATCCCGGGTGACAAGGTCGTCCACGTACAGGTTTTTGCCCGAGAAGAGCGATTCAAGGAACCGGTAGCCGGCGACCGCGCGGACGTCGCCTTCTGATTCGAGGAACGCCAGCTGGTATCCCTGTTTCTGTTGGCGCAAGACTCGCTCGATGAAACTCTCTTCGTCGGTGATCTGGGTCCGGAGCTCGCGCATGACCGGGAAGCAGCGGCGAAGTTCCTGAGGCGTCTCTGCGATTCCGATGCGCGTGCCTTTCATACGGGAGATGCCGATCTTGTTTCGCGTCTGCCACCGTACCAGATTTCGAGACCCTCGCGAGAGCGAGCGGCCCGAGTTCCGCCAAAGATTACATGAAGTGAATTATTTAAGATTTCACGTGCCGAATACATTCGCAGCTTTCGTCCGGAAGTTACGATTGATTCTGGCAAGATTCGGAACGGTCCGAGCTTATGGAGTGCGAGCGTGAAATAAACTTCCTCCCCAACAAAGAGGCTTTCATCAAAGCCACCGACCGCGTCGAAGTTCTTTCTCGTCGTGAACAGAAACGCGCCGGCGCCAAGCTTCACGGCGAAGTACATCGCGCAAAAAACTTTTAGAAAGACTTTCGACCACATCGGAATCGTTCCACCAACAGTCACGTGCGCACTGCCACCGGAATAGCCGGCTTGAAGCACGGCGACGGCGCCGCTCACATGCTTTTCATTTATTCGCGTGTCGGCATCGACAAACAACAAAACGTCGCCACCGGCGGCGCGCGCCCCCGCATTGCGCGCAGCGGCGATTTGCCGACGATTGATTGCGACTAATCTTACCCCAGCCTCGCGCGCGACGACTTCAGTCCGGTCGGTCGAAGCGTCATCAACAACGATAATTTCATATTGTCGATTTTGGGCGGCGACGCGAATCGATTCGAGCGTCTGTGGCAGTTCAAATTCCTCATTGTATGCCGGGACAACAAAAGAGATCACGCATGGATAGTAGCGGCACTAGGGAATGCCTGCATCTGCTAGCTTCTCAATCTGGGCGATTACTAGTGGATTCCAAGTCTAACGACGACTATGCCTGGGATCGACCGAAGTGGGCAGCTCGTACCAAATTTCAACGACGTAACCGTCCGGATCGGCGCAGTACAGGTACGGTTCGCCCGGGCAAAAGTCGCCTTTGTCTAAAATTTTGCCGCCAGCTTTTCTCACTAACTCTGCAGCAACATCAATATCTTCCGGTCGCTTCAGTCGAAATCCGAAATGTTCGATCCCGCCGCGTTTTCCGATCCGCTTCGCAGTTTCATCAAAGACCAAGACGTCGCGAGTGCCAGGTGTTTGCGCCTGAATGAAACTGCCTTTGTCGTAGACTTTTTCGACCCCGAAGACTTGCTGATAAAATTCGAAAGCGCGTTTTGCGCTTTTCACCGCGAGCGCGATATGCGTCAGCCCGAAAGTCTTGATCATGGTTTGAATTTAACTCCCGCTTTTTGCACTTCGCGATACGGCAAAAGCCACACCAGCGATTCGTCCTGAAGATCGACAACTTGGATGCGATTACCCCACGGATCGTGAAAATCGCAGCGAAACGGCGGCTCGAGTTTCAATTTGTATTTCTTGGTCAGCTTCTGACGCACTTCTTCCAGTTGCTCTTCGTCGCGCACCATGATTCCGAAGTGGCGCACGTTTGCCGGCTGGGTCTTGTCCACTTCGAAAACAGCCAGAAACTGATGTTCGCCGAGTTTGAAGAAGGCGTCCCCTTCGCCGCGGTCGAGTTTTTCGAGATTGAACACGTCCTGATAAAACGCGACTGCCTTCTCGATATCATCAACCTCGATCGCGACGTGATTGCATCCGTAAACCTGCACGCTCATTTCCGAATTTACATCGGTCGCATCCGAACCCAAAACGTAAGATCGACATGGATGAGTTTAGTTATCTCTCGGTTTTGATCTCCGTCATTCTAGGTCTGGCGGTGACCCAGGTTCTCCAGGGATTTCGGGGAATCCTGCTCTCACGGGTGCGCGTCCGAATTTACTGGCCGGTCGTCGGCTGGGCCGCGCTGTTACTGCTGGTCTGCTTCCAACATTGGTGGGCGATGTTCGGCATGCGACATCGGCACGATTGGACCTTCGAACAATTCGGCGTCGTTCTGCTGAACGTGATTTTTATTTACATGGTGGCCGGCTTGGTGTTTCCGGATTTCGCCGGCAGCGAAGTTGTCGATCTCAAGCAGAGTTTCTACGCGCACCGCAGATGGTTCTTTTCGCTGGCAGTGGCGATTATTGCCGTCAGCGTGGCCAAAGGTTTCGTGCTCGATCACCGGCTGATGCCACCGGCTGATTTCGCATTTCACGTCGTGTTCGGCGTCATCCTGTTCATTGGCGCATTAACGCGCTCGGAAGTTTATCACAAGACGCTGGTAGTTTTTTGCAGCGCCCTCTTCGTTTTTTACATTCTGATACTTTACGCTCGGATGCAATAGTCAGCCCAAACGCGCGAGGTTAACTTTGCAGTCTCTTCAATGCTTTGATCATTTCCTCGCTGCGTTTTCGAAGCTCTTCGTGATGGACGGCGGCTAATTCCTGGATCAGTCGCTCGCCTGCGGGAGTGAGTTTGAGGTGACGTTGCCTCCGATCGCGCTCACTCGCCTCACGCCGGATCAAGTTCCTCTCAACCAAACGATCGACAATGTTGATCGCGGAGTGATGTTTCACCTGTAGGCGTTCGCTTAACTGCGAGATCGTCAATCCCCTCGGCCCGGAACAAGCTTTGATTGCAAGGAGGGCTTCGTATTGCTCGGGGCTTAGGCCAGCGGTGGCGCGAAGCAAATCCTTACTGAAGCGCAGGAATTTGCGCCCTAGGTAGCGAAGTTCTGCCAAGGCCTCGTAATCGTCTGGATGCAGGTGTGGCATCGGGAGAGTTGTCCGACTTAGTCGGACGAAATATCGATGCTCGATACGTTGGCACGACGGTTGCTTAATTTCTTCATATTATGATTAAGATCGCCGCAAGATCGCATAAAGGTTTCACTCTCGTCGAGATCATGATCGTGGTTGCGATCATCGCGCTACTCGCGGCGATTGCAGTCCCGGGGTTCCTCCGGGCCCGCAAACGCTCACAGGCCAGCCGCATTCTGAACGATCTGCGTATGATCGATTCAGCATGTGACCAGTACGCAATTGAGACCAACCGGAAAACCGGCGACACCGTCGGTATTACCGATTGGACCAACTACGTGAAGAAGGGTTCGATCCTATACAACACAGGCAAGAGCATCCTGGGCACCGCTTACGGGGCTCAAACTGTTGACAGCATTCCTCAGGTTCCTACAAACGACCTTGCAGTGTTGTCCGACGTCGCCAGTGACGGGTTCTGGTCTCCCTACGGTCCATAACCGCACGGTTTTCGAGATAGTCTGAGAAACGTAGAGCCGCGCTCACGATTTTAACCTGCCCGAGAATTTTCGGATTGTTCGGCGGGATTTTTGCTCCTCAAGCGAACCATGGACCGACAACAAGCCATCGAGCAATTTGAAGAATTGGTGCCCCTGGCTGTGCAATGGGCGACGGAGCAGAAGCAACGCGTGCTCTGCGAAGGAGTACCTCTTTCCGAAACCGAATTGTCCGACGCAAAATCCCTTGGTGTCAAAAATCCTGATCAGGTTCGCTTACTGCGCGTCGATACCATTCCAGTTCCAGCCCATCCGATGCTTAAGGCCGCGGCCGCCTCATTGAACTTCCTAACCGCAGCGCCCCGTGGCTTGGCCTTAGATCACGGAATTTTCGTACGGAGCGATTGCTGGCGGGACCGCGCACTGATTGCGCACGAGCTCGCTCACACCGCGCAGTATCAGCGACTGGGCGGGATTGTGCCTTTTCTTCGAACTTATATTTCCCAGTGCGCCACGGTCGGCTATGCCAATGCCTCATTGGAATTGGAAGCCGCCACGTTGGCGAAGCGGGTCTGCTCCGCCTAATCCAGTCGAATCAACCCGATAAAATCAGCGGCGGGCCTTATTGCGATGGCCGACCATTTCCCCGCGAATGCTGCGCGGATCGAGCCGATTCAGACTTTTTTCCATTTTGGGTGTTAGTAGCCGAGTGTGCGGAATTTCGCAGAGATGTTCGGCGATGAACCAAACCGGTTTGTCGGTCGTCATCCAGTTGAGGCGATCGAAGCGGGCGAGATTCACCGGGCGTGAATAGCGACGCAGGGTTCGCTCGAATCGCAGATTGAAATAGATGTTGAAGTAACTCATCGCTAGTTCGCGCAGCGTGCGATACACCGGCTCACGGTAACGGCAGCCCGTGAAATTGGATTTTGCAACAGCGCCCCAATGGCCGCGCACTTTAAAGATCGCGACCACGTGATCCGTGTCTTGTTCCGCTTCCAAATCGAAAATGAGCGGCGGAAACCCGAGAACTCGCAGTGCCGCCGCAGCAAAAATTCCGCCTTCCAGACAGGATGCTGTGCGATCGCGCAAAACGTTTTTCGGCGAGCGAGCCGTGTAACCGAGGTTGTACGGCATCTGGTCCAGGAAACGCTGCACGCCGGCGGGCGTTTTCAGCGGGCGGAACTTGCGCAGCTCAGCTTGCCTAAATCCGAAATCGCGGCTCTTGGATGTCGATTTTGCGATTGTCGACCTTGGCGCGATCAGCCGAAATTTACAACCCGACGGGGTGACGCGCTTCAAAACCGCCTGCCGGCACACGTTCGGTCAATTGCCAGCCCGGCGCCCATTTATCGTGCGCGGTGATGTAAGGGGTCGTGTCGAGCCTCAAGCCAGCGATGATGGCATAGGTGTGGCCGTTGCGAGCGTAAATGGTGATCCACTTGCCGCATCCGCGTTCACCGTACTTGCGAAACTCCGATGAACTAATTGGCGACTTTAGCAAGCCTGCAGCGCCGAGGGCATAGGAAACTGTGCCCGAGCAATCATATCCGCGATCAACGAATGATTTGTGGCCTCCGCCGAAGATGTACGGTTTGCGAAAAAGTTGGTTAGCCGCCCAGATTGCGCGTTTGACCGCCAGCGGCGCACCTGCCGGAGCCGCGGCCTTGCCAGCGCGAAGATGCGCGCGGCTCCCTGGCACGATTGGACCGGTACTCGGGAAAATGTTCGCGTCAGAAGACGACACAATTGCGGTCAAAACAGCCGCGCAGATTAGGATTTTAGGACTCGGGGAATACACAGATCGCGTTTTCGGAGCGTGTCCTATGCCACAACGTTGGCGGTTGCCAAGAAAAAAATCATGGTCGCCGATATTTCTTAAGATCCTCGTAGCGGCGTTGGCTGCGCGCTGGGCGGACTCAAAGGCGGTCGGTACTAAAGGTAATTCTCGCCGCGTCGGCTTTCTTTGGGTAAATTTAGGGCATGCGGCGCGTCATTGCGTTTCTGCTGACGATCAGCGCTGTCGTGGTTGCGGAAATCAAAGCGACCAGCCCGGATCCAGGCTCGTTCGATATCGAACCGCCAATCCTGATTCCAAATCACGATGACGAGCAAGTTGCAACAACGGAGCCTTCGTCTGCGCGCAATGTCGATCTCGCGAAACTCGAAAAAGAATTCGAGCACGCGAAACGAAGTATCGCAGGGTTGGACCGCCTCTTGAAAATTGGTGCACTTTCGAAAGTTGAAGTCGAGCAACGCCGCCTTCATGTTGTTCACCTTCAATTCGATCTTGCCAATGCGCGCTTGGTCGTTGCTAAGGAAAAAATGCTGGAGAAAGACCAGCAGTTGAGCGCGGGCGAAATCGCAAAGGTCGATGTGACTCCGACGGAAAACAGCCTCGCGCTTGCGATTGAAGCGGCGCATGCCGCAGGCACGAAACGGCAACAAGCCGATATCGAAGCGGCGGAAGCGAACGTGCATCGCCAGGAAAAACTTCTCGCCCTCGGCAGTGCGCGAAAATCAGACGTCGCCCGGGCCGAACAGAAACTGGCCCACCTTAGAGCGCAAAAGAATTAATAGCCGGCGGCCTGACCGTCCTTGCGCGACTCACTCGCGCCGACGTAAACGCGCTGGCCGTCATGCAGTTCAACTTTGAGCGCCTGATAACCG